>Ga0268298_10006431_pt1 | contig 10674 bp, 9 predicted proteins | sample WWTPWeurt_MetaG_FD_194462 | JGI IMG/M metagenome (GOLD analysis project Ga0268298, IMG submission 194462) | Activated sludge microbial communities from WWTP in Nijmegen, Gelderland, Netherland - WWTP Weurt | ecosystem: Engineered > WWTP > Aerobic digester > Activated sludge | place: Netherlands... | reverse complement strand
CGAGAACGGTGGGTTCCTGCCCGACGGTGTTCGTTTTATCTTGTTCCATTAATGTCCAACCGGAATTTACGAATTACGGATTACGCCCAACGTAATCCGTAAAAAAGATTCTAAACTATTTTCTTTATTTCTTCCTTGCAACTACAAGGATACTTTCCCCCCAGCGCATCGGCAGGAACACCCAGCCGGTGATGGCCTGAAATCCGCCCAGCGAACCGAAGAACAACTTCTGCAGGAACCTGGGTACCACGGGAATATAAGGCACATCCCAGAAACCATCTGAGAACACACGGATGAACTCAAAGCCCGCATCCTCGATCAAACGCAGCCATTCCTCCGGTTCTTTCAACGAGATATGGGTCGGGTCCTGGTAACCGATCCAACGCTGGCCTTTCCATGGCTTGAGCAGCGAACCCAGGTTCGGTGTGGCAAGGATCAGGATGCCATCCTTCTCCGTCACGCGCCCGATCTCGCGGATGGCTTTGGCCGGGTCCGGCAAATGTTCAACGATATGTTTAATGATCACGGTATTGAAGACGCCGTCTGCATAGGGAAGTTCCTGAGCAGATGCGGTTTGAAGCGCGGCTTTTTCCGCCGCAGATTTGGATCTGTTGACCGCCCAGTGATTCAAGTCCATGCCGTAGGCTTCGAACTCCGCCGACAGTTGACCAACGAGATGACCCATGCCTGAGCCAACCTCCAGCAGACGCGCTCCGCTCCGCCCATGGCGCCTGGCCAGTATTGCAAAGAAGCGGTTCGACCACCAATACATACTGTATCTGGCAAAGGTGATATTGGCGTACGTGTGGGTGGAAAAATATTTTTCGTCGAAGGCCATGGGGAATTGTGAATTAATAATTGTCCGTCGACAATTATTTCTTTCTGGCAATATAGAATGTGAACGTCCCGTCATCCACGGGCTCGGGGGATGCGTATTTTTTTACATAGGCCAGGGTGGCAGCCAGGTTCCAACGGGTAGGCGAGATGACCCATTTACCGGTCAACACCTTCGCCACCACAGATGGCAGCCCAAAATAGTGGCCCCATTCTAACACGCGCATTGAGGCGGGCGAAAAATAATGCCACCAGCGCTCAAGCGTGAACCCGGCCGCATGCAGACGCTTTTCCCATACATCTGGTTCATCCGCATGGTGGACGCGCGAGATCTTGCGGAACCAATCCTCATATGGCTTGCCGAAGACTTTGGTCAGCGAGAGCGCGGAGAAATAGCGCGTGTTCGGCACACAAAAATAGAAAGGCGCGTCCGGCCGCAACACGCGGGCGGTTTCCGCCAGCACCGCATCGATATGCGGGATATGCTCCAGCACGGAATTGCTGAGGCCACTGGCAAAATGGTTCGAAGAAAAGGGCGTGCGCGAGCCATCCGCTTCGACGAGTGATTTGTAGGCATTGTATTGTTTCGCCTCGCGCATCGAGAAGCGCCACGGGTCCAGGCCGACATCGAGTTTCCGGTCGAAGGTCAGCGAGGCAAAATGACCATCGCCGCAGCCTACATCATAGACCGGGGACGGCAGGGGCAGGTCCTGATAATACGAAGACTCCACGGCCCGCAAAAAACCGCGGAAGTACGGCAGTGAACTGACCTGAAGAAAAAGAAAATCCCTGGGCACTCTATCTACTTTCCGCAGCAGGTTTGATGATCCAATACGCCAGCGAACCCAGCACAGGAATAACACAGATGATCAGCGCCCAGATCGCCAAAGGTGTGCCCGTCAGTCTCTTCCTGCCAAGGTCCACCAGCGTTGCGATCGGGAAGGCCAGCAAAAAAATTACGACCAGCAATTGGGTAAGCAATAATCCAGTATTAATACCTAGCGCTTCCATGGTCTATTTTTTCTTCCTCTTCAGATTTTCGAACAATCTTTCATATTCCTGCGCAATGGTATCGGGGTCATACACTTCCTTGATGAACTCCGGGTTGCCACGATATTTTTCCTTGTGATCGAGCACTTCAAGGATGGAGATTGCCAGGCTTTCAGCGTTCCCGATCTCAGACACCACGCCCATGTTGTGCATCTTCACCGGCTGGCGGACTCCCGGCAGCGCGGAGGGCACGCTCGGCACACCGTTCATCATCGCTTCGATCTGGACCAGACCAAAGGCCTCGGTCGAGTTGAGCGACGGCACGGTCAGCACATCGAGGTTGGGGTAATAGGCCGCCATCTGGATCGGGTCGAGGTTGCCCAAAAATGTCCAATGACCCTGGTTCTCATATTCGCGGATGCGCGGCATGAGCCGGTCGGAATAGGCCTGTTCGCCCATTACATTCTGGTAGGTCCCGGCGAAGAGAACCTGCGCCTTGGGATATTTTTTCAAGATCGCGGGCAGCGCGTCCAATAAAACTTCCACACCTTTTTCGGAGGCGAAACGCGCCGCCATGCCGATGACCGGCTTGCGCTCATGGGTCAGGTGATTCCCGGCGAAAGCGGAGACCGCTCCCGGCGCTGGAACAGGCAACTCAACGGGCGGCAGGATCGGGGTCAGTTTTGAAGCGTAACGCGAGAGGTAGGGAGAATTATCCGCGTAGTCCTGGGTATAGGTCACGATGTGACTCGCCAAAATCCCCGCCATGTTGTTCTGGAAGTTCAGGATGAAATTGACAAAACGATTGAAAAAGCCCTGCGGCAATTGCACATCGCAGTGATAGGTGAGCACGGCGGGCTTGCCGAACAGGCGCGCACGGAAAGCTACACCTGGCGCATCGAACTGTGGCAGATGCATTTGCACCACGTCATGGGTCAGGGCCAGGCCGGTGGCGACAAAGCCGAAGGAAGGTGCGATCACCCCTTTGCTGACCCGCGCTGCCACAGGTACACGGATGACCTTTACGCCATCCATCATTTCCTGACGTGGCAGGGATGGATCGTACTGTGTGGTCATAACCGTGACTTGATGGCCACGCTTCACGAACGCGCGCGCAAGTCGTTCGGCATAAATGGTCAGGCCGCTGGTATGCGGTCGGTAATACGTAAGGACAGTGAGTATTTTCATTTTTTGTTTCGGGCGGGTTTCTTGGGCTGGGTCCGCACCACCTGGACCGGATACGGAACTTCCACAGAATTCTTTCTGAAGATCTGCTGGATACGCGTCAGTGCCATGTCTTTGGCGACCGTATGCGGGTTGAGTACGGTATCGACCCAGAAGAAAACGGTCAGGTCGATGGAGGAAGCGCTGAAGGTATGGAAGAGCACTTGCGGCACGGGCGTATTCATATATCCCGGCACATTGCGGATCTCGGACAGGATCATGGTGCGCACCGCTTCAGGGTCAGACTCATAAGAGACTGATACGGGCAGGTCCACGCGGCGGCGGTTGGCACGGGTGTAATTAATAATGGGCTGCGAGAGCACATCGGCATTGGGAAGGTAGACCAACAAGCCATTGAGCGTTTTCATCTCAGTGGTACGCAAACCGATCTTCAACACGGTGCCGTCATACCCGGCCAGGCCCGCATCGTCCCCGACCTTGAAAGGTTGTTGGATCAACAGAATGATCCCGGAGGCAAAGTTTTGCAGGATGTTCTGCAGGGCAAACCCGACGCTAAAGCCAATGATGCCCAGACCTGCCAGAAAGGCCGTCACATTGAAAAAACGCTGTAACGCAGCAATGACCCCGACAGTGATGATGGTCCACTTAACGATACGGGAAAGGAGTTGGGTCGCCCCTGCCTCGGCATTCTTGCGCTCAAGCACGCGCTGCAAGAGTCGGCCCAGCCACACGCCCGCATAATAGCTGCCCGCCAGGATCAATAGGGCGGTCAGAATATCCGGGATGGCGGACATGAAACCGATGGCGAGTCTTGAGAGATAGAGCTGCATGCGATCTCCGCAAAATTAGAACAATGACCTGTTCTGCTTCACCCAGTCGAACAGCCTGTTCACCCCTTCATCCACGCCGACCATCGGCTCCCAGCCAAGTTCCTTCTTCGCCTTGGAGATATCAGCGTAGAACACACGCTGGTCGCCGGGACGCCAATCGCCGCGCGCGACCTGTAATTTTTTACCGAGCAAGGCCTCCAGTTTTGGCCCGAACTCAGCCCAAATGGACATGACGTTGGCAGGTCCACCGCCGAGGTTGTAGACATTTCCGCCCGCTACATCGATCTTTTCCACGGCAAGGTCATACGCCTGCACCAGATCACTGACATGTAGAATATCGCGCACCTGTTTACCATCACCGTAGATGGTGAGTTGACGTTCCATCACCGCGGCGATGATGAACCACGCCACCCAGCCCTGGTCTTCAATGCCGAACTGGCGCGGACCGTAGATGCAGGATTGGCGGAAGACCACTGTCGGCAGGTCATAGATGCGGGCATAATCACGCACATATTGGTCGCCCGTGCCTTTGGAGCATCCATATGGCGAATGAAAATCCAACGGCTGCGTTTCAGGGCAGCCGCCAATTAGGTCCTTATAACGCCAGCGCGTGGCTTCTTCATAAAGTTCCACATCCTCCATGCCGCCGTACACCTTATTGGTCGAGGCATAAATAACGATGGGCTTGCGGCCCGATAAACGTGCCGCTTCAAGCACATTGAACGTGCCAAACGCATTGGATTCAAAATCATCCCTTGGATCGGTGACCGAGGTGGTCACTGCCACCTGACCCGCCAAATGAACGATCACATCCGACGTTTTGGCTGCTTCTGTTATTCTGGCAGCATCGCGCACATCCGCGACAATGACCTCGAAAGCCTGATCCCCAAATTCCTGTTTGAGCCACTCCAGGTTGCGAGGCGCACCGCCGCGGGACAAGTTGTCGTAGATGGTGACTTTCTCGCCGCGTTCGAGCAGGCGGTGGACATAGTTCGAACCGATAAACCCGGCGCCGCCGGTGACAAGATACTGTTTCGACATGCTTTGTTTAGTTCTCCTGTGTTTCTGTCTGGCCCTTGTTCCTGAGATCCATCAACTGTTGATACACCCCGGAAAGGGTCTGGCCTTCGCGAGCCAGACCAATGCCGCCAAGTACACCACTATTCAAATAATTGTACAACCGGGCCGTTAGGGCTACCGCCAGTGAAGTGGATTGGTCGCCAGTGAAGAGGGTCAAGGCAGCACTGATGGCGCCTTCAAACGTTCCCACGCCGCCGGGCAGGGCCGGGACAGCTCCGCCAAACGCGGCTGCACCCAACACGAACAGGATCCATTGGGGTTGAGCCTGCGGAAAAAAGGCCCGCGTAATAAGATAATAGGAAATGAGAGCGGTGAACCAGTTGAGCGTCATCCAAAAGAGGAAACGTAAGAAAAGCCAGATATCGGTGATAACTGCCAGACCATCCAGAAAGGATTCAAGAAAACTTCCGCCGAATTTCTGCAGGGTGGTCCAGCGTGTGCTTAATTTATGGAAAAGGTCCAGCGCCCATTGACGGTTGCGCGCAAGGATATACATCAACACCAGACCTACGATCATCACCCCACCGATGATGTAGCCGATCTTTTCGGAGCCTTGCGAGTCGGTTACATAAGTCAACCCCAGCAAAAGCAGCGCCGCAGAGAAGGCCAGGTCCACCACACGCTCAATGACGATGGTTGGCAGGATCTCGCCGAAAGCCATACCAGATTTACGGCTGAGCAGAAAGGCGCGTCCCAATTCGCCAAGGCGGAAAGGCAGGAAGGTGTTCAACAAATAACCTTCGCTGGCGGCGAAGAGCACATCCACATATCTGGGTTTGTCACGCAACAGGGAATGCCAGACCTTGGCGCGCCCGGCCATCCACACAAAGGAAAGTACCACCGAGCCTGAGAGGATCGCGTAATTCGCGTTCTTGATGGAATTCCACATGGTTTGGAAATCCACAAAGTAAAGGATGGCGGCGATAAGCACCACGCTGATAAGCGCGCCGGGAATAATTCTTTTGATATCTTTCATAAGGTTCATTCTGGTCGAAGATACAAACTCGCCGGAACTCTGTAACGGATCATTCGTCTTCCAATTTCAAGACGGCCATGAAAGCGTCCTGCGGGATCTCCACATTACCGACCATCTTCAAACGTTTTTTGCCGCGTTTTTGTTTCTCAAGCAATTTCTTCTTGCGTGAGATATCGCCGCCATAACACTTCGCCAGCACATCCTTGCGCGTGGCTTTGACGTTGGCGCGGCTGATGATACGCCCGCCTGAAGCGGCCTGGATGGCAACATCATACAACTGGCGGGGGATTAAGTCCTTGAGTTTGGTGATGAGGCGCTGACCTTTGTGATACGCATCTTTCTCATGGACAATGGCTGCCAGCGCATCGACCGGGTCACCGTTGACGAGGATCTCCAGTTTCTGCAGGTTGTCCGCGCGGTATTCGAGGAATTGATAATCAAGCGAGGCATAACCCTTGGTGCGCGACTTGAGATGATCGAAGAAATCCACAATGATCTCAGAGAGGGGGATCTCAAAATCCAACTGCACACGGTGCGGGGCGGGATGTTCCTGCTGCTTGAAGATACCGCGCCGCTTCGTCACCAGATCCATGATGGGGCCGTAGTAATCGGTGGGAGTGATGATCTCGATGTTCATCCACGGTTCACGCACTTCGACGATCTTGCCGGGGTCGGGCAGTTCAGCGGGCGAATCCACTTCGACAACTTCGTTCGTACTGGTCAGTACTTCGTATTCCACAGAGGGTGCCGTGAACAGTACGTCCAGCAAATACTCACGTTCGATGCGCTCCTGGATGATCTCCATGTGGAACAGGCCAAGGAAACCCGCGCGAAAGCCGAAACCCAGCGCCTGCGAGGTCTCCGGTTGATAGGTCAATGAGGCATCGTTGAGTTGAAGTTTTTCAAGTGCCTCGCGTAACTCGGTGTAATCGTCCGCCTCGACGGGATAAATACCCGCAAAGACCATCGGTTTGGGAGTGAAGTATCCAGGCAAGGGTTCGGCCGCGGGGGCAGAGGCTACTGTCAGCGTGTCTCCGACGCGGCACTCATGCACGGTCTTGAAGCCGGTTGCCACGTAGCCCACTTCGCCGGAGCCAATGCTATTCACGGGTTTCATCCCCGGTGAAAAGATACCGATCTCTACAGGGCGCAAGTCAATGTTGGTCGAGAACATACGCAACACATCGGCCGCCTTGATCCGCCCTTCGAACACACGGATGTAAGCCACCACGCCTTTGTAGGAGTCGTAATGCGCATCGAAAACCAGTGCGCGCATGGGTTCGTCGTCCGCGTCTTTCGGAGCAGGGACACGTTGCACGACGGCTTCGAGAATCTGGTCGACGTTAATACCTTCCTTGGCAGAGACGCGCAAGACCGAGTCCGGGTCGATGCCAAGCAGGGAGCCGACATCCTCAGCCACTTCATCGGGACGGGCTGAAGGGAGGTCAATTTTATTGATAACGGGAACAAGCGTCAGGTCGGCGTCGAGCGCCTGATACAGGTTGGCCAGCGTCTGCGCCTCGATGCCCTGGGTCGCATCCACCACCAGGATGGCCCCTTCACAGGCCTTCAAGGCGCGGCTGACCTCGTAGCCGAAATCCACATGGCCGGGAGTATCGATGAGATTCAGTTCGTATTTTTGTCCATCGTTCGCCGTGTAGAACATGCGCACAGCCGAAGCCTTGATGGTGACACCCTTTTCGCGTTCAAGGTCCATCGAGTCGAGGGCCTGCTCGGTCATGTCGCGCTCAGAGACGGTCCCGGTCAATTGCAGGAGGCGGTCTGCCAGCGTGGATTTGCCGTGGTCCACATGGGCGATGATGCAGAAATTGCGGATATGGTCGGTCATACTACTTTCGATGTTTCTCTTGAGAAATAAAATAAGCAAGGCGCAAACTCCGCCTCACAAGCGACCGAAGTATAACCGATTAAAGAAGGTGGTTTTCCCCGTAAGGCTGCGGGGGATGGCATGAAAAACAGTTCTCGCGTATTAGAGCGAATCCTCTGGAAAAGGATAAAATTTTCATCATTCCACCCGAAAGAAGCAGATATGAGAAACCAGACTTCCCGAAACAATACATTTTTTATTGTGTACGTAATCGGTGCCCTCCTCGGGCTGACTTTGACCGTCCTTGCCACCTGGGCAGACGTGGAAGCAGCCTTTTATGGCTTCGACCGCACCGGCGGCGACCAGATGAACACCCTGAGCTGCCCGATCCTCATGACCTCCCGCGAGACCAGCGCTTTCTCCATCAAGGTTAGCAATAGGACCGACCGCAACCTTTCCCCTTCCATAAAAACGGATATCAGCACCCGCGCCGCGCCAATCTCTTCTTATGAACCGATCAAACTGGCTCCCGGCGAGACCAAAAAGATGGAATGGAGCATTGGCCCGGAAAATCAGGATCTGGGGCGCTTCATCTTCGCCCGGGCCTGGGTCTACGCTGCATATCCCCAGCCAGACCTGGAAAATACCTGTGGCATCTTCATCCTGCCGCTCCCCGGGAAGGGCACGTTCTACACTTGGGCCATGATCCTGCTGTCGCTGGCAGGGATGGGCTATGGACTGTACGGCTTTAAGAAGGCCAGCCCAAACATCGCACTCCCGGCCTTCCTGACCGTAGTGGTGGTCGCCGGGCTTCTGATCGATTTTCAGGGCATCTGGCTGGCCGGGGTGTTGATCCTGGCGGTCAGCCTGCTGGTCATAGTGATCGCGCTCGGTCAGGCGGTACGCTCATGACCTCGGTACGATTACAAAACTCCACAACCCGGCGTAAAATCCTTCGTATGTATAAGGCGAAGGAGTAAAAATGGAAATCTTCATAACATTGTGTTTAGGGGGAGTCGGCTTGCTTTTCCTGGTGCTGCTGACAGGCATTCGCTTCATCCCGAACAATCGCATCGGCATCGTCGAAAAACGCTTCGGCGGCAAATCGCTCAAGTCCGGCTTGATCGCGCTGAACGGTGAGACCGGCTTCCAACCGCAGGTGTTGCGCGGTGGTCTGCATTATCGCATGCCGATCCAATATGCGGTACATATCTCACCGTTGGTCACCATCACCCAAGGTAAGATCGGGTACGTGTTCGCCCGCGACGGCGCTCAACTTGAACCGGCGCAGGTGCTGGCCTCGAACGTTTCCGCCAACGACTTTCAGGATGTGAGCACATTCCTGAGGAGTGGCGGGCAGAAGGGTCCACAGCGCTTGATCTTGCGTGAAGGTACGTACGCCTTCAACTTGATGCAGTTCGTGGTTATCACAGAAGAACGCGTCTATTCACTGCCTCTCAGCCGTGACGATAGCGCTGTGATCGTGCGTATGGCCGAGGTCATCAAAGAACGCGATGGGTTCCGCCCGGTCATCATCAAGGACAATGAAGACAAGATCGGCATTGTGACCGTGCATGACGGTCCATCCCTGCCGCAGGGCGAGATCATCGCTCCGGTGGTGGGCGATAACCCCGAAAAAGCCGATGAATATCACAACAAGTTCCAGGATGCTGACCGCTTCTTGAAAGCCAGTGGTATGCGCGGCCGCCAGTTACAGGTATTGGTGGAAGGCACCTACTACATCAACCGCCTGTTCGCCACGGTCGAGATGATCCACAAGACTGTCATTGACGTAGGCAACGTGGGCGTGGTCGTTTCCTACACCGGCGAGCAGGGCATCGATCTTTCCGGAACCGAATACCGCCACGGTGAGTTGGTCACCCGTGGACAGCGCGGCGTGTGGAGCGAAGCGTTGCTGCCCGGCAAGTATCCATTCAACACCTATGCGGGCAAGGTCATCCCCGTACCGACCACGAACTTCATCCTGAAGTGGATCAAGAACGAGGTTGGCTCGCACAACTTTGATGAGAACCTGACCGAAGTCTCGCTCATCACCAAGGATGCCTTCGAACCGTCCCTGCCGCTCTCGGTGGTGGTCCATATCGACTATAAGAAAGCCCCGCTCGTTATCCAGCGTTTCGGCGATATCAAGAAACTGGTCGAACAGACCCTCGACCCGATGGTGGCAGCTTACTTCAAGAACATCGCACAGACGCGCACACTCATTCAGTTACTCCAGGAGCGCAGCGCCATCCAGCAACAATCCAGTTTGGAGATGAAGGAAAAGTTCGCGCACTACAACCTCGAGCTGGAGGAAGTGCTGATCGGTACACCCTCGTCGCCTGCCGGTGACAAACAGATCGAAACCATCCTGACCCAATTGCGCCAGCGTCAGATCGCGGAAGAGCAAGTGGAAACCTATTCTCAACAGGAAAAGGCAGCCGTCAAGGAGCGTGAACTCCGTGAAGCTGAATCCCGCGCCGCGATGCAGGGCAAGATGACCGAGGCGGAGTTAAGCATCAATATCCAGTCGAACCAGGGTAAGGCGGAGTACGAACGCTCGATCCAACAGGCCCAGCAGATCCGCGCGCTGGCAGAAGCGGAAGCCGAAAAGGTCGCCCGCGTCGGTATCGCGCAGGCGCTCGCCACCGAGGAGCAGGTCCGCGCGTATGGCGGGCCGCAATTCCAGGTGACCCAGCAGGTACTTAACCGCTTTGCGGATGCCATTGAAAAATCCAAGGTGGATGTGGTTCCGCGTGTGGTGGTGGGCGGCAGCAGCGAGAAGGGCGGCAGCCAGACCAGCAGCATCATGGAGGCCCTGCTGACCATGCTGCTCTCCGACCGCTTTGGCGCGCTGGCAAGCGAAGCCGGAACAACCCAACGCTCCCCCGATGTGGAAGCCATGCGTGAGAAGATATTGAAAGATATGCAGAAGAAGGATAATAAAGGCG
>Ga0268298_10006430_pt1 | contig 10677 bp, 5 predicted proteins | sample WWTPWeurt_MetaG_FD_194462 | JGI IMG/M metagenome (GOLD analysis project Ga0268298, IMG submission 194462) | Activated sludge microbial communities from WWTP in Nijmegen, Gelderland, Netherland - WWTP Weurt | ecosystem: Engineered > WWTP > Aerobic digester > Activated sludge | place: Netherlands... | reverse complement strand
CGATTTTAAATGCGCGTTGCAAGCCGTATACACCTTCGTTGCCCTGAATATCCCCAAGGCCGGTTTCGCATGCAGAGAGAACTACCAGTTCAGTATTGGACAAATTCATTTGTGAGATTTCGTAAGCAGTAAGAATTCCATCTTCCCTTCCTTCCAATGTTTTCTTACCTTGCCATGCTGTATTGCCGCCGGCCATAATAAGCCCACTTCGTAACATGGGATGATCGGAAATTTTGAATATGGGTTCATTTATTCCATGTTTCACTTTTGGCTTTGAAGAAGCCGCTTTCGCTGTTCCCTCACTTGCCGTACTGTCGTACGACATTCTGCCTGCGGCAGAAATCATTCGGTCAGGATCTGGGAAAAAGTAACCGTGGGTTGCTATGTGTAGAATTCTAGGTGAAGGGGAGTTATTTGCACCGATATTTTTGAATGATTCTTCAGTGGCCTGATAGCCTTTTTTCAAATTGGTTTTTACCCCAGCAGCCTCCATGGTTTTTTCTATGGCATTCACTTCGCGTTCTGTAAATGGAAGATAATTCCAAGTGCCGCCTTTCAATGATGAGTCAACAGAAGAGAATGTCAGAATGCCCAGTGTGCGATTAGTCAATAAAGCTTCTTTTACTTCTAAAATACTATCTTGCTCAAAAAGGATGCCTCCGTATAAAACCGCCTCGCTATTAACAATTTTAACCTGATCAGGAATGACCAATTGACGGGTACTATTGACAGCAATCAACTGATATTTATCTGCAAGGGTTTCAGTATCGGAAATAGGTATTGCATCCAAATTTATTCTGTGCAGCAATCCACTTGGAGAATAATAAACAGTTTTGATTCCTGTCAATTCCTTTTCAAGTGGTTTCCAAAGTATTTCATATAAAGATTTTTTGGGAGCATCGATGGCTATTGCACCACGGTTTGTAAGTGAGTATAAATTGTTGACATAATCAGCCTTTCGATCTGAGGTGGAATGCAAGAGGGAATCCAGAATTTTTTCTTCGAAAAGAGGGAATATTTTTGGTGAATCCCATCCAGATATTAAAACTAGAGCAACATAAATTGTACTGTCAGTAAATTCAGGTTTGGCGTAACTGAAGTTAATAAATTCAACCGCAGCTTCACCAGCATGAAGTTTACTGGTTATATCCCTATATGTAACTTCTTGATTTAATTGTTTAAAGGATGAAATGTTCAAGGTTAATTGTTTCTCGTATTTTTCTGCTTTAGATTCTAATTCATTGACGAATTTTCGCTCTGATAATGGTTTTAATAGTTCCAGCCCAAGGAGTTTACGGGAGTCTTGCCAACTTCTAAAGAGATTAAGATTCATACTATCTGTATTCTTAATTTGATTGACAATTTGACTATAATTTTTAATCAGTAACCCATTATAAAATAAAGAATTATTATACAACTCACTACCTAAATTGGTTTGTATGTTATCCAAAGCAAATGATTGGAATATTGATTGTTTTCTCTTAAACAAACTTAGGTACGATACCATTTGGCTTTCTGTTGAATAAGCAGATGCCTTTTGTATCAGCAATTTATTGAGTTGGTTTCCTTCTAGATAATAAATTAGGGCTTGTTGAACTTGTTGTGAGTTTGAATAAAAATCTGCTAAATTGTAAATTGAATTAAGATATTCAGGGTGCTCTTTTCCGAGTGATTTTTCTCTAATAATTTTAGACTCTAGTAGTAATGATTCAGTTTTTGATAAATCTCCTTTTGTTTTATAAATTTGTGAGAGATTTTCTAAAGCGAAAGCGTTCTCAGGATGTTCTTTCCCTAATATTTTTTGCTTAATACTTAAGGCCTCTAAATAAATCATTTCAGCATTTTCAAGATTTCCCTTTATTTGGTATAGGTTAGCTAAATTAATTAGGTAACTAGCATATTCACGATTTTCCTTGCCCACAGATTTTACTGCCAATTCTATAACATTTGTATAAATATCTTCAGCTTTAACATAGTCTCCTTTTATTTTGTAAAGGACTGCAAGATTATTTAGAGTTGTAAGATAATCATGGTGTTCATTTCCTATAGTCCCTTTCCGAATTCTTAATGTCTCCAAATAAAGTGACTCTGCTTTAGAAAAGTCTCCCTTTGCCGTATAAAGGCCAGCCAGGCTGTGCAGTGCAGTCGCATAATCTGGGCTTTCCTTTCCGTAATTTAAAGCAGTTATTTCAAGGGATTCTAAATAAATCTTCTCTGCAGCGCGATAATTACCAACATCAAAGTAAAGTACACCGAGATTATTTAATGTAATTGTATTTTCTGGACTTTTATTACCAAACAAATTTGTTTTAATTTCCAAAGATTCTAAATAAAATAATTCAGCATTTGTGAAATCTCCAAGCAAGTGGTAAAAGTTACCCAAATTATGCAGTATTGATGCATAATTTATATGGTATTTTCCAAAAATTTTTAATCTAATATCTTTAACTTCTAAATATAGTGGTTCGGCTTTCCTATAATAACCAAGGCTAACATAACAGTTTGCCAAATTATTTAATGATTTTGCATAATCTGGATGTCCTTTACCTAACAATTTTGCTCTTATATTTAGAGCCTCCTCAAACAAGGGTTCAGCTTTGACCAACTCGTTCTTTAGCCTGTAAACATTTGCTAAATTACTAATTAGAGTAGCATAGTCTTGATTTAACTTTCCTGATAATTTTTCTCTTATTTCTTTGGATTTTATATAATAAAATTCGGAATCTTCATATTTTCCGGTAGACATGTATAAACCTGCAAGGGCATTGAGGCTCATTAAATAATCTAGGTGTTCTTTGCCGAGCACTTTTTCTCTAATTTCTAGCGCATCGATATACCACTTTTCTGCCTCAGTAAATTTTTTTAAAAGCTGAAGTATTGTTCCCCGATTAAAACAGCTTTTGCCATACTGTGCAGATTCTCTTCCTAGCCTACTCAATCCAATATTTTCAGCGGTTGTATTAACTTCCAGAGCTTTTTGATATTCTTTATTTTCTGCTAATTTTTGAGAGATTTTGATTAAACTGTCCACCTGATTGATAACAACCGAATCAAGCGTTTGTGCATTCAAAAAATCTATGCTTACAACCATAACAAAAAGTATAAAGTATCTCATCATAATTTATTTTTGACTAATTTATATAAAACAATTTTAATAAATAGCTTCAATATTACTAACTAAACACCACTTCTACAACACAAATGCTGACGAAGCTCTTCAACCTGTTACCATATTACCAGACGGCGCCGACACCCACCAAGGAAGAAGAGCGAGAAAGAGAGCGAGAAAGAGAGCGAGAAAGAGAGCGAGAACGCATTTGACTATTTATTCTAATAATACAAACCCCGCCCACTGGTAAGGATCTAATCCAATTTCGCGTAATTCCTTCTGCGCAGCATGAAATGCATCAGGAATACTCATTTTTTCTTCCAACCATTTTTTATAAAAAGTAGTCATCAATAGGGACGTTTGTTTATCCGGCACCTGCCACAAACTCATGATCAGGTATTTTACCCCAGCAATTTTAAATGCACGTTGCAAGCCGTATACACCTTCGTTACCTTGTATTTCCCCTAAGCCTGTTTCACAGGCAGACAACACTACCAATTCTGTATTCGATAAATTCATTTGACTGATTTCGTAAGCGGTTACAACACCATCTGCTTGTCCATTCCCATTTGATTTTCCCAACCATCCACCATTACCCCCTGAAAGTATCAGGCCGGAACGCAGCATTGGGTGATCACTGGTTTTGAAAACTGGCTGAGCATTGTAAGATGAGCTACCAAATGAAAATTCGTCACCCGCATGGTCAGGGAAAAAGTACCCATGTGTCGCAATGTGTAATATACGAGGTGATGGATTACTTACACCCATAGCTTTGAAACTCTCTTCAGTCCCATCGTTCCCATTTCTCATCACCACCGAATTTCCGGATGCGGTCAACAATTTATGTATGGTCTTTACTTCCTTGTCTGTACCTTCCAGATAATTCCAGCTCCCACTCAGAAGATTTCGATCTACTCGATCAAAGGAAAGTTCGACCAGTAGCGGAGCTGAATCTTGCATCTGTGATTGAATTTTTGAAGTGTCTGGTTCATAATTCAAGCCTCCGTACAAAACAGCATCGTGCCCTAAGTTTTGCAACTCTGAGTGCAAGGCCAATTGCCTGGTACTTCCGAGTTCAACTAAACGGTATTTATCTGAAAAAGTCTGATCCTTGTTGTAGGGGATGGCACCAAGATTCAGGCGATGCAACAATCCATCGTTTGAACAATAAATGGTATGAACGCCCTCTAAATTCTTTTCAAAAGGCTTCCAGATAAGTGAATACAGGCTACGTTTGGGATTTGTAATTTCAATCGCCCCTCTGTCTGATGTTGCGTACAGTTGATTGGCATAATCCGCCTTGCGTTCACCTTGTGTCATGAGCAGATTGTCCATTTCAGCCTCCTCAAACAATACTGTAAACAAAGGGGGCATATTACCCGGCTGTAGGAGTAAAGCAGCATAGAAGGTGCTGTCAGTCTTCTGAGCACGGTAAAAAGAGTAATGAACAAATTCCACCGCAACCTCCCCGGGTTTGAGAGCGGACTGTACATCCCACCAATATACCTGCCGTTTGGAATCCGCATAACCCGCAATGATTCGGGCCAGCTCTTTCTCCAGTGCTTCTATTTGTTTGTACATGGTGGTGATCATTGCGGTGTCCCGTTGTGAACATGGTGTGCTGTATAGATTGGCCAGTTGCTCATTTTTTTTCTTGAGAAGATTGTAGGTTTTGGTTGCCCCGGGATTAGCCCGAACCAACCTCTGGATTCGATTGGCCGCCTGAAGTAAGAAGCCTTTATAAAAAGGCTGTTGTCATAAAGTGAGGCTGTCAAATCCTTTGCGCCTTCTGACTGCATGAAAGAAAGGATCTGGTGTTCTATTGGGAGCAAACGGTTCAGAAAACTGTTTAATTCGGATTCGGACAAATAGCCTTGGGCTTTCTTCAACCTTTGCTTGTTGATGTTGGTAATTTCTCTGAAGAGCACTTCAGCTTTCTGGTTTTCGCCCTTCAGTTTGTATAGATTAGCCAGGTCAAAAACACTTTCGATGTAATGGTCATTCTCCTTGCCAAAGACTTTTTCATGAATGGCTTTTGCTTTTAAGTACCATTTTTCTGAGTTGGCATAATCACCCTTGTAATGATACACCACTCCAAAATTGTGGGCGCATGAACCATAAGCGGGTGTCTCCATACCTATTTTTTTACGGGCGATTATTTCTGCCTGCTTGAGCACTTCAAAAGCCCGATCAGGATCCGGAAGATCCAGATAGAAACCGGAAGCCTGAAGGAGGCTGTCCACTTGTTTAATTACGCGGGGATTAGTTTTTTGGGCGACCAGTGCATTTAATCCAAATACCAATAAAAAAAGAAGCTTGTGTTTCATCCGGTTCGTTGTAATTGTTGTAAAAATAGACTTCTTTCTTGAGAACCACTCCTCAAGTATCTTGACACAGGTTAACGGTGCCCATCTCGAATAAAGATTGATAATGAAATTATGATTACTCCACCAATACAAACCCCGCCCACTGATAAGGATCCAATCCTATCTCACGCAATTCTTTTTGTGCTGCATGAAAGGCTTTCGGAATGGTCATTTTTTCTTCCAACCATTTCTTGTAAAAAGTAGTCATCAATAGTGATGTTTGTTTATCGGGTACTTGCCACAATGACATAATCAAATACTTTGCTCCTGCAATTTAAAATGCACCCTAAAAAGTCAACAAGTCCATGGACGTAGATAAATTTTTCCCTTCCAACAACATAAATTTGCACCTCTGATGGTTCCATATAGCATCAGCTATTCTCATCAGATTTGACAGATTGAAAATATAGAAACGAATGATCAAGAGTTTTTTAATATCAATACTGCCAATAATATTTTAAACCAATGGATGGCAAGCCATCAGATTTTTATTGTATCGGCGAAAAAATAAAAGAAAAAATAGATGAATTCCTTATTTCACTTTCCATCCCACTCGTTTCCGTTTTTCGGAGAATTTCCACATCATAAATTAGATCGTAACTTTAATAAATTACATTGCAAATTGCCTGATCCGGGAGCTGAAGTTGATTTATTCTTGTATGCATTTTGACTTTTACTCGAACCGGAATTTCTTCATATCATTTTATATTTTTTTTCAATTCCGAAGTAAATTTATAAATTTGATTGTCCTTTTTCAAATAGATAATTAAGTTAAAATGAAAACAACACCACATCATTTAATTTTAACATTGAGCATACTATGTATTTTCATTTCATGCCTTGTTAGAAAACCGATTGACGGTGAATGCACCTCCCTCAGAGTGAATATTACCCAGGAAGGTTCAGATCAGTTGGTTGCGCATCCAAGAAACGGAGCTGCGGAATTGTACGAGTTTAAATGGTCAAATGGTGTTGGCAATTTAAATAAAATAAGTGTCCTTGAATCCGGCGTGTATGCTGTAACGGTTACCGATCTTATTAACGGGTGCACCGCTGAGGCTAGCTATACATTCACTAAGACTTCAGGCAATGGTTGCGGTAGTTTTACGGCTGTGAGCGATGCAGAAAACAACCTTTATGATATAGTAACCATCGGCACCCAATGTTGGCTGATGTCCAACGTAAATATTGAAGCCGGTATTCCGAAAATTACCGATCCCATGGAATGGGCCTTTGCTACAACACCCGCATGGTGTTATTACAACAATGATGTCGCCAATGGACCCAAATACAGAAAACTCTATAATTGGTATGCGGTAAAATCAGGCAAACTTTGTCCTCAAGGATGGCATATACCAAGTATGGCAGAATGGGAAACGCTCTTTCAATATTTGAAAAAAGATTCACTTGCATCCATTGCGCTCAAAAAAATTGATCCATTATGGCGCGGAACCATACATGCAAGCAATGAAAGTGGCTTCAGTGCATTGCCTGGTGGCAGAAGACAAGCCAACGGATCATTTATTTTTGAAGGTACGGAAGCAGATTTTTGGTCTTCGGATGAGAGCTCCTTCGCTGGAAGTGCAAAAGCAATAACGCTTAGTGGGGGCTTTGACGGGATCAGTAGAATCGATTGGGGAAAAAATCATGGATTTAGTTGCAGATGTTTAAAAAATTGAAAACTCTATTCACAGAGAATAGGATTTTTACTCCACCAACACAAACCCAGCCCAATTGTAAGGATCCAGACCATTATCGCGTAATTGTTTTTGCGCCGCATGAAATGCATCCGGAATCGACATTTTTTCTTCCAACCATTTTTTATAGAAAGTCGTCATCAATAAAGAAGTCTGCTTATCCGGAACTTGCCACAAAGACATGATCAAATATTTTGCTCCGGCGATTTTGAATGCGCGTTGCAAACCATAAACTCCTTCATTTCCTTGAATATCACCAAGTCCTGTTTCACATGCAGAGAGTACTACTAATTCTGTATTCGATAAATTCATTTGCGAGATTTCATATGCGGTCAATATTCCATCATCTCTACCTTTCAATGTTTGTTTGCCCTGCCATGCTGCATTGCCTCCGGCCATGATCAATCCGGAACGCAGCATGGGATGATCTGAGATTTTAAATACGGTTTCATTTATTCCAAAATTCACTTTTGGCTTTGAAGAAGCCGCTTTCGCGGTTCCCTCACTTGTCGTACTGTCGTACGACATTCTGCCTGCGGCAGAAATCGTTCGGTCAGGATCAGGAAAGAAGTAACCATGTGTTGCGATATGCAATATTCTTGGAAATGGTGAATTGTTTGTTCCAATATTTTTAAATGATTCTTCTGTCGCTCCATATCCTTTCTTAAGGGATACTGCAACCCCTGTTGCTTGCATGATCTTCTCAATGGAATTTACTTCCCACTCTGTCCAGGCAAGGGAATTCCAACTGCTACCTCTTAAGGTTGAATCAACGGATGAAAAGCTTAATTCGCCTCTGGAACGAGAGACAAGAACAGGTTCATTGTTTTGAATAGTACTGTCTTGTTCATATTGAATTCCTCCAATCAAAACAGCATCTTGGTTGGCAATATTTTTTTGATTGGGTATGACCAACTGTCGGGTGCTGTTTACCTCGATCAATTGAAATTTATCCGCTAATGTTTCCATTTGAGAAACAGGAATTGCATCAAGGTTTATTCGATGCAGTAAACCTGTTGGTGAAAAATAAATTTTTTTGACACCAGCCAATTCCTTTTCCATTGGCATCCAGATCAATTCATACAATGATTTTTTTGGTGCCTCAATGGCCATTGCTCCACGATCAGCAAGGGTGTATAATCCATTTACATAATCTGCTTTTCGTTCGCCGGAAGTTTTCAAAAGACTGTCCAATTGCTTTTCTTCAAAGAGTGGAATGAAGATGGGCTGTTGGGCTCCTGGTAAAAGCAAGAGGGCAGCGTACATCGTACTATCACTTTGCTGTTTCCCTGCAAACCTATAGTGGACGAACTCGGCAGCCGCTTCACCAGCTGCCAGATTGCGCTGCACTTCCTTCCAGTTCACCTGCCGCATCGCCTCACCATATCCGGCCACCATCCGCGTCAGTTCTTTTTCCAGCATATTGGCTTTTTCTTCAAGTTCTGCTACTCCTATTCGCTCTACGATGGGCTTACTATATTCAACGGCAAGGCGATGACCATATGACCTCAGCAGGTTGAACTTTTCTGTGGCAAATGTGTCGGAAAGGGCCAGATTTTTTACCTGGTTGGCAGCTTGAACCAAGAAACCCTTGTAAAAAAGAATATTGTCATAACAGACAGTCAATATTTTTCCTTTGTTGGAGTGCTGGGTAAAAGAAAGATTAAGGTTTTGTCTATCTGAAAATTGATTCAGGTAGTTGTTCAGTTCCTTTTCTGATAGATGGTGCATTGCTCTTACAATGAGTCGTTTGTCGATAGAAGATATTTCCAGGTAAAGCGATTCAGCTTTTTCGTATTCGTTTATAAAACAATACAGAGCAGCCAAGTTGTTCAAGTTGAATACATAATCGGGATGCTCCTTTCCAAGAGCTTTTTCCCAAATGCCTTTGGCTTCCAGGAAAAATTCTTCTGCATTTTCGTAGTTCCCTTTAGCATTGTACAAATTGCCCAGACCGTTGAGGCTATGGGCATATTGCGGATGTTCCTTGCCAAGGGTTCTTTCATTGATGGCTTTAGATTCAAGGAAGAGCGGTTCCGCTTTTTCAAAGTTACCCATTTGAAAGTAGAGCAAGGCTAGATTGGAGAGGATTGTGGCATAATTTGGATGCTCCCTTTCACGAACTTTTTCCCAAATGCCTTTGGCTTCTAGGTGGTACAGTTCGGCTTTTTCGTACTGACCGATTTGGTAGTAATGGTTTGCGAGGCCGTTCAGGCTTTGAGCATAATCGGGATGTTCCTTGCCCAGTGTTTTTTCCCGGATAGCTTTAGATTCAAGGTAGAGCGGTTCTGCTTTTTCAAAGTTGCCTATTTCATCATAAAGGATTGCAAGGTTAGCCAGGCACCTGGCATAATTGGGATGCTCTTTCCCCTGTATTTTTTCCCTAATAGCTATTGATTCTAAATAAAGCGGCTCCGCTTTTTGGTAATTACCCATTCTCAAATGAAGGTTTGCCAGGTTTGTAAGATTCATGACAAAATTAGGATTCTCCCTTCCGAACAACTTTTCGGTGATTGCATTAGATTCGATGTAGAGCTGTTCTGCTTTATCGTAGTTGCCCAAATCCATATATAGATTTGCAAAGTTGGTCAAACTCCAAGCGTAATGAAAATTTTCCTTTCCCAATACTTTTTCGATAATAGCTTTGGCTTCTAAGTGTAGCTCTTCAGATTTTTGGAAGTAGCTCATATTCCGATAAAGGTTGGCCAGGTTGGAAAGTCTTTTGATATAATCCAGATTTTGCTTTCCCTGTACTTTTTCCCAAATAGCAATTGATTCAAGGTAACATTTTTCAGCCAACGGCAAGTCATTTTTGTCATAATTAATCTTACCTTGGTTAAAGTAGACATTCGCATATGCCACCGACTGTTTACCAATTTTTTCAAGCGCAATTTTTTCAGCTTCGGCATTGACTTGGAGCGCTTTGTCAAAATCATACTTGGCTCTAAGCTCGAGTGAAACCTGAATCAGGCTGTCCACCTGCTTGATAGCAACAGAATCGACAGATTGCGCAGCAAGATGATTGAATAAAAATCCCAGCAAAAAAATAAACCTGGATTTCATAATTTTCATTTTTTAATTAACAACTAATATTTCATGGTCTATTCCACCAACACAAATCCTGCCCATTGATATGGATCCAGTCCGATGTCACGCAATTCTTTTTGCGCCGCATGAAATGCATCTGGTATACTCATTTTTTCTTGCAACCATTTCTTATAGAAAGTCGTCATCAAGAGTGATGTTTGTTTATCGGGTACCTGCCACAGTGACATGATCAAATATTTTGCACCGGCGATTTTAAATGCGCGTTGCAAACCATACACTCCTTCATTGCCTTGTATGTCTCCTAAGCCTGTTTCACATGCAGATAATACAACAAGTTCTGTGTTGGACAAATTCATTTGAGATATTTCATAGGCGGTGAGAATTCCATCTTCTCTTCCTTCCAAAGTTTGTTTGCCTTGCCAGGCAACATTGCCTCCGGCCATAATTAAACCGGAAC
>Ga0268298_10006429_pt1 | contig 10678 bp, 9 predicted proteins | sample WWTPWeurt_MetaG_FD_194462 | JGI IMG/M metagenome (GOLD analysis project Ga0268298, IMG submission 194462) | Activated sludge microbial communities from WWTP in Nijmegen, Gelderland, Netherland - WWTP Weurt | ecosystem: Engineered > WWTP > Aerobic digester > Activated sludge | place: Netherlands... | reverse complement strand
ATCGCTTGCAGATGGAGGTGCTGGAGACCACCGCGCTCGATGACATCGAGCAGGTTGCGAACATCATCCGCGCCTGTCGCGAGCTGGGCGTCACCTTTGCCCTGGACGACTTCGGGACGGGCTACTCATCACTCATCTACCTCAGGCGGCTGCCGGTCTCGCAGATCAAGATCGATCAGACCTTCGTTCAAGGCATCGTCACCGACCCGGATGACCTGGCGATCCTGCAGGGCGTTCTGACCCTGGCTCGCGCCTTCCACCGCGAAGTCATCGCCGAAGGCGTCGAGACGGTGGAGCAGGGCGAAGCACTGCTGCGCCTGGGCTGCGAGTTGGCGCAGGGCTACTGCATTGCACGGCCCATGCCGGCCTCTGAAATGCCCGCCTGGTGCACGACCTGGCAGACCAAGCCGCGCTGGCGCAAGCAGCCCGCCATCGGCCCGGTTGACGCCGAGCCAAGGCCTGGCGCGACGATGGACGGCGGCCACGCCAACGCCCAGCAACGGTGAAGCGCAGGTTCGCGCTTGGCGCCAAACGTCTCGCGGGCTGCGCCCATGGGTATCGCGCCGCAATACCCCGTCGAATGAGCGCATGCATCACTGCCGTACTTGCATAAGCTGCGCTCGCGGCATGTGCCGCGAACCCTGTAGGTGATGAATGCAAGCTTCGTCGAGTCTCGCGATTTGCTCGACCATCAAGCCGCTGGCCGCTGCCTCGGCACCAGTCAATTCAATGGCACCCAGCCCTCGATGGCCAGCAGCGCTGCGCTGGGCTGCGGCCTTGGCGGTCATGGCCACCTTGCCCGCCTGCGTGGTGGTGCCCGCTGACCACCACCGGCCGAACACCGTGATCATGCCGGCGCCGGTGGTGGTGGCACCGCCTGCGCCACAGGTGCTCAATGTGCGGCTCTACCCCGTGAACAACGAAGCCAACCGCATCGGCATCGTGTCAGCCATGGTGGTGGACAACCTCAATGGCCACGGCAGCTTCACATTCAACTACGGTGGTCGGGCCATGCAAGGTGAAGCCAGCCGGGTGGGCAACGACCACCCGGGCTTCGGCCGCATCCTGTCCGATCAATCGGGCGAGGTGTGGCGCACGAGCGGCAAGCGTGGCGTGGCCAATGCCGCCGCGCCCAATGGCGTGAACGCCCAGTGCGAATACGTGCTCACCGGGCCTGGCAGCGGCGTGGGTGCCTGCCGCATGTCGGATGGGGCGAAGTTTCAGATGCACTTCACGCCGTGACCGAACGGCCTGCGCCCAAGAAAAAAGGCGGCCCATCGGGCCGCCTTTGGCTGTGCGGTGTCAGCCGTGATCAGGCCGTCACACCCTTCGCCGTATCCGCGTACTCCTGGATCTGGTCGAAGTTCAGGTACTGATAGACCTTGGAGCTGTCCTTGTTGATGCCCGCCATGTCGGCCTGGTATTCGGCCACCGTGGGGATGCGGCCGATCTTCGAGGCGATGGCAGCCAGCTCGGCCGAGGCCAGGTACACGTTGGTGTTCTTGCCCAGGCGGTTCGGGAAGTTGCGGGTGCTGGTGGACACCACCGTGGCGCCCTCCTTCACCTGCGCCTGGTTGCCCATGCACAGGCTGCAGCCGGGCATCTCGGTGCGCGCACCGGCGGCACCGAAGACGCCGTAGTGGCCCTCTTGCGTGAGCTGCTGCGCGTCCATCTTGGTGGGCGGTGCGAGCCACAGCTTGACCGGGATGTCACGCTTGCCGTCGAGCAGCTTGCTGGCGGCGCGGAAGTGGCCGATGTTGGTCATGCACGAGCCGATGAAGACCTCGTCGATCTTGGTGCCGGCCACCTCGCTGAGCAGCTTGGCGTCATCCGGATCGTTGGGGCAGCAGAGCACCGGCTCCTTCAGCTCGTTCAGGTCGATCTCGATGACCTCGGCGTACTCGGCGTCCTTGTCGGCCTCGAGCAGGCTGGGGTTGGCCAACCAGGCCTCAACCTTCTCGATGCGGCGGGCCAGGGTGCGGGCGTCGGCGTAGCCGTCGGCGATCATGTTCTTCATCAGCACCACGTTGCTGGTGAGGTATTCCTTGATCGGGGCGGGGTTGAGCTTGACGGTGCAGCCGGCGGCCGAGCGCTCGGCCGAGGCGTCGCTCAGCTCGAAGGCTTGTTCCACCTTCAGGTCGGGCAGGCCCTCGATCTCGAGGATGCGGCCCGAGAAGGCGTTGATCTTGCCGGCCTTGGCCACCGTGAGCAGGCCCTGCTTGATGGCGTAGTAGGGGATGGCGTGCACCAGATCGCGCAGCGTGATGCCGGGCTGCATCTGGCCCTTGAAGCGCACCAGGATCGATTCGGGCATGTCCAGCGGCATCACGCCGGTGGCCGCACCGAAGGCCACCAGGCCCGAGCCGGCCGGGAAGCTGATGCCGATGGGGAAGCGGGTGTGGCTGTCGCCACCGGTGCCCACGGTATCGGGCAGCAGCAGGCGGTTGAGCCAGCTGTGGATCACGCCGTCGCCCGGACGCAGCGCCACGCCGCCTCGGCTGCTGATGAAGGCGGGCAGCTCGCGGTGGGTCTTCACGTCCACCGGCTTGGGGTAGGCGGCCGTGTGGCAGAAGCTCTGCATCACCAGATCAGCGCTGAAGCCCAGGCAGGCCAGGTCCTTCAGCTCGTCGCGGGTCATGGGGCCGGTGGTGTCTTGCGAGCCCACGGTGGTCATCTTGGGCTCGCAGTAGGTGCCCGGGCGCACGCCCTGGCCCTCGGGCAGGCCGACCGCGCGGCCCACCATCTTCTGTGCCAGCGTGAAGCCGGCCTTGGTGGCGGCCGGCGCCTGCGGCAAGCGGAACAGCGTGGACGCGTCCAGGCCCAGGAACTCACGCGCCTTGGCGGTGAGCGAGCGGCCGATGATCAGGTTGATGCGGCCGCCGGCACGCACTTCGTCGAACAGCACTTCGCTCTTGAGCTTGAACTCGGCGGCCACCTTGCCGGCCTTCTCGATCTTGCCCTCGTAGGGGTAGATGTCGATCACGTCGCCCATGTCGAAGGCGGACACGTCCACTTCGATCGGCAGCGCGCCCGAATCCTCTTGCGTGTTGAAGAAGATCGGGGCGATCTTGCCGCCGAGCGTGACGCCGCCGAAGCGCTTGTTGGGCACGAAGGGGATGTCTTCGCCGAAGCCCCAGATGATGCTGTTGGTGGCGCTCTTGCGGCTGGAGCCGGTGCCCACCACGTCGCCCACATAGGCCACCAGGTTGCCCTTGGCCTTGAGCTCTTCGATGAACTTCATCGGGCCGCGCTTGCCGTCTTCCTCGGGCGTGATGCCGGGGCGCGCGTTCTTCAGCATCGCCAGGTAGTGCAGGGGGATGTCGGGGCGGCTCCAGGCGTCGGGTGCGGGCGACAGGTCATCGGTATTGGTCTCGCCGGTGACCTTGAACACGGTGACGGTGATCTTCTGCGCCACTTCGGGGCGCGAGGTGAACCACTCGGCATCGGCCCAGCTCTTGATCACGGCTTGGGCGTAGGCGTTGCCGGCCTTGGCCTTCTCGGACACGTCGTGGAAGAAGTCGAACATCAGCAGCGTCTTCTTCAGCGCTGCGGCGGCCACGCCGGCCACATCGGGGTCGTCGAGCAGATCGATCAGCGGCTTGACGTTGTAGCCGCCCACCATGGTGCCCAGCAGCTCGGTGGCCTTGGCCTTGGAGACCAGCGCAACGGCCAGATCACCATGCGCCACGGCGGACAGGAAGCTGGCCTTGACCTTGGCGGCATCGTCCACGCCCGGGGGCACGCGGTGCGTGAGCAGATCGAGCAGGAAGGCGTCTTCGCCAGCCGGCGGCGCCTTCAGCAGCTCGATCACTGCAGCGGTTTGCTGGGCCGTCAGCGGCAGCGGGGGGATGCCGAGGGCGGCGCGTTCGGCAACGTGTTGGCGATAGGCTTGCAGCATGGCGTGGGGCTCCTGTCAGGCTGGGTTGGATGGGAACGTCGATGGGCTCAGGGTTTGTCCCATATTTTATGTCTTATATAAGACTTGCCAAGCCTTTTTTCGGCCCGGCTGCGCGAGTTGGAGGGGATTGTGGCGCAGCGCCCCGGCTGGGGCATGAAAAAGCCCGCTCGCGGCGGGCTTTGCGGTCGGCCAGGGCGCCTGACCTTCAAGCGCTGCGGTTCAGTTCTTGCCATCGGCGGCGCTGGCCGCGCTGGCGGCGCTGGTCGCGGCCGCCGCAGCACTCGCCGAGCGTGCAGCCGCTTCAACGGCCGCCACCGCGGCCGTCTGCTCGGAGTGCATGCAGGCGTCCACCATGCGCTGCCCGATGCGGTGGTTCATGAGCATGGACTTGGCCGGGATCTGGATCCACACCACGCCGGCCTTCTTGTCCTCCAGCCGCACGGCGCCGGTGCTGGTTTCCTCGGGCAGCATGTTGTAGACGACCTTCTTGAACGCCACGTGAAAATGCCCGGGCTTGTCCTTGACCGGCAGCACGCTGACCTTCTGGTTGAACTCGCAGGCGGCGTCGCCCGTGAGCACGCGGTCGGCCACCAGCAATTGCGCTTCGCTGATGCGCTGCACGGTCTCTTCGGCCAGGGCCATGCCCTTGGCCTTGCTTTGCTTCTTCAGCACCTTGGTGGCAGGCTTGGCCGGGGCATCGGCAGCGCTGGCCGCGATGGGCCAGGCCAGGGCCCCGCCCAGCGCGAGGGCAACGATCAGCGGAGAGGTCTTGGGCTTCATGGCGGCGTGGTGGGTGCTGGAGGACGGGCGATTGTGCTTGAGCCAACACCGCCAGGCCCGGCCGCACCGGGCTGGCAATGTCAGTCGATGTGACCGAATAAGCGCAAGGCGGCTTCGGCCGGGATGGGCTGGCCGGTGCGCCGGGCGCGCTCGATCACCTGCCAGAAGTAGCGGTAGCTGGCGCGGTCGTGCAGCGTGTCCCAGTGGCGGATGGGCGCCCAGTGGGCCGCTTGAGCCGCGAGGATGATCTCGATGGCCTCGTCCACCTCGGCCGTGCTGGGCGCAAAGGCCTCGACGATGGGCCGCACCTGCGCCGGGTGGATGCTCCACATGCGGGTATAGCCAAACTCGCGCGAGGCGCGGGTGGCGGCGGCCTGGATGGCGGCCTCGTCCTTGAACTCGGTGACCACGCAGTGCGATGGCACCTTGGCCGCTCCATGGCAGGCGGCGGCGATCTCGAGCTTGGCGCGCACCACCAGCGGGTGCTCGAACTGGCCCTTGGCGCTCATGCCGGCCTTGGGGATCGCGCCACGGTGGGCCGAGACGAAATCCATCAGGCCGAAGGACAGCGATTCGATGCGCGGCAAGGCGGCGATGGCCTGCACATCGCGCAGCGCGCCGTGGGTCTCGATCAGGGCGTGCAAGGGCAGGTGGGCGCCTTGCCCCTGCACGCGCGCCACGTGCTCGATGTGGGTGATGGCCTGCTGCACGTCGGCCAGGTGGCGCGGCTTGGGGATCATCAGGTAGGCCAGGCGATCACCCGCGCGGCCGATGAGCGTGGCCACATCGTCGGCGAAGCTCGGGTGATCCACCGGGTGCACGCGGGCGCCGACGCGGCCAAAGCGGTTGGCCGAGGAGAGCGCGATCTCGGCCACCATCTGCGCATGCTCGGCCTCGCCGCCGATGGGCGCGCCGTCTTCGCAATCGAGCGTGATGTCGAACACCGGCCCGAGCTCTGCCTGCAGCTCCAGGCTTTTGCGCATGCGCAGCTCCACGCCGCAGTAGTGATCGCACACGGGGATGTCGGGCGCGGCGTCGCCGTCGTCGAACAAGGCGTCGCGGGGCAGGATGGCAGCGGTCATGGCGCGGGCGGCAGGGGCATTGATCGGGACGGCATGGGGCTCGCGTGGATTGCTGAGCGCGGGCAGCACTTTACGGCGAAGTGCTTGCGGTGCAGCGGCCCTCAAAGGCCGCGCAAGAAGCCGAGCAGCAACTCGTTGACCTGGTCCGCACGCTCGCGCTGGATCCAGTGCCCGGCGCCCTCGATGATGTGGCTGCCGCGCAGGCCGGGCAGGGTGCTGGGGTAGCGCTCGATCTGCTGCTTCGACGCCGGGAACTGCAGCACCGCATCGCGCGAGCCGGCAATGAACATCGAGGGCTGGCGGATCACGCAGCCGCGCCACGGGGTCATCAGCTCCCACGAGCGGGTGAGGTTGCGGTACCAGTTCAAGCCGCCGCGAAAGCCGGCGCGGCCAAACTCGCCGGCGTAGTAGGCAATGTCTTCGGCGGGCAGCCAGGCGGGCAGGGTCTCGGGCTCCACCGTGTTGCCCAGAAAGCCGGGGTGCGTACCCAGGCGGCCGAAGGTGGCGCGCTCGGGGCCGTCGCCCGAGCCGCTGAAGTAGATGCGCCGCAGCGCGCTGGGGATGTCGCGCTCGAACTCGGCCTCGGCCACGCCCGGCGTCTGGAAGTACTGCATGTAGAAATCGGTGATGCCCAGCTTGTGCAGCGCGCTCAGCAGGTCCACCGGGCCGGGCGGCGCAAAGGGCACGCTCATGCCCACCACGGCGCGGAAGAGATCGGGCCGCAGCAGACTGCTGTTCCACGCCACGGGCGCGCCCCAGTCGTGGCCCACGATCACCGCGCTGGTCTCGCCGAGCGCGGCCACCACGCCCACCATGTCGCCGATCAGGTGCAGCTGGGTGTATTGCGCCACATCGGCCGGTGCATCGGTGCCGCCATAGCCGCGCATGTCGGGCGCCGCGGCGCGGTAGCCTGCGGCGGCCACCGCGGCCATCTGGTGGCGCCACGAGTACCAGCTCTCGGGCCAACCGTGGCAGAACAGCACCAGCGGGCCCTCGCCCTGCAGCGCCACGCGCATGCGGATGCCGTTGATCTGCAGTTGTTCGAACCTCACCTCGCTCATGCGCTGTCTCCTGGGGTTTTGCTCTCGCGACAAGACCCGCAGGATACGTGCACCATGCAAAAGGGCCGGCCCCTTTGCGGAGGCCGGCCCTTGCGAGCGCAAAGATTCAGGTGTGAATCAGAGCAGGTGCTTGACGCCGTCCTGCTCGCCCTGCAATTCGGCCAGGGTCTTGTTGATGCACTCTTGCGAGAAGGCGTCGATGGCCAGGCCCTCGACCAGCTTGTACTCGCCACCAGCGCAGGTGACAGGGAAGCCGAACATCACGTCCTTCGGGATGCCGTATTCGCCATTGCTGGGCACGCCCATCGTGACCCAGCCACCATTGGTGCCGAGCGCCCAATCGCGCATGTGGTCGATGGCGGCATTGGCGGCCGAGGCGGCCGACGACACCCCGCGCGCCGCGATGATCGCCGCGCCGCGCTTGCCCACGGTGGGCAGGAAGGTCTCGGCGTTCCAGACCTGGTCGTTGATCATGTCCTTGACCGAGGCGCCGTCGATGGTGGCGAAGCGGTAGTCGGCGTACATGGTGGGCGAGTGGTTACCCCACACGGCCAGCTTCTGGATGCTGGACACCGGCTTGCCGGTCTTGGCAGCGATCTGGCTCAGCGCGCGGTTGTGGTCCAGGCGCAGCATGGCGGTGAAGTTCTTGCGCGGCAGGTCGGGCGCGCTCTTCATGGCGATGTAGGCATTGGTGTTGGCGGGGTTGCCCACCACCAGTACCTTCACGTTGCGCGAGGCCACGGCGTTGAGCGCCTTGCCCTGGGCGGTGAAGATCTGCGCATTGGCGGCCAGCAGGTCGGCGCGCTCCATGCCCGGGCCGCGCGGACGGGCGCCCACCAGCAGGGCGTAGTCGGTGTCCTTGAAGGCGGTCATCGGGTCGCTGTGTGCTTCCATGCCGGCCAGCAGCGGGAAGGCGCAGTCCTGCAACTCCATCATCACGCCCTTGAGGGCTTCCTGGGCCTTGTCGACCGGCACCTCGAGCAACTGCAGGATGACGGGCTGATCCTTGCCCAGCATCTCGCCAGAGGCGATGCGGAACAGCAGGGCATAACCGATCTGACCGGCGGCGCCGGTGACGGCCACGCGAACGGGCTTCTTGCTCATGGGGAACTCCGATGGGTGGTGAAAGGGAATCGGGTGGCCATCTCAGGCCAGGCGCAATGATGCGCCGGGTGTTGAAGCAAGCCAAGGCGCAGTGTAGGTCAGTCTAAGGGTTGGTACCGATGCTTGTCAAAGGTCTTATGTCTTCTATAAGACATCTGTCAGCATTCGGTGGACGGGCCTGGCGGCTTGTGCTGCAATGCCGCCCATGTCTGACGCGACGATTCCTTCGCAATCCGCATCCGGTTTGGCGCAGGGCGCTGATTCGGGCGCCGGTGTTGGTTCGGGTTCGACTGCGGACTCGGCGCCTTCCTTCAGCCCCCTGTATCAGCAGATCAAGGGCCTGATCACGCGCGAGCTGCAGGCCGGGGTGTGGAAGCCCGGCGAGGCCATCCCCAGCGAGCTGGATCTGGCCGCGCGCTTCAAGGTGAGCCAGGGCACGGTGCGCAAGGCCATCGACGAACTGGCGGCCGACAACCTGCTGGTGCGCAGGCAGGGCAAGGGCACCTTCGTGGCCACGCACTCCGAACAGCGCATCCAGTACCGTTTCCTGCGGCTGATGCCCGACGATGGCGTGGCGCGCGACATGGAGCGACGCCTCATCGATTGCCGCCGCCAGCGCGCACCGGCCGACGTGGCGCGTGCGCTGGAGGTCAAGAGCGGGGACGCCGTGGTGCAACTGCGGCGCCTGTTGTTGTCGGAGGGCCGGCCGGTGGTGCTGGACGAGATCTGGCTGCCGGGCGCCTTGTTCAAGGGCCTCACCGCAGAGCGCCTGGCCGACTACAAGGGCCCGATGTACGGCATGTTCGAGGTGGAGTTCGGCGTGCGCATGATCCGCGCCGAGGAAAAGATCCGCGCGCTGGCGGCCGATGCCTCGGTGGCCGAGTGGCTGGGCGTGGCGGTGGGCGCGCCCTTGCTGAGCGTGGAGCGCCTGTCCTTCACCTATGGCGACAAGCCGGTGGAACTGCGCCGTGGCTTGTACCAGACCGATCAACACTTTTATCGCAACGAGCTGAGCTGAAGTTTCTTCGGCTCAAGCTTCAGGTAAGCCTGTTGCGTTGCAATAAAATCTTCAGGTTTCAAACCGATTACAAAGCGATGGCGACCCATGGCAGAAATCTCTAAGAAACGCCCCGGCGAGAACATGCGCCTCATCGAGGCCTTGCAATATCGATTGCCGGTGGCTGGCATCGTGTCCATCCTGCACCGCGCGAGCGGCGTGGTGATGTTCGTGCTGCTGCCCTTCGTGATCTGGCTCTTCGACACCAGCGTCACGTCCGAAATCTCCTTCGATCGTTTCGCCAGTGCCTTCACTGCCGGCATCGGCTTCGTGCCGGGCTTTCTGGTGAAGCTGGCGGTGCTCGGCCTGATCTGGGCCTACCTGCACCACGCCATCGCCGGTGCTCGCCACCTGTGGATGGACGCCACCCACGCGGTCACCAAAGAGTTCGGCCGCTCCTCGGCCATCGCCACCTTCGTGCTCAGCCTCGGCCTCACCGTCGTGCTGGGCGCCAAGCTGTTCGGCCTGTACTGAAAAGGTCCCCCTCATGGCCATCGAACACGGTTCCAAGCGCCTGGTTGTCGGCGCGCACTATGGTTTGCGCGACTGGCTCAGCCAGCGCATCACGGCGGCACTGATGCTGCTGTTCACCTTCCTGCTGCTGGTGCAGGTGCTGTTCACAGCGGGCCCCATCGGCTACGACAAGTGGTCGGGCATCTTTGCGCAGCAGTGGATGAAGGTCATCACCTTCGTCGTCATCGTCTCGCTGGCTTACCACGCCTGGGTGGGCATGCGCGATGTGTGGATGGATTACATCAAGCCGGTCGGCACGCGCCTGTTGGCGCAGGTGTTCACGATCGTGTGGTTGGTGGGCTGCGCCGGCTGGGCAGTCCAGGTGCTCTGGAGGCTCTGAGAAAAATGACTACAACCAAGGCTTCCGTGGCCCGTCGCAAATTTGATGTCGTCATCGTTGGTGCGGGTGGCTCGGGCATGCGCGCCTCGCTGCAACTCTCGCGTGCCGGCCTCAATGTGGCCGTGCTGTCCAAGGTGTTCCCCACGCGTTCGCACACCGTCGCGGCGCAGGGCGGCATCGGTGCCTCGCTGGGCAACATGAGCGAGGACAACTGGCACTACCACTTCTACGACACCATCAAGGGCTCCGATTGGCTGGGTGACCAGGACGCGATCGAGTTCATGTGCCGTGAAGCGCCCAAGGTCGTCTACGAGCTCGAGCACTTCGGCATGCCCTTCGATCGCAACGACGACGGCACCATCTACCAGCGCCCCTTTGGCGGCCACACCGCCAATTACGGCGAGAAGCCCGTGCAACGTGCCTGCGCTGCAGCCGACCGCACCGGCCACGCCATGCTGCACACGCTGTATCAGCAGAACGTCAAGGCCCGCACCAACTTCTTCGTCGAGTGGATGGCGCTCGATCTGATCCGCGACGCCGACGGCGACGTGGTGGGCGTCACCGCGCTCGAGATGGAGACCGGCGAGGTGCACATCCTCGAGGCCAAGACCACGCTGCTGGCCACCGGTGGCGCAGGCCGCATCTATGCCGCCAGCACCAACGCCTTCATCAACACCGGTGACGGCCTGGGCATGGCGGCGCGTGCCGGCATCCCGCTCGAGGACATGGAGTTTTGGCAGTTCCACCCCACCGGCGTGGCCGGCGCGGGCGTGCTGCTCACCGAAGGCTGCCGCGGCGAGGGCGCGATCCTGCGCAACGTCAACGGCGAGCGTTTCATGGAAC
>Ga0268298_10006428_pt1 | contig 10679 bp, 6 predicted proteins | sample WWTPWeurt_MetaG_FD_194462 | JGI IMG/M metagenome (GOLD analysis project Ga0268298, IMG submission 194462) | Activated sludge microbial communities from WWTP in Nijmegen, Gelderland, Netherland - WWTP Weurt | ecosystem: Engineered > WWTP > Aerobic digester > Activated sludge | place: Netherlands... | reverse complement strand
CGACGTGGCCCGCCCCAGGAACAGGCGCTGACCTTCGCCGAGCACCTCGCGCTCTCCGACGAGCCACAGGCTCTTGCCCTCCGTCGTGATCTCGAATCGATCACCGACCAGCCCCGCCAGCAGCTCATCCACGCGAATGCCAAGCTCGGCCTCTCGCATGGCCCCTTGTCGGAGGAGCCGCGCGGCGCGCTCGATGACCTCTCCCCCCGGCGCGCGAAGGCCCTGCTGACCCGGGCCCATCGCGAGCACGACAGGCGCGCTCCGCACGACGGCGCGCAGGGCGAGCGCGCACCTCGCCGAGAGGACGGCCAGATCCGTCGCCTCCCCCGTGGCCGTCAACGAGAGGACCCATGTCCCCCCCGCGAGATGATCCAGGACGGCGCCGTGCGCCCGCGCGACCTCGAAGAGCCGCTCGACGTCGGGGCGGATCGACTCGGCCGGGACCGTCGCCGAGAGCCCGAGCGACGCCTCCGCGGCGGTCACGGGCTGAAGGACCGTGTCGTCCCCGGAGGACGCCTCTTGCCCGACGAGGATCACCGAGAGCAAGCGCTGCTCGTCCTCGGTGATGTGCGACAAGCTGGCGGGCCCCGAGCGCACCGAGATGGCAGCCTCCACAGGCTCCGGCCCCACCTCCCCGACGGCCGCGAGGAGCGAGAGGACCTCGCGCGCGTCCGCCGGCCGCTCCGAAGGGCGCTTTTGCATCATTCGCTCGACCAGATCCGCGAGCGGCGCCGGCACTTCCGGCCGAATCAGGGCGATCCGCGGAGGGTCCTCGAGGAGGACCTTGGCGAGCAGCGCGATGGCGTGCTCCCCCTTGAATGCGGGTTGTCCTGTGAGGCACTCGAAGGCCACGCACCCGAGGGAGAACAGGTCCGCTCGAGGGCCGACGTCGGCGTCGCCGCGGGCCTGCTCCGGGGCCATGTACCCCGGTGTCCCGATGGATGTCCCGGCGCGCGTCATGTGGCCGGCTTCGCGGAGCGGCAGCGCGATCCCGAAATCGAGGATCTTGACGCTGTCCGGGCGCCCGCCCGGCAGAAACAGGTTGCTCGGCTTGAGATCGCGGTGAACGGCGCCGCCCGCGTGCACCTCCGCGAGCGCCGACGCGACGCGGGAGACGAGCGCCACGGTGTCTCCGATGCCGAGTCGCCCGCGGGACAGCCGCGCGACGAGCTCCTCGCCGGTGAGCCATTCCATCGCGATGTAGCGGTCTCCGTCGGCGGTCACCCCGCTCGCGACGTAGCGCACCACGGCGGGGTGCCGGATCCCTTCGAGCACGCGGGCCTCGCGCGAAAAGCGCTCCGGATCGGCGTGTCCGAGGAGCACCTTCACGGCGACGGCGAGGCCCGTGGGCACATCGCGCGCCCGATAGACGGTGCCCATCCCGCCGGTCCCGGCGACCTCGAGGATCTCGAAGCGCCCGTCGAGCACGCGACCGGGCCCCACGGAGCTTCGCGCGGCGCTCACGCGGGCGAGGATATCCGAGGCACGCCGAGAGGGATAGGAGAAGCGAGGGCGGGCCCGACCCTGCCCGTCAATGGCTCGCCCGGCCGACGAAGGCCTCGAGCCTCTCCTTCACGCCCGGCCACTCGGCGCGCAGGATCGAGAAGATCGCCGTGTCGCGGATCTCGCCGGGGGTGCCCGTGAAGGCCGGCACGTGCGCCCGGAGGATCCCGTCCAGCTTTCCGCCGATGCGCTCGATCGCCGTGCGCGAGCGGACATTTCGAGCGTCGGTCTTCAGCGTCACGCGCTCCACGTGCCACGTCTCGAAGGCGTGCCCGAGCATGAGCAGCTTCGCCTCGCTGTTCAGGACGGTGCGCTGCGCTGACGGAGCGAGCCATGTCCAGCCGATCTCGATCGCGTCGATGGAGGCCGGACGAAAGGGGACATGATCGAATGGCCACGACCAGCGCTCCGCGTTGCAGAAGCGCGTCGAGCCCACGATGCGGGCGGCCGCCGCTGGGGGACTCTGTCCCGACGCTGCGTGCGGCTCCCCGTCCCGCTGATCGATGGTCGCGAAAGGGAGCGCCTCGCCAGTGGCGTGTCGGGAGAGGCCCTCTTCGATGTACGCTCGGAGCGCCGCCTCGTCCCGCGGCACGCTCGTGAGCCCGAATGTCTCGCGCGGCCCTGTGACAATGGGCAGGAGCCCCGGCAAATGCGCGAGCGACAGCGGTTCGAGGCGCACGAAGCGCCCCTTTAGCGTGACGGGGGGGAGCGCGGACATGGCCGGATCGAATATCAGCACACCGCCTTCGATTCCACCTTGGTCGTCTTCGTCGACGCACGGAAGATTCACGAGCGGAGGGATTGCAAGCCGGAACCGATCGCTCTCCAGCGCTTCCGTATTCAGGGCGCCATCACCGCCACGAAGATGTCCGTCGTCCCGGCGGCGCTGCCGAAGCTGTCCTTGCCGAGGACGATCGCGCCCTCGAACTGCCCGCCGATCACGATCCGGCTGTCCCCGCCCACAGCGAGCGCCTCCACGCTCTGGTACGACGCGCCCCCGATCTTGCGGCCCCATACAGCCTCGCCCGTCGCGCCGTGGACCTTCGCGACGAACCCGTCTCCGCCTCCATCGGGCGCGAGCACGTCACTCCCGAACGTCATCGCGCCGTTGCTGAGATCACCGATCATCACGAGCCCGCCGTCAGGCCCCCAGCCCATCGCCGTCGGCGCGCTGTTGCCCGCGGGCCCGACGTCCCCGTACCTGGCGCTCCACGAGTGGCTGCCCGCCTGATCGAGCCTCGCCGCGAAGAGATCGAAATCCCCATTGGACATGAGGGTCGGCCCGCCGCCCCCGAAGCTGAAGCTCCCATTGAAGAAGCCCCCGAGCATCACGTTGCCGTCCTTGTCCGACGCGACGGAGGTGGCCTCTTCGTAGTCCATCATCGACCCGAACGCCTTGCCCCAGAGCATCGTCCCGGACCCATCGAATCGCGCGGCGAACCCGTCGCCGTCCATGCCCGCGACGATCTGGCCCCCTTGAAAGTTGAAGATGCCGTTCACCTCGCCGGCCAGATAGACTCCCCCGTTCGGCGCCGGCGCGATCGCCCCCGCGCTCTCAAAGTAAGTGTCGGTGCCATAGGTCACGACCCACTGCGGTTGTCCTGCGGCGGTGTCGATCTTCACGATCACCCCGTCTCCGGAGCCGCCCAACGACATGTACGTCATCCCGTCGATCAGCATGGATCCGCGGAACGATCCGCCCGCGAAGAGCGAGCCGTCCGTGCCCATCACCAGCTTGCGGTACGCTGCCTTGATGGGGAAGCCCAGGTCGCCGCCTGTCTCGGTGAGCCACTCTGTGGTGCCCTGCGCGTCGAACCGCGCCAGGCTGCTCACGTTCATCGTCGTGAACGCGTCGAGGTCGATTGTCCCGAGGTTGCCAATCGCGGCGTACACCTTCCCGTCGAGTCCGACCGTCAGCGCCGTGAAGAGCTGGTTGTTCGCGCCGCCGAACGAACGCGCCCACACGACCTCTCCGGCCGGTGAATACTTGATCAAGAAGGCGTCGATCGCCGCCGCGCTGGTGAGCGTCGTGCCGCCCACATCCATCGAGTCGTGGAAGGCGCCCCCGGCGTACACCTCTCCTGATTTCGGATCGACAGCCACGGTCACGAAGGTCGCGTTCGTGAGCTGCTTCGCCCACACAAACTCTCCGCAGTCGAAGCCGCTGCAATCCTCGTCCGTCGCGTTGCCGCAGATCTCCGGGGTGGGGAGCGCCTCGCCTTCGCACGCGCCGAACACCCCGTCTTGACCGCAGAGTCGCTCGCCGGGCTTGCACGCGCCGACGCCCTCGGTGCCCGCCGGGCCGCTGTAGCAAGGTTGTTTGTCACCAGGAGCGCAGTCCCCGGACCCGCCGCCGCCTGTCGTGGTGCCGCCGGTGCTGCCGCCGGTGCCGCCGGTGGTTCCGCCGGTGCTGCCGCCGGTGCCGCCGGTCTCCAGCGGCTGCTCCCCGCCGAGGCCCGCGAGGATCTGGCAGCCCGCGGCGGGCGCGATCCCCATCAAAACAAGGGCAATGGAGACGAACGACAGGCGCCTTTGGCGAGAGGAAAGGAAGGACATGGCGCGCAGGATAGCGCCATTGTCGGCCGGCTTGCAGCCAAGAAGGGGGGGGCGCCTACTTCGTACGGCGCGCCGCGCGCCTACTTCGTACGGCGCGCCGCAGCGTCGGGACTGCGTCCCCCAGCGGTGGCCGCAGCGTCGGGACTGCGTCCCCCAGCGGTGGCCGCGCGTTCGAGCGATCAGTGCGGCACGGCCCCGCACTCGACGCCCTGGTACACCGCCGCGTTGTTCATCTCGTGGCACTCCTTCGTCATCGACGCCGGATCCACGAGCACGTAAATGTCGAGCTTCTTCCCGCCAAGATCCGCCTGACAGCTCACGATCGTGCACTCCGCCACGCCGAGCACCTTCGGGATCTGCGCCGTGCACAGCTCCGGACCGCCCGCCATCCCGTCGTAGAACGTGACCTCCGTGCCGCTCACCATCGGCAGCGTTCCGCGGTTGCAGACGCGCGCCTCCAGCGTGGCCAGCGTGCCGTCGCACTTCACCGCGCCCACCTCGCCGCCCGCCGTGAGATCCGGCTGCCCCAGCGGATCGAGCGCCCCCTGCACGTTCTGGCGGAAGTTGTTGAGCGAGGGATCCTTCCAGTTGATCGCCACGTCGGAGGTCTTCGGGATCTCGCCGTGATCACCGACGTGCGTCACCGCATAGGCGTGTTGATTCCACACCGGGCGCGAGCTCGCCCACCGATCCTCGGGATCGCGGAGCACGACGATGCCGTGGTTGGTCACGAACGAGGCCGCCGGGAACAAGGGGTCTGTCGCGGGGCACCCGAGCGAGCCGGCATAGTCGTTCACGGCGGACACGATCTCGGTGTGGAAGTCGCCGTCCACGTCCACGATCACAGGGTTTTCATAGGTCGTGCCGGATGAGCGCGCCGCGCTGAAGATGACATTGCCCGTCGTGCCGTCGTACACGCGGAGGAAGCACTCGTCGGCGTAGACAGCCTCGGCCTTGCCATTGAAATCGAAGTCAAACACGCTCGATCCGGTGACGTTCGAGCTCGCGTCCTGCGAGGGCTGCGTCCAGAGGATGCCTGTCCCGGGCGACTGACCATTGCACTTCACGGGATCGCCCCCGGGCAGGCAGTCGAAGTCGAACACCACATATTGATTGCCCCCCGCGCTCGCGAGCTCCCGCCGCCCGTCCCCGTCAAAATCGGCCACCGTGGGCGGCCCGCCAGTGCCCGCGCCCGGGATGGACACCGGGCCAAACACGACGGTCCCTTCCAGCGTCTGCACGCGCACCTTGCCCGAAGAGACGACCACGATCTCGGCCATGTCCTTGCCGGCGAACGCGTTCAACGGGAAATCGCCGAGCTCCGCCACCGCGACTTGGCCCTTGGCGAGCGCCCCGGGCACGAAATAGGGCTCTGCCACCCACGTCTCCGAGGCCGCGTCCCACTCGTGGATCCCGTCTCCGAGGACAAGCTCCATCTTGCCGTCCTCGTCCACGTCCGCGATGACGGGCACGACGCCCTTGTTGTAGCCCGCGAACCCGAGCGCCGACGGGAGCATGCAGCCGTCCGCGCGGTACGTGGTCGCGCCATAGATGATCTCCGGCTTCCCGTCGTTGTCGAGATCGTGGATCGAGGGCCCGCTCCACTTGTCCGCGCCCCCTGTCGTGTCCGGCGTGACGGGCGGTCCCATGCCATTGGCGCACGTCCCCGAGCGCCAGAGCCGCGTGAACGTCTGCGCCACGGGGTCAAAGTGAAAGGCGAGGAGCCCTCCTCCGTGCGCCACGGCCACGATCTCCGCGTGTCCGTCGCCGTCGAGGTCCCCGACGGCCACCGGCGCCGGCGCCATCGTGGCGTCCCCGGCCGCGTCGAAGCTCCACTGTTGCGTGCAGTCGTCGCCTCGGATCACGCGTAGAATACCAGGGTTCGTGTAGCTGTTCACCGTGGGGAACGACGTGAAGACGATGGAGGGCGCGAGGGTCGCAGGGTCGTTGTCGAAGTCGAAGTCGACGACCACCGGCGTGGACATGACCTGGTAGTGATTGGGGTGTGCGTCGCCCGCCGGGGGCCCTGTCCAGCGGCATTGTTCGGCGGGGACGATCGCGTCGATGGTGATCGTCGTCTGGCACGTCTCGTCGTGATCGTGGCTCACGGGGACGCCGTACGGGATGCAGGTGCCCGCGTCGCAGTAGCTGTCGAACAGGCAGTCGTCGTTGGTCGTGCAGCCGGGTTGCTCGTGCGCGCACGCGGCGCCTTTTGCGCAGAACTCGCCCTCGGGGCAGCACACCGCGCCGCAGTCCTGGGCGGAGGGACAGCCTGCGTCCTCGAAGATGCCGCCGCCGGTGGACGTCTGTCCGGCGGAGCCTCCGGAGGTGGTCTGTCCGCCGGAGCCGCCGGTGCCGGTGGGCACGCAGGCGCCGTTGGAGCATGTCTGTCCGGGTCCGCACTCGGGCGAGCAGGGGCTGGTCGTCTCACCGCCGCCGCACGCGGCGAACCCGACGCCGAGGAGGAGGCCAAGTCCCATCAAGCAAGCTGCGCTGCGTCTGTTCATCGGCGATGCACCTGGATCGAACGAGACTCCAGGGAGCCGGGGCCGTCAAGAGGTTTTCGGGGCCGGCGAGTCTCCGCGTCCGAGGATGTGCGCGCACTGTGGGGGAAGGAGGAAGGAGGAAGCACAAAGCCAAAACCAGGCTTTCGCTTTGCGCGACTCGCGGTGGAGACAAATGAGAGGCGCCGGGGATAGCGCCATTCGTCCGAGCGCCTTCCCGACTTGCTCGTATGGCACGTCGAGGACGGAGATCCTGAGAGCTCGGCACACAGCGACAAGAACACGACCATACGAACTCAAAGGGGGGTCACTCGGGAGGATGCCAGGCACTGGCGGATCCGTCGGCGTAGACTTCATCAAGATAGTCGTTGTCAACAGCATCATTGGAGCGAATTTACTTGACAATCGGGCCCGGGTTTGTCGTCCTTCGTCGTTGGAGGTGAGCGCCGTCGTGAAGCCCAACGTGAGAACGGAAGGACGGGAGGCATCCAAAGAGCCCGATGACGAGCCTCGCCCTTCCGAACTGGATGCCACCGGGCTCGACGCTCGACCGACGGACGTCGACTTGAAGGGCCCGGCTCCCGAAGCTCGCGCCGAAAGCGACGACGGCGCTTCGACCGACGGCGAGGATTCGGCCTTCGAGTTGTTGCTCAGGCGAGCGGCGGCGCCGCCCAGCGGGCCGGAGGGCAGCGGCAATGGTGGTGAGGGGCCAGCCCATTCTTTTCGCCCGGGTGAAGTGATCGCCGGGAGGTATCGAGTCGAGGAGGTCATCGGAAGAGGTGGGATGGGTCTCGTGCTCCGCGCACAGGACACGACGCTCGGGCGAGTTGTCGCCATCAAGACGATGCTCCCGCGAGCCATGGGTAGTCCGGAGGCCCGGAAGAGGTTCGATCTGGAGGCGAGAGCCGCTGTCAAGCTGCGAAGTGAGCACGCGATACGCCTTTATGACGTCGGACTCCTCCCCGACGGCACTCCGTATCACGTGTTGGAGCTGCTTGAAGGGGAGGATCTCGCGACGCTGCTACAGAAGAAGGGCTGTCTCCCGATCGCGGACGCCATAACCTATGTTTCGGAGGCTTGCGAGGCCGTACAGGAGGCCCACTCGCTGGGGATCATTCACCGAGACTTGAAGCCAGCGAACCTGTTCCTGACAACGCGCCCCGATGGTTCCGCGTATGTCAAGGTCGTCGATTTCGGCCTTGCAAAAGCGGCGGCCGTCCCGATCGGAGGAGCAGCAGGCTCCCACTCGATGACGCAAAGAGCCCCGCTCGGAACACCACGCAACATGGCGCCGGAGCAGATTGAAGATCCAAGGAACGTGGATGCGAGGACAGATGTCTGGGGCCTAGGAACTGTGCTCTTTGAGCTCATTACAGGGCATTCTCCGTTCTCGGGCGCCGATCTTCCCGAGCTGTTCGCGCACATCCTCCACGGCCAGCCATCACCGATGTCATCTCCAGATGCTCCGATCCCGTCGGAGCTAGAGCGTATCGTCAAAAAGTGCCTCGAGAAGTCCCCTGCTGCTCGTTATCCGAGCGCGGCGGCGCTGTTAGAAGATCTTGCAGTATTCGCAATTTCGGGGCGCCGATCTGCCAAGCTGGATTCTGTAACAAAGAAGCCCGTTCCAGCTGCGAACGGGATCCTCATCGCACACGCCGCCAAGGATGGCGCCCTCGCCGACTCGATGGCAGTGTTCCTTCGGACCGCGATGGGACTGAGGAAAGAAGACGTTCAGTGCATTGCGCTCGATAGTCCAGCCGGCGGGTCAGAGGTCGCAAGAGGTATTCGGACGCAATGCCAAGAGGCCATCGTGGTCCTGGCCTTGTTCTCCCAAAGTAGCCTCTCATCGCCGTGGATGTTTGTGCAGCTCGGTGCGCGCTGGGATAGTGGGCGTCCGCTATTTGCCGTCCTCGGACCCGATACTCGGCCACAGCAATTGAAAGCTCCTGTGACGGACTGGTCTCCGCGCCGCATCGATCGGCTCGATGAGCTTGATCGGCTGCTACAAGACATCGCGGCTTCGCTCGGGCTCGAGGAGCACATAGCGAGTGAGCAACGAACGTTGATGAACACCTTCGTGCGCAGGCAGAGAAGGAGACTCCGTCTTTCGCGACGCAAGGTAGCGGCGCTTCTGATCACGGCCTTCGTGCTGGTCCTCTCTGGCTATGGATATCGCTACTGGCAGGTGCGATTGGTCCGAGTTGCGGGCAGTGGCACTGTGATCCAGGGGGTCCTGAAGGTGCTCCCGAGCGATACGCCAGAGTGCGACGGTCTCCGATTTTGGGGCACGGATGTCGGCTCGCTAGACGCGATCCCCGAGATCCTCCGCAATCACCCTGGAGGAGACGTTGCGGTCATGTCGGTCCGCGTGAGTCATCAGCGCGGCGAGAACGATTCTCGCATGTACAGCGATCCTCACCTACGGGGCTCAACGTTCATCGAGGTCGCGCTCGTGGAGGACGAGATTGGCTGGTATGTTCATCGCGACAATCCGGTCGACGCGATCTCCAGGAAGGCGGCGCGCGCTCTCCTTTTCGGAGCGCCGGGTGAATCGCCGCCAGAGCTTTGGAGGGATCTGGGCGTGCCAGCGAATCATCCCCTCGCTCAGCAACAGGTCGAGCTGATCCTTCCGCGCGCGTGCAAGGACACCTCTGGCACATGCGCAGTGGTGGCTGCAGCGTTGCGTGAAGACCGCAGGGAGAGCATTCAGCCCGCGGGACAGAAGGGACGATCGCGAGAAGAGATCAGCAGCCTGACGAGGGACGTGGGGCGCAACGAACACTCGATTGGATTTGTCTCGAACGGACTCGACGACGGGACCGCAAAGCGCATCAGGGTACTTTCCCAGGAAGGGGGACGGGATGTCACGCTCTCCTTCAGGAGACATCTCTGGGCCTACGTCTACCTGCCAGAAGAAGGAATCCGCAGCGCCACGTGCAATTTACTCCGCTGCGTCATCAGCGCGAGCGCGCAGGGTGTCTTGCAAGATCACGGTTGGAAGGCTTTGCCCCAGGAGGTTCAAAGAGCTCAGTCCATTGGTCTCGGCTGGGACAGGGACGCATCCTGCAAAATTGACCGCGACCAGTTCCACGAGCTGAGGCTTGGAGACAATCCGACAGACGCGATTGTACTCGAAAACAAGGTGTTCAGCGCGTTGCAGGAGTAGCATCGGGCGTGCGAGAGGGTGCGCGTTGACAGGACGCGGTGGCGATCACGCTTACTTCCCCCCTGCCGCGCCCATCCCGCCGATCGTCGCGCCGACGACCAAGATCAGGGCAAACGCCTTCGCCAGCGGTGGCATGTCCCCGTGGACGATCGACACACATGCGTCCCAGGCGCCGACGATCGTGAACTTCCAGAGGAACTCCACAAAAATGACATAAAGGATCCAGTAGATGGCAGCGCCGATAGCCGTAACAATCCACATGATCGCCCGGAAGATCCAGTTGTCGGGATCCCGGGCCAGGACACTCGACAGGATCGAATACGCCATGATGTTCTCCTGTTTCGGGTCCGATCGAGAGAGCGGTCAATACTTGCCGAGCGACTGGACCTTGATCGTCGTCGACCATGGAAGAGCGCACATCGCGCAGAAGTTGCCGTTGTTGTAGAGAATGCCGACCTGGATGTAGTACGACTTCCCGCTGAGTCCGTAAAATGTGGCCTCGATCGGCGACGTCACCGAGCCGGCACCCTTGATCGTCTGTACGATGAGCTGATTGCCATACCAGATACGGATCGCGAACTGGCCGCTACTCCAAGTCGAGAGCTTCTGGAGCTCGGTGATCCAGTTGCCTCCCGAGCTGGGGCCATATTGGATCTTGTAGTGGTACTTCGCACCGGAGTCGTCGTACGCCGCCTGATTGAAGCAGAACGTGGCCGCCGGAGAGGCCGTCGTCTTCGACTGGTTGTACGTGATGCTCCCGTTGGGGCAACTGCCCGGAGCCGTGAGGGCCAGCTCGGCCTCCGCCACGCTCTCACCGCCCGCGCCCTGAACATCCTCCAAGCCTTCGCTCTCCGATTCCGGAGAGCCGTTGCATCCTCCCGAGAGAACGAAGAAAGCCACGAGCGCCGCGCGCGAGATGATTTTTTTCATTTGAGTGCCGTCCTTTGTGC
>Ga0268298_10006427_pt1 | contig 10683 bp, 11 predicted proteins | sample WWTPWeurt_MetaG_FD_194462 | JGI IMG/M metagenome (GOLD analysis project Ga0268298, IMG submission 194462) | Activated sludge microbial communities from WWTP in Nijmegen, Gelderland, Netherland - WWTP Weurt | ecosystem: Engineered > WWTP > Aerobic digester > Activated sludge | place... | reverse complement strand
TGAGACCAGGTAGGCTAACACAGTTAGCCACCAGAATTTTTTTGAAAATTCGATGAATAAGCTTTTCAAGATAACCCTCAATATAATGAGTATAGTCTAGTTTCGAATAGGTTCGATATTATGAAAAAGTCAATATTCAGGGTTTTTACTATTGCAATTACTACAGTTGTTTCCTCAGCACTTCTTATGTCTTGCGGCGATACCTCGTCAAAGTCTTCACTTTCTAAAAGGATCATTGTTTATGCCCTTCAAGACGTAAAAGAAGGTCAGATTATTAGTGACAATCTAATTCAGGAGCATGCAATTGCGGCTCCAGCTAATAACTCTAAAGACATTTTTATTCATTGTCGCCTTGAAGCAATCGGACAAAAAGCAAAATTTCCTATTTCGTCGGGACAGATTTTGCAATATTCAGATCTTAACGGTAACCCAAAAATCACTGACTTTAGGCATTCCAGTTGTCCTAAAACCAAAGCTTTTACGGGAAACTAAGAAAAGCTATTTAAGAGGCTGAACATCGATTATTGTCGATGTAAACTTTTTAGCTGCCGCCAATGTGATTAAGTAATGTCCGAGCAATGCAAAGGTGACAAGAATTTTCATTCCTGGATTATAACTAACTTGCTTGGGTAGTGCTCAAATCTTACTTTATCTGATGCTTCAGTCACGATCACGCTATTTCAAACTATTCAGCGCAAGTTCGACTCGCTTGATTTTCGAGTTGGTTTTACCAAGACACCCTTCGATTTTACAAAGTCTGGTATCAATTGCGGTGAGTCGATCTTTGATAGTGGCAAGAGCATCGATGAGAGTATCGCGTTCGGTTTGTAATTTTTCGCGTTCTATTTTTAAACGTGATTCTCTATTGATGAGCACTGACTTTGCTGTGCTCAATTGATTGGCTGAGTACTCGAGCTCCTTAATTTCGTTTGCACTAACACCTTGTATACAAAGGACAAGAACAGCAGCCACCCTCAATAGGGCAAATCTGGTCTTCATGTTCGCTCCAATCTAGGCTTATCGCACAACACTTACTATTCCAATGTTGCAAAGAAATCAAGTTTTGGCAAGTTAATTCGAAAAATTAAAACTGCGATTTTTCAATACAAAAAAGCAATTCGTTTCTTAAAGAGTTGCGCAGGTGGTGCCCGTGCTCTTTCAGGCTTTCAAGGCAAGCTTCTTTTTGCTGGTCGGTGGCAGCAATACCACTTTTGTTCGAGTCTATGAACCATTGATTAATGGCATCACGGGTGGTTTTTTCAAAATGTTGATCTTGGATGGATAATGCTTTTAATAGATAAGGTAAACTGGCCCATTTAGAGTTACGAGCAATGACAGCAAGCGCGATGGCTCGGGCTCGCGGCGAAGTTGGATTTGCCACTATTGTCCAAAGATAGTCCAAAGTGAGTAGTCTTGGATTTTTTTGTAGAACTTTATTCGCTTCGCGCGAGCACCGTCCGCTGTGATCAAGAAATGCCAGTGCTACATAACGCTCTAAAGTATAATCCGCCGGTAAATCCACTACAAGTTCTTTGAAAAGTAACGAATAAGCTGCGGCTCTTACTTTGCCGCACTCGTTGTGCAAAAATGGTTCCAACATAGTGAAACTAATTTTGGTGGCAGTTTCAGACAACGCACTAAGACTTGAGTAAAGGTTTGAATCGAGATCTAGTTCTTTTAAATATATATATTTCCAATCCGATTCTGTAAAAGCAGAGCGTGCACAGGCTCTCACTGCACGTGATTTGTCGAAGAGGGCTTTGTGGGCAAAAACCATTTTGTCTTCAAAACCACTTTTGGCAAGAATCCACTTTAAAGTATCAAGTCGAACAGTGGATGCTTTATTTTGAATCCATTTTCCTAAATAGGTCCTCACTTCGTTCTCGCTTAAGGCTAAGAGCGCTTCATTGACTGCCCTAGTTCTTATTTCAATATCTTTTGCGCTCACACAGACTGCCAAGGCTTCTAGCTTGTTTTTTTGAAGCCATAGTTCGTATGCGTATAGTCTTACATCTCTTTTGCAAGAGTCGATTTTGATTCGCAAGCCGTTGCTTGATTCTACCTGGATTATGCGTTCTTCTATGCTTTGGCGAAGGGCAGTGAAATCGTATCTGGTTGAGCGCCAGAGTGCAGGCAGAATATCGAGTTCGCTCAAAAAGTGCATGCCGTAATCGAGTTTGAGTCGTGAATCAATGGCGTTCGTGGCTAAATCGTGAATTTGAAAGACCCAATCGTTTAGACGAAGAAGAATATAGTGCAATTCGGTGCCGTCATAACAGCTCATAAGCTCACGTAAAGCGGCTTCGCGATAGCGTCCGTCGCGATCTTTCGACCTTCTGCCAAGCTCGCTTATGACCAGTTGTTTAGAACTGGAGTCTGGGTCTAGATTTTTGATTAAGGCTCGAAAGAAGTTATCCACTCAAGTCTCGCGAAAATTGGGTCAGAGCTTTTGGCGACCAAGCAATTTTTTCCATTCCTGACTACAGAATACTAAAGCTGAGCGGATAGTCAAAGGGGAATTTTCTCGCATAAAAACTGGCTTATTCTTCTCGAACACAAAATGGCCTATGAATTGTAAGAGCCAGCCACCCACCTGCATTCGAAGGAAAGTTTTGCGACTGAAGGGTAGGACGAAGAAGGAAGCCGCAATAAGCGGAATACCTATCATGTGAGTTATTTTGCAGCCTAAGGTGGAATGCTCTGATTTGTAGTGTTCGAGATGTTCTTCTAAATCGATTTTACTTGGAAGATTCATCGTAACTTAAAGCCTTCTCAATAAGAACCGCATTTTCAGACTGACCTGCTTTCTTCAATTCAGCTACTAATTCTTTGAGCTTATTGATTTTATCGGGGTCGTCATTCTTCAATCCTATCAGAGACTGGACATGTTGTAGATATCTTTTGAATAAAACCTTGGCTTCATCCCGATTCCCCAGTTTGTCTTCAATACTTGCTAGCTTGGAAATCGTGTCTATTACATGGCTGTTGTCTTGTCCGAGTGCTTTTTCTCCTGCTGCCAGCGACAATTTGAAGTGAGCAGCAGCTTCTTTGTTCCGGCCCATCTCGGCATAGAGTGATGCGAGATTATGGTGACCCATTGCTACAAATTCGCTGTCGGCACCAGTTGCGCGCTCATAAATTCCAATTACTTGTTTGTATATGGGCTCAGCTTGCTCGTATTTGTGCTGGTCTTTGAAAACGTTGGCCATGTTATTCAAAGTGGTTGCATGTTCAGCTGAGTCTGGCTTGTCTGAGACTAGTTTTAAGACTTCTTGGTGCAGGCTCAGGGCTTTGTCATAGTGACCTAATTCGTCTTCGACTACACCAAGATCGTTTAGTGTGCGAGCCAATTTGTTTTTGTCGACAGGCTCTTTTTTTGCTTCTAAAAGTGCTGCTTCAAGCGCCGTGAGAGCCTGATCCAAATGCTTGGCGCGATACTCGCTCTCTCCTTCGAAAACAAGATCTTCCCATTTATCTGCTCTGGCGCTTGATGCAAGCGAAAATGCCAGCAACAAAGAAAATCCGAGGCTCATCAAATGTTTTGGCATTTTCACTTATTTCTCTTGAAATTACTGTTGCATCAGTTTATAGCCTGCAGGAACAGCTGCACTGAACTCGGTGGCAGCAGGAGCGGGACCGAGCTTTTTGAGATTCATCGTTGTTTTGCCATATTTTGAATCGGTAGTCGATTGAGTCATTAGTTTGCAATCGTCGCCAACCCACGTCTGGCTGGTTACGCCGTCTTGTGTGTATTCCCATCCGTGGGAGGGGTGACCATTTACGACTTTGGTGCCAAGCGACTTGGCTTTTTTCTTCTTGTACCAATCGTCTTCATAGGACTGAGCATTGGCTTCAGTCATTTTGCCTTTCATGGCCATTTTTGCAGTATCGAGAAGTGTAGTTACTTCTCCTTTTTTAAAATCGCTTATCATCCGTGTTTTTTGACCAGCTGTCTCGGTCTTGGTTAAGGTCATGCCTTTGCCGTCAGATGCCATACGCATTTCTGACTTACCTTGAGGAGTAGTCATTTCATAGGTGGCATCATAAGCTTTTTTAGGATAGTCGAAAGCCAGGGCTGCAGTAGCCATTGTATATGGTGCCAAAAGCATCGCTGCCAGAGCCAATGTCGAACCTCTTTTCACTGTTTTATCTCCTTTTCCTGATTTTTCTCTTCTGCTTTTTTATTTATTTGGTGTTTTTTTCATTTGTTTTCGCTGATTTCGGGATGTAAGTCTCATAGTCTGCGGGAATGGTTGCATTGAACTCTGAATCAGCAGGTGATTTGTCGAAGGATTTGAGAGTGAGATTGTTTTTCTCGGCGCCAGGATATTTTGAAACAACTAGCACTTTGCAATCGTCTCCAATCCAAACTTCACGGGTTGTACCGTGGTCAACAAAAATGTATCCATGACATTTTTGACCATTTATTGTTTTACTTCCAAGGGTCTTGGTAGCTTTGTTCTTATAAGTTTGTACATCATAAATTTCGGTGAATTCAGCACTTAATGGCACTGGGCTGGCTATTTTATGCGCATCCATAAAAAGTATTGCTCTATGATTTTTGAAGTCAGAAACTATTCGCAGATTCTCACCGTTGCGCGGAGCATGTGTCACTCCAATGTCTTTGCCATTCCACGCAATTATCATTTGAGCCTTAGCTTCTTTTGCCAATGGCATGTCGTAAACCGCTTTATATGCTTGCTTGGGTGGATCGAATGCAAAAGCACTAGCTGCCACTATATATGGTGCGAGAATGATTGCCAATGATGCCGAAATTCGCGATTTATTCAAGGCGAAACCTCGTTATGTTCAGTTTGGATAGTATATGCTATCATTCTCTTGCTGACATCACTTAAAGCATAATTTTTCTAAGGTTGGAATTTATGGCAAATATCGGTAAACGCAAAAAACAGCCACCCAAAGTGGTTAGCGACCAGCATTCGAGTGGCGCAAAGGAAACTGAGCAGGGCGGCTCGAAAAAGATGAATTCTAATATCAATGTGCCTAAAGTAACCAAGAATCGCACCGGTTCTCAACGGGGCAGGTAATTCAAGGTAATGAATCTAGGCGATCGCCAAGAAGCACGGCTGGAAAGCCTTACTTCGCTTAGGTTTTTTGCTGCTCTTTCCATTCTTCTTTACCACGCAAAACCGCAATTCGAGATATTGACAGTTTTGCCGAAAGAAGTTGAATTTCCGCAGGGAGTCACGTTTTTCTTCATCTTATCGGGATTCATTTTAACTTATGTTTATCGAGATTCGATTGGTAAGGATCAAAACAGAGCATTCTGGATAAAGCGTCTGGCAAGGCTTTGGCCATTGCATCTTTTCTGGCTTTTAATGTCCATTGCTTTGGTGCCGATAGTCTACTTATTTCCCTACAAACTTCATGAAGGCGATTTCTGGTTGGCGTTGCCTCTTAATTTCCTTCTTCTTCAGACCGCTGTGCCAAATACACAAATATCCTTCAGTTTTAACCCGCCAGCTTGGTCTATATCAAACGAGTTGTTTTTCTATGCAATGTTTCCGTTTGCACTTATGCTTTTAAAAAGCAAAAACTTTATTTTGAAGTTGATACCGTATTTGGTGCCAGTAGCGTTAATTGTGCTGTTTGTGGGTTTTAGTCATGCTGAAAATCTGCCAAAAATGTGTTATGGGTTGAGTCAGCAATCTTTGATATTCACCAATCCTCTCGTGCGTATTTTAGATTTCAATCTTGGAATGATGGTCGCGTTTTTATATTTTAAAACACGTCATTATTTTGATAAGAGTGTGGTGCTAAATTCCTTTATTGAAATTTTCTTGCTGGTTTATGTAGCTTCAAGTGTGGCGTTAACACCATTTATTCGCACAATGCTTTCGAATTTTAGTGAGTCTTTGGCATTTTGGTTCGTTAACTGCGCTATGGTGTGGATACCTTTTTCATTATTGATTTTATTTTGCGCTTTTGGCAAAGGACTGGTTTCACAACTTCTTTTGAAACGTCCTTTGCGTTTTTTGGGTGAAATAAGTTTTTCTTTGTATATGTGCCACTTTACGATATTTTTGTTTTACAGAGCGAGGCTTCAAGAGCATCGCTCCGACTTCGATTTTTTTGTTTTTATGACTCTATGCATGGTATCAAGTGTGGTAGGGTATTTTTGCATTGAAAAACCAGCGCGTTCTTACGCTGCAAAAAAATTGGCGGCAATTAATAATGGTTCTAGCGAACTGAAACAGTCTTCTTCAGCCGTTCTATCAACGAACACATGTCGTCATGGCGACCAAATGATGGAACCAGATAAGTGCCCTGACAATAAGGTCTGAGTTTTTCGAGTAATTCTTCTGCCAGTTCCAGGCCGACTTTGCTGCCGTCTACTCCTGCTTTTGCCATAGCTTCGCGAATATGTTCGGGTATTGTAATTCCGGGCACTTCGTTATGTAAGTATTCAGCGTGCTTGGAAGAATGCAGAGGCATGATTCCAACAAGTATTGGAAGCGGGACATCACCAAACTCGTCGAGGAATTTCGTCAGGTCTTCAACCTGATAGATAGGCTGGGTCATAACGAAATGCGCACCAGCTTCTACTTTTTTGCGAAAGCGACCGACTTCGTCTTTTTGATCGTCATACACCAAATTCAATGCACAACCAATCGAGAGCTTAGTTGGAGTGCCAATTGTGTTGTCACCAATGTCTTTGCCTTCGTTTAGCTGATTTATGACTCGAATGAGACCAATTGAGTCAACATCGTAAACAGCAGTAGCATGAGCATAGTTGCCGAGGTTGGGCGGGTCGCCTGTAAGTGCCAGAATGTTATTTACGCCTAGTGCCTGGCAGCCAAGCAGGTCGGCTTGTATGCCCATCAAATTGCGGTCACGAGTGGTGAAGTGGATTATTGTTTCGATACCCACTGTTTGCCCTATGATCTGGCATGTTGCAAGAGACGACATGCGGACTCGTGCCATCGGGCTGTCGCCGACGTTAATAGCATCAGCTCCACTTTCTTTGAGTGCTTGAGCTGCCCTGACCAGTTTTTGAGTAATGGCACCTTTTGGTGGATCTAATTCAACACTTACAAAAAAGCCTTTTTTAGAGCCATCTTTCAATGCGGCTAGACGCTCGGCAAGAGTCGGGTGATTAGACTCGGGCAATTTTGCGCTTTGATCTTCTTTAAAAGTAGCTGCGGCATCTTTTAAAGCTGGTGCGGCTTGCTTTGGCACCACAATTTCTATACTGGTTTTTTGAGCAGGAAGATCATTTAAAGTCGAGTCTGCGGCTTTGCGCTTGGAGGCAATAACATATTCGTCGAGAGCTTTACGCATTGCCTTGATGTGTGCTGGGGTCGTCCCGCAGCAGCCACCGATTAATCTTGCTCCAGCTCTAACAAACGGGTCTACATAAGATGCGCAGTATTCGGGACGGCTCATGAACATATAGCGTCCGCCAGACAGACTGGGTTGACCAGCATTTGGCACTGCAGAATATCCGACAATTTTGTTGAAGGCATTTCGTTTGGCAAACGAGGCAGACATGCGCAATAAAGAGTCAAACACAGGACCCGGACCGGCACCGCAATTGATACCAACTACTTCGGGGATGTCGTCGCCCAATTCGTCTAAAAGTCTAACCATGTCTTCAGGTGCACTACCCATCAGAGTATGACCTTCGGGTGCGAAACTGAGCTGTGCTACTACTGGAAGTTTCGAAAGTGAGCGCGCGGCTCTTATTGCTGCCAGTAACTCGTCGAGCGATGACATTGTTTCGATTAAAAACAAGTCTACGCCGCCTGCAAGCAATCCTTCCATCTGGTGCTTAAATGCAGTTTCCAGGTCATCAACTTTAGTATCACCAACTGGTGGTAATAATTTGCCAGTAGGACCAATAGAACCTGCGATAAACGCTTCGTGTCCTGCAATTTCGCGTGCGGTGCGAGCAATTTTGGCTGACCACAAGTTGACATTCCAGACTTCTTTTTCAAGTCCAAAATTTTCGAGTTTATATCTGTTGCCAGAAAACGAATTGGTCGTAATTATTTCGGCGCCGGCGTTCAGGTAATCAACATGCACCTGCTGAACTAAATCTCGATTAGATAAATTAAGTTGCTCAAAGCTTGTTTCGGGCGAGGCGCCGCGTGCATAAAGAAGGGTGCCTATTGCGCCATCAGCAAGGATTGGCTTCTGTTTTAATGCTTGGATGAATGCGTTTGTCATATACACGTATTGTTATATATTCTTGTACTTTGAATTAGTGAGTTATAACTTTGTTATCCTTTGATCTTGATAATTTAAACTGAGTAAACACCCGGACAGAAATGCCAACAGATCCTTCTCTAATCCGCAATTTTTCGATTATTGCCCACATTGACCATGGCAAATCGACTTTAGCAGATAGACTTCTTGAAATTACCAACACTATAGCCAAGCGCGAAATGCAGGCGCAGGTGCTCGATACAATGGATATCGAGCGTGAGCGCGGCATTACTATTAAAGCGCAGCCGGCTCGCATGGAATACAAGGCGCAGGACGGGAAAACTTATATCCTCAATTTGATCGACACCCCGGGGCACGTAGACTTTGGCTATGAAGTGTCACGCAGTCTTGCTGCTTGTGAAGGTGCTCTCCTTGTAGTAGATGCTACCCAGGGTGTAGAGGCTCAGACTCTGGCTAATGTTCACCTGGCTGTGGACAATAACTTAGAAATTTTGCCCGTTATCAATAAAATAGATTTGCCCAGTGCTGACCCTGAGCGTATTCGCACTGAGATTGAAGAAATTATTGGTTGGCCGACTGACAATGCTGTTGAAACAAGTGCTAAAGCCAATATTGGCATAATCGATTTGCTTGAAGCGATCGTAAAACATGTTCCAAAACCGCCAAATCATCCAGAAAAACCGCTGAAGGCATTGGTTTTCGATAGCTTTTATGAGAGCTATCGCGGCATCATCGTTTATTTTCGCGTAATCGACGGTGAGATAAAAGTTGGCGACAAAATACGCTTTATGGCTAACAATAAGGATTTTGAAGTGCTCGAACTTGGCATTTTAAAACCCAACCAGGTCAAAGTGAATCGTTTAGGACCTGGCGAAGTTGGCTATCTGGCTGCTTCTATCAAAGACGTTGCAACTCTCGTTGGCGATTCTATTACAACTGTTGAAAACCCGGCTGCCGAACCGCTGCCTGGATATCAGCCTGCAAAGCCAATGGTTTTTGCTGGTGTTTATCCTGTAGATAACGACCAGCATACTCAGTTGCGTGAGGCGCTGGAGCGTTTGAAGCTGAACGATTCCAGTTTGTTCTTTGAACCAGAAAGTTCAGAAGCACTTGGATTTGGCTATAGATGTGGATTTCTTGGACTGCTCCATATGGAGATCATCCAAGAACGTCTCGAGCGTGAATACAACCTGACTCTTATTACCACTGCACCATCTGTGATTTATCGTGTTACTAAAACAAATGGCGAAGTGGTGATGATCGACAATCCGGCTAAATTGCCCGAGCCAAACTATAGAGAAAAAATGGAAGAGCCGTATGTGACGGCTAACATCATTTGTCCTACCGAGTATGTTGGCGCTTTGATGGAACTATGTCAGGGCAGACGTGGCATCTACATAGATATGAAATATCTCGATGCACGAAGAAATTTATTGCATTACGAAATGCCACTTTCCGAAATTATCACCGACTTTTTCGATCAGATGAAATCGCGCTCCAGAGGCTTTGCTAGCCTTGATTATCATCTGCTAGATTATCGTGAATCGCGTCTTGTCAAACTCGATATTCTGATTGCTGGCGACCCTGTTGATGCGCTTTCGGCTATTGTGCACCAGGATAAAGCAGCAAGTTATGGACGAATGTTGGCGTCTAAACTGAAAACTCTCATTCCACGCCAGATGTTCGAAGTCCCTATTCAAGCCGCCATTGGTGGCAAAATCGTGGCTCGAACAAACGTTTCTGCTGTTCGCAAAAACGTGATTGCCAAATGTTATGGTGGAGATATTTCGCGCAAACGCAAACTTCTTGAGAAACAAAAAGAAGGTAAAAAGCGCATGAAGGCTGTTGGTAAGGTTGAAATTCCTCAGGAAGCATTCATGGCATTGCTCAAATTGGACGAAGAATAATGTCTAAAAAACGTCATAAAAAAGACGACCCCAGCAAGAAAAAAAGTATTCAAGATCAGTTCACCAGTAAATCGAGTGAATCTGGCGAATCAGTCAAAGAGCCCACAAAAAAGAATAAACCAAGTTTGTCCGATTTGATTTCGGCACAAATAGATACTCATGGCGATGAACAGGCTAGGCGTACACTTATTGTTGACGCCTGGGAAGCACGAAACGAAATTTATAATCAAATGTTTGGCGCCACTTCATTCAGCGATCCAGCAAACTGGGCGCCACCACCACGCGAGCTTCCATCAGACTACAAACCTAATAACAGCAAAACAATGTCGCTTGATACAAGCGAACCTATAATCGCATCCGATGAGCAGCAACTTGCGATTCTTGCTTACGGACCAGATCCACTAAGACCGTTTTGGACATATGTCACAGCCGGTCTATCAACACCATGGCTTCAGTACGGCTATCAAGAAGTCTCTGGATTTGGCATCGAGCTAATGGTAAAAAGTCCTATTGAAGCCAAATGGCCGGCTCAGCTGCTTCGTACCATGGCATTTTATGTGTTTAATCACGCCGGTGTACTGTCGCC
>Ga0268298_10006426_pt1 | contig 10683 bp, 6 predicted proteins | sample WWTPWeurt_MetaG_FD_194462 | JGI IMG/M metagenome (GOLD analysis project Ga0268298, IMG submission 194462) | Activated sludge microbial communities from WWTP in Nijmegen, Gelderland, Netherland - WWTP Weurt | ecosystem: Engineered > WWTP > Aerobic digester > Activated sludge | place: Netherlands... | reverse complement strand
TCGGGAAAGCGAGAACAGCTACCGCCGCCTGCTGGAAGGTCTGCCGGATGTGGTTTATCAGTTTTCCAGCCAACGAGGCGGGGTCTTTTATTCTTCGCAGGTTGAAAACATTTTGGGGTACACCCGCGAACAGCTTTACGCCCGGCCTTTTCTTTGGAACCAATCGATCCACCCGGATGATATTCCCCACATTGCCGACAGCATCCAGAAATTTGAAAATGGAGCGCCGCTCGATATTGAGTACCGGATCCAGGATGCCCAGGGCAAATGGCACTGGATGCGAGACCGTTCGATCGGGCGCTACCAAAATGGGGATGAGACCCTGATCGAAGGCCTGGCCAGCGACCTTACCGAACAAAAACAAACCCAGGCCAGTTTGCAGGCAAAAACAGATGAGCTGGACCATTATTTCAATGCCAGCCTGGATTTATTTTGCATTGCAGATCTCGATGGCTCCTTCCGCCATTTGAATAATGAATGGGAACGGACTTTGGGCTATTCCATCCAGGACCTGGAAGGAACGCATTTTATGCAGTATGTCCATCCAGACGATCTGGCAAACACAAACAGGGTTTTGAGCCAGCTTAATACCCAAAGCCCGGTCATGAATTTTGAGAACCGCTACCGCTGCAAAGATGGCAGTTACCGCTGGATCGAGTGGCGCTCGATGCCGCACGGAGGTTTAATTTACGCGGCTGCCCGGGATGTCACCCAGCGCAAAGAGATTGAGGCCCAACTGCTGGAAAGCCAGAAAATGTATCAACTGCTGGCAGAGAATGTCTCGGATGTGATCTGGATTTTCGACCTGAGTGATAATTGTTTTCGCTATATCAGCCCTTCGATTATGCGTTTACGCGGCTTCAGCGTGGAAGAAGCGCTGCGCCAGTCTCTGACCGAGTCGCTGACACCTGAGTCTTTGAAAGATATTCAAAGCAAGATTCCTGCCCGCCTGCAAACCTTTGAACCGGGCAAAACCGTTTTCTATATTGATGATGTTTCCCACCTGTGTAAAGATGGTTCCACCGTCTGGGCGGAGACGACAACAAGCTTTCATCGCAACGATAAAAATGGGCATATCGAAATCTATGGCGTCTCGCGCAATATCACAGACCGCAAATGCAGCCAGGCGGTCTTTGAGCTGCGCCTGGAGCTGCTGGAGTTTGCGGCGGATCATTCGCTGGACGAATTGATGCAAACCGCCCTGGATAAAATCACAGCCCTGACAGACAGCCCGATTGGCTTTTTCCATTTTGTCGAAGCAGACCAGCAGAGCCTTGCGCTCCAGGCCTGGTCCACCCGCACTCTGCAGGAATACTGCCGGACAGAGGGCAAAGGGCTGCATTACGATTTGAGTAAGGCCGGCATCTGGGCAGACTGTGTCCGGCAGCGCAAGGCGATCATCCATAATGAGTATGTTTCAGAGCCCGGCAAGAAAGGTCTGCCAGAAGGTCACGCCGAGCTGGTGCGCGAGCTGGTGGTGCCGGTTTTCCGGGGGGACAAAGTTGTTGCCATTCTTGGGATCGGGAACAAGGTCAGCCCGTACATGGATCAGGATGTTGAAACCGTTGCGCACCTGGCAGACGTGGTCTGGGAAATTGTGCAGCGCAAAAAATCCGAGCAGGCGCTGACCGATGTTGAATCGCTGCTGAAGCTCTTCAGCCACAACCTGAAAGATGTTGGCCTGTTTATTTACACCAAGGACCTGGCGGATGGCGTTCAGGTGGAATACCTGAGCCCGGGGATGGAGGTTTTGACCGGCGTGAGCATGCAGGAAGCGGTCCAAAACGCCAGCCGCCTGGCAGAAGTGATCCTGCCAGAGTACATGGCCCAAATTATCGCCATGGAAGCCAAAGCCCAGGAAGATATGCAAAGCTTCACGATTGAAATGAAGCAAAGACACGCCCAGACCGGCGAAATCCGCTGGATGTTCAGCCAATCCACCCCGCTCCGCCGGGCCGATGGCTCGACAGTCTTTTATGGGGTTCAGATTGACATCAGCCGGCGCAAACAGACCGAAGAAAAAAATCAGGCCCTGCTCCAAGAAAAAGAAACCCTGCTGAAGGAAGTTCATCACCGGATCAAGAACAACCTGAATACCATCGCCAGCCTGCTGTTTATGCAGGCGGAAGCCAGCGAGAACGAAGTGGTGCGGCAGGCGCTGCAAGAAGCCGAAGTGCGGGTCAACAGCATGATGATCCTGTATGACCGGCTGTACCGGACCGAAAACTTCTCCGCCCTTTCGCTGAACGAATACATTCCGCCCTTGCTGGAACAGGTTGTCGGGATCTTCAGCCGCGGCAGTTTTATCCAGGTCCAGACAGATCTGGAGGTCATCCATCTGGCTCCCAAACAGCTCTATCCGCTGGGGATTATCCTGAACGAATTGGCGACCAACTCGCTGAAACATGCCTACCCCAACGGCAGCCGGGGGATCATCAAAGTTTCGGCAGCCCTGCAGGAGAATCGGGTGCAGCTGGTATACGAAGATGATGGGATTGGAATTTCGGGAAACCTCACTCCCGAAAAGACCTCCGGATTTGGGCTGCGGCTGGTGCACCTGTTGGTCAAACAGATCGGCGGGACGATCCAGATTGAAAAGAACCAGGGCACGCGAGTTACACTCAGGTTCAGTAAATAGTTGTGTTTGATAATTTGGGCAAAGCCCAAATTATCAAACACAACTATTTCCATTTGTGCTAGACTTAACCTATGACAAACAAAAAAATCCTGCACAAGCCGATCGACCCCACCATCCAATCTGCTGTGACAGCCCACCACAGCAGCCCCGAAGCCGTATTAGAAATTCTGAGCGATTTGCAGACCGAGCGCGGTGCGCTGGATGCCAGCACAATCCAGGACGTGGCCCGGGCGCTGCACATGCCGCCAGAAAAAGCGTACGGCGTCGCATCTTTTTATTCCATGCTGACCATCAACCCTGACACAGCCCAGGCTAAGCCTGCGGCCTCTGTCCGGGTCTGCGACGGCCCAGTCTGCTGGCTGCACGGCGCTGACAGGCTGCGCCAGGCCGTGGATTCGGCCGCCGGCCCGGATACGCAGGTGACCCGCACCTCGTGCCTGGGGCTGTGCGACCGTGCGCCAGCCGCCCTGGTGACCAGCGCCGCCGGTGAGCAGAGCCAGGCCGGCCCGCTGGACCCGGCTCAGGCGGCGGCCTTCCTGGCCGGCGACTACGGCGAGCGCAGCGATTACAGCCAGCCGCGCCCCGGCGAGCTGCGGGTGATGATGGCCCAGGCCGGCAAGCTGGACCCAGAATCGCTCGAATCAGCCCTGACCCACGGCGCTTACTGCGGCCTGGGCTCGGCCCTCCAGCACAAACCAGACGAAGTCCTGGCCGAGGTGGACGCCTCCGGGCTGACCGGGCGCGGCGGAGCGGGCTTCCCGGTTGGGCGCAAGTGGCGTTTTGTGGCCCAGGCGCCCGGCGCCGCCAAATACATTCTGTGCAACGCCGACGAATCCGAACCGCTGATCTTTAAAGACCGGGTGCTGATTGAAACCAACCCGCACCAGATTTTGGAAGGCATGGCCATCGCCGGCTACGCCTGCGGAGCGCAGAGCGGCTACATTTATATCCGCGGCGAGTACGCCAACCAGGCCGCCCGGCTGGAACGGGCGATTGCCCAGGCCGAAGCCGCCGGCTGGCTGGGAGAGAACATCCAGGGCAGCGGGTACAGCTTCCATTTGCATGTCCATCGCGGGGCAGGGGCCTATATTTGTGGCGAAGAGACCGCCCTGATCGAATCGCTGGAGGGCAAGCGCGGCGAGCCGCGCAACCGCCCGCCCTACCCGCCCACCGCCGGCTACCTGGGCAAACCCACCCTGGTCAACAATGTTGAAACCTACGCTGCCGTCCCGCAGATTGCCTGCAATGGCGGAGCCTGGTACCGCAGCCTGAGCAGCTACCCCACCCCTGGCACCAAGATGTATATGATTCTGGGGCATGTCAACCGGCCGGGCCTGTTTGAGGCGCCCTTCGGACTGACCCTGCGCCAGGTGATAGAAGAATTCGGCGGCGGGATGCGCCCCGGCTCGACCTTCCAGTTCGCCCTGACGGGCGGGGCGGCCGGCACCATCGCCGGGCCAGAGACCTTGGATATTCCGATCGACTACACCTCCGGCGCCAAAGGCATCGGCCTGGGGGCCGGCTCGTTTCTGATCTGCGACCAGAGCGTCTCGCCGGTGGAATTCCTGCGCGAGCTGCTGCACTTCTTTGCGGTTGAATCGTGCGGTAAATGCACCCCATGCCGCGAAGGCACCCAGCTTTCGCACCAGCTGCTGGTGGATCTGGCCCAAAAGACCGCCCGCCCCGGCAGCCTGGAAGAACTGCTCAACCTGGCCCAGGTCATGCAGGTCGCCTCCTTTTGCGGTCTGGGGCAGTCGGTCGCCATCCCGGTGCGCTCGGCGCTCAAGGTCTTTGAAAGCCAGTTTCGGGCAGGCGAAACGGGATGACCCCGGCCATTGAAAAGCAAGTTTGTTTCCAATTGGAGCAGCCATGATCAATCTTCAGATTAACAACCAGCCCATTCAGGCCCGGCCCGGGCAGACCATTTTGCAGGCCGCCGCCGAGAACGGGATCACCATCCCGACTTTGTGCTACCACAAAGACCTGTCGCCGGTCGGTTCCTGCCGGATGTGCGTGGTAGAGGTGGAAAAGTGGCGCGGCCAGCCCGCCGCCTGCACCACCGAAGTGGCAGAAGGCATGTCCGTCCACACCGAGAGCCCGGCGGTCGTCCAAACCCGGCGCACGGTGCTGGAACTGCTGCTCCAAAACTACTTTGAGAGCGGCGCAGCCAGCACGCTGGACCCGCAGCGCAACGAGCTGCTGCATTGGGCAGCCGAATATGGCGCCCGCTTTCCGCTGGCAGACAGCCGCCAGCCGCGCTACGCCGTGGACAGCGACCCCAACCCGTTTGTGCGGGTGGACCTGAACAAGTGCATCCTGTGCACCCGCTGCGTGCGGGCCTGCGGCGAGGTGCAGGGACGCTTTGTGTGGGGCGTGGGCTACCGCGGCGCCGAGGCCAAAATCATCGCCGGAACGGACACCACCATGCTGGAAGCGCGCTGCGAATCGTGCGGGGCCTGCGTGGCCTACTGCCCGACCGGCGCCCTGGACAATAAAATGTCCACCGGCCTGGGCCAGCCGGATAAGCTGGTGACCACCACCTGCACCTACTGCGGGGTGGGCTGCCAGTTTGACCTGAACGTGAAAGACGGCAAGATCATCCGAGTAACCTCCAACCCGAATGCCCCGGTCAACGGGATGCACCTGTGTGTCAAGGGGCGCTACGGGTATGATTTTGTGCACCATCCCGACCGCCTGACCGATCCCCAGGTGCGGCGCTACCTGCTGGAGAAGCAGCCCAAACCAACCCCGATTGAACCGGAACACAGCCGCCTCAACCCGCTCTGGGATTGGGTGACGGTGGATTGGGAGACCGCCATCGAGATCACAGCCCACAAGCTGGCCAAGACCCGCGACAGTTGGGGCGGCGATTCGATTGGGGTGTTGACTTCGGCCAAGTGCCTGAACGAAGAAAACTACCTGATGAATAAATTTACCAGACAGGTGCTGGGGACAAACAACCTCGACCACTGCGCCCGTCTCTGACACTCCAGCACCGTGGCCGGTCTGGCCACTTCCTATGGTTCTGGAGCCATGTCCAACTCAATGGACGACGTCGCCGAGCAGGCAGCTGCCTTCTTTATTATCGGATCGAACACCACCGAGCAGCACCCGGTCTTTGGGGCCCGCCTGCGCCAGGCTGTGCTGCGCCGGGGCGCAAAGCTAGTGGTGGCCGACCCGCGCCGGATTGACATTACCGAACTGGCCACGCCGGAATACGGCGGTCTGCACCTGCGCCAGCGGCCCGGCACGGATGTGGCCCTTATCAACGGCCTGATGCACATCATCCTGGCCAACGGCTGGGAGGACAAGACCTTCATCGCCGAACGCTGTGAGGGCTTTGACGAATTTTTGGCCGTGGTCCAGACCTACACCCCGGAGCGCACCGCCGAGATCACCCACATCCCGCTGGAGCAGCTGCACCAGGCGGCCGAAATTTTGGCCCTCAACAAACCGATGGCGGTGATGTGGGCCATGGGCATCACCCAGCACATTGTGGGAGTGCGCAACGTGATGGACCTGGCCAACCTGCAGATGCTGCTGGGCAACATTGGCAAACCGGGCAGCGGGGTGAACCCGCTGCGCGGCCAAAACAATGTCCAGGGTGCCTGCGATATGGGCGGCCTGCCGAATGTTTATTCCGGCTACCAGCCTGTGACCAACCCGGACGCCCAAAAGCGTTTTGAAGATCTGTGGGGCGCGCCGCTCTCAGGCAAGATCGGGATGACCGTCACCGAGATGATCCCCAATATTCTGACCGGCAAGACCAAAGCCCTCTACATTCTGGGCGAAGACCCGGTGATGAGCGACCCGGACACGGCCCATATCCGCCACTGCCTTTCGGAGTGCGAGTTTATCCTGCTGCAGGAGATCTTCCCCTCTGAGACCGCCCAATACGCCGATGTAATGCTGCCGGGCGTATCGTTTGCAGAGAAGACCGGCACCTTCACCAACACCGAGCGCCGGGTGCAGATGGTGCGCCAGGCGATTGAGCCGGTGGGAAACGGCCTGCCGGACTGGCAGATTACCTCCTTGTTGGCCCGCAGGATTTTGGAGATCGGCGAGCGGCGCGTAACCAGCGCCCCCGCCTCGGGCTGGGACTACACCAGCGCAGACCAGATCATGGTCGAAATTGCGGCTGCCACCCCCAGCTATGCCGGGGTCAGCCATGCCCGCATGGAGCGCGGCGAGCGCCTGCAGTGGCCGGTCAAAAACGCCGAACACGGCGGCACGCCGATTCTGCACACCACCCAGTTTGCCCGCGGTCGGGGCAAGTTTATGCCCATCGAGCATGTGCCGCCGGCCGAAATGCCGAATGACGAATATCCGGTGCTGATGAGCACAGGGCGCGTCCTGTATCACTGGCACGGCGGGCAGATGACCCGCCGGGCGCAGGGCCTGATGGATGTTTACGGGCAGGCGCTGGTGGAGGTCAACCCCGAAGACGCCAGCCGGCTGGGGGCGGCGGATGGCTGCCGCCTGCAGATCACCTCACGCCGCGGCAGTATCTCTGCCCAGGCCTGGATCACCGAGCGGGTGCCGCCGGGCATGATCTTCGCCAACTTCCACTTCCCCGACTCATCGGCCAACGAATTGACGATTGCCGCCCTCGACCCGGTGGCCAAGATCCCGGAGTACAAGGTGACGGCGGTAAAAATAGCATTGGTTTAAGCACAAAGTGGGGTATGGGGTGATTTGTGAGGGCGAAGCCCTCACAAATCACCCCATACCCCCTCCGAATGAAAAGGAGAATTGGATGGATATTCGCAAAATTTATGAGTATGCCCTGGAGCGCGAAAAAGAAGGCAAGCGTTTTTTTGAGGAAAACGCCAGCCGCCTGAGCCATGCATCGGCGGTCAGCGCCTTCAACCGCCTGGCGGGCGAAGAGCAGAAGCATATTGAGTTTATCCAGCACCTGCTGGCCGCCCTGGACAATGGAAAAAGCGCCGGCGAGGTGCTGAGTGAGGAAATTGAACGTTCGCGCAGTTTCTTTGAACTGCGAGCCGTCCAGGAAAACGTGGAGCAAACCATCTCCGAGGCTATGGTGCCCGACCTGCCGATCCTGCGCATGGCGTACCTGATCGAGCGCGACTTTGCCGAGTTTTACGAGCTGGCAGCCAGCAAGACCGAAGGCGAAGCCAGCCTGGTGCTGCGCAATCTGGGACACTGGGAGCGAGGCCATGAAAATCTTTTTAAAATGCTTCACGACAAAGCCTTTGAGGAGTACGCACAGATGCCCTGGGGAGGGTAAAATAGGAAGGTTATCAATTTACCCGTAAAAGGATTTGTGTGTGCGCGACGATTTAACCCATAATTATTTTTATAACAACCTGGATGGGGCTTTGTTTGGCCTGGGGATTGGCTTTGCCACCTTTTCGGCGGTTATCCCGCTGTTTGTGAATGAGTTGACCTCCTCCCAAACCCTGATCGGGCTGGTGCCGGCTGTTCACAATGTGACCTATTCGGCGCCGCAGCTTTTCACCGCAGCCTGGGTGGCGCGCCAGAAATACCTCAAACCCTGGGTAATGTGGATCACCACCCAGGAGCGCCTGCCCTTCCTGTTAATGGGAGTCCTGGCCCTGTTCCATGCCCAGTTGGGTGTGCCGCTGACCCTGGCGCTGGCCTTTGTCCTGCTGACCTGGCAGGGGCTGGGGGCAGGGTTCACTTCCAACTTCTGGCAGAGTTTCATCGCCAAAATATTCCCGCCCAACAAACGCGGCACCTTTCTGGGTATGCAGGCAGCCATTGCCAACCTGACCATCGCAGGCGGCTCGATCATCTCCGGGCAGGTCCTCGAGCGGGTGGCGTTTCCTTACAATTTCGCCATCTGTTTCGGGATCGCCTTTTTCTGGCTGATGACCTCGCTCTGGGCGCTGGGCCAGGTGCGCGAAAAAGTCAGCATCCCGGTCCAGACCGAACACAGCGAAACGCCGCTGCTTCAAAACATCGGGCGCATCTGGCGCAAAGATGCCAATTTCCGCCTGTTCCTGGTGGTGCGCAGCCTGGCGCAGTTTGCCTCAATGGGCTTTGCCTTTTACACCATCTACGCCGTGCGCCATTTTCAGATCACCGCCGGGGCGGCGGGGATCCTGGGCGCGGCCCTGGCAACCAGCCAGATCATCGGCAACGCCACCCTGGGCTGGCTGGGCGACCGGATCGGCAACCGCAAGATCCTGGTGGGCGGCGGGATCACCGCCATCGTCAGCATCCTGGTAGCCATGCTGGCGCCTAATTACCCGCTGTTTGTGATGGCTGTCGTCCTGGCGGGAATCACCAACGTCACGCTCTGGACGATCACCATGACGATGACCATGCAGTTTGGCGGCGAATCGGAGCGCCCGATGTATATCGGCATGGCCAACACCCTGACAGCCCCGGCGACGATTGTTGCCCCGGTCTTTGGGGGCTGGCTGGCGGATATCTCCGGTTTTCCCCTGACTTACGGCATGTCGATTGCCGCCGGGATTGTAATGGTGATCCTGCTGCTCTCGCTGCGTGAGCCAAAGCACGCATCTACAATTGTTTAAGGATATTTTCGTGTTTTTGGGGTGGCTGCGCCACCCCAAAAACACGAAAATATCCAATAAAGAGGGAAGATGGTTGAAAATCAGAAAAAGCTAGGTCTGGCATTGGGCGGGGGTGGGGCCCGCGGGCTGGCCCACATCGGCCTGCTGAAAGTATTGGAACGGGCCGGCATTCGGGTGGACTACCTGGCCGGCACCAGCATGGGCTCAATCGTGGGGGCAGCCTATGCCGCCGGGATCAGCCCAGCCCAGATGGAGCAGGACGCCCTCAAACTCTCCAGAAAACGCAACCTGGTGCGCCTGGCCGATTTTGGCAGCCTTCGGCGCGGCCTGCTGCAGGGGCAGCGGGTACGTAAGCTGCTGGTCGAAAGCTGGGGGCTGGACAAAACCTTTGAGCAGCTCAACATCCCGGTGGCAGCCGTCGCCACCCACCTGCGCGGCCAGCACAGCGTGGTGCTGCGCAGCGGCTCGGTGGTGGATGCGGTCATGGCCTCCAGCGCCTTTCCGAGTGTCTTCCCGCCGGTGATGGTCAACGGGGATCTGCTGTGTGACGGCTTCATCTTTAACAACGTCCCGGCCGACATTGTGCGCGAGATGGGCGCTCAGGTGGTGGTGGCGGTGGATGTCATCTCCACCAAACCACTGGTGGAAGAAGATCCAGAAATTATCACCCAAACCGCCGAGGCAAACCAGGGCCTGTACCAGGCGATCATGATGATGGTTGCCGAGGCAACCCTGGATAACCTGCGCTCCTCTCCCCCCGACATCCTGCTGCGCCCGGTTATCCCGCCGGACCTGACGATCTTCCTGGGCTTCACCCGGGCCGCAGAGGCAATTGCCGCCGGTGAAAAAGCCACCGAGTCGGCGCTGCCCAGGCTGCTGGAAATGCTTCAGCAAAACGCAAAGACATAAAATGAGGCTGTCCAAAAAGTTCCTTTTTGGACAGCCTCGGCCGTATATATTGGATTTTTGGGGTACATCGGCCACCACGTGTGGTGGTCGATGTACCCCAAACCCCTCTTTGTTGACGGCCTCATTTCGGGAACTACAGAATCACTGAAAGGATGAATTAACTGAGTGTTATGTCAAACATGATTCTATAGTTTGTTTTGGGCGCAAGGCGCCCAAAACAAACTATAGATTGATGCTTGACAGACTATTCAGTATTTCTCAGTGCCTCAGTGGTTCAATAGAATTGGCTGAGCCACCTTCGATTTGGAAGTTGAAGGTGCGGCTCACTTCACGCAATCAGGCATGGCCAAACCCATGCCTGGAGTGAGCTGCACCTTCAATTATGCGACCGAATTCGATCAAAACCCAACGCCGCCAGGGATGGAAGGCGCAAAGGATTTTTTTATTAAATCCCTTGCGTCTTTGCCTCTCTGAGCCCTTGCTGTTAGCGTCCGCAATAAATGGTGACGTTGGTCCTGAATAAATTGTAGCATGGGATGGAAAAAAAAGAACGGGCTGCCACTTGAGGCAGCCCGTTTGCAAATAGATTCAGCCCTGTTCCAAGTCAGC
>Ga0268298_10006425_pt1 | contig 10683 bp, 8 predicted proteins | sample WWTPWeurt_MetaG_FD_194462 | JGI IMG/M metagenome (GOLD analysis project Ga0268298, IMG submission 194462) | Activated sludge microbial communities from WWTP in Nijmegen, Gelderland, Netherland - WWTP Weurt | ecosystem: Engineered > WWTP > Aerobic digester > Activated sludge | place: Netherlands... | reverse complement strand
GCAGCTCTGGGGCCTGATGGCCGCGCCGCAGAACTTCCACGCGTCCATCGCCAAGTACCCGCTGCTGGCCCTGCCGATGTTCGTGCTGGTGGGCTCGATCTTCGACCGCTCCGGCGTCGCGCAGCGGATGGTGAACTTCGCGGTCGCGGTGGTGGGGCGCTCGCCGGGCATGCTGCCGCTGGTGGCGATCGTCGTCGCGATGGTGCTCGGCGGCATCTCGGGCTCCGGCCCGGCGAACGCGGCCGCGGTCGGCGGCGTGATGATCGCCGCGATGGCGCGCGCCGGCTATCCGGCGGCGTACTCGGCCAGCGTGATCGGCGCGGCCGCCGCGACCGACATCCTCATCCCGCCTTCGATCGCGTTCATCGTCTACAGCGTGTCGGTGCCGGGCGCGTCGGTACCGGCGCTGTTCGCCGCCGGCATGGTCCCCGGCGTGCTCGCCGGCCTCGCGCTGATCGTGCCCGCGGTCTGGCTCGCGCGCCGCCACGGCATGGGCGCCGACGAAGCGAGCATGCCGCGCCCGCCCTTCTGGGCGTCGCTGCGCGAGGCGTCGTGGGGGCTGGCCGCGCCGGTGCTGATCCTGGGCGGGATGCGCGCGGGCTGGTTCACGCCGACCGAGGCCGCGGTGGTCGCGGTCGTGTACGGGCTGTTCGTCGGCATGGCGGTGCACCGCACGATCGGCGCGCGCGACCTCTGGGACGTCTTCCTCGACGCCGCCGAGACGTCGGCGGTGATCATGCTCGTGCTCGGTCTGGCGGGCATCTTCGCGTACGCGGTGGCCACGCTGGGGATGGCCGACCCGCTCGTGAGCGCGATCAAGGACTCCGGGCTGGGCAGCACCGGCACGCTGGCGCTGGTCATCGTGCTGCTGGTCGTCGTCGGGATGTTCCTCGACGGGGTGTCGATCTTCCTGATCTTCCTGCCGCTGCTGGCGCCGCTGATGGCGACGTTCCACTGGGACGTCGTGTGGTTCGGCGTCATACTGACGATGCTGATCGCGATCGGGCAGTTCACGCCGCCGATGGCCGTGAACCTGCTCGTCGCCTGCCGGCTCGCGAACGTCCGGATCGACGAGACCGTTCCCTGGGTGTTGTGGCTGGTGGTGAGCTTCCTGGCCGCCACGCTGCTGATCGTCGCGTGGCCCGACCTGGCCCTGTGGCTGCCGCGCGCACTGGATTACTGACTTCGAAAACAGAGGAGAGATCGCGATGCAAAGACGGGAGATCCTGAAGGCCGGCGCCGCCGCGGGCACGATCGCCGGAGCGCCGATGGTGCTGCGCGCCCAGCAGCAGTACAAGGCCGAGTACAAGATGTCGACGGTCGTGCCGCCGCCGATCGCCTGGGGCACCGCCGGCAAGACGTTCGCCGACCTCGTCCGCGAACGCACGAGCGGCCGCATCAACATGAAGCAGTACCCCGGCGCGAGCCTCGTCCAGGGCCAGCAGGACCGCGAGTTCTCCGCGATGCGCCAGGGGATCATCGACGTCCTGGTCGGCGCGCCGATCAACTGGTCGGGCACCGTGCGCGAGTGCGGCATGTGGGCGCTGCCGTTCCTGTTCCCCGACCACAAGGCGTACGACGCCGTGATCAACTCGGAGGTGATGACGAAGGACTTCTTCGACGTCATCCGCCGCGCGGGGGCCGAGCCGCTCGCCGTCGGCGAGACCGGCTATCGCCAGCTGTCGAACTCCAAGCGCCCGGTGATCCGTCCCGACGACCTCAAGGGCCTGAAGATCCGCGTGGTCGCGAGCCCGATGTACCAGGAGATCATGAGCGGCATGGGCGCGAACCCCACCGCGATGAGCTGGGCCGACGCGCAGCCGGCGATGGCCTCGGGCGCGGTCGACGGGCAGGAGAACCCGCTCGAGCTGTTCCTGATGCTGCAGATCAACAAGCTCGGGCAGAAGTACGCCACGAAGTGGAACTACTCGAACGACATCCTGCTGTTCGCGATCGCCAACCCGATCTGGCAGAGCTGGTCTGCGGCGGACCAGAAGATCGTGCGCGAGTGCGCGCAGGACGCCGCGAAGCAGAACATCGCGACGGTTCGCAAGCTCTTCGCCGAAGACGTGCAGAAGGTGAGCGCGCTCGGCGTCGAGGTGCACGTGCCCACGCCCAAGGAGATGGAAGCCTGGCAGATCGCGTGCCGCCGCCCCTACGCGCGCTGGAAGGCGCAGCTGGGCGCGCCGCTGATCGGCAAGGTCGAAGCCGTCATCGAGAAGTCGCGAAAAGCCTGAGCCGGGGGTTCGGCCGGCGCCGCCTGCCAGGCGGCGCCGCGCCGACGGTTGCACGCAACACCGCGATGCGTGCGCAGCGGATTCGCTGGTGTATTCTCTTGCGCTTCGGCGCTTCACGGGTTCGGAACGCGCGCGGCCTCCGGGGACGGCAGCGCGCGGGTCCTTCGTGCGCCCGTCCGTGAGCCCATTCAACGCACACGCACCATGACGTCACGCTCCGCAGCCGTATTCCGCGACCCGGCCCCGCAATCGATCGCTGCGGACGCGTCCGCCAACGCCGAAGACGTCCTCAAGCAGTTTCGAGTGATCTTCCGCTCCATCAAGCGGCACTTCACCGAGATCGAGCGCCAGTGCGGCATCAGCGGCTCGCAGCTGTGGGCGCTGGCCAGCGTGGTCGAGGAACCGGGCGTTCGCGTGACCGAGCTCGCGCGCCGCCTCTCGATCCACCAGTCCACCGCGAGCAACCTCGTCGACGTGCTCGTCAGGCGCGGGCTCATCGAGCGCCGCCGCGGCGCGATCGACCAGCGCGTCGTCGAGCTGTACCCGACGCGCTCGGGGCGCGGCGTCGTCCGCAAGGCGCCGCAGCCGCTGCAGGGCCTGCTGCCCGACGCGCTCGACCACCTCGCCCCCGAGACGCTGAGCGCGCTGCACCTGCAGCTCGAATCGCTGCTGCAGGTCATGCAGCTGCGCGACGCCTCGGCGGCGCAGATCCCCCTGGCCGACGACTGACGCCCTTCCCCGGGTCCGGCCGGACGCGCCGCCGCCGTCGCGCCCGCTCGCGGCGCCCCTCGAAGCGAAGCTCGTCTCGCGGCACGGTTCGACGCAAATGCGGACCGCGCCGCGAGCACGCGACGCCCCCCTCGGAACGCCCGCGGCGCCTCCGGGTTCGTCACGAGTTGGCCGCGACGCCCGTTCGGGCTATCCTTCGCCGCTGGATCGCAAATAACCAAACCAGACTCGTTCGAGGAGGCAATCCGCATGCAGGTCAGGAACCACCATGACCTCTGGTCGGGCATCATGTTCATGGCCTTCGGGCTTCTTTTCATGGTGTTCTCCCGCCAGTACCAGATGGGCACGGCGGCGAAGATGGGCCCCGGCTACTTCCCCACCGTTCTCGGCGGGCTGCTGTTCGTTCTCGGCCTGGCGATCGGCGCCACGGCCTACTCGAAGGGCAATCGCGAGGCGAAGCTGGCGCCGTTCGGATGGCGCGAGAACGGGCTGGTGCTGCTGTCGGTGCTGATCTTCGCCGGCGCGCTCGGGCCGCTCGGCATCGTGATCTCGATCGTGCTTCTCGTGTTCGTCGCAGCGGCCGCGAGCCACGAGTTCAGCGTTCGCGACACCACGCTCGCGGCGATCTTCCTGCTGATCCTGTCGTACCTGGTCTTCGTCAAGGGGCTGGAACTCCAGTTCCCGGTGTGGCCGAAGTTCCTGACGAAGTGACCCCGGAGCCCTGACGACATGGAACAACTGCTCTCGAACCTGGCCCTGGGCTTCGGCACGGCGGCCACGCCCGACAACCTGCTCTACTGCTTCGTCGGCGTCGTCCTCGGCACGCTGATCGGCGTGCTGCCCGGCATCGGCCCGCTCGCGACGATCGCGATGCTGCTGCCCGCCACCTACAAGATGACGGACCCCACGAGCGCGCTGATCATGCTCGCCGGCATCTACTACGGCGCGCAGTACGGCGGCTCCACCACCGCGATCCTGGTGAACCTGCCCGGCGAGTCCTCGTCGGTCGTGACCACGCTCGACGGCTACCAGATGGCGCGCCGAGGCCGCGCGGGCGCCGCGCTGTCCATCGCCGCGATCGGCTCGTTCTTCGCCGGCACGGTCGCGACCTTCCTGCTCGCCGCCTTCGCGCCGCCGCTGGCCGAGGTCGCGTTCAAGTTCGGCCCCGCCGAATACTTCTCGCTGATGGTGCTCGGCCTGATCGCCGCGGTCGTGCTCGCGCACGGCTCGATCTGGAAGGCGCTCGCGATGGTCGTGCTCGGGCTGCTCCTCGGCATGATCGGCACCGACGTCAACTCGGGCGTCGCGCGCTTCTCGTTCGACGTCCCGGAACTGTCGGACGGCATCGAGTTCGCCGTCGTCGCGATGGGCATGTTCGGCTTCGCCGAGATCATCCTGAACCTCGAGCAGAAGGAGCACCGCGAGGTGTTCACGAGCAAGGTCGGCCGCCTGCTGCCCACGCTGGCCGAGTTCAAGCGCGCGGTCCCCGCGATGCTGCGCGGCACGACGCTCGGCTCGCTCCTCGGCATCCTGCCGGGCGGCGGCGCGGTGCTCGCGTCGTTCTCCACGTACGCGATGGAGAAGAAGCTCTCGAAGAACCCGGGCGAGTTCGGCAAGGGCGCGATCGAGGGCGTGGCCGGGCCGGAAGCGGCGAACAACGCCGGCGCGCAGACCTCGTTCATCCCGATGCTGACGCTCGGGATCCCGACGACGCCGGTGCTCGCGCTGATGGTCGCGGCGATGATGATCCACAACATCCAGCCGGGCCCGCAGGTGATGACCAGCAACCCGAAGCTGTTCTGGGGCCTGATCGCCTCGATGTGGATCGGCAACCTCTTCCTCGTGGTGCTGAACCTGCCGCTGATCGGCGTGTGGATCAAGCTGCTGACGGTGCCGTACCGCGTGCTCTACCCCGCGATCCTGGTGTTCTGCTGCATCGGCGCGTATTCGCTGAACAACAACGTGTTCGACGTCTTCATGACGGTGCCGTTCGCGATCCTCGGCTACATCTTCAAGAAGCTCGAGTGCGAACCCGCCCCGCTGCTGCTCGGCTTCGTGCTCGGCAAGCTGATGGAGGAGTACCTGCGGCGCGCGATGACGATCTCGCGCGGAGACCCGATGGTGTTCGTCACTCGCCCGCTGTCGGCGACGCTGCTCGGCCTCGCCGCGGTCATGCTCGTGATCGTGTTCCTGCCCGCCATCGCGAAGAAGCGCGAGGAAGCGTTCTCGGGCGACGACTGACCCCGCCCGGGCACCCGTCCGTGCACGTGAGACCCGCCGCGAGGCGGGTCTTTCGTTTTGGCGCGCCGGGCCGCCTTCGCGGCGCGCGGCGGCGCCGCACGGCGCGAGGTGCTTTGGTAGACTGCGCGCTCCGCTCCCGGGCGGCGCCCGAGGCGCCTGGCGCGGCGCGGCGCGTCATTCCCCGATCCCTGGAGCGAGCACGTGGCCCCTCCCCCGGCAGCACAAGTCAAGGTCCTCGCGTTCGACGTCTTCGGCACGGTCGTCGACTGGCACGGCTCGATCGCGCGCGAGGTGAACGCGCTCGGGCTGGGCGTCGACGGCGAGCGGTTCGCGAGCGCGTGGCGCGCGGGCTACGTGCCGGCGATGGACCGCGTGCGCCGCGGCGACCTCGGCTGGACGAAGATCGACGACCTGCACCGGATCATCCTCGACTCGATCCTGCCGGACTTCGGGCTGCAGGCCATGGACGAGTCGCGCCGGCGCGAACTCAACAAGGTCTGGCACCGGCTCGATCCGTGGCCGGACGCGGTCGCGGGCCTGGCACGCCTGAAGTCGAAGTTCACGATCTGCACGATGTCCAACGGCAACCTCGGGCTGCTCGCGAACATGGCCAAGCGCGGCGGCCTGCCCTGGGACCTGATCCTGTCGGCCGAGGTGTTCCGCCACTACAAGCCCGACCCCGAGACCTACCTCGGCGTGTGCGGCGTCTTCGACGTGACGCCCGCCGAGACGATGATGGTCGCCGCGCACAAGGACGACCTGCGCGCCGCGCGGCGCTGCGGGCTGCGCACCGCGTTCGTCGAGCGCCCGCTCGAGTACGGCGCGGGCGTCGCGCGCGACCTCTCGCGCGATGCGGCGCTGGACTTCCACGCCACCGATTTCCTCGACCTCGCGGCGCAGCTCGGCTGCTGAGCGCGCCCGCCCCCGAAAGACTCCGATGACGCACTACCCGTTCGACTGGAAAGCCCACTACCCGAGCGTCCGCATCCCGGTGTTCGCGCGCAACGTGGTGGCCACCTCGCAGCCGCTCGCCGCGCAGGCCGGCCTGCGCATGCTCGCCGCCGGCGGCAACGCGGTCGACGCGACCGTGGCCGCGGCCGCCGCGATCACGATCGTCGAGCCGGTGTCCAACGGCCTGGGCAGCGACGCGTTCGCGATCCTCTGGGACGGCGAGCGCCTGCACGGTCTGAACTCGTCGGGCGTCGCGCCCGCCGCGTGGGACGCCGACTACTTCGTTCGCCGCCACGGCGGCGCGGTCCCGAAACGCGGCTGGGACGCGGTGACGGTGCCCGGCGCGGTCGCCGCGTGGGGCGCGCTGCACGAGCGATTCGGCAAGCTGCCGTTCGAGCAGGTGCTCGCGCCCGCGATCGAGCTCGCCGAGCGCGGCTACGGCGTCTCGCCGGTGCTGCAGCAGAAGTGGGCCGCGGCCGTCGACGAGCTGCGCGTGCAGCCGGGCTTCGAGCAGGCGTTCATGCCGCGCGGGCGCGCCCCCGAGATCGGCGAGCGCTTCGCGTTCGCGGACGCCGGCCGCACGCTGCGCCGCATCGCCGCCACGCGCGGGCGCGACTTCTACGAGGGCGAGACCGCCGCGGGGCTGGCCGCGCACGCGAAGGCGAACGGCGGCTCGATGACCGTGGCCGACCTCGCCGCGTACAAGCCCGACTGGGTGACGCCGATCTCCAAGACCTACCACGGCTACACGCTGCACGAGATCCCGCCGAACGGCCAGGGCATCGCCGCGCTGATGACGCTGGGCATCCTCTCGAACTTCGACCTCGCGTCGATGGACCCGGACTCGGCCGACGCGCGCCACCTGCAGATCGAGGCGATGAAGGCCGCGTTCGCCGACGTCTACGAGCACGTCGCCGACGTGCGCCACATGACCGGCGTGACGCCCGCGCACCTGCTCGACGACGCCTACCTGAAGCAGCGCGCCGCGCGCATCCGCATGGACCGCGCCACCGACTTCCAGCACGGCCAGCCGCCCACCGGCGGCACCATCTATCTCACCGCCGCCGACGAGCGCGGCATGATGGTGTCGTTCATCCAGTCCAACTACATGGGCTTCGGCTCGGGCATCGTCGTGCCGGGGCTGGGGGTGTCGCTGCAGAACCGCGGCTTCGGCTTCCGCGTTCAGCCGGGGCACCCGAACTGCGTCGCGCCGGGCAAGCGCCCGTTCCACACGATCATCCCGGCGTTCCTCACGCGCGACGGCAGGCCGCAGATGAGCTTCGGCGTGATGGGCGGCAACATGCAGCCGCAGGGCCACGTGCAGACGCTGGTGCGCATGATCGACTGGAAGCAGAACCCGCAGGCCGCGTGCGACGCGCCGCGCTGGAAGGTGAACCGCGGGCTGTCGGTGGACGTCGAGGGCGCGATGGAGGCGGACGTGGTCGCGGAACTGAAGCGCCGCGGGCACGTGCTCGAGTCGATCGCCGACCCGTACATGGACTTCGGCTCGGGCCAGTTCATCTGGCGGCTGTCCGACGACATGGAGGACGGCTACGTCGCGGCGAGCGACGCTCGGCGCGACGGGTGCGCGGCGGGCTATTGAGAGGCGCCCACGCGGGCGCGCCCGCCTCGAAGCCGCCCGCCGCGCGACGGCATCGCGCGCGGCGGCCGCGGGGGCCTGCCGCTAGAATGCCGGGCTCGACTCGCAGGAGGCACGCATGAGCAGCAGGACCTACGATCCCGTCACCCCGCACAAGGTCGCCTTCCTCGGCCTGGGCGTGATGGGCTACCCGATGGCCGGACACCTGAAGCGCGCCGGCCACCAGGTCACCGTCTACAACCGCACCGGCGCGAAGGCCGACCAGTGGGCCGCCGAGTACGGCGGCGCGTCCGCGCCCACGCCGCGCCAGGCCGCGCACGACGCCGACCTCGTCTTCTGCTGCGTCGGCAACGACGACGACCTGCGCTCGGTCGTGCTCGGCGAGCACGGCGCGTTCGCCGGCATGAAGAAGGGCGCGGTCTTCGTCGACCACACCACCGCGTCGGCGCAGGTCGCACGCGAACTGCACGAGGCCGGCAAGCACCACGGCGTGGAGTTCGTCGACGCGCCGGTCTCGGGCGGACAGGCGGGTGCGGTCAACGGGATGCTCACGGTCATGTGCGGCGGCGAGGAGCCCGCGTTCGCGCGCGCGAAGCCCGTCGGCATGGCGTTCGCGCGCGCGTTCACGCTGATCGGCGCGCCCGGTGCCGGTCAACTGGCGAAGATGGTCAACCAGATCTGCATCGCGGGCCTCGTGCAGGGGCTGGCCGAGGGCATCAACTTCGGGCAGCAGGCGGGGCTGGACATGAAGCTCGTGCTCGACGTCATCGGCAAGGGCGCCGCGCAGTCCTGGCAGATGGACAACCGCGGCTCGACGATGGTCGACGGCAAGTTCGACTTCGGCTTCGCGGTGGACTGGATGCGCAAGGACCTCGGCCTGTGCCTCGACGAAGCCAGGCGCAACGGCGCGCCGCTGCCGGTCACGGCGCTCGTCGACCAGTTCTACGGCGACGTCCAGTCCATGGGCGGCAGGCGCAACGACACCTCCAGCCTGATCCGCAGGCTTCGCCGCGGCTGAACGCCGGGCACTCTTCCAAGGAAAGACAGATGGCCTACGAAACCCTCCCCTCCGGGCTGCAGATCGAAGACGTGGTCGTCGGCGGCGGCACGCAGGCGAAAGCCGGCACGCGCGTGTCCGTGCACTACACCGGCTGGCTGTGGCAGGACGGCGCCGCCGGGCGCAAGTTCGACTCCAGCAAGGATCGCGGCGACCCGTTCGACTTCCCGCTCGGCGCCGGCCACGTGATCCGCGGCTGGGACGAGGGGGTCGCGGGGATGAAGGTGGGCGGCACGCGCCGGCTGATCATCCCGCCGCAACTCGGCTACGGCGCGCGCGGCGCGGGCGGCGTGATCCCGGGCAACGCCACCTTGCTGTTCGAGGTCGAGCTGCTGGAAGCCTGAGGCACCCGGGGCATCGTTTGCCCCGCGCCACATCGGCGAGCGCCGGCCGGGCCTGCGTCCGGCCCGCCGACGGAGGCGCACCGGCCGGTTGCTAGAATCGCGTCTTCAGGGGACTGCTCGCCCATCGCCCGCGGCCACGCGCGGCTCGCGCGCGGGGGTTCCCAGCCACCGGCCCCGAGCATGAGCGAGCCCGCCTCCGCCCCCGTCAGCAACTTCATCCGCAACATCATCGACGCCGACCTGGCGGCGGGCAGGTACGCCGCGCGCCGCTGGGCCGGGCGTCCGGGCGTCGCCCAGGACCACCAGCAGGCGCCGCTCGACGCCGCGCGCATCCGCACCCGCTTCCCCCCGGAGCCCAACGGCTACCTGCACGTCGGCCACGCGAAGTCGATCTGCCTGAACTTCGGCCTCGCGCTCGACTACGCCGGCTGCTGCCACCTGCGCTTCGACGACACGAACCCGGTCAAGGAAGACCAGGAGTACGTCGACTCGATCATCGACGCCGTGCGCTGGCTGGGCTTCGACTGGAAGAGCGGCGACGAGGAGCACCTGTACTACGCGAGCGACTACTACCCCGAGCTGTACCGCTTCGCCGAGTACCTGGTCGAGGCCGGCCACGCGTACGTGGACGCGCAGACCGCCGAGGAGATGCGCGTCAACCGCGGCACGCTGACCGAGCCGGGCCGCGACTCGCCGTTCCGCGATCGGCCGCCCTCGGAGAGCCTCGCGCTGCTGCGCGAGATGCGCGCCGGCAAGCACCCGGAAGGCTCGCTGGTGCTGCGCGCGAAGATCGACATGGCGTCGCCGAACATCAACATGCGCGACCCGGCGCTGTACCGGATCCGCTTCGCCGAGCACCACCGCACGGGCAACGACTGGTGCATCTACCCGATGTACGACTACGCGCACCCGCTGTCGGACGCGCTCGAGAACATCACGCACTCGATCTGCACGCTCGAGTTCGAAGACCACCGGCCGCTGTACGACTGGCTGGTGGAGCGCGTCTCGGAGGGCGGGTTCTTCGAGGAGCCGGTGCCGCGGCAGTACGAGTTCGCGCGCCTGAACCTGACCTACACGATCACGAGCAAGAGGAAGCTGCAGCAGCTCGTGCGCGACGGGCACGTCGACGGCTGGGACGACCCGCGCATGCCGACGATCGTCGGGCTGAGGCGGCGCGGGTACACGCCGGAGGCGCTGCGCCTGTTCTGCGAGCGCATCGGCGTGTCGAAGGCGGATTCCTGGATCGAGATGTCGGTGCTCGAGCAGGCGCTGCGCGACGACCTCGAGCCGAAGGCGCCGCGGGTCGCGGCGGTCCTGGATCCGGTGGAGCTGGTGCTGACGAATTATCCGCAGGCCGAGAGCGAGCTCTGCCACGCGCCGGTGCATCCGCAGAGGCCGGAACTGGGGCGCCGCGAATTCCCGATCTCGCGCACGCTGTGGATCGAGCGCGACGACTTCGCGGTGACGCCGCCCAAGGGGTTCTTCCGGCTCTTCCCCGGCAACAAGGTGCGGCTGCGGCACGGC
>Ga0268298_10006424_pt1 | contig 10686 bp, 6 predicted proteins | sample WWTPWeurt_MetaG_FD_194462 | JGI IMG/M metagenome (GOLD analysis project Ga0268298, IMG submission 194462) | Activated sludge microbial communities from WWTP in Nijmegen, Gelderland, Netherland - WWTP Weurt | ecosystem: Engineered > WWTP > Aerobic digester > Activated sludge | place: Netherlands... | reverse complement strand
TCTGCGCAAATCACCAGAGATGAAACATCCGCTAACCAGAAGCGGAATAGCTAATACACCGAGGTGGGGAGAGTTACCACCTAAACCTGGATGCATCAAGAAATAGAGAATTGTTTGCCATGGAGCAATCGGTTGAACCATATTGAACTTGTAGCAAAAAACATTCTGTGTATTCTCCAAGAATGGAAGCAATAGCGGAGTCGCCAACAAAAAGCTAAATACTGCGACCGCAGTAAGCGATAAGAGCGGTTTCCAAACACTATGTTTGGGTTGATAATAGACCCACTGAGAAAACGCCAAGAAAAGAATACTCGCGGACACTATGCCGGTAAACGCAACAAGAGGATGACAGGAAAATATAGATAAACCGGTTGCGATGGAAGCGACGCAAATTCTAGTGAGAGTTTGCTTTTCCGCCACACGCAAAAACGCCAGGAAGAGCCACGGATAAACAGAATAGCTACCAAAAAGAAGCTCCAGGTAGCAGAGAAAGTGAGGACTAAGAGAAAAAACCAAACCCACGAACAATGCTGTGAGTCTGCCGAGCGAGAGAAAACGTCCCAATACATAACCTCCAAGTGCGGCGAAAAACACCTGTAGATGGAGTTGTAGGTTATAGAATTGAATTGTAGGTGAAAGTGCCGCCAACCATCGCCACGGCGATAACACGCCTGCCTGCAGATCGCTAACGCACGGCACTCCAAAACCAACGTAGGGATTCCATAGTGGAATATCACCATGGCGCAAATGCTGTGCAATGGTAAAAAAGTTTGGTGCTGCTAACAAATACAGAGAGGAATCAGTGCTTACATGCTCACCTTGAGAGAACTGACTAAGCAGCAAATCCCGATTAGCAAGCAAATAGATTTTTGAAACTGACAATCCACTCGCTATTGATTTCGCAAAAAAAAGCGAAAGCAGAACAAGCAAAACACCAATAGCAATAAGATCAGAAAAACGATGCTTTTGATCAGCCACGATTCAAGAGACTAATCAACCCTTAGAAGCCTTAGCTTCTTCGGATTTGTCTTCCTTGTCGGCTTTCTCAGCTTTTTCACCTTTCTCTGGTTTTTCTGCCTTTTCAGCCTTCTCTGCCTTTTCAGCTTTTTCAGCTTTCTCGGCCTTTTCCGGCTTCACAGATTTTTTCTCGTTCTTTTCGAACTTGATTGCATCACCTTCGACGACGGTCTCAATCACGTCACCTTCTTTGAAGCTACCTTGCAAGACCTGCTCGGCGAGATTGTCTTCCAGCAATCTCTGGATAGCGCGACGCAATGGACGAGCACCGTAAGCAGGGTTGTAACCCTCCTTGGCGATCAAATCCTTCGATTCGTCGTTGACGATAAGTTCCATTCCTTGAGCCTTGATGCGAGCACCGAGGTCGGCAGACATGATGTCCACGATCTGACGGATTTCCTCGCGGGTGAGCTGTTGGAAAACGATGATTTCATCAATACGGTTCAAGAATTCCGGTCTGAACGTCTTCTTCATTGCGTCCATGACGAGATCTTTGATCTTCTTGTACTTCTCTTCCAACTGACCTTCTTGGGACTTGGCCTGGAAGCCGAGAGTCAACGAGGTCTTGTCGATGAATTGTGCACCGACGTTGGAGGTCATGATGATGATCGTGTTCTTGAAATCGACCGTTCTGCCCTTACTATCGGACAGGCGACCGTCGTCGAGAATCTGCAGCAAGACGTTGAACACGTCCGGGTGCGCTTTTTCGATTTCGTCGAAAAGGACAACCGAATACGGTTTGCGACGCACTGCTTCGGTCAGCTGACCACCTTCCTGGTAGCCGACATATCCCGGAGGCGAGCCGATCAACTTGGAAGTAGTGTGGTGTTCCATGAACTCCGACATGTCGATACGGATGAGCGCATCTTCAGAGCCGAAGAAATAGCCGGCAAGCGCTTTGGCCAATTCGGTCTTACCGACACCGGTAGGCCCGGAGAAGATGAATGAACCGATCGGGCGCATCGGGTTTTTCAAGCCCACTCTTGCACGTCTGATGGCTTTGCAAACGGCGGTAACGGCTTCGTCCTGGCCGATGACGCGTTGGTGCAGAACATCGGACATATGGAGCAATTTTTCGGATTCGCCTTCGGTCAACTTCAAGAGAGGAATGCCGGTCCAGGAGCTGACGACGTAAGCGACTTCTTCAGCGGTTACAACCGGTTTTTCAGTCTCTTGCTTGGCTTTCCATGCGGCTTGAATTTCGCGAATCTTTTCGCTCAGCTTTGTTTCTTGTTCGCGCAAGGAAGCAGCTTTCTCGAACTCTTGGTTACGAATTGCCATCTCTTTGTCGCGGCGGACTTTTCTCAGTTCGCGTTCTACTTCTTTGCCTTCGGGCGGCAAGGACGAGGCGCGCAGACGCACACGGGACGAAGCTTCGTCGATCAAGTCGATTGCTTTATCCGGCAGGAAGCGGTCGCTGATGTAGCGGTCGGAAAGCTTGGATGCTTGCTCAATCGCTTCATCGGAGATGACCAATCTGTGGTGCTCTTCGTACTTCTGGCGAAGACCGCGCAAGATTTCGATGGTTTCTTCGACCGACGGAGGATCGATGATAACCGGTTGGAATCTGCGTTCCAATGCAGCATCGCGTTCGATGTGCTTGCGGTATTCGTCCATTGTCGTGGCGCCGATGCACTGTAGCTCGCCACGTGCGAGCGCCGGCTTCAAGATGTTTGCAGCGTCAATAGCGCCTTCTGCAGCGCCTGCGCCGATGAGTGTATGCAATTCGTCGATGACCAGCATTACGTTGCCGGCAGCGCGAATTTCGTCCATGATCTTCTTCAAGCGCTCTTCGAATTCGCCACGGTACTTGGTACCAGCAACGAGAAGACCGATGTCGAGCATGACAATTTTCTTGTCGGAGAGAATATCCGGCACATCAGCATTGGTGATGCGGATGGCGAGACCTTCTGCAATAGCTGTTTTACCAACGCCTGGCTCACCGATGAGCACGGGGTTGTTCTTGGTACGACGACCAAGGATCTGGATAACGCGCTCGATTTCCTTCTCGCGACCGACAACCGGATCGAGTCTGTTTTCCGACGCTGCTTGAGTAAGGTTGAGACCAAACTCGTCGAGTGTCGGGGTCTTCGATCTGCCGGTGGAAGTAGAAGTACCGCCGCTGGCGGTAGCTGCTCCCGACTCGCCGAGCAATCTAATAACGTGTGAGCGGACCTTTGTAAGGTCTACACCGAGGTTTTCCAGCACGCGGGCGGCAACACCCTCTCCTTCGCGAATTAAGCCCAACAGGAGGTGCTCAGTGCCTATGTAGTTATGTCCGAGCTGACGAGCTTCGTCCCAGGACAATTCCAGCACGCGTTTGGCGCGAGGAGTGAATGGAATTTCGACAGCGACGAAACCGGAGCCGCGGCCGATGATCTTCTCAACTTCAACGCGAGCGTCTTTCAGATTGACACCCATGGATTTGAGCGTCTTCGCTGCAATACCCGTTCCTTCTCCGATCAATCCAAGCAAAATCTGCTCGGTACCGACGAAATTGTGACCAAGTCTCCGTGCTTCCTCTTGAGCAAGCATGATGACCTTGATGGCCTTCTCGGTAAACCTTTCAAACATGGCGGGTCGAGCCTCCTGAACTCCGCTAATTAGCGTCCGTAGTATGTTTTTTGATGGACGTTTTAAGTGACCTTATTCTAACATCAGCATGGGAGCAGGGTTGTAGTCCGCCCCCTTTTCGAGTGGCTTAATTAGACTTGCAAGAAGGTCAAGAAGAGACGTTTGTTCCCAAAAACGTGATTAATTGGGACTTTGCCTTTTCAAGAACCGCGCAAGCCTGCCACATTAATCATGAGGCGTGGCCGAGGTTATAGCGCAACCCTTTAGGATTATTTCGCTATACAACGCATAGAACTCAGTTACAGCCAGGCGAATCACTATTTGGCAACTGCCTACGCGCGACGATATCCCATTGGATACCAGTCAAAGTCTAGTGTTCGATCGCAGAGCAGGACATCGTCCAGTCTTCCTAACGCAGCAGGGGCGCACCGAATGCGCCCCTACAGGTTATTTTTCCAGGCAGGACGCAGGTGATGCGCCCGTCTACGCCTTACGCGTGTTTCTCTTGACCAGTGATTGGCTGGGCAAAGGTGCACTCTTTGTTGGAGCAGGCGATCTGATCGCCGCGCTTCAAGGTCTTGTAGACCAACATAGTGCCGCACTGCGGGCATTTATTCGAATTGTTCGGACCACCCGAAATGACCGGCGGATACCAGTAAGCGGATGTGCACTGATTCTTCGAATACATGCTGCAACCGTAGAAGATTTTTCCACGACGTGATTTCTTCTCGACAATGTCACCACCGCATTCCGCACGCGGGCATTTGACACCGGTGAGCTTGAGGATCGGTCGCTGTTCGGTGCACTCTTCCTTGGAACAAGCCAGGTAATCACCGTAGCGGCCGTATCTGATTAACATATTGGCGCCACAAGTTGTGCACTTCTCTTCCGAAGGTCTGTCCTCCGGAACAGGCGTGCCTTCTTTCGTGAGCGCGATCTTGGTTGTGCACTCGGGATATTTTATACAGCCCAAGAACTGACCGAATCGCGAAGAACGAATAGCCATTTGCTCTCCGCAAGCGGTGCAACGCTGATCGGAAAGGATGATGACCTTGTTCATGTTCTCTTCGGCCTTCTTCAGCGTTTCACCGAAGGGCTGATAGAACTCTTTCAACATGCCGTGCCAGTCGACTTGATCTTCTTCAATCTTGTCGAGTTTTTGCTCCATGTCGGCTGTGAATTTCACATCGACAATGCTGCCGAAGTGCTCGACGAGCAGCAAGTTGACGGCTTTTCCAAGCTTGGTCGGAACCAGAGTTTTGTTGACGCGCTCGACATACTTGCGGTCGACAATCGTTGTCACAGTCGCTGCATAAGTCGACGGTCTGCCGATTCCCTCTTCTTCCAGAGTCTTGACGAGACTGGCTTCAGAAAAACGCGGCGGGGGCTGAGTGAAGTGTTGATTAGGCTTTACTTCCTTCAGTTTGAGCACTTCACCTTTGCTCAGTTCTGGAAGGCTTTGCGTTTCACCGCTCATTTCGCCATCTTCAGCATTTTCACCATCCGTCTCTGATACAGCCGGCTTGGTCGGGCGGTTGTACACGATCGTGAAACCGGCAAATTTGGTTTCTGTTGCCGATGCGCGGAATACCGCATCACCAGCCGCAATCTCAGCGGTGCGGGTGAGCAGTTCGGCAGCCGACATTTGGCTGGCCATGAATCTTTCCCAGATCAATTTATATAGTTTGAACTGGTCATTGCTCAAATGCTGCTTGATAGATTCCGGCGAATTCTCAGGATAGGTCGGACGAATCGCTTCGTGAGCATCCTGAATGTTCTTAGCTTTGCGCGTATATACCCTGGGCTTCTCCGGGCAATACTCTTTGCCATAACGGTTCTTGATATATTCGAGCGCTTCTTCTTGAGCCGATTCGGCAACCCGAGTGGAGTCTGTTCTCATATAAGTAATGAGACCGGTAGCTCCGGCTGCACCAAGCTCGACGCCTTCATACAGAGTCTGCGCAACTTGCATGGTTTTCTTCACGGCGTAACCGAGTACGGTAGAAGCTTCTCTCTGCAAGGTGGAAGTGATGAAAGGCGGAGAAGGTTGTCTCTGGCTGGTTTTCTCAGTCAAAGAGCTGACTTTGAATTCCTCACTCTCAATTGATTTGAGAATTTTGTTGGCAGCCTTTTCGCTGTCAATGATCATTGTGTTGGCTGCAGACTTTTCGGATGCAGCGATTACACGTTTGCCGTCGTACTTATATAAAGGCGCGATAAACGATTGCTTCGATCTCGAACGTGAGAGTTCGGCTTTAATAGACCAGTACTCTTTTGCATCAAAGCTTTCAATCTCTGCTTCGCGTTCGCAAATAAGACGCACGGCAACCGATTGCACACGTCCGGCAGAACGACCGTTCACCTTTCTCCAGAGCAATGGGCTGATTTTGTAGCCTACCAATCTGTCAAGAACGCGACGCGCTTGCTGTGCATCTACAAGGCGCTTGTCAATCTTGCGAGGCGACTTAATGGCAGCCAGGATGGCGTCTTTGGTGATTTCGTTGAACTCGATGCGATGTACTTTTTTATTAGGCAATTCCAGAATCTCTGACAAATGCCAGGCGATTGCTTCACCTTCGCGGTCAGGGTCGGGCGCGAGATAGACTTGATCCGCTTCGTCGGCCGCCTCTTTGAGCTCTTTTACAATCGGTTCTTTCTCTTTCAGAATCTCATATAAAGGCTCGAAATTCTTACGTACATTGACGCCTAGCTTGTTGCGCGGAAGATCGCGCACATGTCCAACGCTGGCCTTTACCTGGAAATCCTTACCCAGGATTTTGGAAATCGTCTTGGCTTTGGGCGGAGACTCAACAATAACTAGAAATTTCGCCATTTGAAACGCGGCACCTCGGAACTGCAACCTGTCAAGATATGCGGACAAGGAAGCACTATAACACGGTCGTCAACCCCCTCTAAAAATCGGCCCAACCGAAAGGTACCCCAATTTTTGAAAGATGAACACGAATATTTTCTAGTCACAGCAAGGCTTTTGCCGAAAACCACAGATCGGGATAAAACCCATCTTTTGCAAAGCGAAAATTTTGCTCACTTTCGAGCTTCGGCAAACTTCCCGACAACCTCATTCAAAAGTCCCTGATTTGCTGCCCCACAACCAGCCAAGAAAGCCATTCTGTGGAGGTCTTCTTCAGAATCACCCTGGTCGATATCAGAAGCGAAACGAATAGTCAGATGGTCCAACTCGTCTAGATAGGAGATATCCTGCCCGTCTATTTTGATCAGCTTGAACAGTTCGCTCCATTCGATTACGCATACCATTGTCCCGCCGACGAACTCGTCAAGCTCCAAGAGAAGCTGATCTCCGAGCGCCTGGCGCTGGCTTTCACTTGACTCGCTCAAACGATATAGATCGAGATGATAGAGGGGCAATCTGCCTGAATGGTATTCATTCAGCATAGTAAAGGTAGGGCTTTGCACTACCTCTTTTACGCCCAAACCCTGCGCCAGTCCTTTGACAAAGGTTGTTTTACCAGCGCCCAGAGGCCCTTCCAGCGCGATCAAACAGGAATCATTTATAGACTTACCGAACAGCTCACCAAGAAGAATCGTCTCCTGCCTGCCGTCCAACTTGAGATTCACTGTCTTTATCTTCTGTTCGCCCGAATACTTCGCAAAAGAAGTCCCGGAATAATAGATGGTCCCAGCCCCGAACAAGAATGAGTTTTGACCCGGAATGTTCCAGGTGGGGAACCTCCTAAACGGTTTACCGTTTCCTACTTCCTGTTTGTAAGGATTTGCATCCCAGGCTCATAGGTATACGTGGCCATCTCGAGTCGGAACCCCGAATACTCAATTCTGTAGGACAAAACTTTTTGAATTTCTGTCCAAGACTGAGACTAACCGCATCATAGTGAAGTGGCATAGACCTGTCAACAATGGGTAAAGACAAAGATTTGGCAAGACCCTGAAAGAAAGAAATTTCATCCTCGAAAAACCGTTATCGCCACCAGTCACAGTGGCATATTTGCCTAGAGCAGTGCTTTTATGCGCTCTCGGTATCTTTCTGTAAGAGCCTTTACTTCTTTTCTTGCCGGCAGCCAGTAGGTTTTTCCTCCCGGATAGACGGGCTCTTTGACTGTGTTGCCGTCGCTACCGCGTGATACGACCGGAGTCAGCTGATTGATTTCATAGATTGCTTCCAGCGGAATATCGGCACCGTATTTTTTCTGTGCCACCGCATACAGTGTCTGATCCCAATTGATAGTCACAAACGAACGCTGCTCGGAATCACAATTATTAGCTATACAATCACTGGGTTCATCAACTTTTTCCAGGAGCGGATGAATTTCATCCATGCTTTTGTAAAACTCTTTTTCGAGCTCATCCACCTCCGACCAGGCGGGAAAAACATATGCTTTTCCCGCACTGTAAAACGGGTCAACAAGCCTGCGCAGACCGTTTTCGTATACAACAGATGGTCTCAATCCGTTCACTTGAAAAATTGCAGCGATCGGATGTCTGCCTTCATATTTTTGCTCGCTCAAATGCCATATTGTTTCTCCGCGCTCGAGCACTATTTCGACGCGTTCATCCTTGCCGCCGAGGCGCTGATCAAGACCGTTCGCTCCCTTCATTTGCTCTTTTCCAAAACCTTGCCGCTTACAGAATGTTGAGGAATGCTGGGCGCTGCTCCGGTATCCGCCGGCAATTTTTTGTTGTCTCCTGCACTCAGCCCGCTTGGTCTGCCACCGTCGCCCGCACCGGATTCAGAAGCTTCGGCATCCCTATCATCAGCCGGCTGAGGATTCTGGCGAGGGTGAATACGCGCCACCGAATTGTGAACCTCAGGCGATGGGCTGGGTACTACGCCAAAATTTCTCACATAAAGACCAGTACCTTCGGCCCGCATCTTTACTCGATCTTTGAGACGACTTGTAGAAAGTTGACTTTCCAGGCTGTCTGCAACTTCGTCCAGCGCCGCCTGGCGATCCTGGCTGTATTGCTTGTATTTTTGAGAACGGTCCTGGGCTTCCGATCTGATGCGAGCAGCGTCGCTGTCCGCTTTCTTGCGGATCTCGGCGACAAGCGCTGTACGCCTCTGGATTTCCATCTGCTTTGCTTGTTCGACAAGAAATGGATCGTTGCGATATCCACCCGCGACTACAAGCGGAGCATCCATAATCGCTCTGCATTCCGCATCAGCATCTTCTAGAATTTTCCTGGCACTTCCTTCTCCAGTTCTCATTGCGTTGCTGGCGAACGTATCGGCAGTCTGCTTGTGACGCCCTTTCTCGAAATCAGCCTGACGTCGAATCGTATCGACAGCCCTGTTGAGGTGAACGGGTGAATTATGCTGCACGGTATCAGGACTGTTAGGGGACGCTTTTCGATAAGCGACAGGCCTGCTGAGGGCAGCCATCTCAGACTCGGCAGGAATACTGAGACCGTAACCGAGCAAGGCACGGCGGCAGTATCCGGAAACAGGGCCGAACGGGTCGAGCCGATAGGCCATGTCATACTCCCGTTGCGCCTCTTCATGACGATTCAAATGAACATAGCAATTGGCCAGATAGTAACGGGAAGTCGCGTGATTAGGTGTTTTTGATACGGCGCGCTCCAGGGGTCCAAGAGCCATCGAGTAGCGACGAGCATGAAACTGACGCATACCTTCCTCGAGAGGCGTGTAAAGCGCGGAGCCAGATGCCGGCGCCGTTTGCACCAAAGAAAGCAAACCCAGGCAAGCAAATAACAGGCTGGACGAAAATGAAAAAGCTGGTAAGGGCCGTGTAGGCATGACCAAGTTTGGCTCAAATAACCGAGGCGCTATGTTGTCATTATGGCACCGAAGTGCTCAAAACAAAAGTGAAACCATAAGTTGCTTGGCACGTAATTTGTAAAAGACGGCTTCGCCCAGCTGTTGTTCCCGTTTTCAAGATTAGATCTGAAAGCTACCTGAAATCCAGAAATCCGCGCGTTTTCAGCCACCAGAGCAGCCCACCGGAAACAGAGATCATGGCCGCAAGGCAGAAATAATAGCCCCAGGTAAGATGCACTTCCGGAATCTGGAAGTTCATACCGTAAATACCAGCAATTAGCGTCGGAGGCAGAAACAGTGTGGCAATGATGGTTAGAATCATTGTCGTTTCGTTGGTTCGCAGCCCGAGACCCGATACATAAACATCCATCAAGTTGTAGGACATCGATCTATAAGTCTCGAACATGCGGACAAGAGCCATCGCTTCGTCGTGACAGTAGCCCAACTCCTGCCTGCCCTGCTCGGTTATAACGGGACAGCGGCAGCGGGACAGCGACAGGACGACCGTTTCAACAGGCCAGACCGTATTGAGAAAAATCCATATCACCTGCTGAGCGCGATTGATAAGCATCAGTTCTTGCTTGCCGGGATGTTTGATAATGCGGCTTTGTATGGTTTCCAGCTTGGTGCCCCCTACTTTCAAAACTTCGATGTAGGTATGAATAATCTCTTCAATCAAATGGGCAGAGAGCCTGTCAGCCGTGTACCCGGAAAGATTCTCGCCGCGCGCCATTAACCGGTCGACTGTAACTCCGAATGCCAGGTCGTGACTGAACTGCCTTGTAATAATGACTCTTTCGGTCATGAAGAAATTGATCACTTCGATTGCTTCAACTACCTCGCCAACCGAAGGACGCTGCAGAGTCCAGAAAAGTCCATTGTGGAACTCGTCGAAAAAGGCACGGTGATGAGGCCAACGCAACAATTTTTGCTGTTCATCTGAAAGGTCCATGAACTTTGCGAGTTCTTTCCAGAATTCATCGCCCAAAGTACCTGCCACATGCAGCCAGCAGATTCCGTTTTCACCTCGATCTGCGCAAATACTGTCGAAATCGATGAAAGGTCTGACGACCAGTCCATTCTCATTGAGCAAGTAATATCGAATGCGAGGCTCGACCCGGTCGGGAAGACAAGGATTCATTTCGAAATTATTGAAGTCGAATGACTGGCGACCATGGGTAAAAGGAAGTTCTTTCATCTGCCTCGTCTATGCTCTGAGAATCCAACGCAAAATAGTAGAATGACACAAAAAGAAGACCTGGCAGATGATTTTCCTGAGGCAGATGAGAGTGAAGTTAACTACAGCATTGCCTCCAGCTTTC
>Ga0268298_10006423_pt1 | contig 10686 bp, 13 predicted proteins | sample WWTPWeurt_MetaG_FD_194462 | JGI IMG/M metagenome (GOLD analysis project Ga0268298, IMG submission 194462) | Activated sludge microbial communities from WWTP in Nijmegen, Gelderland, Netherland - WWTP Weurt | ecosystem: Engineered > WWTP > Aerobic digester > Activated sludge | place... | reverse complement strand
GGAGAGCATAAAAATCCGGGGGAGATCAGGCGGCTTCCTTGAGTTGGGAGGGATTGTCTTTTCGGAAGCTCGGATACCATCGTTGGAAGGTCTGATCCAGCTCATCGTTCAGAACCTGGGTTCGCGCCTGCAGCAGCAAATGCGCCCCCCGTTTGCTCCACTGCATCTGCTGTTTCTTCACCATTCGCTTGGCGACCACCTGGTTCACGGTGGATTCGACGAAGCTTGAGGAGATGATTTCGTTGTTGCGCCAGCGTTCGCCATAATTGGGAATGAAAGGTTCGTTGGCCTGGATATAGGTGAGGAACTCGTCGATGGCCTTGGCCAATTTCTTACCGGAGTTGGTCAAGTTTTGCCCATCATCCAGCAGCGTCCGCAGGTCTTCGATCTCCTCCAGGGCCTGGAACACATTGCCGTGCCAGAGGTACCACTTGAGGCTTTCCAGCCTCTTCTCCGCTTCGGCCCGTAAGGCGGGGTTCTCCACGACGTTGTCGGCCTGTTCCGGCAGGCCTTTGGCGTACTGGCCCATCACGGTCAGCCGCATGGTGACATGGAACCAGTCCAGGTAATGTTCGGCTTCCGGATTCAGGTACATCTGAAGCTCGCGCACATCGTCGCCCCCATCGGAAAGGAAGACCACCTGCTGGTTCATCTGCATCCCTTGCGATTTCAGCACCTCAAACAGACGCCGCTTGGGTTTCTCGTCATAGGTCTGGACAAAGCCGAAGCACTTGTTTTGGCCCTCTTCCGGCATGCTCTTGCCCACGATGAGCTCAAAGTGTTTCCGTTTATCGTCCCACTGCCGCACATAACCGCCGTCGATGCCGACGGTGAGTGGTGCCTGCGGCCTGGGCAGCGCCGCCCATTCACGGGGACAGCCGTCGATGAAGGACGTTTGTTCCTCACCGAGTTCAGCTTCGGTCCGCTGGGCAACCCGATGCAGATGGTTGCGAATGCTCGCGGCATTGACCTGCGCGTCAAGAGGTAACACGTCGGCCAAGAGCTTCGCCGACATGTCGAAGGAAATCTGCGAGGCCCATTTGGTCTCCAGATACAGGCGCTCGGGCGCGGTGTGTGAGCCGAACAATTCGGTGAGCGGGCTGAAGCTGCATGTTTCGTGCGGCTGGCACGCGCACCGGAAGAACCGTGGACTCTTAAGCTCAATATTGCCGAACAGGGTACGGAACACCATGGGATGGTCGCCCTTGGGCGACAGCGCCTTGCCGCAATCCCGACAGTTCCGGCACCGTCCCAAGTAATCCCCGATCTGCTGTCCGACCAGGGCTTGTTGGATCCCCAGCAGCAAGGTCTTGGCCTCGGCCAAGGTGAGGCCAATCGCTTCAATCCCCGGCATTTCCCGTTCGAGAGAGGCAATTTCCCGCACGGTCTCACCGGTCTCGGTTTCCATCACCATCTGTATTTTGCATCGCATGCCGGCCTCCTCAACCCATAGGTTGGGCGAATCACCATTGACGTTCGCCTTCGACATAGTCCCGCAGGCGTCGATTCACGTGTCGACGGTCAAACCGGTCGAGGGCCAGCCAGAAGCGCAGGGATTCCAGGCTTTCCATCCGGTCACGGATGGCATCCACGTCCATGTCTCCGGCCTCGATCTCCTCGGCCATCTGGAGCAGGCTCCGGCGGATCTCGCCCGGCACTTCACGCCCGCGTTGGAAAAACGCACGGGGGCCGCCGCAATCCTCGGGCGGCCCCGCTCGCCGGCCGGCAATGCACACCGGGTAGTTCCGCTTCGAATCCAGTTCGAGAATCTGCTCGATCCGTATTTCGTGCCGCCAGAGATCGTGAAAATCGTACTCGTAGAAAAACCGCTCCCGCGGCCGGAAGCCAAAATCGGCCAAGCGGACTCGACCGGGATCGTCGGCGAATGGAAACCCGCCAAGGTGGGCAACGCCGTAGTCCTTGCCATGAATCCTGAATCGGTGCAGGTGCGAATCCGTCCAGCCCATCGCAATCTGGAGAGTGTAATGAAGGTCTGCGACCGTGCTGTCGCTGCGGACCCGCAGGCGTCGCCAGATCATGGGACTGATCTGCCGCAACCAGATCCGAAGCTGGTAAACGCAAGGAAGGGTCGGGGACTCCGGCCTGCCGACAGGTTTTCCTTCAAGGGATGCAGAATGTTTATTCATGAATGCCGCGCCCGGCCCAGCCCGCCCGGATGAGCGTGTCGTTCAGCGTGCTGCGCGGGATACCAAAGCTGCGGCACACCGCCGCCTTGCTGGTGCCCTGCTCAAGGGCAGCAATGATCGATTCGAGTTTTTCCGCCTCGACCGACAGCGGGCGGCCACCCCGTCGGCCCCGGCGTCTGGCGGCGGCCAACCCGGCCCGGACCCGCTCTTGGGTCAGGGCGTGCTCGTATTGGGCCAGCGCGCCGAAGAGATGAAAAAGCAGCTCGCCGTGCGGCGTGGTGGTGTCCATCTGTTCGGTCAGCGAGCAGAACCCCACCCCGTTATCCCGCAGTCCGGTCACGATCTTGAGGAGGTGGGGCAAGGATCGCCCCAAGCGGTCGAGTTTCCAGACCACCAGGCAGTCGCCCGGCCGCGCAAACTCCAGCGCCTTCGCGAGGCCTGGACGGTCATCCCTGGCGCCGCTGGCCTTGTCCGAGAACAAATGCCGTTCATCGACGCCGGCTGCGAGCAGTGCGTCGCGCTGCAAATCGGTCGTTTGGCGATCATTGTCGGACGAGACGCGCATATAGCCAACCAGCATGTGCGGAAAACCTTGAGGTTATGGTTTCCGTACAGCATAGTGGCCTTGACGCAAAGCGGCAGGTTTTTCCGTACAAGATTTACCGGGTCGTATGGCCGACAGGGGAGTGCAAGCTCGGGTACCGGTTCGTCCGTCGGAAAACACCCGTTTTCCGCCAACCCATGGCGCACCGTCGGATTCGCCTTGCCCTCGTCAACTTCCCCAAGCTGCTTATCTCCCCCGAATTTTTGTGCTCTCAAAACGGGAACCGACACCGCGAAGCCACCGGCCACCGCGCGCACGGCGCAAAAGCCGGGGCGGGCGGGAAGCCGCCGACCCCAGGACCACGCAAAGCGCGACGCGGCGGCGAACGAGGAAAACCGCGCGACCGCGACGAACCCGGACAGCGAGCGACGCGAACGGCGGAACGACAAACCCAAGGCGGAACCGCCCCACGGCGCGACCCGACAGCGGGCCGAACGCAGGGCCACGGAAACCACCGGAACGAAACCGACACAGCGAGACAGACAAGCCACGACACACCCCCACAAAGCGAACCCGCGACCGAAGGGAGCCATCCACCCCACCGCCGCAGGGAGCGGCGGAAACCGGCGCCGGGAGCGCCGGACAGCGACGGGAGGGAACCCCAAACCCACCCCCCCAGCGGCAGCGCCGGAGGGGGCGAGCGCGAAGGGCCGGAAGTGAGGACGGGGGCAAGGGCGCGAAGCGGCGAAGCGAACCCTTGCGCCCGCCCGCAGCGGACGGCACCAGCGCGCAAAAGCCCCCCGGCGCGACGCGGGGAAAACGCGAGCGCAGCGAGCACGACCGGCAGGGATGCCAAGCCAAGGACGGCGCGAAGCAAGGAGGCACGGGGGCGGGGATGACCCCCGAAATCTTCAAAGGTTGGCATCCGCGCCGGGAGCGCGCCGCCACGTAGGGATATGTGCTGATTCCCGTGGTTGCTGGACGTGGGAATATCGGTAGCGAACAGTGTTGGAGAGACGGTGTGAGGATTACGGCCGATAATCAATATATCAGTGTTGATTTATTATTTTTGGTGATTTATTTTAATCAAAACTTATAGGGTGTACGCTATGAATATCAACGAACAAGTCGGACGCCGGATTAGGGTTCGGCGTGTCGAACTGGGCATGACCCAAGGCGAGTTGGCGCAAAAATTACGGGTCGGCCAGAGCAATCTGAGCTACATCGAGCGCGGCGAGCGCGATGTTAGCGTGAGCCTGCTCGCCGAAATCGCCGAGGCCCTAAAGTGCAAGCCGGAAGACTTTTTCAGATGGCCGCGAACGGCATAGTAGGCGATGCGGCCGGGATTGCGCCGGATGCCACCTGGTAACCGGCACTTACCGGCGCTGTTTGAGCTCGTTCATGAACGCCTGTAACTCGGTGCCCAGCGCATTGCAAAACGCTTGGAGTTCGATCACGTCGATGCGACGTTCACCCCGCTCACACTTGCCGATCAAGGTTCTCGGGACGCCGAGTTTCTTGGCCAATTGGGCTTGGGTCAACTTTGCATCGAGCCGCTTTCTACGCAAAAGAAGCAGCAAGTGGGCGTATTCCTCTGAGTAGATAGTCTTTACCAAACTACGACCAGCCTCGATGAAAGGCGCGATGTTCATATTAAGCGCTTGATGCCCCAAAAAAGGCCAAGCGTTACAGTCGGGAAACGATGGAGAACGAAGATGACAACTCGATTGCCGGCGATAGTAGAGGGGATTGGGAGGATTCACTTCGAGGGAAACATCATCCCTCATCCCTGGTATCAGCGGATCACGCTGGAGTCGGGCAAGCCGGACCTGCCCGCTATCATCATCCTGGCCGAAATCATCTACTGGTATCGGCCTTATCAGACGCTGACCAAAGACGGCAAACCGATCCTGCGCAAGCACTTTGACGGCGATATGTTCCAGTGCAGCGCCGCCTATTTCGAGGCGAAATTCGGATTTACGAAGACCCAAGCACGCCGGGCTATCGCGCGGCTGGAGGAAGGGGGGCTTATCAGGCGCGAGTTTCGGGATGTAGTGATACAGGGAATCTTGCGGAACAACATCACGTTCATCGAACCGGTGCCGCTCGCGATCATGGCGATCACCCATCCCTCTACCGCAGTCACCGAAAGGGTGTCGGCTATCAGCGAAACCCTTCCGCTCGTGAACCAGACCCCCTCACCTGTAGGTGAGACCCCCTCACCTGTAGGTGAGACCCCCTCACCTGTAGGTGAGGGACTCTCACTTAAAAGTCACCTCTCTAAGATTACTACAGAGACTACTACTGAGATTTCCACAGAGACTACCACCACCACCCCAAACCCCTCCGCCTCCAACGAGCGCACGGCGGAGCCCGAAGCGGTCGAGCGTGGTGGTAGTGGTGTTCAAAACCAAAACCCGAAAGACCAGGACAGCGACCAAGGGCTTGTCACGCTGGCAACGACCGAGCAAAACCCGGTTAGCCAAGAAGAGATTCCAGCGGTAGCGACCACGGAAGAGAGCAGCGAGACCACTAGCGAAAGTCAAAATCCGGTCGCCAGTGCGGAGGAAGTCGAAGCGCAGCAGCCAGAACTCACTTATCCGGCGAAACTGACCGAGCGGGAGCGGGAAGACATCACCGCCCAAATTGGCACATTGCCGCCAAAGACAGCACAGCAGATGCTCGATGTGATCGAAGCCAAGCGCCAAGCCGGTCAGATCAGAACCAATCCTGCCGCTGTACTCCGCGGGATCATGCGCAAGCATCAGCAAGACTCCGCTAGCTTCGATCCGTCGCTAGGCTTTGCCATCGCCGAAGCACGCCGGCGCCGGGCCGAGGCCGAGAAACAGCTTCAGAGGGCGCTGGAGGCGCGCAACCCCGTACCCCTTCCCTCACCCCTACCGCCGCGCCAAAACGGCCCTAGAGCGCGCCCAGAGGGCTTAAAAGCGCTTTTGCAGGTCTGCCATCAGAGATTGCACATGCCGCTGCCGGCCGATTGCCTCAACCCGGCTTGACGCGATCCGATTCGAACGCTTCCAGGGCCAGTTGTTTGAGGATCGGGATCAGGTGCTTTTGCAGTAGCTTGTGTTGGCTGGTGTCACGCGCGTCGGCCAGATAGCGCAGCATCGCCAACTGGTAGTCGTTGAGCCGGATGGCGACGTTGTAGCGAGGTTTGTCGCGGGGGTCGAACTGCTCCCAGGGCGGCAAGCCGCCTTCGGCCGCGCGCCGCTCCTTGGCTCCGGCCGCGAAGGCTTCCAGGGCGGCGGGGTCGATCTCCGGTTCCACGGTCGCTGGGTGAGGTGGGTGCAAGGTGAATTTAGCCATTGCGGTCTCCGTAAATTTCTTCCGCCAGCGCCGCGATTTCCGCGCGGGCTTTGTCGTTGTCGAGCTCGACCGCACCGCGCCCTTCGGTCATGGCGTCCCGGTAGGCTTTGCGTTCGCCGATGGTGACGGCGGAGGGGACCAGCGCGGATAATTCCCCCAACAATTCCTGTGCGTCAGCGGCTTCCTTGATCGAAGGGTGAGTGGGAGCCATCGAGATCAGCACCCGCGCCTCCAGCGTCGGATTCATGCCGCGCGCAAGGTTGATCAGCTCGTTCATGTGCAGGCTGGTTTCCAAGTCCGGCTGGCTGGCGCGCAGCGGGACGTAGACTTTGTGCGCGGCCACCAAGGCGGTGCGCAGTTCCTCGGAATCCCGCCCGCCGGCATCCACGATGACTTGTTCGTAACGCTTGGCGAGATCGCGTAGGGCGTGAAAGACGTTGCCGCGCCGCTCGGTGCAGTGGACCAGCGGAACGCCCGATAACCCGTTGCGCCGGTCGATCCAGTTGGCGGCAGTGCGCTGCACGTCGGTATCGACTAGCACCACGTCGCCGCCTTGCACCGCCAACCACGCCGCGAGATTGGTGGCGAGGGTGGATTTGCCGGTCCCGCCTTTTTCGCCGCCCAGCAGAAGAATCATCCGGTTGCCTTTGGGTCGCGTTGACTGAAATCAGATCAACTGACGTTGAAATGACTCAACTTGATTTGAGTTGACTTAACTTAACTTAACTTAACTTAAGTGAATCGACGGTGCAATAACCGTGTTGCTAGTGTCGCCGTGTGACATCAAGACAGACTTCAATCCGGTAGTAGCGGGAGCCTTTCTGCCAGCACTGACGAAGTGTGGTCATAAGTTACATTGACTTAAGTTGACTTAAGTTAAAATAAGTCAACTTAAATTGATCTAAGTTGACCTGAATAAATAGATTGCTAGTTTTAACCCCCTAGGTACTATCTATAAATTGTCGAAACAAAAATTTCCGAAATTTTTATATGAAACATCGCCTTTGTGCGGAGTTTCCAGCCTGATGAATAGGGGATTTTTTGCTGAAACGGCCTATACTTTCAAAATTGGATTTCGATTTTTAGCTAAAGAAATAGAAATTTCCGAAGATTCAAAATTGGCCTTTTGCTGGATCGTGTTTCAAAAAACGGGGTGGAGGATCGGCATGAGTTTCGACCGCGAAATCTTCGACGAGGCCCGGCGCGAGTTTTTATCGCATCTGCTGTACGCCAAGGGCCACGGCCGATCGACCTGCTACGCCTACCATGGCGATCTAGGCTTGTGGGCGGCGTGGCTGACCGAGGCGGGGAAAGACTGGCAGCGGGCGCGGCCCACGGACGTGGAGCAGTTCGCCGCCTGGCAACTGCGCGAGCGCCAGGTGAGCGCCCATATCGTCAATCGTCGCCTGAGCGCGCTGAGCAGCTTCTACCGCTGGGCGTTGCGCCACGAGATCGTGGAGAGCGATCCGGTCTACCTGGCCGACAAGCCGAAACGGCCGTTGCGGATGCCGGTCTGGCTGGAGCGGGAGGAGCAGGTCCGGCTGGAGGCGACCATTAAGAACCGGGAGAACATCCCGATCAACATTTTCGGCAACAACAAGACCAAGATGACCGAAACGCGCCGCCGCTACGAGATGCTGTTTGGGCTACTGCTGAACTCCGGGTTGCGGATCAGCGAAGCCTTGGGCCTTAAAACCGCCGACGTGCGGATTCTGGACGGTCTGGCGAAGTCGGTGAGGGTGATCGGCAAGGGCGACAAAGAACGCCTGGTCCCGCTTCCGGCGCGGTTTGGTGAGGTGTTCGGGTTTTGGCTCAAGGATCGGCCCCGGACCGAGTTCGTTTTCGCTCGCGCCCCAGGTCAGAAAGCGGTCTCGCGGCAATCGGCGGGGGCCTACCTGCGGCTGATGCTGAAGAAGGCCGGCATCGACAAGAAGATTTCCCCACACAAATTGCGGCATACTTACGCCACCAACCTGCTCAACGCGGGGGCGGAGCTGGTGGACATCAAGGCCCTGCTCGGCCACGAGAGCATCGCCACCACCCAGATTTACACCAACGTCGGGCAGGAGCGGATGGAGAAGGTGGTGGGAAGGTTATAATCATGATTCGAAGAGGGTTAATGTAAGTAAAATAGTATGTTGTTCTAACTACTCCATCTTAAAACTAATAAAATTTGGTTATATCAAAGTGGACGATAAAGATCGGGCAGAATTTGCACATCGTCTAGCAAGGGATGCCGCACAGCATGGGTACCGTCTTATTGATACCGAGTGGAAGATGATTTTTCCTTTATGGACTGGCTTTGGAGCGGCTTCTGGTTTCGTTCTTCAGTCTGATAAGTGGATTCCATCAATATTTGATTGTGTTTTATCTACATTAGTTACATTAGGAATAATAGCTTTTTATATTATGTGGTCAGTTTGGATTAGAAAAAATAATAGTATTTCTTCGGCTAAAAGAGCTTTTTGGGATTCTGTAGTACATAAGTTGATAGATATTAAATTACCAGAATCATTACTTACTAATAAAAAAGTAATTTTATTTGAACAAGGTGACGTTACTGAGTATCATCCTATTCCATGGTATAAATGGATTCCTTCGATTTCACGAGTGTTTATCACATTATTATTTGCATTATTATTTTTAGGATTAGTGATAGGAAAACATTTCTCTCTACACTAACATTAAGTAGATAATCAAAAATAATCAGATATTCCAACGCAGTATTCTTAATGAGTTAGTGCCGCAGAAACTGGATTAACTTTCAATCAGGTACTTATTCATTTTTCATAAAAACCGCCTTACCTCTTCAGGTATTAGGTCGGCCGGCGGCTCCTCCCCCACCTCAAACACCACCGCCGGCTCCCCCGGCCTCAGCCAAAACTGCACGAACACCTCGCCCTTCGCCGCCACCAGATCGAGCCACGGCGTAAGCTCCTGCGCGCGGGCGTAGCGCAGCGTCATGATTTGGCCGGAGTAGGTCACGGGCTGATAGAGGTCGATATTGGCTATCGGATCAATCTTGCCGGTCTGTACCTCGCCGTTGATAAAGTACACCCGCCGCTGGTCCACCTTGCTTAACAGCCAACGTAGCGTGCGGCCCTTCATCTCGACCTTGACCGATTGCACTCGCAGCGGCTCGCCCTCGATCAGCCGTGCCGTGAGGGGTAGCAGATTGTGATTCTGCTGGCTCTTGCCCACCGCTCTGGGCTGGCCCTCGTGCAGCACGATGAAGCCGCCCTTCCAAGTGCCGATGATCGGGTAGCGGCCCTCGATCCGCGCCAGCGTCAGGTTGTCGGAGGCGACCAGATCGAGGTCGTACCAGTGCGTTCCGATCTGGCGCTGATACTGCTCCACCGAAATATCAAAGCTCCGCACTACCGCTTGCAGCGCATCGCGAAAGCCCATCCAACTCAACGGATACAGCGCTAGCACCAACACCAGCAGTACGGACAGCAAAATCATTTCCGCCTTGCTGCCGACTTCCATGCGCCAATTGCGATTACCGGGCGCGACGACGCGCACCGGCGAGGGCCAAAACAAATCCGCACCCCGCACGTTCAACATATCGACCCAGATATGCGACCAGTAGCCGCCGACCGCACACCAAAAATACAACGGCCTGACAAACCACAGCGGCGACGCGATGAGCGCGACCGTCATTAGGCCAATGGCAGAATGGGTCACGGTACGATGGCCGAAGTGCCGTTCCAGCGGCACCGACAGCCAGAACAACAACCGCCCCACCTTGGAGGTGGGCAAATCCACGTCCGGCCCCAGCGACGCAACCGCCGCCAGTAGCCAGCCGATCCCATCCGGCTTGTAGCCAAACAGCGTCGCCCCGCCCAGATACAGCACCGAGGCAAAGGCAATGTGGGTGCCGGAGGTCACGGGCTACCCTGAGTGCTGGGCGATCCACTCCTTGAGCGCCGCATCCATTCGTGTCTGCCAACCCTTACCGGTGGCCTTGAAGTACGCCACCACTTCGGGCGAAAGCCGAATCGCCACTTGCTCCTTGGTCGGCGCCTTCTGCGGCCCGCGCATCCGCCGCCGCTCCGCCAGCGCCGCCCGCACGGCAGCGGGACCGCCTTCGCGCACCACGACCGCCTTTTCCAAAAAAGCCCGTTCCGCGTCGGGATCGAGCGGGCGATCTTCGCCGGGCGCCGCCGCGATCAGCGCCTCCCATTCTTCATCGGTCTTTGGCAAGCGCCGCTCGATAACGTCTGATTTCATGTTTTTCCGCCTTCCGCAACGAGATGACGTGGACGTCATCGCCGCGCTCGGTATAGGTCAGATGCACCAGGTCGCCGTTCAGAAAACCCAGCACGTTGATTCGCTGCTCGCCGTAAGCTTCTCGATCATCTTCCCACGCCACCACCGGATGATCGAACACCGTGTCGCACCCCACGAAGTCGAACCCGTGCTTGCGGAGATTTTCTTGGCGCTTCGCGTCATCCCAAGTGATCATCATCAAATCGTAGATGCAATTTGATGATGCATCAACGAACGCATGAACTGGACGGTCAATTCGCCTTCCCCGCCCCCTTAAACAGAAACACCCGGAGGCTGATGACCACCGCCGCGACCATCCCGGCGAAGATGTACAGCTCGGTGTCGCCGGTGCCGATGGCCAGATAGCGCGCCCCGACCACCGAGGCCAAGGCCACGATC
>Ga0268298_10006421_pt1 | contig 10688 bp, 8 predicted proteins | sample WWTPWeurt_MetaG_FD_194462 | JGI IMG/M metagenome (GOLD analysis project Ga0268298, IMG submission 194462) | Activated sludge microbial communities from WWTP in Nijmegen, Gelderland, Netherland - WWTP Weurt | ecosystem: Engineered > WWTP > Aerobic digester > Activated sludge | place: Netherlands... | reverse complement strand
CGTCACGCATCCTCCTCGACCCGTCGACGCAGTCGCTCTCCTTCACGATGCGACTGACCGCCCGGCAGCGAGGCTCGTTCCGAATCGCCACCGCCTCGCTCGACTTCTTTGGTCCGGTCACCGTCGCGGCGCCCTCTGGGTGGGAAGACCTGGGCCTCGACGCGGCGAACGATTCACTCGCGCTCACGCCCCTCGGCGTCGTGGTGCCGAGGTGGGGCCGGCTCTATCAGCACGACACCGGCACGGGCGCGAGCTGGACGCTGCGCTCCAACCCCGACGTGCAGTTCGTCGGTGGCGCGGTCAGCTCGCACTACGACGTGCTCGTCGGGACCAAGAGCTCGGGTGAGGTGTGGGACCTGCGCTGAGTGATTGATGGAACCGAGGGCCGGCTCGATGGGCCGGTTCCTCGGCACGAGCGCGGGCGAGACCGTTCGCCGGGCACACTGGCGACGTCCAGCTCGGTTCGGCTCGCTGCTCGCGGGCGGAGCTGGACTCCACCGCGGGGCCGATTCAGTGACTCGTGGAGCAGTGCCCGGCGATGCGGTCGTCGGCGGTGAAGCGCAAGCCCTCGAGCGTTCCTCCGCGCTGACAGAACGGCGCACTCCCGTCGCTCGCGAGCTGGCGAACGACGACCACCAACGCTTCGTCGGCCGCTTCGATGCGCACACCTCGCCCGGGATCCAAGGTGACGTCGTCGAGCACCAAGGGAAACCGAACGCCCTCGGCGCGCTCGGAGAGGTCGCAGCGGCCCGTCGGCTGGGTGGAACTCAGCACCACCCGCGTCGACCCACGCTCCTCGGTCAGCTCGAGACAGTCGGCGCCGTGACGGTACGCGCCCAGCCACGGACCAACGGGGTCGGTCGAGAGCGCGTGAGGCGCGGTTGCACAGCCAAGAAACGAACAGAGGAGCCACCACCGCATCGGCGGGCATCTGAGCACAGACGAGCGGCTCGCCGGCGAATTGAAGACGCTCGACAACGGCGCCTCGGGCGGTAAGACGTCCTCAGCCACTCGACGAAGTGTCCCGACGCCAGCGCAGCCCGCTGGCGTTTTCGTTTCCCGACCACCGCGCCGCTCGCCCGCGACCGACCCGCCACGCCGGCGCTTCGCCCGAAACCCAACCATGTTCCCTTCGCTCCGCGCCGATTGTGCGCGCTGCGCAGCCGTGTGCTGCGTGGCGCTGTCGTTCGACCGCTCGCTCGGCTTCCCCATCGACAAACCGGCCGGGCAACGATGCCCACACCTCGACGGAGCGGCGCGCTGCTCGATCCACCAGAGCCGGGAGCGCCGCGGCTTCGCCGGCTGCGTGCGCTACGACTGCCTCGGCGCTGGCCAGCGCGTCACCGCCGAGCTCGAGCTGACGCCAGGGTGGTGGAGCCGACGAGACGACCGCACACGGGTGCTCGAGGCCTTCGCGCGCGTTCGCCTCACCCATCAGCTGCTCGAGTTCCTGGTCGCAGCCGAAGAGCTCGACCTCACCCATCCGCAAGAGGAGCAGCGCCGAGCGTGGGTCGAGCGGGTGCTGCGCTCGTGCGGAGATTCGACGCTCGAAGCGGCGGTGCTCGAGTTCCTCCGCGGTCTCGGCGCCGTTCGACGCTGACCTCGAGCCTCGGTCGAATCGAGCGTGGGCCTCTCGAGGCAGCTGGACGAGGAGGTCAGCTCGCCGGCGAAGTCGGCGCAGCCCAGTGCTTGAGCGCGGTGAGACCGGCGAGCGCGACCGAGAAGGTCATCGCCATCGCGCCGAGGAGCACGAGGAGCGGCGGGAGCCCGAGGTACACCTCCGACAAGATGCCGATGGGCATCAACAGCCCGGCGAGCCCGAGCGCGGCGGCGATGGTGCGCACCCGGTCGCTCGCAGAGGCCAGCCGCGCCAGGATGAAGCCGAGGCCGACGTTCAAGAAGGAGAAGAGCGCCCCGTGCACGTGGGCCAGCCGCGCCTCGAAGTGTTTGCCGGTGCCGTAGCTCGCAGCCCACGCCTCGTGGTCGGGCGCGAAGTCGCGCAGGTACACCAACAGAAACCCGTACCCCATGAACGCTGCCATCACCAACAAACCCACTGCCACGTTGTAGCGACCGGTCTTCATGACCGACCTCCTCTCGGCGAAGGGACCTTCAGGAGCCGAAGCACCGCAGCCGCAGCAGTCGCCCGTCTCGCTCCACCGGAGCCGACGTCGAAGGCGACCATCTGAATGGTGCCCATCACGATGCGGGCGGCCTCGGCTGGAGTGATGTCGTCGCGGATGGAGCCCTCCCGCTGGGCGTCCCTCACGCAGCGGGCCACGAACGCACGGGTCTTCTCCACGCACTCGCCCAACCGGCGTGAACCCTTCGCCGAGAGCGCGAGCTGGAACTGCTCCGAGAGCACCAGCCGCAAGATGCCCAGTTGGCTGGCGACGGCAGAGGAGCGGGCCTCGACGAAGGCCTCGAGCCGCTCGAGCGGAGGGAGCGTCTCGGCAGGGAAGGTGGCGTCGAGCACCGACTCCACCCGCTCCACCACCGCCTCGAGCACCGCCTCGATGGAGGAGAAGTGACGGAAGATGGCGCCGGTGGTGAGCCCCACCTCGTCGGCGAGGGCCCGGGTGCTCAGCGCGGCGATGCCCTTCGAGGCGATGAGGCGAAGCGCCGCGTCGGCCAGCTCCACCTGCCGCACCTCCGAAGGACGCCGCCGCTCTCGCATATGCAGTAAGTAACTACTTACTTACAAGCGCGCAAGCCCCTCTCGTCTCCGAGCGATTCCAGCCACCTGCTCAGAGCGACATCGGCTTCGCGGCCGCGGCGGGCGCACCGGCCTGCGCGTCGACGGGGGCTTCCTGCTCCTTGAAGCCGTCCTTGCGCACGCGCACCTTGTACTTGCCGGAGTCGACGCCCTTGAACCGGTAGTTGCCGGCCTCGTTGCTCTGCACGCTCTGCACCACGCGGCCCTGATCATCGACGAGGTCGACCTGCGCGTTGGCGGCGCCGGAGCCATCACGGGAGAGATCGAGCTTGCCCTGCACTTCGGCGTAGCGCGCACGCTGCGCCTCCGCCGTGTCGTGAACGAAGACGAGCGACTCGGTCTGCTTCACCGCGCCGTCGCTGCCGAGGAACGACAGCTTCGCCTCGTAGCGGCCGGCCGCGTAGGGCTTGCCGTCCTTCCCCTTGCCGCCGAAGACGAAGGCCATCGCGCCGTGCGCGCTCGTTTGGGTCGACGAGTAGACGACGTCGGTCTTCGCGCCTTCGGCCGCGCGCACCTCGAGCTTCACCGAGCCCTTGGTGGACTCCGGAGCGATGTTCCGCAGCGTCACCTGGGTGCCCTCGTCGGTGTACCGGGAGCCGAGCTCGAGCAGGTACAGGTCGCCGGCGTAGACCTCGAAGCGACGGCGGCTCTTTTGGCCCTTGCCGTTGACCGCGATGACGTCGACGGTGTGCTTGCCCGTCTTGAGGTCCTTGGTGTTCCAGGTGAAGCCGAGCTGGCCGCCCTGCCCCTTCTTCGCCGAGAGGTCGTCGACGAAGACCTCGACGTTCTTCACCTCGGCGCCGGAGTTGTCGGCGGCGGTGATGGCGAGCTCCATCATCGGCTGCACGTGCTCGCCGTCGGTGAGGCCCTTCACCGCGATGGAGACGACGTCGACCGAGACGAGCCCCATCACGCCCCACATCGCCTCTGCGCGGCCCGAGCCACCGTGCCCCCAGCCGCCGTCCTTGTCCTGGTGTTCGGCGAGCCACCCGAGCCCACGGCGCACCGACGTGTCCGCCTCGGTGCGGCCCGCGAGCTTGAGCGCGTAGACCGTCTGCCCGGTGGCGAAGGCGTCGGAGGCGTTGCCGTTGAAGCCCCAGCCGCCGTCCTTCTGCTGGCGCGACTCGAGGTGTTTGATCAGCTCGGCGAGGTGCGGCTCGGTCGGCGAGGCGCCGGCGACGAGGAGCCCCATCGTCACGTAGTTGAGGTCCTGCAGGTAGACGGCGTCGGGCTTCTCGGCCCACGCCTTGGCCTGCGTCGCCATGTACTTCTCGGCCTGCCGGAGCGGAGCACGCCACACGTCGTCGGCGGTGCGTGCGTAGGCCTGCCGCCAGGTCTGCGCCGCTTGGAAGGTGGCCTGCATCGGGCCAGTGGTGACGGGGTAGCTCTGGTGGTCACCGCTCACCTTGCCGCTGGTGTCCTGGAAGGCGATGAGCTCCCTGGCGAGGGTGAGCAGATCGTCGGTGAGCTTCGCGTTGACGAAGGCGTCGTAGCGAGCGAACGCGGCGGCGCCGAAGGTCTTCGCGGTGCGCGGGAAGCCGCCGTGGGTGAGGCCGCCCGGCGTGCGCGAGCCTCCCGGCGTGTTCATGATCCCGCGGAGCACTTCGTCCATCGTAGCCTTGGGCACCTTGTACTGGTGGTGCATGCCGACGGAGAGGCCCTCGAGGGTCACCGCCTGCACGTGGCAGCCGTAGCAGTTGTTCGACTTCTGCCAGCGGACGGTGTCCTGGCCGAGGAAGTCGAGCGCCTTCTGCGCCGACGAACGGAAGGTGTCGGGAGCGGCGAAGGAGACGGCGGGGAGGACGAGCCCCGCCAGGGCTGCACGACGAAGTGCGCGGAATGAGGGCATGAAGGCTCCAGACGAGAGGGTGTGGGGCGTTCAAACGCATGGGCGCGAAAATCGATCTGGCTCGCCGCCATTTGACTGCTGGTCGAGCCGAAGACGCGCTCAGCGGCACTGCTCGTTCGCGGTGCTCCCGGACTGAGCGCGGTACAGCGTCGAACGGCGGCGGCGCATCTCAACCGCGGTGCCTTGCCCGACGTCACTCGGTGTCGACGGGTCGGCGCGCCCCGAAAGCTATTGAGCTTGTCGACCTGTCGGCCTCAACTCTCGGGTCCATGAATCGTCGGCTCGCGCTGGTGCTCACCGTCGTGTCTTCGGCGTGCCTCGAGCTGTCGCTTCCGCAGAAGCCAGCCCCTCCCGGCCCTGGCACGATCCAAGGCAACCTCGTGCACGCCGTCCCCGGGAAGGTGGTGCCGGAGCCTTCGCGTGGCGCGCTCGTCTCGCTGCTCGATTCCTCGGTCGAGGCGGTGGCGGACGCGGAGGGACGCTTCGTGCTGCCCGGCGTCGACCGCAGCAAGGGCCAGCTGTACCTTCGGCTCGACCTCGACGGCGATGGCACGCCCGACCGTCAGCGCTTGATCAGCCTCGAGTCCATCGGCGCCGGACCGGGCCGCGACCTCGCCCTCGGAGAGGTGACACTGGGTCGAAACGCGCAGGTGACCGGCCGAGCCCTGCGGAGCGACCTCACCGGCGACGCGTTCCACCTCGGCACCACCGTCTTCGTCTCGGGCATGGAGTTCACCACCTTCACGGCCGACAACGGCGCCTACTCGCTCGACACCTTGCCCGAGGGACCCCTGCGGGTGACGTTCTTTCGTGCGAACTACCTCGCCGAGACCCGTGACGTGGTGCTCGGCGCAGGAGAGGAGCTGCGCCTGGCCGACGTGCGGTTGGTCGCCCACCCGAGCGAGGCAGCCACGGTGACTGGCCTGGTGGACTCGTCGCAGGGGCCTCTCGAGGGCGCGGTGGTGAAGTCGGTGAGCCTCTTCGGAGCGACGAGCGTGCGCGCTGGTGGTGACGGGCGCTTCTCGCTCGGGCCCATTCCCGCAGGGCCGTATCGCGTCGCCGTCGAGAAGACCGGCTTCGTCACCGCGTCGCTCGGCTGGCGGCTGTTCGCTCCGGGCCCGCAGGACCTCGGGACCGTTCGGCTCGTGATGGGCCTGTCGGTGCCGGCCGAGCTCGACGCGGGCGCCAGCCCTCCCGTTCCCGATGGCGGAAGCGCTGGTGGATCGGCGGGTGGATCAGCGGGTGGATCAGCGGGTGGCGGAGCGGCGGGTGGATCCAGCGGTGGATCAGTGGGTGGCGGAGCGGCGGGTGGATCCAGCGGTGGATCAGTGGGTGGCGGAGCGGCAGGTGGATCCAGCGGTGGATCAGCGGGAGGGTCGGGCGGAGGGTCTGGTGACGCGGGCGTTCCGCTCACCTGCGCAGGTGCGTGTTCCCCGGGGCGAACGTGCACGGCCGACGTCGAGTGCCGAACGACGGCGTGTGGGCTCACGAGCTGCGCGGGCGCGTGCAACGACGGCCGCTGCTACGGCTCGAGCTGCGGCACGATGAGCTGCGGCGTCGGAGAAGTGTGTGACGCCCTCACCTGCCGCTCGCTCGCCTGCGCGGGGGTCAGCTGCGCCTCGAACAGCCAGTGCGCCGCGGGCAGATGCCTGTCGCAGCTCTGCAGGTATGGCACCTGTGGCCCGGGCACGGTGTGCGTGAACTCCGCCTGCGTCGACGTTCGCTGCGTCGACGTCGACTGTGGCGCCTCGGCGACCTGCCTCGCTGGAGTGTGTCTTCCGACGGCCAGTCAGCTGGGAAGTCCGTGCGCGCCGGGCTTCATCTTCCTCGGAGGCCGCTGCACCGACCTCGCCTGCCAAGGCGTCTCGTGCCCCGCCGGGTCCGTCTGCCGCACCGGCCAATGCAACCCGGCCGGCGTCTTCATCGCTGGGCTGCTCTACCCCGAAGGCCGCACCAACCTGACGCCCGAGTCCGTCATCGCGACGCTCGGTCCCTCGGGGTGGCAACGGCTCAACGTCACGATGCTGCCTCCAGTCATCCAGCTCTCGGTGTCGCCCACGGGCCAGTGGCTCTTCGCGCTCACCGACGACGTGCCGTTCAACGGGAACCCCGAAGGCAGTCTCTGGCGCTCGGCGGATGGAGTCGGGTGGACGAAGATCTTCGACGGCTCGAACGTGGGCGCCTCGGGGGCCCTCAACTCGCTGGCGTGGGACGAAGCGACGAACACGCTCTTCGTGAGCATCAACGGTGGGCCGAGCAACTCGCTGTGTGGCTCCTTGGCGTCGATCGACGACGGCGCCACCTGGCGACGCCGCGTCTTCTCCCTTGGAGGCGAGTACGTCTGGTCGGTGAGCCCGCAGCTGACGGCTGTTCCCTTCAGCAACAATTCGCTCTCGGGGCTGTTCCCGAACGACGGTGGCGCGCGGCTGCCGTACTTCTCGAACGCGGGCGCGGTGCGGCTCTTCTTCGACAACGCCGGGGTCGGCCCGTCGATGGTGGGTGGAGGTGATCTCCGCCTGGTCTCCGACGGTGGGTTGCTTGCGCCGCTCGCGCCCGCCTCGCAGGCCTCGATCGTCTACGGCCCAGGGACGCGCATCTTCGTCACCTCGGCGTCGGCGGTCTGGTTCTCGCTCGACAACGGCAGTGCGTGGGGCCAGCGCGCGCTGCCGACGACGCCGACGGTCTCGCTCACCGGCATGACTCGCGGGGCGGACGACGCGCTGCTCGTCGGCAACAAGAGCGGTCAGCCGCCACTGTTCAGCTCTCCCGACGACGGCCTCAGCTGGGCGCAGCTCGGCAACGACTGGTATGCGATCCCCGAGCTCTCCGATCCGGTGCCGGCCTGGCAGCCCGACGCGAGCTACGGCTACCAACAGCGCGCGCGGCCGGGAGTTCCGAACGGGTGGATCTACGAGCGCATCGGCGGGTTCTCGTCGACCTCTGGCCGGGTGGAGCCGTCGTGGACGACCGATGGTGGCGACGTGCGCGAGTCGACCGCCGACATCGTGTGGCGTCCTGCCGCGCCGCACCTCGGGCTCCGGGTGACCGCGCTGGCGTCGCTGCGGTGCAGCTCGGGCCAGATGCGCTGCGGAACGGCCTGCGTCGACGTGACCTCGAGCCCGACGAACTGTGGCGCGTGCGGGAGGACCTGCGCTGGGCCGTGCAGGAATGGCGCGTGCGAGGTCGTCGACGCCGGAGCGCTCGTTCAAGGCTGCGCCGACGGAACGCGTGAGGGCTTCATCGACGACGTCGCCTGGCCTGACGTCGCGGCGTGCCGAGGCACCTGGAGTGGCGACCTCTCGAGCTCCGCCGATTCGATCTGCGGCGCGGGCTTCCACGTCTGCACGAACAGCGACGCCGAGCTCGGCACCGTTCGCACCGCCGACGCGCTCTCGTTTCCTGGCTGCTTCGCCTACCGCGCCTCGAACGATGGCTTCGATGGCTGCGAGCCGCTCGAGTGCCAGGGCAACGCGAACCGCGACGACCTCGCGGGCATGGGGCGAGGGTGTCTGTTGGTGTCAGGCGTTCAGCATCTGCCGGCGGCGGTGCCCGACGGAGGCTCGTGTCTCGCCGATCGCGGCCGCATCGATGCGCAGTGCTGTGCGATCTCCGTGAGCGTTCCCGGGTCGAGCCGGGCGCCGGGCTGCAGGCAACGCAACGAAGACGGGGTTGTGTGCTGCCGCAACAACTGAAGGAGGGGGAGTGCATTCGATGGAGCGCTGATGCGATGCTGAAGCATGCCGTTCCGAGCGCTGTGCCTCGCCCTTACCTTCGTCGCGTGCCGCGAGCCTGATGCCACCCTGAGAAGCCCCGACGGTCGCTTCACGATCCTCCTTCGGGAGTACCAGCCACAACCGAAGACGTACCAGACCCCTGGGTGGGCGGAGCTCTACGGCCCCTTTGGTCTTTCCTGCGGGCGAGCGGACTCCTTTGCCAGGCTCGAGGGGCCGAAACCATTGTCGGTGAGCTGGCATGAAGACCGGGTCACGCTCGATGGAGTAGAGGGGTTCTGGACGCTCGAGCCGTGCCGATACGTCCCTCCACCGCCTCCTCCGCAGACGTTGTACTGATCACTTCGCTCGAGCTCGTGACCGGCCTGCAGACCTCGCCGAGCGGGCGCGGATTCGGCTGAGCGCGACCGGGGTGATGCCGATGTACGAGGCGATCTGGTACTGCGGCAGCACGGTGACCAGGTCGGGAAACGACGTACAGAACTGTCGGTAGCGCTCCTCGGCCGAGAGCATGAGGAACTCGAACTCGCGCTGTTCCTTCGCGACGAACTGCACCTCGACGAAGCGGCGCACGAGCCGTTGCAGCTCCAAGGACCGCTCGGCGGCCGCGTCGACCTTCGCGACCTCGAACACGAGCAGCTCCGCGTTCGTGAGCGCTTCGATGAAGGTGCGTGACGGCCGGCGCTGGAGGATCTCGGCGTACGGCCCGCTCACCTCGAGCGGCCCCCGAAAGGCCTTCACCGATTCCTTGCCCTTCGCGTCGACGTAGAAGTGGCGCAGCCAGCCCGAGAGCACCACCGCGAACCGCGTCGAGGGCTCGCCGGGGCGGGTGAAGAAGGCGCCCTTCGAGAGCGATTGACGTTGACCGAGGTTGACGAGCGTCTTCCAGCTCGAGGTCGAGAGCGGCGCGAACCTCGTGAGCCGGTCTCGCAGGGCCTGCGCTTCGGAAGGGGCCAGCACGGGTGGCACTTCTTAACCCGGGATAACGAAGCGGTGCGGGCCTTCGCCTACGAGGAGCCCATGCCGATCGACCCGACTCACGCGGCGCCGAGCCTGATCAACGTCTACGCCATCGCGACGCCCTTCGTGCTGGGGCTCATCGTGCTCGAGGTGCTGTTCTGCCTGACGAAGAAGAACGGGTACTACGAGTTTCAGGACTCGGTCGCGAGCCTCGGCACCGCGGTGATCAACCAGTGCGTGAACGTGCTGGTCGCCGTCATCTGGTACCCGGCGCTCGGCTGGCTCTCGGCGCGCGGGCTCTTTCACTTCGAGCCGAACGTGTGGACGGGCATCGGGCTGTTCTTGGGAGTCGACTTCCTCTTCTATTGGTTCCACCGCTTCGGCCACCGCACCAACCTGGGCTGGGCCGCGCACATGCCGCACCACTCGACCGAGGAGCTGAACTACGCGGTCGCGCTCCGCGCCTCGGTGACGCAGCGGTTCTTCTCGTTCTTCTTCTACGCGCCGCTCGCGCTCGTCGGCTTCGACGCGGAGTGGATCATCGCGATGGTGGCCTTCCACCTCGTGCTGCAGCTGATCCCCCACACCCGGGTGGTGCCGAAGCTGCCGGCCTTCATCGAGTCGTGGATGAACACGCCGAGCCATCATCGGGTGCATCACGCGCGCAACGAGCGGTACCTGGACAAGAACTACGGCGGCTTCCTGATCATCTGGGACAAGCTCTTTGGCAGCTTCGAGCCGGAGACGGAGGCGTGCTCGTACGGAGTCACCTCTCCGCCGAACACGTGGGATCCGACGTTCATCAATTTTCAGGTGTGGCGCGAGGTGCTGCGCGACGCGTGGGAAGCGCCGCGCTTCGTCGACAAGCTGCGCGTGTGGTTCATGCCGACGGGCTGGCGTCCGAGTGGGCTGCCGGAGCGGAAGAAGGGCACCTGGCGGCGCGCCGATGGCTCCGAGATCAAGTTCCAGTCGACGCCGCTGCCGGGGAGCAAGCCGTACCTCATCGTGCAGATCGTCATCGCCTTCGGGCTGATGCTGTTGGTGAGCAGTGAGAAGTCGCCGCTCGGTGGGTGGGAGAAGGTGCTGCTCGCGGGGCTCCTCTGGGCGGCGGCGACGGCCTGGGCGGCGATGCTGGAGTCGAAGCGGTGGGCGAGGTGGCTCGAGCTCGGCCGGCTCGTCGCGACGATGGGGTTCCTCTTGGCGCTCGAGCGGAGCGGCGTGCTGCGGTTCGAGTGGACGGCGGTCGGGGTGGTGTCGCTCGGAATCTCGGCGGCGTGGGTGTTGATGCTCCAGCGCGCGACCGAAACGGGGCGGGTTGCGTCGGCGTGATCGCGACCTCCGGCTCGATGCTGGGCCGGGCACTGTGTAATGGGACGGCGCGCAATCGACGCGCGGGGCTCCAGTGGTGCGATGAAATTGCGGGGGCGGGTCG
>Ga0268298_10006419_pt1 | contig 10692 bp, 8 predicted proteins | sample WWTPWeurt_MetaG_FD_194462 | JGI IMG/M metagenome (GOLD analysis project Ga0268298, IMG submission 194462) | Activated sludge microbial communities from WWTP in Nijmegen, Gelderland, Netherland - WWTP Weurt | ecosystem: Engineered > WWTP > Aerobic digester > Activated sludge | place: Netherlands... | reverse complement strand
GGTGGACACCAGCCGGATGCAGTGGAGCTGAGACTTTACTTGAATTTGACAGAATTGTTGTTGAAAAAAAAATGCTCAACGCGCGAGCCATACTACACGTTTTAGTAGTACAAAAACAAAAAGCATACCGCCCGGGAAGCTTGCGCTCCGAGCGGCATGCAAACAGCAGTCAGTGACGAGCTACCGGGCTCCACAGCTGGTGCTGATCCGATTAGACGACCTGGACTCCGGAGTCCTTGCCGACAACCGTGCCCGAAGACAGCGTGATGGTGCTTCCTTCCACGAAACCAGCCTGGCTCGGGAAGATGGCGGTGGTCTTTTCACGAACCACCTTGCCGGACGCCTCGTTCTTGGCGGTCATGATGATCACGACGAAGTCGTCCGCGCGCAGAGCGGACTCGTCGATGATGACCTTGCCCTGCTTCTGTTCGATGACGTCTTCGAGGGCCTCGAAGCGAGCGATGCCGCTGCGAGAAGCGCGGACCGTGGACGTGACGACCAGATTGCCCGTGCGCTGTTGGATGACGATACCTTGTACCATGAGAGTTCTCCTTGTTTTTTTCTTTCTGCTGCTTGGCACAGCAGAAGGTGGAGCCGGTATTGAGATGACGCCATTCGTCACCCCTTCCACCGGCTGGCCTTGGTTAGAGATAGATTCACACGGTGCTTGCTTCAGGCGGCTTTAGCACCAATCAAGCCGTCTGCCGAGAAGAGCAGGCTAGGGCCTCTTGCGAGACCCTAGCCGCTCCGACTACCTACCGAACAGCCGCGTGTTGGCGGTCAGGCTCACGCCTTCTCCACCACCAGACGACCGTCCCGCACCTCGTTGGTGAAGCGAACCCGCGTGCTCTTGCAGCGCAGGATGCTGTCGGACAGCCCGCCGTCGACGTTCACCAGCAGCGCTTCCACGCCGTCGGCGATGTCGACCACGATGCCGTCGTCCGTCGAGCGCGCGTTCTTGCCGGTCGTGTCGCAGCCCTCGGGGAAGCGGTCACGCAGCGCGTCGGCGTACTCGTTCGCCTCCTCCTGCTCCTGCTCGACGCGGCGGGCGCGGGTGGCGTCGCGGAGGCTCAGCCCGATGTCCAGGAAGCCCTTCTCGTTGCGAGCGCACTTCGACAGCTTGGCGGTCACCGTGCTGCCGACGACGATCTCGGCGAGGACTTCGTCGCGGACTTCCTTCTCGCGGTCGTCGCTCACCTGGCTGACGTGGATCAGCGCGCGGCGACCCTTGGCGGGGCCTTCGCTGATCTCGACGAAGGCACCGAGCCCCGGACGGTTCTCGGTGACGACGCCGGTCATCTCGGTGCCGATCGGCAGGGTGAGGATGGCGTTCTCCACGGCCTCGCGCGCCTCACGGTTCTCGCGACCGCGCTTGGCGATCAGAGCCCGCTCGGAGATCGCGTACTGCGCGATCTTCTTGTTCTTGAGGCCGGGGTTCTTGGCGTCGACGATCTCGGCGCGCGTGCAGAGGCCCTCGATGGTGTCACCCATCTTGATGCCGCCCTTGATGCGCGCGTTGCGGTCGTCGTCGGTCTTGCCGCTGACCTGGTTGTTGACCAGCAGCGCACGGACCTTGCCGGTGAAGGGGGCGCCGTTGACTTCGGTCACCGACACCTGGAAGCCGTAGGCGGCGATGGAGGTGACGGTGCCCTTGACGATGGCGTTCTTCTCGAAGGCGAGGGTCGGAATGGAATTCGTGTTCATGGTTTCTTTCTCCACAGGTTAGGAGCACCCGTTTGGTTTGGTTAGGGTGCTGTTTCACTACAGAGAGCATCCAAGCGCCTGGAAGCTCTCACCAATTTGTTGATGACCACGGGTGGCGTCAGCAGGAAGGCGTTCCGCACCTGTCCTGTTGTCGCTCTGTCACCACCCGTGGTGAGCCATACTAAGCAGAGCTCCGCGGACAGAGCTCCTCGGCTTGCGCCGTCGGCTGCCTTACGCCGCCTGCGCCACGACCACAGCCTCGCGGCTGAAGACCGTGGTGGGCAGGCAGATCGTCCGCCGATGGGACCCGGAGGGACCCAGGTTCTCCTTGTGCGAGCTGAAGACGCCGATGACCAGCCGCTCGCCGGACACCAGGCAGGGGACCTCCGCGGTGGGGACGAACTGCGTGTTGCCGGGCGCCACTTCGCGCAGGACGCACTCGGTGAGAGTGTGCACGGTCAGCGCGCCTTGCGGGTCGCAGACCGTACGCTCGTGACTGTTCGACGGACCGTCCTTGACGGTGTCCGTGCGGAAGTCACCGTGGAACAGCTTCTCGCCGTCGACGAGGTGAACCGCGTCTTCGACGGGAATGTACTGCGGAACGCCACGGACGTTCCGGAGAACGCAATTGCGCTTCATAGGTGATTTCTCCTTTGGTTAGTTGTTCTTGCTGTCAGAGAGGTGGCGCCACAGGAGTGACGCCACCAGCGAGCGCCCGCATCTGCGGTGCCGCTCACCTACTTGCACGCCTTGCCGGTTTCGCGGTGCCAGCACATACGACGCCCGGGACGGCGGCGCATGACGCGTGGCAGCTTGAACACGACATCTACCCGAGCCTCGGAGCAGGCGCCCTTGTTCCAGCCGAGCACGGACTTGTCGACCTTGAGAGTGGAGGCCAGCTTTTCGAAAGCCGCCTTCAACTCGTCGGTCATCTTGCCCGCGTCGACGGCACCGGCGTATGCGTCCAGAAGCCTGTTTTGAGCACGCCAGACATCGTAGGAGATGCCCAACTTGCCCGCCTCCCGGATGAGAGCATCCAGGTGGTCGACGTCCACCGCCCGGTAGAGAGGGTTGTGGAACATCAGCTGCAATTCGCCCGCGACTGCTTGTGGCTTGACGAGCTGTTCCCAGACGCCTTGCCCGTTGACGAACTGCGTCAGATTGCAGGGAGCTTCCTTGAGTTCGGCCACGAACCGAGCTTCGAGGTCGACCAAGTCGCCACTGTCGAACTGCATGGCCAGCTCGATTGCCCGAGCCGCGTAACGCAGATTCTGCACAGGCTCCAGCCCGGCGATGTCGTCGAAGAACCAGGCGCAGCTGGTGAACATCAACATGCCGAAGCGGCTCATCTCCATCAGGCTGATCGCCTTCTGGAAAGTCTCGCTTGCGCTGAGATTCACGTGCTGAACCTGCTTGCCTTCGGACTCCGCCTGACTGTACACCGCCGCTTTCGCGTGGGTGCGGAACCAGTTCGTGGCGACCTTGCCGTCCAGCAGCACATCGATGTAATCGTTGCGCGCCGCCCAGGGGTCGTTGAAGAGCTTGCGCCCTTCGCGGTCGAACAGCGAGTCGAGCTGCGCGCGCAAGTGGTTGAGACCATCGCGCAGAGGCTTGCGCCACTGCTGATGCCACTTGCCGTTGGCGCCCGAGTTGCAGCCGCAGTTGCTGCGCCAGCGCTCGACACCGTGAGAGCAGCTCCAGGAGCTGCTGTCCCACACTTCCGCCTCCATGGTGGGCGGATTGAGCGCCAGGTAGTTGCCGTAGCTGGTCACCGCGATGCTCGGGTCCTTCTCGAGCTGTTCGAACACCCACGCCAGGCACATCTCTCCGTGCTTGTGGTGATGCCCGAAGGTCTCACCGTCGACGGAGATGTGCATCAGCTGCGGATGCTGACGGCTGTCGTTGAATCCGTCCATGATGCGACCGCGGAACTTCTCGCCCGACTCGAGGAGCTTCTCGAAAGCCACCGCCTGCGAGACGGGACCGTCATAGAAGAACACCGCAATCGAGCGACCGGAGGGCAGGTTGACCTGGTAAGCCTGCGACGGATCGACTCCGCCGTCCTGCCGCCAGGTCGTCTCGCCCTTCTTGCGCCAGCGCTTGGCCTGACGCGGAGCCAGCACGGTGAACTTGATGCCCTCGGCAGCAAGCGCCTCGAGCGTCTCGACATCCACCGCCGTTTCCGCCAGGTGCATGCCCTCGGGCTTGCGCTGGAAGAAGAACTCGAAGGTCTTGACGCCCCAGACGGTCTGCGTCTTCTTGTCGCGGTCATGCGCCAGCGGCATGATCACGTGGTTGTACACCTGGGCGATGGCGTTGCCGTGCCCGTTCAGGCGCTCGCAGCTGAGGCGGTCACCCTCGACGACCGAGTTGAGCGTCTCGGGCGCGAAGTCAGCCATCCACGTCAGCAGCGTGGCTCCGATGTTGAACGAAGCGCTGGTGTAGTTGTTGTGGATGCCGATGACGTTGTTGCTGCCGTCGACGATGCGGGCTCGCCCGTTGGCGGCGTAGCATTCGCGGTCGATGCGGGCGTTCCAGTTGGGGAACGGAGCAGCCGACGGTTGTCGCTCGATTTTGCCCGTGTAAGGCGATTCTCGAGGCGGCTGATAGTTGTGCATGTGCACGCATACATATCTTTTCATGACGTTTTTCCTCCAACCCGGTCTTTTGCTGCACGAATCTCCCGGGCGGAGATACGCGCCGTCAGCGGTTCTTCTGCCGCTGGCGTTGGATGAAGAATTGAGACGTCATCGCCTGCCTCTCTTACGAGCGGTCTGCGTTGGCGCCTGTGATTTCAGTTAGCGAGTAACTGCTCCGTCTTGGTTCGCTTCACTTTCTCCACAAGCGCACGACGCAGAGCGGCGAGACGGTCGAACACGAGTGCTCGACCGCCTCATCCACCTGCTTCGGTTCTTCGTCAGGCTGCTTTATCGCCTGCCGGAGGACCGGTTTGCTCGGGCACTTCGTCGAGAGCGACATCCGGTATCAACTTCATGATCTTTTCGAGTTCCGCCTTGCAGACGTCGCTCTCGAGAACATCGTTGATACGCAGCAGCGTCAGACCCTCGTACACTCCCGTCTGACCGGGAAGCGCGAGAGCCGACCGCATCAAGTCCCAGGACTGCGGAACAGGCAAGGTGAAGTTGAGAGCGTTCTCGCCCTTGACCGAGACGCCTTGCCGCTTAGCTTCCGCACCCACCCAGCGCACCAGAGAGTTCGCCAGAGACATCGCCTTCTTGCCGTCGGCTCCGTCAGGCATCTCCAGGCAGGTGAAGTGCAGTACCACTCGCGAGTGCTTGGTCAGCGCGTTGAGCTCGGCGAAAAGAGACACGATCGACTTGTAACCGCGTCCCGAATCATCCGAAGTCCACTCCGCCATGTTGACGACAATCAACCCGGCGGGCACTTCCGCCAGACGGTCGGACATGACGACTTTGCCGTCCAGCCACTCACCCATCTTCCAGTGCACGCCCGGAATCTTCGCTCCGATGTCCGTGCCCCGGAAAGGACCGTCTTCAGTGTCGAACACCGAAAGTGCTGTGGACATGACCTGACGGCCATGCTCCAGCAGCGCTTCGTGGTACCACTGCATGAGGTCACGGCCGTAGACCGTCTTGACGTGCTGCTTGCGCTTGAAAAAGTCGCTCACATCCGTCGGCGGTGCCACGTCCTCCGGTTCCATCTCGGCAAATCCCCACGCCCTGGCTACCTCAGACTCCGACTCATACTTCTCCATCACCCAACTGCGGAACGAGGCAATCGCCAGCTCCGAGTAGCACTGGAGGGCGCCGCGGTTGGGCCAGTTGGAGTTGTCGGCATCGGTATAAGAGGGGTAGCGAAGTTCGCCGGCCGGTCCAAGCGAGATGTTGATCTCGGCGATATTCGCTGACATGTCGGCGAACCCGTCCGAGAACGCCTGGAACATCGACTTGTACTCGTCGACAATCAGGTGCGTAGCAAACGCAGAGACGACCTCCACGCAAGCATTGCCCTTCTCGCTGACGTACTGGACGGCTTCCGCTTTGCCGGAAGGCACGAGCTTGGCGAGCGCCGGGAAGACCCACTCCGGAATCGGAACGTAGTTCTTGCCGTCACCGACGTTGCCGCCGCACTGGTGCAGCGAGATGATGGGAATGACCTTCAGCCCGGCATCGATGATGAGCTGAAAGAGGGTCCGGTAGTACGAGAAGTCGTACTGACCCCGGACCGAGTTGACCAGCCCCCACCAGACGTCGATGGAGACTCCGCTGACCCGCCGAGCTTTCGCTTGACTGAGCCAGCTCTTGAACTTTTCCAGTTCTGCACGTGAGGAGTCGCTTCCCATATCGGCCGGAGTACCGACGAGAAGCGGCGCCATCACGTTGATCGTGATGTTCTTTGTTTTCATGATGTCGCCTTTCGTTTACGCGTCGGTACTCATGGCGCAGCGGCTGCCGAGCACTGACGTAGCTGTGTAGAAACTTCGTTGCGCAACCGAGCGCAACTGTCTGGAATCCAACTCAGCCACGGCTAACTGCCTGGCAATGGGGTGAAAAGCACGCGGCAACCGAAACAAAAACGCTCCCCGGACGTTGGCGTCAGAAGGAGCGTTGGTTGAATGGCAGATGCTGTGATGCTTTTGGGAAATTTGTTTGCTTTGCGCGGAAGAAAAAGAGTTGTATGTACATCCTTAGCCCTTTCGGGCTTGTCAAGCAATACAAATCTCCTCCCAGCTACTTATCGTGATCGCAGATAAGACTTAGATAGAGAAGCCCGTTTCATGACCTTTTTCGGAGTAGTCATAAGCATTGAACTCAAGGATCAGCTCTCTGCTTTTGAGGTGGAGGTTGTCAATTAATCCAGGTTAATAGTTATCGAAGTTAGCGTTAGCTCATTTTTTGCCAACTGCGCGAGCTTTGTCGATGCCAAGCTAATCTTCGTAATCCGTTGCATGCGTACGATAGAACGTAGTTATTCTCAGAGAACAGACTGCTTCTTGAAAATATCCAGAGAAGAGTTAGCCGCGCCATTAATCGGCTCACCAGCGCTTGCGCTAAATGACGCAAACGATCCGCTTACGAATTTAAGAGTGTGCCTCAACTCGCGCGAGTGACTGGCAACTCAAAAGCATCAGGGAAAGGCACTATCAAGCTCTCATGACGTTCAATTTCCAAGTACTTAGTATCTCTATCAGTCGGACAAATGGGTTGGGCTTCGCAAAGAAGGCGCAAACCATCCGGTTCGGCAGTTTTCTCTATGAGAAGGAGTTTTTGTGCAGTTCCCTCGTACCAGCGGCATACTCGTTCACCCGACGTCATTTCCAAGCCCTTACGGCATCGGAGATTTGGGACGTGAAGCTTTCGAATTCATCGATTTTCTCGCAGAATCAGATCAGCATCTGTGGCAGGTGCTTCCGCTTGGTCCAACCGGATATGGCGATTCGCCCTATCAATGCCTTTCCGCTTTTGCCGGCAATCCACTTCTCATCAGCCCGGACAAGCTCGTTGAAGAAGGATTTCTTGAAGAAGAAGACTTGAAGCCTTTGCCTCGCTTGGCTGCCGAGAAAGTTAGTTTCGGCAAAGTGATCGAATATAAGAAGCGCCTTCTCGACAAAGCCTACGAACGTTTCAAAAACACGACGGATACTACGCTGCGCGCCGAGTTTCTCGCTTTTTCGCAAAGAGCGGCCAGCTGGCTCGATGACTATGCGCTATTTCGCGTTCTAAAAGACGAGCACGGCGGCAATTCCTGGGACAAATGGGAACCAGCCTACGCGCAAAGAGATCCAGCCGCCCTGTCACTAATTTCCGACCTGCACAGAGAGCGCATAGAAGCTGAAAAGTTCGTGCAATATTTGTTCTTCAAGCAATACGCAGCTCTGAAAAATTATTGCGGGCAAAAGCGCATCAGTATCATTGGCGACATGCCGATTTTTGTCGCTTATGATTCCTCCGATGTATGGACCCATCCCGAATATTTCAAATTGAATGAAACCGGCGTGCCCACTGTGGTTGCAGGGGTGCCCCCGGATTATTTCAGCGCCACCGGTCAACTCTGGGGCAATCCTATTTACGATTGGGATTATATGATCAAGGACAAATTTTCCTGGTGGATCGACCGCATTACGCATGCCCTTGAAACCACAGATATTGTCCGCATCGACCATTTCCGCGGGTTTGCGGCTTGCTGGGAAATTCCTTACGGGGAGAAAACAGCACAGAATGGACGTTGGGTGGAAACACCGGGAAAAGAATTTTTCACGGCCCTGATCAATGCCCATCCGGATGTTCCTATCATCGTTGAAGATCTTGGTGTGATCACTCCGGATGTAGAAGCGCTTCGCGACGGTTTCGGATTTCCGGGCATGCGCATTCTGCAGATGGCTTTCCGCAGCGATTCATGCAATATAGACTTGCCGCATAATTACATTCCCAATAGCGTCGTATACACCGGCACTCACGACAATGACACCATTGTCGGATGGTTCAACAGCAAGCCGGGAGAAGGCTCGACACGCGATGCTCAGCAGATTGAGAATGAACGCAAGACGTGCGTTCGTTATCTGAGGTCAAATGGAAAGGAAATTCACTGGGACTTCATAGAAGCAGCCTTCGCTTCAGTGGCTGGGATTGCCATTGTTCCTCTTCAGGACATACTCGGGCTGGGCTCGAAAGCACGCATGAATTTGCCTGCCAGCCAGGAAGGAAATTGGCTCTGGCGGTACAAAGAAGGCGCGCTGACGAAAGAGATAGCCGAGCGTCTAAAAGAATTGACCGATTTGTACAGCCGCAACAATGCATTTAACACCACATCCGGTGCGCGTCACTAAAAGCTCGATACAAGAACTAAACATGGCTACACATGCGGGTTTCAAAACTCCATTAACAGCGGCTTAGAAACCTAGCGCGAACCTTAAGCAGCTATCACAAACTGCGCGACCCGTCGTAAATTCCCCCCTTACTGCGGGAAATTTTTGCCGGCAATTTTTCCCTGTTTGCCTCCATTTTCATTCAAAAACCAGTCGGGACGCCAGCCTCGGTTCGTTTGCATGACTCGCGCGCGCCCGTGACCTTTCATAAAAGTTTCTTTCTTTACGAGAGGCTTTATTCCTAGGTTCTGGATACCTCATAACTCTTCCTCACGAATTTCTCGTCTATCAAAGCCTCAGCAAACAACTAATTCCAGCAGCTCCGCATGCGCGTTTACTCCCAAATTACGGGAGAGGACCGATAACGCATTGGCGGCTAGCTGGACAAGATGGTTGGCAGAAGCTGGATGAACGCAGGGTCGTGAGCGGTGAGGTGTCCTGTTCGAGCGTTTGAACAGGTTACTTTCAGTCACCCGTTTCCAAACGGAAAGGAGCTGTATGCAGACCTTTGATGCAGACGGATTCCAGGGCACGATTCTCGCTGCGCAGCGGGATGTCGAAGCACTCTTCGCCCTCAGCGAGCGGCTCTCCCTGGAGCCTGTCACAACGGACACCACCAACTGCGCCGACAAGCAAGCCAACAGCGAATTCACAAGACTCGCTCAGGCTGCGGAGCTTTCGCTCCAGGCGGCTCTCGACGATGTGGACGGACAGACTCTGACGCACTTCGACACGGCTCTCGACGAGCTGCGTCTGGCGCGCCTGCACTTCTTCCTCAACGTGGCCGGCAATCGCGCCAACAGCCACCTCCACATCGACAACGCCCATCGGGCATTCGCCGAAGGCATCACCGAGTTCATCAACTGAATTCGACTGATGCCTGCAAGTGAAAAGTAACGAGCTTCGCGGGCGTGTGCCTGCGGAGCCAATCCTCAGTCGGAAAGGCGCTTAACGGTTGGGCGCTTTTCTCAAAACTAAAATCTCAACCGACGGAGAAAACAAACATGATCTTCAGTTCCGAATTCTGGCCCTTCGCCCTGCTCTGGGCGACAATGGCCGCAGCAGTGGGAGCGCTCCTGGCGTTTTCCGGCGGCAACCGCACCATCGAAGGCAGCTACCGCCGAGAAGCGAAAAACATCAGTGCCTCCTCGCTGGCCATCGGCGCCGGCGTCGTCACCTTCATCGTGTCGCTGCTGGCGGTGCGATGGCTGATGTATTACGGGCAGCCCTCTTTCCAGGGCACCTGGTTCGGCTACTTCCCGGTCATCCTCTTCTCGATGGTGCCTGCATTCGCGATCGGAATGCTCTTCAACGGCGCCCAGAGCAAGCGCGGATGGACAGCCACTGTGCTCTTCGTGCTCGTCTTCTTCGGAGGAGCGCTCGGGCACAAGCTGTACAGCACCTGGGGTCCGGGTAACGCCCAGCGTTATGCGGCCCTGGCGAATATCCGCAATGCCCAGGCAGACGAGACGATTCCGCCGACCGACCCCAACAAGATGGTGCAGGTCGACAAGAACATCGCCGCGTTCAAGGGTCAGACTGCTCTCACCAGCACGTCGCAGAACCTGGGCAGCCGCTTCAAGATCGACCCCAACAGCTATGTCCTGCAAGCCGTGCAGGGTCATCGCTACTGGGTCGCTCCGCTCATCTTCGCCAACTCGGCGGACGATTTCTGGGGACCGCTCACCGGCAGCCTGTCGGAGAGCCCCGGCTACGTCGTGGTCGACGCGCAGAACCCGGACAAAGACGCCTGGGTGAAGCTCGGCTATCACATGACGCTCCTGGAGAATGGCTCGTTCAGCCAGAACCTCAGCCGTCATCTCTACCAGCACGGCTGGAACAACGGCTTCTTCGTCGAGACCAAGTTCGAGGTCGATGACGACTGGAAGCCGCACTACATCGTCACCTATGCCAAGAACACCTTCGAAGGTGTGGGCGGCCGGGTGATCGACAAGGTGATCGTCGTCGATGTCTCCGAGGCGACAGCCAAGGTGGCCTCGTATGAGCTCGGCAAGGAACCGGCCTGGGTCGAGCGCGCCATGCCGTTGACGCTGCTTCAGGACTACGTCAAGGACTGGGGCTTCTACAACAACGACTACGCGCGCAAGAATCCCTGGTGGGTCTTCTTCGGCTTCCGCAAG
>Ga0268298_10006418_pt1 | contig 10692 bp, 10 predicted proteins | sample WWTPWeurt_MetaG_FD_194462 | JGI IMG/M metagenome (GOLD analysis project Ga0268298, IMG submission 194462) | Activated sludge microbial communities from WWTP in Nijmegen, Gelderland, Netherland - WWTP Weurt | ecosystem: Engineered > WWTP > Aerobic digester > Activated sludge | place... | reverse complement strand
GCAAGCGCAGCCCCCGGCCTATGCGCAGCCGCAGCCCGCGTACGCTCCGTCGGCGCAGCCCCAAGGCTACCCGCAAGCTCCGCCGCAGCCCGCGCAGCGGCCCCCGTCGGCCCCTCAGCAAGCGCCACAAAACCCGCAGCAACAAGCGTATTCTGCGCCCAGCGCCGCGCAGCCGGCCCCCGCTCCGTCGGCGCAGCCCCAGAGCCCGCTCCTCCGCGGAACACAGCCTCTCCCGGCGGTGAGCGTCAGCCCCGACGCGCCGCGCGCGGGCTCCGTCATGGGGGGCGCCGCGTCCGCGTCCGCGCCGCAGAAGCCCGAGGCCACGAGCCAACCGCAGCTCGACGCCGCGCGCGAGCTCCCCACCGGCACCATCATCGCGCAGCGCTACCGCATCGAGAAGATCCTCGGCCGCGGTGGCATGGGCGCTGTCTACGGCGTCACGCACGTCAACACCGGCGAGCTCCTCGCGCTCAAGCTCCTGCACCCCTCGCTCGCGGAGAACTCGCAGGCCGTCGAGCGCTTCCGCACCGAGGCCCGCGCGCCTGTCCGCATCGGCTCCGATCACGTGGTCCGCGTCACCGACGCCGACGTCGCGCCCGAGATCGGCGGTGTCCCGTTCCTCGTGATGGAGCACCTCAACGGCCGCGACCTCGGCAGCGAGCTCAAGCGCCGCGGCGCGCTCCCTGCCGGCGAGGTGTGCCTCTACCTTCGCCAGGTCGCCCGCGCGCTCGACAAGGCGCACGGCATGGGCATCGTCCACCGCGATCTCAAGCCCGCGAACCTCTTCCTCACGCGCCGCGAGGACGGCTCCCCGCTCGTCAAGATCCTCGACTTCGGCATCGCGAAGCTCGCGGACGGCGTGTCCCACGACATGACCCAGGACGGCACCATCTTCGGGACGCCCTGGTACATGTCCCCCGAGCAGGCGAGCGGAAAGGCCAAGCAAGTCGGCCCGCCCGCCGATCTCTGGGCGCTCGGCCTCATCACGTTCCGCCTCCTCACCGGCCAGAACTACTGGACCGCCGAGGGCATGGCCGCGCTCATCGGTCAGATCGTCTACGAGCCGATGGAGCCTCCCAGCAAGAAGGCCCCGCACCTCGGCCCGCGCTTCGACGAGTGGTTCGCGAAGGCGTGCAGCCGCGACCTCGAGCAGCGATTCCCGAGCGCCACCGCGCAGGTGCAGGCCCTCGCGCAGGCCCTCGGCGTCTCGCACCTCGCGCAGCCCACGGCAGCGCCCGACATGTCCCTCTCCGGCTACAGCGCCGCCGCCGGGAGCTCGCAGCCGAGCATGTCGCAGCCCTCCGTGAATTTCCCGGGCCAGCAGGCGATGCAGCAGAGCCTCACCCCAGGCTCCTTCTCCGCCGCTTCCCTCTCGGTGCCCGTCCCCGTGCCCGGCACGTCCGCGCCTGGATCCACCGTGAGCCCCACGTCCAGCGCAGCCGTCGCGCTCGCCACGGCCAAGCCCCAGAAGCAGCCCTCCACGCTCGGCCCCATCCTCGCGGGCATCGCGATCGCCCTCGTGATCGCGGGCGGAGTCGCCGGAGGCTTCTTCTTCTGGCGCTCCAAGCAACAGCCCGACACGGGCGTCAACGTCGCCAACGCGGCCACCGTCCCGAGCGACATCCCGAGCGCGACAGCGACCCCGCCGCCCTCCACCACGGCCGACGCGCCGCCCCCCGTGACAGCGACGGCGACAGCGGATCCCACGCCTCCTCCGGAGCCTCCGACGACGGCGACAGCGGCCACCACGGCGGCCGCGGCGCCCACGACAAAGGCCACGACAGGGGCCGGCGCCAAGACGTCCCCCACCTCCGCCGCGACCGCCAAGCCCACCGCCAAATCGACAGCGACAACGGCGCCCACTTCCGCGCCCAAGGTCAAGGGTACTATCAAGTTCTGATGCTCCCCCGAACCTCTCGCCTCCGCCGGACGCTCGTCGCCGCTCTCGGAGCGCTCGTCCTCTCTGCGGCGATGCTCCCCGCCGCGACGCCCGCGCGCGCGCAGACGACCGACGAGATCAACCAGGCCCGCACGCTCGCGAAGGACGGCTTCACGGCCTACAAGGCCAGCGACTTCAAGAAGGCGCTCGCCCTCTTCGAGCAGGCGCGCAAGCTCTACCCCAGCGCCCAGATCTTGCGCCTCAACGGCTACTCCCTCCTCGCGCTCGAGCAGTGGGAGAAGGCCGCGGATCTCATGGACGCCTCCGTCACCTCCACGGTCGGCCCCCTCGAAGCCGACGACAAAAAAGACGTCGCCGAGAACCTCGCGAAGGCGATGATCCACCTCGGCACCCTGCAAGTGACGACGACCGTCTCCGGCGCCGAGCTCTACATCGACGATCGCCCCGTCCTCGCGCTCCCCCTCGACAAGCCTGTCCGCCTCCTCGCGGGCAAGCACAAGCTCATCGTCAAGGCCCCCGAGCACACCGACGCCGAGCAAGAGGTCACCCTCGAGGGCAACGGCAAGCTCACCGAGGTCAAGCTCTCTCCCGTCCTCATCCCCAAAAAGGTCGAGGCCCCGCCTCCGCCGCCCCCCAAGCCGCCTCCGCCGCCGCCCCCGCCCAAGGGCTGGATCCCCTTGCAATACCAGATTGGCCTCATCGCCAGCGGCGCGGGCCTGGCGCTCGGCGTGGGCGCCATCGTCACGGGCGCGGGCTCCGTGCACCTCACGGACCAGGTCAATCGCGACATCGCCCTTCACAAGCAGAACTACGGCGAGAACTGCGAGAAACACCCCACCTTGCTCCGAGACTGCCAGTTTGACCGCGAGGTCATCAACTACGACTCGGACCGGGCCAACACCCTCACCAACATCAGCCTCGGCACCGGGATCGCGGGCGGCGTCCTCCTGGCCGGCGGCGTCACCCTCTTCCTCTTCGCCCCCGAGGGCCCCCTCGGCCCCAAGCCCAAGCCGGCCCCCGCAGACTCCGAGTCTCCGCCCAAGTCTGCGGCCCGCCCGACAGCCATGTGCGCGCCCCTCCTGACGGGCGGCCTCACGTGCGCCGGGACCTTCTGAACCACGGTGTCCCCGTGAACCAATACCACATGGCCCGCGCTGCGCTCCTGGCTCTCCCGCTGGGTCTCCTGGGGCTCGCGTGCATCGAGGTCCCGCCCCCCAAGACGGCGGCTCCGCTGGCCCCCAAGAACATCAAGGCCCCCGAGGGCGAGAGCCTCGAGTCCGCCTGCACCCCCACCGGCGTGGAGATCTGCTTCGACGCCCGCGACAACAACTGCAACGGCGTCATCGACGAGGGCTGCGGCATCCACACAGGCATCCTCCAGTTCGCGATCGCGTGGGACGCCCCCGAGGCGGACATTGACCTTCAGGTCACCGACACCCAGGGAGAGATGGCCCGCATGGGGGAGACGACGGCCGACGGCCTCATGAAGGACCGCGAGTGCCCGGCGGACGGGGCCTGTTACGGCCAGAACATCGAGAACGTCTTCCTGGCCGACGGCGACGCCAAGCGCGGCAAATACAAGGTCGTCGTCCACCTGAACGACCTCAACGGCGCGACGGCCCCCGTCAAGGTGCAGCTCAGCGTCCGCGTGGGGCAAAAGACCTACTCATCGCGGGTCCAGGTCTCGCCCGGGGCCACGACGCAGGACAAAGAGTTCGAGTTTACCCTGTAGTCCGAAGATCGAACGGATAAGCGAGATCTGGGGACTTTTTCACCACGGAGTCACGGAGAGCACAGAGCTCACAGAGGTTTTTTGTTCTCAGATCCACCGCCCCCTGCCGCTCTTCACTCACGCACTTCCTCCACCAGCTCCACGAGCACTCCCCCCGTCGCCTTCGGGTGAACGAAGGCCATCTTGTGCCCGCGCGCCCCGATCCTGGGCGTCTCGTCAATGAGCGGCACCCCGATCCCCTTCAAGAACGCCAGCGCGTCCTCGATCCCCTCCACCTCGACAGCAACGTGGTGAAGCCCCGGCCCCTTCTTCTCCAAAAACTTCGCCAGCCCCTCATTGCCCTTCGGCGAGATCAGCTCAATGCTCGTCTCCCCCACAGGCAGGAGCGCCGCCTCCGTCTTTTGCGACGCCACCACCTCGCGCTCCCGCACCTCCACCCCCAGCACCTCGCGCCACTTCGCGAGCGCCGCGTCGATGTCGCCCACCGCGATCGCCACATGGTCAATCTTCTTGATCTTGATCATCGGAGGGATCCCTTCATCCGGCAGCGATTTTCACCACAGAGACACGGAGAGCACAGAGCGACACAGAGATTCTTTGGGGGAGGGGAAATTCAGGGACGAGAAATCCTCCACAGATCTCTGTGTCCTCTCTGCCTCTCTGGTGAAGCGATGGTTCGGCGCTGGCGCGGGAGAGCTCGGGGACTTCGCCTCGAAAACAAGCGCATGGCCCAGCTTGATCATGCCAGTCTCTCCGCTCCGGCGCTCTCCGGCGCACCGTCACGCGCTCCTCCGCACGAGCACCTTCCGGGTGATCTCCACCACCTTCTCCGGCACCCGCCCCTCTGTCTTCGGCAGCTCCGGCTCGAAGAGCGAAGCTCCCCTCGAGAGGAGCGCCCGCGTCGGCACGTTCTTACACCCCACCACCCGCAGCGTCAGGAGGCCTGTCTGCGCGTCCACCACCTCTTTTTCAAGCACCTTCGACGCGGCAAACAGCGTATCCCCTGCGAGCACACTCCCCGTATGCGCACCGTCGTCGAGCCCCAGATCCCACACAGCGTTCCCCGTCGTGTCCCGGCTCGACAGCGACAGCACCCACGCCAGCACGAGCCCCCCGTACGCCACGCGCGTCTTCGCGAACGACCCGTGCTTGCAATACACCTCGTCCGTGTGCAGCGGGTGCGAGTTCCGCGACAGCGTCGTGAGCTGCGACAGCTCCGCCTCCGTCACCGTGCGCCCCACCTCGTGCGCGAACACATCCCCCACCTCGAAGTCCTCGAACACCGTCGAGAACCTCGGCAGCGGCAGCCTGTCCCCTCTCCCCAGGGCCTCTCGCATCGCCCGCGGCATCCGCCGGATCTCCCCCTCCTCAAACGCGGCCCCCCGCCCCAAACTGCCACTCTGTTCGACCGATGGACTGCCGCTCTGTCCGGTCCCTTGACTACCGCTCTGTCCGGTCCCTTGACTACCGCTCTGCCCGCCCGATGGACTGCCACTCTCCACTCCGGTCAAGCTGGCACTCGCGGCCACTCCCCCGTTCCCGTTCCCGTTCCCGTTCCCGCTCGCGGCCATCCGACTCGACACCACGCTCCCTGCCCGCACGAGCGCCTTCCGCTCGAACGTACAAACGAGCTCCTCCCGCTCATTCAGGAGCTGAGTCCGCACGTGCACCACCCCCTTGTCCGGCGAGCTCACCGGCTTCGTCGCGATCACCCTCGATCGCGCCCGCACCGTGTCCCCCGCATAACACGCCTCCGGGAACCGCACATCGATGTACCCCAGGTTCGCGATGGCCTGCTCGCTCACGTCGTGCACGCTGAACGAGATCCCCAGATTGAGCAGCAGGAGCGGGTGAATCGGCCTGTCCCGGAGCCCCGCGGCCCGCGCGGCGACGCGGCTCGCGTACGTCGGCAGCGCGTCCTGAAACGACGCATAAAACAGCGCAGTCATCCCGTCGTCCACGGTCACCTCCCACGGGTGCTCGAACACCTCCCCGACCCCGAAATCATCGAGCTTTCGACCGTAGCGGTACGCGTGGATCACGGCCCCATGCATCCCTGGGAACCCCCTCGGTGTCAAGCGAGCTCCCTTCCGACGCGCAAAATCTCCCAGCCTGGATGCCCCCCACGGCGCTCGTCGCGGGGCCCTCCAGAGTCGCCTCCTCGCGTCGGCGCCTCCTCCGGGCCCGCTCCTCCCGCCTGCGCCCCCCAAGCTCGTGCTCGCTCCGCTGCGCGCGAGCGGGGGGCGCGGGAGCCGCTGGGGCTCGCAGAGCCGACGCTGCGGCCGCCGTTGGGGGACGGAGTCCCGACGCTGCGCGCGTCAGGGAGGAGGCAGTTGACAGATACGTACGTTTCGATAAAGTGTACGTATGCCCCGCAGCGCGACGACGGTGAAGAAGACCTACAATCTCCCGCCGGATCTTGTCCGTCGCGTCAAGAAGGTCCTGCACGCCAAGACCGAGACAGAGGCGATTGTCCGGTCCTTGCAGCAGATCGCCTTCATGGACGACGTCGAGCGCGCCGTTCGGGAGACGGACGGCGCGTTCCCTGATTTCAAGGCCCTGCGTTGATAGCCCGCGGGCGTTGAGCCGATGAAGGTCCTCTTCGACACCTCCGTCTGGATTGAGCATCTCCGGCACGGCGCCTTGCGGGAGATCATCCCCGCCTTGCGCGGGAAATTCAGCCTGTGGCTTGATGCGGTGACGGCGGCGGAGCTTCGCGCCGGCTGCCGTGCCAAGCTCGAACGAGCCGGTGTGAATCGGCTCCTCGCGCCGTTCGAACGAGCGGGCCGCCTCGCCGTCCCCGAGGCGTCCGACTACGAACGAGCTGGCCTCGCCCTCTCCCGCCTGCGCGAAGACGGAAAGACATTGAAAAAGCCGGGGGGCGCCCTTCTGGACGCCCTTATCGCCACCCTCGGCGCCCGCTTCGGCGCGCTCGTGGTCACGATCAACATCGATGACTTTCGTATGCTGACTCAGGCTCTCCCGCTCCGGGTCGAGCCTCTCACGGAGTTTGCGAAACGCCTCGAATAAGAGGCGTCCTTCAGCCCACCCCGAGCTCCGCGGCCGTCGATTCATCCATCTTCCCCGCCGCCCGCGCCGCCGCGAGCACCACCCGATTGTGCCGATCCGTGGCCCGATCCGCCATCTTCCCGTCGATCATCACCGCCCCTCGACCCTCGCGCAGCGCCTCCTGAAACGCGCGCACCTCCCGGATCGCCCGCCCGATCTCCTCCTCCGGCAGCCCGAACACCTCGTGCGCCACCTCGATCTGCGCCGGGATCCCCACCCATTTCCCGCGGAAACCGAGCATCTTCGCGTGCTCCGCGTCCCTCCGGCACTCCGCGATCGCCGCCGCCCTCTCCGCCTCACTCTTGCCCTTCGTCGGGAAATTCACCGTCATCTCCCCGATCGCCGGCACTCCCACGCTCGCCGCCGCCTTCGTGATCCGCATGCGCGCCGCGTCCACGAGCGGATGATCGAATCGGTACTTCGCCCCCACCATCCCGAGCGACGAAAAGTAATCAAACGCCCCGAAAATCAAGCTCCGGACGCGCCTCGAGGCCCCCGCGATCCAGAACGCCTCCTCCTCCGCCCGCGCGCTCTCGATGAGCACTCCCACCTTGATCATCCCCTCTTCGATCCCGGCCTCACGCTCCGCCTCCGCGATCGCCTCATCGAGCAGCGCGATCTCGCCCGCCCCTTCGGCCTTGGGCCAGATCAACCCATGGAGCCTGTCGCCCGCCGCGCCGACGACCCTCCGCACATCCTCGAACGCCGGATCCAGCGCCACCCCGCGAGGCCGAAAGAACCGCGCGCTCCGCCCCCAATCGAGCTCCTTGAGCGCCCTCACCACATTGTCGCGCCCCTTCGCGAGCGCCGCCTCATCGCCCTCCGGGATCGAGTCCTCCAGATCCAACATCACGAGATCGGCCCCGCTCTTCACGGCCCCTTCGACGTATTTCCACATCGTGGCCGGCGCCGTCAGGTGCGCGCGCTGCAAGAAGAACAGCGGCTCGATCGTCACCGTGTGCGTCGCGTACGCGCGGAGCAGGGCCCGCGCCTTCTCGTGGATCCTCGACTCGCCCTGCGAAGAAGCCTTTTCGCTCACGCGCGGACCATCGCCCAAAAGCCTGTCCGCCCGCAAGCGATTCTCTTCGAGCGTCCGTCAAGTGGGCAGTGACGACGACGGCGACGGGACGAGCGACGGCGACGGGACGAGCGACGGCGACGGCGACGGGACGAGCGACGGGCTTTCCGGCGAATCGCGGGCTTTTGTTGCTTTTCCCGCACCCCCACATTGGCTCGTGGCACAACCGCCGGCGTGAAATCGCGTCGCCTCCCCGTCTTGAACAACCGCGAGCGAGCGATCCTCGCCGTCCTCGACGACGTCCGCGCCCGCTGCGACGCCGAGGTGCGCAAGCGAAACGACCCCGTCGAATACGTCCATCGCTTCACAAACCCTTTGGATCGCGAGCTCGTCGCGCTCCTCGCCTCGGCCCTCGCCTTCGGCAACGTCAAGACGATCCGCGCCAAGATCGAAGAGGCCCTCGACCGCATCGGCCCCGAGATCGCCCTCGCCTCGACCGATCGCGCCACCCTCCTCCGCGCGCTCCGGGGCTTCAAACACCGCCTCTTCACGGCCTCCGACGTCGCCTCACTCCTCGTCGGCGCCCGCCGCGTGCAGCTCGATCACGGCTCCCTCGGCGAGGCCCTCCGCGCGGCCTTCGACGCGAGCGGCGGTGATCTCCGAAATGCCTTGATCTCCTGGACCACCGCGATCCGAAAGGCCGGCGGCCTCGATCGCCCCACCACGCGCCGCGGCCCCGCGCACATCCTCGGCGACCCGTCCAAAGGCTCCGCGGTCAAGCGCCTTCACTTGCTCCTTCGCTGGATGATCCGCCCTGCGGACGGCGTCGATCTCGGCGCCTGGCCCCTGCCCGCGAGCGCGCTCCTCATCCCCGTCGACACCCACATTCACAAGCTCTCTCGCAACCTCGGCTTCACCTCTCGCCGCGACGTCTCCTGGCGCACCTCCGCCGAGATCACAGCGGCCCTCTCTCGCTTCGACCCTTCCGATCCCGTCAAATACGACTTCTCCCTCTGCCACATGGGGATGCTCCAGCGCTGCCCCTCCCGCCGCGATCCCGTCCGCTGCGAGGGCTGCGGCATCGTCTCTGTGTGTCGCCACTGGGCCCCTTAGCGAGCCAGTCTCCACGCCCTCCCGGAGTGACGAGAGGGATGCCCCCCACGTGCCGCGCTGCGCGCGGCCTCGCCCCCCAAGTCCGTGCTCGCTCCGCGCCCCAAGCCGCGCTCCGCTGCGCGCGGCCGGGGGGCGCCCTGCGCGCTGGGGTGCGACCTCGCGGTCGACGAACTGTATCTGAAGGTATTCGGCGCAGCGAGCTAGTCTCTTGCGGTCCAAGATCGCGCACCAGATCACGCAGAAAAATCCGTGAAGCCTCTGTGTCCTCTGCGTCTCCGTGGTGAAAAAGTCGCCAGACCTTGATACGGTGGCGCGATGACTTCCTCGCGCACCCTCCTCCGCTCCACGCTGCTCGTCGGGTGTCTCTCGTTCCTCGCGCTGGGCCCCGGCTGTAGCAGCGGCGACACGGGCACCGGCGGGGCCGGCGGCACCTCCACCACCACCCCCAAATACGACCCTCTCCCCGAGCCCGCACAGGCCTGGACCCACGGCGACCCCAGCCCCCTCGAGCAAGAGCTCCTCGAGCTCGTCCAGCGCGCCCGCGCGAACCCCGGCGGCGAGGTGGACCTGCTCCTCGAAGTGCCCGGCGTCCTCGGCGCGATGGAAGCGTTCAACGTCGACGAGCAGACGCTCCGCGACGACTTCACCACCTACTCCCCTGTCCCCCCGCTCTCGTTCGACGCGCGCCTCATGGACTCCTCCCGCTTCCACTCGGAGGACATGGCCAAGAACGGCTTCCAGGAGCACGACGGCTCCGCGGGCGAGTCCTTCGATCAGCGCATCGACAAGGCCGGGTACAAGTGGAGCTTCCTCTCCGAGAACATCTTTGCATACGCAGAGAGCGTGCCGTACTGCCACGCGGGCTTCATGGTGGACTGGGGCAACGCCGAGCCGGGCCACCGCATGGCGATCCTCGACATCGACGGCCCCAAGCGGGACATCGGCATCTCGATCATCGAAGAGCCGCAGAGCCCCGCCGTCGGCCCGCTGGTCGTGACGGAGGACTTCGGCGCTCCTGCGGGCTCGCCGCCCAACGCCCAGAAATACGTCGTGGGGGTCGCCTTTGACGATCTCAATGACAACGGAGTCTATGACCACGGCGAGGGGCTGGAGGGGCTCCACGTCGTCGTCGAGAAGAGCGACTATTTCGCGATCACCTCGCGGAGCGGCGGATTCTCCGTGCCGATGCCGGCGGACGCGGGGCTCGTGAAGGTGCAGATCCAGGATCAATCCACCTTCGTGCTGGACCAGAAGGAGGCCACTCTGGAGGGCGAGAACGTCAAGGTCGACTTCAAGCTGCCGGTGGAGTAGACGGGGCACATCGTCGGTGGATGTGCCAGGAGGCGTCGCCGAACCGACGGAGCCTCGGGAGAGGGGGAGTCAGGGGCAGGCGGCGGTCGGGACGCTCCAGGTGTTGGTCGAGCCTCCGGAGGAGGTGCACGTGGCGACGAGCTCGGGGGGGTTGCAATCGGGCGCGAGCTGGTACGTGCACTGGTATTGGTCGACGGCGGGATCGCAGGGATCGCCGTCGCTCGGGAGACCTTCGGGGCAGGTGCAAGGGAGCATATCGATGTGCCCCCACTGCCAGGTATCCGCCCAGTCGTAGCACCCCCAGAACGAGCCCGAGTAGCCGCAGAGCAGGGTCTCCGGGTAATCGCATTTGAGCCCGGGGTCGTAACAGGGCATGTCGGTGGTGATGATATCCGGGCACCCGTGTGTCTCGGTGACGGTGGAGCCGCCCGCGCCGCCCGCGCCGCCCGCGTCGCCGCCCGCGCCGCCGCCCGCGCTGTCGCCCGCCGAGCCGCCCCCTCCCCCGCTGACGTTCCCGGAGCAGCCGGCGGCCCCGAGGACGAGGAGGCC
>Ga0268298_10006417_pt1 | contig 10692 bp, 7 predicted proteins | sample WWTPWeurt_MetaG_FD_194462 | JGI IMG/M metagenome (GOLD analysis project Ga0268298, IMG submission 194462) | Activated sludge microbial communities from WWTP in Nijmegen, Gelderland, Netherland - WWTP Weurt | ecosystem: Engineered > WWTP > Aerobic digester > Activated sludge | place: Netherlands... | reverse complement strand
CCTGGGCACGACGATCCGTGTCGCCGGCTCGCAGGCCGCGTTCCGCAAGGTCGACTTCGACTACGTGGTCGCGGTCGCGCGCCGTGCCCGCGCGCTCGGCGCGGCGCGCTTCGCCGTCGTCTCGGCGATGGGCGCCGCACGGCGCTCGATGGTCTTCTACAGCCGCGTCAAGGGCGAGATGGAGGCCGCGGTCGCCGAGCTCGGCTTCGAATCGGTGACGATCGTGCGGCCGTCGTTCCTCGACGGCGAACGCACCGAGAAGCGCGCCGGCGAGGGGCTCGCGCTCGCCCTCGCACGGGCGTTCGAGCCGGTGATCCTCAAGCGCTATCGCGCGGTGCCCGCGATCGCCGTCGCGCGCGCGATGCTGCACTTCGGGCTCGAAGGCGCGCCGGGCGTCGCGATCGTGCCGTCGGACCGGCTGCTCGCGTTCCGCGACGCGTGACGCCGGTCCGGCACGACCCGCCGGCAGGCGACGGGCGCGACCCGCCCGTGCCTTGGCGGCCGCCGGTCCGCGCGCAGTCGGGCGCGGACCGTGCCGCCGTCAGTCTGTTTCCTGCTTCGGCACGGCGAGCTCGATCACGAGGTTGAACGCGTCGTCGCAGCGCGCGCGCGCGCCGGGCGGCACCACGACCGTCGACTCCCGTTCCTCGACCAGCGCCGGCCCGTCGAACGCGGCGCCCGCGCCGAGCGCCTCGCGCGCGTAGACCGGCGTGCTCACGTAGCCGCCCGCGGACGGGAACCACGCGTCGCGCGAGGCACGCGGACGGGCCGTCGCGGCGGGCGACCCGTCGCGGGCCGCGGCCGGTGCGATCGCCGGCCGCGGCCCGCGCACCGACATCCGCCACGACACGATCTCGATCCGCATCCCGGTCTCGACCCGCCCGAACATTCGCCGATAGCCGGCGTCGAACGCGGCCGCGACCGCGCCGGCGTCGGCGCGCGCGACGTCGGCGCGCACGATCGGCACGTCGATCTCGTAGCCCTGGCCCACGTAGCGCATCGCGGCCTCGACGACCACCTCCACCGCGTCGCCCGAGGCGCCCGCGGTCGCGAGCAGCGCGCGGCCCTGCACCTCGAGCTCGTCGAGCAGGCGGTTGATCGCCGCGAAGTCCGCGCGCTCGAGCGTCTCGACGCGCCCGCGCACGAACGCGAACGACGTCGGCGCCGCGAGGAACCCGAGCGCGGACGCCACGCCCGCGCCCGGCGGGCAGACCACGTGCGCGAGCGCGAGCTTGCCCGCGATGTGCGCGGCGTGCACCGGCCCCGCGCCGCCGATCGGCACCATCGCGTAGTCGGTGATGCGGCACGCCTTCTCCAGCGCGTGGATCGCCGCGGCACGCGCCATGTTCTCGTTGACGAGGTCGTGGATGCCCCACGCGGCCTGCTCCACCGTGAGCCCGAGCGGGCGCGCGACGTCGCGCTCGATCGCGGCGCGCGCGCCGGCGACGTCCAGGCGCATGTCGCCGCCGAGGAAGCTGTCCGCGCCCAGGTAGCCGAGCACGAGGTCCGCGTCGGTGACGGTGGCCTGGGTGCCGCCGCGGCCGTAGCACGCCGGCCCGGGGTCGGCGCCCGAGCTGTCGGGGCCGACCTGCAGCAGCCCGAGGCGGTCGATGCGCGCGATCGAGCCACCGCCGGCGCCGATCTCGATCATGTCGATGACCGGGATGCGCAGCGGCAGGCCGCTGCCCTTCTTGAAGCGCCACACGCGCGCGACCTCGAACTCGGTGCTGCGCAGCGGCTCGCCGTCGTCGATCAGGCAGGCCTTCGCGGTGGTGCCGCCCATGTCGAAGCAGAAGACGTCGCGCCGGCCCGCGGCCGCCCCCGCGAGCGTCGTCGCCTGCACGCCGCCGGCCGGGCCGGACTGCACCAGGCGGATCGGGTGGCGGATCGCGGTGCTCTCGTGCACGGTGCCGCCGTCGGAGAGCATCAGGTGCAGCGGGCGCGTGATGCCGAGCGAGCGCAGCCCGCCCGCGATGCCCGCGAGGTAGCGCTCGAAGATCGGCAGCACGTACGCGTTGGCCACCGTCGTCGACATGCGCTCGTACTCGCCGATCTCGGGCACGACGTCGCCCGACGTGCACACGACCAGCCCCGGCACCTCGCGCAGCAGCAGCTCGCGCACGCGCGTCTCGTGGGCCGGGTTCTGGTACGCGTGCAGCAGGCACACGCCGACCGCCTGCACGCCGGCGGCCGCGAGCGCGCGTGCGACCTCGGTCACCGACGCCTCGTCGAGCGGCTCGAGCACCGAGCCGTCGGCGGCCAGCCGCTCGCCGACCTCGAATCGCAGCGCGCGCGGCGCGAGCGGCGGCGGCAGTTCGAGCCCGAGGTCGTAGGTGTCGTAGCGCCACTCCAGCCCGATCTCGAGCACGTCGCGAAAGCCGCGCGTGGTCACGAGCGCGGTGCGCACGCCCTTGCGCTCGATGAGCGCGTTGGCGACCAGCGTGGTGCCGTGGATCACGAGCGCGACGTCGGCGGGCGCGACCCGGTGCGTGGAGAGCAGCCGGCCGATGCCCTCGAGCACCGCCCGCGACGGGTCGTGCGGGGTCGTGAGCAGCTTGTCGTTGTGCACGCGGCCGGTGGCCGCGTCGGCGAGCACGAAGTCGGTGAAGGTGCCGCCGATGTCGACGCCGATCCGCCAGCGGCCGGCGGCGCTCATCGCGCGGCTCCCGCGGTCGCGGCGCCCGGTGCGCCCGCGCCCGCGCCCGCCGACGCGCCGACGCCGTCCTCGGCGCCCCCGCGCGCGTCGCCGAACCCGCCGCCCCCCGGGGTGTCGAACGTGACCACGTCGCCGGGTGCGAGCGTGCGCCGGCCCTTGGCCGGGATCGGCGCGCCGTTGACGAGGTCGCGCCCCGGCGCGCCCGGCCCGCCGCCGAGCAGGCCGCGCGGCGGGAACTTCACGCGCTCGTGACGGATCGTCATCGTCACCGGGTGCTCGCCGGCGACCCTGAACGAGATGCGCTGGCCCGGACCGCCGCGCCAGCGCCCCGCGCCGCCGGAGCCGCCGAGGATCGCCTTCTCGGTGATCACGAGCGGCACCGTGCTCTCGAAGCGCTCGATCGAGACCGTGGCGACGTTCGACGGGAACGACAGGCACGCCGGCCCGTCGCGCCCCTGGCGCGCACCGTGCCCGCCGTTCATGAAGAACATCTTGACGAAGCGCTCGCCGTCGGGCTGCAGGCCCTGGAAGTACACGTTCCACAGCGGCGAGCCGCACTCGGCGATGACGCGATCCGGCAGCACCCGCGCGAGCGCGCCGAAGATCACCGGCGGCAGGTAGTGGCCCGACAGGTGGCGCGCCCACACCGGCGCCGGGCGCAGCGGGTTGACCAGGCAGCCCTCGGGCGCGCTCACGCGCACCGGCACGAAGGTGCCGTCGTTGTTCGGCGTGCCCGGGTCGAGCAGGCACTTGATCGCGTAGTTCGTGTACGCGATCGTGTAGTTCATCACCGAGTTGATCGGCCGCGCCACCTGCGCCGACGTGCCCGCGTAGTCGACCTCGAGGTCGCTGCCGCGCACCGTGACCGCGCAGCGCACGGTGAGCGGGGTCTCGAAGCCGTCGAGCGTGACCTCGTCGGTGTAGCGGCCGTCGGGCAGCGCGTCGATCGCGGCGCGCATGCTCGCCTGCGAGCGCGCGAGGATGTCGTCGACCAGCGCGTCGAGGTCGTCGATGCGCTCGGACGCGAGCAGCGCGAGCAGCCGCGACTGCGCCAGCCCGTACGCGGCGAACTGCGCGCGGATGTCGCCGAGCGTCTCGCGCGGCGCGCGCAGGTTCGCCTCGAGGAACGCGATCACGTCGGGGTTCTCGGTGCCGCGCTCGACGATGCGGCACACGGGAATCGTGAGGCCTTCCTCGTACGCGTCGCGCGCGTCCACCGACGGCGCGCCGCCGATGTCGACGCTGTGGAAGATGCTGCCGATGAACGCGATCAGCCGGCCGTCGCGGAACACCGGCATCACCATCGTGACGTCGTTGAGGTGCCCGGTGCCGTGGTACGCGTCGTTGGAGATGAGGACGTCGCCGGGCGCGAGCGTCGCGGCCGGGACGCGGCGCAGCATCTCGGCGAGCGTGCGCGGCATCGTGCCGATGAACGACGGCACGCTCTTGCTCGACTGCACGATCTGGCGGCCGCGGCTGTCCAGCAGACCCACCGCCATGTCCCAGTTGTCGCGCACCACCGACGAGAACGAGGTGCGCAGGAACACCTGCGCCGCTTCGTCGATGAACCCCGCCAGCCGCTGCCAGACCAGCCCGACCTGCAGTGCGTCGTAGCGTGCCACGCGCTCTCCTCCGAATCGCGGTTCCGGAATCCGGTGCGCGCGTGCCGCGTCGGCGTCGCGCCCCCGGTCGAGGCCATGTTAGCCTACGAAGCACACCCCTTCACCCGAGAGGAACGCCGCCGGTGGACACCCCCGCGAAGGCTGCGCGCAGGCACGCGGATTCCGGACCCTCCGCCGGCCCGGCCACGATCGCGCAGGCGCTCGTCGGCGCGCTGCACGCGTGCGGCCTGCGCCGGATGTTCGGCGTGCCCGGCGGCGGCGCGAGCCTCGACCTCATCGAGGCGCTGCGCGCGCGCGGGCTCGCGTTCGTGCTGGCGCGCCACGAGTGCGCGGCGGTGTTCATGGCCGCGGCCACCGCGGAGCTCGACGGCTCGGTGGGCGCGGCGCTCACGACCAAGGGCCCCGGCACCGCGAACGCGGTCAACGGCGTGGCCCACGCGAGCCTGGATCGCTGCGCGGTCGTGCTGGTCACCGACGGCTTCACGCCGCCGCAGCGCGCCTACGTCACGCACCAGTGGTTCGACCAGCGCGCGCTGCTCGCGCCGATCTCCAAGGGGCACGACACCCTCGAGACCGCCGACGCGCCCGCGCGCGTCGCCGCGCTGCTGGACCTCGCCCGCGAGGGCCGGCGCGGCCCGGTGCACGTCGAGCTCACCGGCGCCACCGCGCGCACCGTCGCGGCCGGCGCGGTGCCGGTGACCGCGCACGCTGCCCGCACGCCCCCGCCCGCTGACGCGCTCGAGCGCGTGCGCGCGCTGCTCGCGCGTGCGCGGCGCCCGATCGTCGTCGCGGGGCTCGAAGCCTGCGACGCCGACGTCGCGCCGCGCGTGCGCCGCCTGGTGGATGCGCTCGGCTGCCCGGCGCTCGTCACCTACAAGGCCAAGGGCGTGGTGCCGGACGCCTCGCCCGCGTACGTCGGCATCTTCACTGGCGGCGCCGCCGAGCAGGAGGCCGTGAACGCGGCCGACCTCGTCGTGCTGGTCGGCGTCGATCCGGTCGAGCTGATCCTGCAACCGTGGGCGTACACGCTGCCGGTGGCCGAGCTCGGTCGCGTGCTGCACCCGGTGCGCTACGTCGACGCCCAGGCCGGCGCCTACGGGGACCTCGCCGCCGCGCTCGACGCGCTCGCGGGCGGCGCGCGGCCGGGCCACTGGGACCCCGACGAGATCACGCGGCTCGCGGCACGCCAGCGCGCGGCGCTCGAGTACCGCGCCGCGCCCGGCGGCGGCGGCCTCACGCCGCAGCAGGTCGTCGAGCTCGCCGCGCAGGCGGCGCGCGCGCTGCCCGCGTGGCCGCGCGCCACCGTGGACGCCGGCGCGCACATGTTCTCGGCCACCGCGTTCTGGCCCTGCGAGGCCCCGCGCGGCCTGCTCATCTCCAACGGTCTCGCGACGATGGGGTTCGCGCTGCCGGCCGCGATCGCGTCCGCGCTGCACGAGCCGGATCGCACCACGGTCGCGTTCACCGGCGACGGCGGCCTGCTGATGTGCCTGGGCGAGCTCGCCACCGCGGTCCAGCAGCGCGCGCGCGTCGTCGTCGTCGTCTTCAACGACGGCGCGCTGTCGCTGATCGACATCAAGCAGCAGCAGCGCAAGCTGCCGGCGGGCGGCGTGCACTGGCCGCGCGCCGACTTCGCCGGCACGATGCGCGCGCTCGGCGGGCGCGGCTGGCGCGTCTCGAGCGTGGCCGCGTACCGGCGCGCGCTGCGCGAGGCGTTCGCCGCGCAGGGGCCGGCGCTGATCGACGTGCGCGTCGATCCCTCCGGCTATCCGGCGCAGCTCGAGGCGCTGCGTGGCTAGGTCCGGCACCGAAACAAGGAGTCGTCCGTGATCCGATCCGCCGTTCTCGTCCGCCTGCTCGCAGGCGCGCTCTCGCTGTTCACCGTGCTCGCGCTGCCCGGTGCGGCCTTCGCGCAGGAGCGCTTCCCGTCGCGCCAGGTCACGATCCTCGTCGGCTTCGCGGCCGGCGGCGGCGGCGACATCTCCGCGCGCTGGATCGCCGAGTTCCTGCGCGAGCGCTGGAAGGTGCCGGTCGTCGTCGAGAACCGCCCCGGGGCGGGTGCGACGATCGCCGCCGCGCAGCTCGCGCGCGCGAAGCCCGACGGCTACACGGTCGCGCTCGCGACCACGAGCCCGTTCACGGTCGCCCCGTACTTCCAGCCGGTGCCCTACGACCCGTCGAAGGACTTCACCTACCTGTTCCAGTTCCTGGTCAGCGCGCAGCCGCTCTTCGTGCGCGCCGACAGCCCGCACCGCACGCTGGGCGACCTCGTCGCGTGGGCGCGCGCGAACCCGGGGCGGCTGCTGTGGTCCACCGCCGCGACCAACGGCGGCCCGCACATCGCGACCCAGGCGGCGTTCCGCCACCTCGGCGTGAGCGCGACGTACGTGCCCTTCAAGGGCGGCGCCGAGGCGATCACCGCGCTGCTCGGCGGTCACATCGAGGCGCTGGTCGCGGCCGAGTTCCCGCCGTACGCCGCCGCCGGCCAGGTGAGGCTGCTCGCCGAGAGCGGGCCCGACCGCATCCCCGGCTACCCCGACGTGCCCACGTTCAGGGAGCTCGGCTACCCGGTGTCGGTGCCGATCTTCTACGGGCTGGCCGCGCCTGCCGGCGTGCCCGCCGACGTCGTCGCGCGCTGGGAGGAGGCCGCCCAGGAGATGGTGAAGTCGTCGGCGTTCCGCGAGCTGATGGGCAAGCTCAACGCGACGCTGTCGTACCAGGGCTCCACGGAATTCTCCGCCTCCGTCACCAGCGTCCACCGGCAGATGGGGAGGCTGATCCCGGAGCTCGGCTTCAAGCAGCCCTGAACCCGACGCCGCGCCGGCGCGCAGCCCGCACGGCGCGCCCCGGCCGGTGCCCGCGCGCCGGCCGATCCCCCGTTCAACGATCGCGACGCAAAGACCATGTGGGAACCGAAACTGATCCTGTCCAACGGCGAGCTGATCCCGTTCGCCGACGCGCGCGTGCACCCGCTGTCGCTCGCGGTCGCCTACGCGACCACCGTCTTCGAGGGCCTGCGCGCGTATCGCGACCCCGCGTCCGGCGACTTCCTGCTCTTTCGCCTGGACGAGCACGTGCGCCGGCTTCAGGTGGGGATGAAGCTGCTGCGCATGGACCGCGTGCTCGGGCTCGACGAGATCCGCGAGGGTCTCGCGCGCCTGGTGCGCGCGAACGCCCCCGACGACGACGTCTACATCCGGCTGCTCGCGTACGTCGAGGGCATCGGGCTGATGGCGACCACCGGCCCGGTCGGCTGGACCGCCGCCGCGATGCCGCGCGAGAAGTCGAAGTTCGCCGACACCGGCATGAGCCTGGGCGTGAGCTCGTGGAGCCGGCTCGCCGACAACGCGAGCCCGCCGCGCATCAAGTCCACCGCGAACTACCACAACGCGCGCCTCACGCAGCTGCAGGCGCGTGCCGACGGCTACGACGGCGCGCTGATGCTCACGCCGGCGGGCAAGGTCTCGGAGGCGCCGATCGCGTGCTTCTTCATGGTCCGCGACGGCCGGCTGATCACGCCGAGCGTGTCGTCGAACATCCTGGAGAGCATCACGCGCGAGACGATCCTGGAGCTGCACCGCGAGATGACCGGCGAGGCCGGGATCGAGCGCGACGTCGACCGCAGCGAGCTCTACTTCGCCGACGAGGCCTTCATCTGCGGCACCGGCCAGGAGCTGATCCCGGTCACGTCGATCGACCGCCTGCCGGTGGGCGACGGCCGCGTCGGGCCGGTCACCGAGCGGCTGCGCCGGCGCTATTTCGACGTCGTTCGCGGGCGCGTGCCGGATCACGCCGAGTGGCGCACGCGCCTCTGACCGACGACCGGGAGCGTCCGTGAGCAACGCCGCATCGTCGTCAGCGTCCCTCGAGGCGCAGGTCGCCCGAGCCGAGCGCCACCTCGAGCGCTTCCGCGGCGAGGTGCTCGGGCACTTCATCGGCGGGCGCGCGGTCGCGGGGGCGGGCGAGGCGTTCGAGAACCTCTCGCCGGTCGACGGCGCGTCGCTCGGGCGCGTCGCGAGCGGCACGCCCGCCGAGGTCGCGGCCGCGTGCGAGGCGGCGCGCGACGCGTTCCCGGCGTGGCGGCGCGTCGACGGCACCGAGCGCCGCCGGCTGCTGCACCGGATCGCCGACGCGATCGAGGCGCGCGCCGACGAGATCGCGCTCGTCGAGTGCATGGACACCGGGCAGGCGTGGCGCTTCATGAGCAAGGCGGCGCTGCGCGGCGCCGAGAACTTCCGCTTCTTCGCCGACCGCGCGCCGGACGCGGCCAACGGGCTCTCGCTGCCGACCGACACGCACCTGAACTACACCGTGCGCCAGCCGCTCGGGCCGGTGGGCGTGATCACGCCGTGGAACACGCCGTTCATGCTGTCGACGTGGAAGATCGCGCCCGCGCTCGCCGCCGGCTGCACGCTCGTGCACAAGCCCGCCGAGTGGAGCCCGCTCACCGCGCGCCTGCTCGCCGAGATCATGGCCGACGCCGGCCTGCCCGACGGCGTCGCGAACCTCGTCAACGGCATCGGCGAGACCACGGGCCGCGCGCTCACCGAGCACCCCGACGTGCGCGCGATCGCGTTCATCGGCGAGTCGCGCACCGGCGGGCACGTGATGGCGCAGGGCGCGCCGACGCTCAAGCGCGTCCACCTCGAGCTCGGCGGCAAGAACCCGGTGATCGTCTTCGACGACGCCGACCTCGAGCGCGCGCTCGACGCGGTCGTGTTCATGATCTACAGCCTGAACGGCGAGCGCTGCACGTCGTCGTCGCGGCTGCTGGTGCACGAGCGCGTCCACGACGCGTTCGTCGCGCGGCTCGCCGAGCGCGTGCGGCGCCTGAGGGTGGGGCACCCGCTCGACCCCGCGACCGAGGTCGGCCCGCTCGTGCACGCGCGCCACCTCGAGAAGGTGCTCGGCTACGCGCAGGTGGCCGCGCACGAGGGCGCGACGATCGCCGTCGGCGGCGCGCGCTGCGAAGCGCCGGGCCTGCCCGCGGGCGGCTACTACGTGCAGCCCACGCTCTACACCGGCGCGCGCAACGGCATGCGCATCGCGCAGGAGGAGATCTTCGGGCCGGTGCTCACCGTGATCCCGTTCGCCGACGAGGCCGACGCGGTGCGCCTGGCCAACGACGTGCGCTACGGGCTCGCCGGCTACCTCTGGACCGCCGACGCCGGCCGCGCGAACCGCGTCGCGCTCGCGCTCGACGCCGGCATGGTCTGGGTGAACTCGGAGAACGTCCGTCACCTGCCCACGCCCTTCGGCGGCACCAAGGCGAGCGGCATCGGCCGCGACGGCGGCGACTACAGCTTCGACTTCTACATGGACACCAAGAACGTCGCGCTCGCGCTGGGCGCGCACAAGATCCAGAAGCTGGGCGCCTGACCGGAGACACGCCATGGGAACCCTCGCGCTCGCCGCCAAGATCACGCACGTCCCGTCGATGTACATCTCGGAGCAGCCGGGCCGCTTCCACGGCGTGCGCCAGGCGGCGATCTCCGGGCACCACGAGATCGGCCGGCGCTGCCGCGAGCTCGGCGTCGACACGATCGTCGTCTTCGACACGCACTGGCTCGTCAACGCCGGCTACCACGTGAACTGCGCGCCGTCGTTCCGCGGCACGTACACGAGCAACGAGCTGCCGCACTTCATCCGCAACATGGACTACGCGTACCCCGGCAACCCCGAGCTCGGGCGCCTGATCGCCGAGGCCGCGACCGAAGACGGCGTGCTCACGCGCGCGCACGACGCGACCACGCTCGACCTCGAGTACGGCACGCTGGTGCCGATGCGCTACATGAACCCCGACCAGGCGTTCAAGGTGGTGTCGGTCGCCGCCTGGTGCGCGTGGCACGCGCTCGACGACAGCCGGCGCTTCGGCGCCGCGGTGCGCCGCGCGATCGAGCAGAAGTACGACGGGCGCGTGGCCGTGTTCGCCAGCGGCTCGCTGTCGCACCATTTCAACGACAACGGCAGCCCCGAGGACGCGATGCTCGACATCAGCGACGAGTTCTCCCGCCAGGTCGACATCCGCGTATTGCAGCTCTGGGAGCGGGGCGACTGGAAGACGTTCCTGAAGATGCTGCCCGAGTACGCGGCGCGCTGCGTCGGCGAGGGCGGCATGCACGACACCGCGATGCTGCTCGGCATGCTGGGGTGGGACGCGTACGACCAGCCGGTCGAGATTGTCACGCCGTACTTCGCGAGCTCGGGCACCGGTCAGCTGAACGCCGTGTTCCCGGTGTGATCCGGTGCCCGCGGGCGCGCGGCCGCCGCGGCCCGGTCGCGCACGCCGCCGGCCCCCGGCCACGCACTACACTGGCGCCTTCGCACGCTCCGAACGAGGACATCCGACGATGAAGGTCTGCATCTACGGGCTGGGCGCGATCGGCGGCCTGATGGCCGCGCGGCTCGCGCGCG
>Ga0268298_10006415_pt1 | contig 10694 bp, 5 predicted proteins | sample WWTPWeurt_MetaG_FD_194462 | JGI IMG/M metagenome (GOLD analysis project Ga0268298, IMG submission 194462) | Activated sludge microbial communities from WWTP in Nijmegen, Gelderland, Netherland - WWTP Weurt | ecosystem: Engineered > WWTP > Aerobic digester > Activated sludge | place: Netherlands... | reverse complement strand
TTCGTGTAAGGACAGTCCGCAGAAGCTGTTCGTCGATTCGTGTGAGCCTCCGAGGACGATCCGTTCGTCCACGGAGCGAGATTCTCTCCCAAGGAGCTTTTGTCATGCGCGTGTCCGTCCTTCTCCCCGCAGCCCTTCTGAGCCTCTTGCCCCTCGCGTGCGGGCCTTCGAATCCGCCGGCTCAGGACCCGAACCAGAACCAGTACGCGGGTCAGAACGGCCAGTATCCGCCCGGCCAGTACCCGCCCGGCCAGTACCCGCCCGGCCAGGCCACCGCGCCCGGGACGTACCCGACGTCCCCCGGCACCGCGCCGACCGCCCCCGCGACCTCGCCGACCGCTCCCGCGACAGGCGCCGCCGGTGGTCAAGCGACGCCGATGGCCCCCGCCGCAGCGATGGGCGCCGACGTGATCCTCACCGGCCTCGCGCAGCAAGAGGCGCCCGGCGCGCAGGCCGAAGGCACCGCGTTCGCCGGTCAGTTCGCGGAGGGCCAGACGCTCGAGCAGCCGATCAACCTGCAGCCGGGCAAGTGCTACACGATCGTCGGCGGCAGCCTCGGCGGCGTGCAGGAGCTCGACATCATGATCCAGGGGCAGATCCCGCCCCTGCCGCCCGCGACGCTCGCGCAGGATCAGGGCACCGGCCCCAACGCGACGCTCGGCGGAAAGGGCGCCGGCTGCTGGAAGAACCCCGCGCCGTTCGCCGTGCCCGCGAAGATCGTCCTCCGCGTGACGAAGGGCAACGGCATGGCCGCCGCGAAGGTCTACGTGAAGTGAGCGCTTGCCTCTCCGAAGCGCTGCATTCGTTGCGGAATGTGCGCTCGGTGAGGCTCCACAGGCTGCGGCAATCCTCCCTCGCTGCGGCCTCCTTCCCTCTGACATCGCTGTCGCGCTGAGCATCCGCTGAGCGTGCTCGCACGCAAAAACATCTTCGCCGCTCTCTCGCCATGAGCGAATGCGCGAGCTATCTTTCCCACATATCTATGCGCTTTCTTTTGGTCTGGGTTGGGGGTCTCCTCGGCTCGCTCATCGCCCTCGGGTGCGCGGCCCAGGGTGCGGAGAAGAGCTCGATCAACGACGACTCGAGCGAGACGATCGCGCCCACGATCGACGCGACGCTCGCGTTCGAGGGCGGCTCCACGATCGACGTCGCGCCCGGTGAATCAAGGGAGATCACGGTCGTCGCGAAGCCCGGCGCGGCCTACGAGGTCTCCTTCGCGCTCCTCGACGCTCCGCCCAACGCGTCGCTCGATCAGTCGTTCGTGACGACAGGCAAGGACGGGCGCGCGACGGTGAAGCTCCAGGCGCCGAGCACGCCGGCCGCGTTCACCCTCCGCGCGTGGATCCCCAACGGACCCGCCGCCGAGCTCGCGATCACCGTGAGCAAGACAGGCATCGGCGTTGTCGAGGTGATCCCGGATTACGGCGGGCAGCGGCCCGTCAACGAGTGGGTCGGCAGCGTCATCGTGGGCGCGTCGTGCAAGGACCTCGACGGGCAGCTCCCGGGCGAGCCGCAAGGCGCGCTCGTGGCGGTGTCGCCGGAGCAAGAGCACCCGGTGATCCAGAGCGTCCCCGTCGGCCCCAAGCTGGCGATCGAGGTGCGCGCCGGGCACTACGCGTGGGGTTGCACCGACGCGCAGAGCATCCTCGCGGGCGACGTCACGAAGGTGAAGGTGCACGTCGTGGACGTGGCGCCGGTGCTCAGCCAGACGAGCCTCGATCTGGAGCTGACGTACGCGCCGGACGCGGTCGCTTATGGCGACATGCTTCAAGCCGCGCGGTACTCGTTCCTCGACTCGTTCCTGCCGCCGCAAGCGCCGGAGGCAGAGTCGCTGCTCGACACGATGACGGCCCTCGCGCCTGACCCCGCGGCCTTCGCTTCGGCCCGCGTGGCCGGCGGATGGGACGTGGTCGCCTACGCGCATTTCGCAGGGCTCCCGGCGTCGCTCACGAGCCGCATGGATGGCTGGATCGACGCGGGGTTCAGCGGCGCGGCTCCGATCGTGAGCGGGCGCCTCGCGGCGATCGATGGAGTGTCCGGGAAGGCCATGTTCATGGCCTCGCAGATCGGCGGGCTCGACGCGGACTCGGCCGGCGCGCCGCCGGTTCACCTCATGGCGTGGACCTCGCAGCCCGATGACAAATTCCTCCTGAGCGGCACGCTCTACTGGCTCCCGAGCCGGCTCGCGGGCGCGGCTTGCTCCATCGGCGCAGCCGAAGATCTGGGCGTCGCGGGCACGATGGCGGACGCGCTCGCGAAGACGGCGGCGTGCACGGATCTCGCGGCCTCGCTCGGCGGCTTCGATCAGTGCGACGCGACGTGCCTCGCGAGCCTGTGCAAGGCGGCGCTCTCGTCGCGGTGGCACCAGGCGCTCGACGCCTCGGCGGTGGCCGGCGTCGCGGGGACGATCAAGATCGACGCGTCCGGAGAGATCAAGGTCAACGACGTGGCCGTGCCTGTCGCGCTCAACGGGAGCTGGATCGGCTCCGTCTCCGACGGCGAGACGACGGCCTCCGCGACAGGCAACCTCACGGGGATCCTCTCGCCCGACAGCGGCTCACAAGATCCCTCCGGCGGCGATCCGCCGATGTGACAGCTTCGGTCCGAGCGTCGGCCCCGAGCCGTCGCCTCGCTGGCAAAGGCGTGTAGCATGCGACGATGCGCCTTCGCCGTACCCTTTCGATCCTCGCTTCGCTCATCGCCCTCCCGGCCGCGCTGCCCGCGTGCGGCCCGAACGAGACCTCCGGGTCCGGCGGCTCCACCACCACCAGCAGCACGGGGAAGCTCGGCCCCGGCGAGCTCTGCGACGACCCCGCGCCGAACGTCGTCAAGATGCGCTTCGAGCCGAAGGTGCTCGCCGTCGCGAGCTGTTCGAGCGGCGACTGCACGGGCCGGAACGTGGAGCTGACGCTCGATCCGGACATCTGCAAGCCGACGAAGGTGACGTTCACCTCGTCGAACGCGGACGTCGTGCCGGCGCCGGCGGACGAGACCTTCGACCTCCACAAGCCCACCGTGGCCCTCGTGATCAAGGGCGGCGCGAAGGAGGGGCTCGCGACGATCACCGCCAGCTACGACGCGGGCGAGGGGTTGATCGTGACGACGGACATCGACGTGGAGGTGCTCGCGCCGGATCCGATCGCGTGCGCCGGCACCGACAGCAGCGACGCGCTGGCTCAAGGGCAGACGCTCGCGGGCATGGAGGGGCTCCTCGGGGCCTCGATCTCGGTGCCGGAGCGCGCGAACAACCCGGACGAGAACAGCTTCATCTGGAGCATCGATCCGTTCCCCGTGACGATCGGGTGCGGCGATGAGCTCACGCCGGACGGGTACGTCGCGCTCGGCCCGGCCATCACGTTCGGGCCGGAAGACAAGGTGTTTCCGCGCGAGCTGCCGGTGTCGATCCCCATCAACCCGGTGCTCATGCCGGAGAAGGCGCGCTGGCGTCACATGGAGATCGCCTACTCGGGGCCCGCGTTCACGAAGCCCCGCACGGTGCCCGTCGCGGATCCAAGGGTGGAGAAGGTCGGCGGACAGTGGGCGGTGAAGTTCCAGGTGCCGCGGTTCGGGACGTACCAGGCCGTCGTGCGGAAGGACGCCGGGACGAAGACCTTCTCGCGCAGGCTCACGCACCGCGCTGTCATCGGCGTCTCGATGGGCGGCGGGGGCGCGGCGATGTTCGGGATGCGGCACCACGATCGCTTCGACGTGCTCGCGCCGCTCGGCGGGCCCGTGGACTGGACGTGGATGCTGAACCACATCGAGAACAATCACCTCGGCGGCTTCCCCGCGATCCCCAAGGGCACGACGCTCGCGGACATCCAGCTCGCCGCGAAGGCGTGCGCCGACTCGAGCGAGTGCGACGCCGGCCAGACGTGCATGGGCGCCAACGTCGACAAGGGAAAGTGCGTCGCGCTCCCGACCCCGAAGGATCCGTACGAGCACCCCTCGACCTTCAACACGTGGTGGTACGAGTACCCGAAGACAGGCAACGGCGGCAGCTTCTCGCGCCGCGATTACACGCAGATCTTCCGAGATCTCGCGCTCATGTTCGGCAACCCCAACGGCGAGAACTTCTCGCCCGGCGCCGAGAACCTCCCGGCCGGCGTGCGGCCCGACGATCCCTCGGTGGTCGGCGATCACCCGAACGGCGAGTGCGCGGTGACGATCGATCCGCTCGACGGACCCGATCACGATCAGCAGCAGATGCTCGATCAGCAGTGCCCGGCCGAGCGCTGCGCGCACACGCTCACGCTCACGAACTACTTCGACGACGAGTACAACCCCGACGGCACCTTCCCCGTGATCACGGTGTGCGACGGGAACGAGCAGCAGAAGGACCTCACGCCCTGGTCGAACACGTGGCACCCGGAGGGCAACAACTACCCGCTCGAGCTGGCCCTGGCCGTCGATTACAACGGCAACGGGGTGCGCGATGAGATGGAGCCGATCCTCCGCGCCGGGCACGAAAACTGGGGCGACACGGGCGCCGACGGCAAGGCCAGCAAGGACGAGGCGGGCTACGCGCCCGGCGTGAACGAGGACCCTGAAGGCGACGATTACCAGGCGCAATACAACCCCGGCGGCGCCGAGAACGATCATCGCTTCACCGCGGGCGAGCCGTTCGAAGACTTCGGCCTCGACGGCGTGCAGGGCACCTCGCAACAGCCCGCGTCGGGGTGGCAACAGCCCGGCGACGGCTACGACGTCGGCGAAGGCGACGGGAAGTTCACCACGACGAGCGGCCTCGCGACCTTCTGGGAGCGCGACGCGCACTCGATCGTCCGCGGCTGGTCGAAGGACGTCCCCGGCGGCGATCTGACCGACGACGCGCTCAAGCGCATCGACGTGTGGACCGATGGCGGGACGCGCGATCTCTTCAACTTCGCTGTCGACGCGCAGCACCTCGCGGGCGCGTTCAAGGCGCGCGGGCGCGGCGTGCAGTACCTCACGACGTTCACCGCGGCCCCGGGGCTCGATCCCTCGAACCCCCTCGATTTCGTGCCCCCGCGCATCGTCTACGAGGACATGCCCGGCGTCGTGTTCCAGCGCTACGGCGCCACCGAGCCGAAGAAGGCCGACTTCGACAGCGGCAGCGGCCAGCACGTCGGCACCGTGTTCGAGATCGCGTCCCGCCTGCAGACGGCGCTCTATTTCATCGGGTCGCGCTGGCCCGAGCCGGAGCTCCGCGAGTACGTCGAGGAGTCCAACGTGGACCCCGATCCGGACGCGCCGAACTGCGAGGTGGGCGGCAACTGCACCATCGAGTTCACCTCCACCTTCGGCCGCACGGCGCCCGTGGGCATCACGCTGCCGCCCGGCTACGGGAGCCTGAAGCAGAAGGAGCGCCGCTACCCGGTCATCTACATGCTGCACGGCTACGGCCAGTCCCCCCAGGATCTGGAGGCCGCGATCATCTTCCTCCGCAACTGGATGAACAACCCGATCGACGGCGCGGGGAGCCGCCTGCCGAAGGCGATCCTCGTCTACGTCGACGGCCGCTGCCGCGTGACCGACGGCAAGGCCGAGTGCATCCGCGGGACCTTCTTCACCGACAGCGTCAAGGAGACGGGCGCGCAGGACGAAGCGTGGTGGCTCGAGCTGATGGACTACGTCGACGGCCACTACCGAACGATGGGCGAATCGACCACCGACTGGACCGAGTGACGAACGAGGGCTCCGGCCCTTCGATCCAACCTTTCTGCGCGTTCCGCGTGCGACGCACCCTTTGCACGGAGGCGCGCCGCACGCGCGATCACGCGGCGATCAACGTCTGAAAATCGAAGGATCTCCGGCCTTGTTTTGGGGCACGCGCGATGCTCCAACTCCTCGCATGGAGTCCAACAACCCTGCTCCGTCCAGCCCCCCGTCCCAAGCTCCCGCGCGCCGGCCGTTCCGCGTCGTCGCCGCCATCGACATGTCCGATGCGAGCGTGCGCGTCCTCCGTCGTGCCTTCCTCATCGCCAACGCCACGCCGGGGTCGGAGGTCCACGCCGTGCTCGTCGTGGATCCGCCGGCGGTCGGCCTCGCGCCCGAGGCGGTGATGACCGTGGAGACGTCGTCCGACTCCTTGCCGCAGCTCACGCAGTTCGTGGATCAGCAGGCGAAGGATCTCGCGACGCACGTCGGCCCCCTGCAAATGAGCCGCATCACCGCGCACCTGCTCACCGGCGCTCCCTCGCGGGAGATCGTGTGGCTCGCCGCGAACATCGAGGCCGATCTGATCGTGATCGGCACGCACGGCCGCACCGGCTTGAAGCGCGCGCTCCTCGGCTCCGTGGCCGAGCGCGTCGTGCGCCTCGCGGGCTGCCCCGTGTTCGTCGATCGCGCGGTGCACCACGATCCCAACGCGCACGAGCCCGAGATCGCGCCTCCTTGCCCTGCTTGCCAGGAGCGTCGGGAAGCCACGGGCGGCAAGGAGCTCTGGTGCGCGCACCATCTGGAGCACCACCCGCACGGCCACGTGTATTCCGGGCCCGAGATGACCACAGGAGCCGCGCGCGGCCCCTGGGGCTTCCAGTGATTCCGGAACACTGACCCCAACGTGACCGGCAACGGCGACGACACCGGTGACGGGCTTTGGGGTCGAACAGCCGGCCGTCGTCAGTAGACCACGCCGCCCACCACGCCGCCGACGACGCCCTCTTCTTCGCCCCCTTCCGGAGGCTCGGCGTGGGGCCGCGACTTGTACGGACCACACTCAAAGACCCAGCGGGTCCCGCTCGTGCGCTCGGTCGCGGCGAGCGGCACCATGCGCGGATCGACGTCGCGCGGCTTCGACTTGACAGGCGTCTTCTTGCCCGGGACGACCACCGTTCCATCGATGCGCGCGGAGAACCCCTCGGCGCAAACAGAGCCTGGATCCAGGCGCAAACGCATCTCCACGCCGTCGAGCGGCGCATAAGCGGATCCAAGATCGACCGAGGGCGTCGCCTCCAGCGTGATCTCCGTGAGCCACCCGTCCTGCCCCGCGACGCAGCGCTCCGGCATCGCGCCCGCGAGGTCCCGACGACCCAGCGCGATCGGCTCATCGAGCGCGCCCGTGTCCGGATCCAGAGGCAAAACGAACCACGTCCCCGCGGGCTCGCCCGGCCCTTTTGGCGCGCTCACGAGGAGCCCGAGCCCCGTCCCGAGCGCGCGCCGCACGAGGCGCGGAGGCTCGTTCGCGGCGTACCGTGACTTCGTCGGGCGGTAGTACGTGCCGAGCGATCGCACGACGCCGAGATCCGTCCGCCACAGCGCGATCGCGTCGTACACGGGGCCCTGCGTGAGGAAGAACCAGCTCTCCCCGACGCGCACGGCCGTCCCGTTCGCGGAGGCGCCCGCGAGCATGCGCGTGTAGTTGCCGAACCTCCCCGATCCGTCGCGCATCGTGAGCACCGGCTGCCCGTCCGCGATCGAATAGAGCACGCACGGCCCGTTGCACGCCTGCGCCAGCGTCGCGCGCCCCGAGGGATCCGGGTACGCGGCCCACGAGGCGATCCCGTACGTCATCCCGCCGCCGACGCCCGCTGTCGCTTGCTGCTCGTCGGCCCACGGCGAGGCCGTCGTCGCGCTCGATCGCACGCCGCCGGCCACGTCGAATCGATCATCGAAGCGCACGAGCCACTTGCCGACCTTGGTCCAGTCCGACCCCTTCTTGCCCCACGCGTAGCTGCGGATGCCCGCGGAGTCCCCGTACGACCCCGTGTCGATGCCGACCTCGTCCTTCCCGAGCGTGGGCGCCGCGGTGTTGCGGAACGGCGACCACGGAGCGCGGTAGTTGTAATACCCGTACCCGTAGCCGTACCCGTACGGGTAGCCGTAGCCGTAGCGCGGATACGGGTTCTTCGTGGCCTTCGGGTCCTTCGTCGCGGGCTTCTCGGGGAGCGGCGGCGTCACGGATCCAAGGAGATCGCAGGACATCGCGACCGTCTGCGGCACCGTCACCGACGAGTACGGCGCCGACGGCGCCTTCGCGACGATGAAGTCGTCCTTCACGAGCGAGCTGCCCCACCCCACGCGCAGCCAGCTCGCGAGCGCGCACCCGACAGGCCCGCAGGCGCGCGTGCGCGGAGGCGAGTCGATCTCGTGATCGGGCATCTCGAACGAGGTCCACTCCATGCCCCCGTCGATCGTCTCCACGGCCTCGCCGTCGTCCCCGACCGAGAGACCGAAGCGCCCCGACAAGAGCGCGCCGTTCGGATCCGTGCGCATCTCCCCGAGCTTCATCGTCCCGTCGAGCGACACGCGCACCCCGACGAGCGCGCCGCCGGCCTCGATCCATCCGCCGATCACGCCGGGCTCGCGCTCCTCGAAGCCCTCGAGCCAGAGCCCCCGCTTGGCGACACGCACCGAATCGCTTGGTTTTGAGGGGAATTTGAGCGCCGCGCTCGCCTCGACAGCGGCCCCTCGGAGCACCGTGAGCTGACCCGCCTCACGCCGCGGGGGCACGAGCACCACCACGCGCCCGTCCGCGAGCGCCACCACGCGCTCCACCCCGAGATCGCCCGTCACGCGGATCTGCCGCGTCGATCCGTCCACGCCGCGGATGCAGTACGTCCGCCCGTCGCCCGCCTTCGCCGCCTCGTCCGTGCACGACCCTCGCACGACGAGCGCCCCGTTGCCGCTCGACGCGACGAACCGTGGCTTCGCGAAGCGCCAGATCTCCTTCATCGACATCGGCGGCACGAACGCGTGCACCGTCGTCGCGCCGTCGCGAACACCACAAACGAAGCCCCAGCCGCCGCCGAGCCGCACCGCGTGGCACGACGCGTCCCGATCCTTGTACGCCTCCGGAACCAGCTTGATCACCGAGCCATCGCGCAGCGACACCCGCGCGAGCGCCCCGCCCCGCGCCACGATCGCGCTCCTTCCCTCGGCAGGGAACCCGTCCTCCAAAGCGGTGCGAAGGGGCCTCTTCCCGAGGGGTCCCGGCGGCCTCGCGTGCTTCGTGTCATCGTCGTCCCGATCCTTGTCCGTGCCGTATTTCCTTGGGGCATCCGGGCGAAACGTCATCGACCCCGCGGCGTCGATCACGTAGCTCCCGCCGGCCACGAACAGCGTCGGATCGCCCGTCACCGCCGTGATCGTCGTGGGCCTCTCTGCGAGGCGCAAAGGCCGCCACGACGTCCCCGCATCGAACGTCACGAGCGGCCCCCGAAGGTCCGTGTCGACCACCGCGCGCCACCCGTCCGCGAACGCGATCTGCCCGTACGAGACCGCCGTGGGCAGCGGACCGAGCGGCACCACCCCGCCCGTCTGCGGATCGATCGCCATCAGCCGATTCGTCGACGCGAGCCGCACGTACAGCCGATCGAACCCCGGGATGATCTCCTCCGCGATCGTGGGGAGCTGCGTGAGGGGCTCCAGGTGCGCGAGCCACGACGAGGCTCTCCAGACTTGAGTCATCCCTCCGCCCGCCGACTGAAACAAAAACCCGCCGCCGAGCCGCGTGGGCAGCGCGATCGCCTGCGCGTACGAGTTCGGGAGCAGCTCCGCCGCGCGCTCCTCCGAGCCGTCCTCCCGCACGATGAGGCGCATCCGATCGACCAGCAGCTTCGTGTGCCCCTCCTCGCGGAGGAACACGCCGCGCTCGGGCGCGAGCTCCGGCAACAGGTACGACCCCGAGATGCTCCCGAGGAGCCCCGGCGGATCCATCGTCTTCGGCGCCTTCGCGTTGGCCTTCCCCGACCCCGAGGCAGCGGGCGTGGCGGACGCGATCGGCTTCGGCGCTGCGGCCTCCGGGGGAGCGCCGCCGCACGCCGTCGCGGACAGGCTCGCGCCGAGGACCCCGAGGGCGACGAGCGAGAGAGACCCATGAAAAGAGCGCGATCGACGTTTCGGATCGGAGGGCACGATGTGCATGTCAGCCTAGCCTGGGTCCGCGGCGCCGAGGACGACGGGCGCAGCAGACCTTCGGGAATTCCAGGCTAGCACCGTGACAGCGGGGTCGGGCTTCTTGCACGCCCGCGCGGCCTCGGGCTAAACCGGAAGGATGAGCTGCACCGTCGCTGTCGTGGGCGCCACCGGGGTCGTCGGACGAGAGATGCTCCGCACCCTGGAGCAAAGGAACTTCCCTGCTACCAGCGTGCGCGCGCTCGCGTCGCTTCGGTCCGCGGGCCGGCACATCCCCTTCCGCGGCGGACAGCTCGAAGTGTCGCCCGTCACGCCCGAGTCCTTCGAGGGCGTGCGGTTCGCGCTCTTCAGCGCCGGGGCCTCCGCGTCGCGCGAGATCGCCCCGATCGCGGCCTCCAAGGGCGCTGTCGTGATCGACAACTCCAGCGCATGGCGCATGGATCCAGACGTGCCGCTCGTGGTCCCCGAGGTCAACCTCGCGGCCGCGCACCACCGGCCCAAGGGCATCATCGCCAACCCCAACTGCAGCACCATCCAGATGGTCGTCGCGCTCAAGCCCCTGCACGACGCCGCCCGCATCACGCACATCGTCGTCTCGACCTACCAGGCGACCAGCGGAAAAGGCCACGCAGCGATGGAAGAGCTCATCGCGCAGACAGAGGAGGTGGGCGCCGGAAAGGACCCCACGGTGAAGGTCTTCCCCGCGCGGATCGTGGGCAACCTGCTCATGGACTGGAAGCCTGGCGCCGACGACTACAGCGAAGAGGAGCTCAAGATGGTCCACGAGACCCGCAAGATCCTGGGCGATCAGAGCATCGGCGTGTCCCCCACCACCGTGCGCGTCCCCGTGATCACCA
>Ga0268298_10006414_pt1 | contig 10695 bp, 9 predicted proteins | sample WWTPWeurt_MetaG_FD_194462 | JGI IMG/M metagenome (GOLD analysis project Ga0268298, IMG submission 194462) | Activated sludge microbial communities from WWTP in Nijmegen, Gelderland, Netherland - WWTP Weurt | ecosystem: Engineered > WWTP > Aerobic digester > Activated sludge | place: Netherlands... | reverse complement strand
CGACCCCCAGAAGAGCCTGGTCGGCTTCACGGTGGGCGACGTGCACTACGCCGTCCCCATCGCCCAGGTCCGTGAAATCGTGAATCCGCTTCCCCTGACGGCGCTTCCGCACTCGCCGGTAGCCGTCGCCGGCGTCGCCAATCACCGCGGCGTCGTGATCCCAGTGGTCGACCTGCGCGCGCGGTTCGAACTGCCGCGGGTCGAGGAACAGCGGCGCGCGAAGTGGATCTTGGTCGACGTCGAAGAGCGCACGGTCGGTTTGATGGTGGACGGCGTGACCGAGGTGTTCGGAACCGGTGGGGCCGACCTGGGGCCCGCCCCGAACCTGGGAGGGGGCGACGACGTGCGAGGCATCATTGGCGTGCTGTCCCACGACGGGCACATGGTGTTCGTGCTCGACGTCGGCCGCTTCGAGGCGCTGTGCGCGCCGTTGGCCGAGAAGGGGCTCCTCGGCACCGGAGACGCCGCGTCGTGAGCGACTGGTCGGAGCTCGGACGCGCCCTCGGGGCCGACGACGCGGAGGAGCGGCGGCGCGGGACCGCGCGCTTGCGGGACGCGGGAGAGCACGTGCCGGCCGAGCTCCTGACCCGAGCCCTGGCGGATTCGGACTGGCGCGTGCGCAAGGAGGCAGTGCTCACCGCCATCGCGCTCGCGCCTTCGCCTCAGGTGCTCGAAGTGCTCATCGCGGCTCTGGGACCCGGGGACAACGTCGGATTGCGCAATGCCGCCGTCGACGCTTTGAGCGGATACGGAGTCCACGCGATTCCGCCGCTGGCTCGCGCACTGTCGAACCTCGATGCCGATGGCAAGAAGCTCGTGGTCGACGTGCTGTCGAAGAGCGCGCGGCCCGAGGGCCTTCCGCTCCTCAAAGGGCTCTTGCGCGACGCCGACGTCAACGTGCGTGGCGCAGCCGTCGAGGCGGTGGCCGCCATCGGCGCAGCGTGCGCCGAAGAAGCCATTCAGCTCTTGGATGCGTGCTTGGACTCGCCGGAGCGATTCGATCGACTGGCCGCCCTCGAAGGCTTGAACCGACTGCAGGCCGTCTTGCCCTGGGAACGGCTCGAGCCGCTGAGCGGAGATCCGATTCTGGTGCCGGCGCTGCTCGTGGCCGCGGGTCGCAGCGGCGCCGCCGACGCCGCCCCGCTCGTCTTGTCGGAACTCGCGCACGCTCACGGACGCGCGTTCGCCGACGCGCTGTCGGCGCTGGTCGAGCTCGCGCAGTCGAGCCCGGCGAACCGCGAACGCCTGAGGTCCGGACTCCTGGTCGCGCCGCCGCCCGTCGCCGCGGCCATCCTCGGGGAAGCCGAGTCCGAAGACGCCAGTTCGGAACGGCGGCGCGTCGCGCTGCTCGCCGCGGCGTTGCTCGGGAGCCCAGAGGCCGCACAGGTCGCCGTGCGCGCTCTCTCGGACGATTCCCTCGCCGCGCAAGCCGAAGCTACGCTGACCGAGCTCGGGAGCGTCGCCGTCGAGGCCTTGGTCGAAGGTGCGGCGGGCGCGTTCCCGGAGCAGAGAGCCGCTTGCGTGGCCCTGCTCGGTCCATCCGCCGCGCTCGACCCAGACGCCGCGGCAGCCGTGAAGCGAGCCCTCTCCGACGAGTCGCCCGAGGTCGTCGCCGCTGCGCTCGACGCGCTCGCGGCGGCGCTGGACCGGAGCACGCTTGCCGACGCCCGGTCACTCCTCGATCAAGGCCCGCTGGTGCGTCGAGCCGCGCAACGCGCGCTCGTGACGTTGGCCCGTCGCTATCCCGACGACGCGACGAAGCTCGTAGCCATGGCGTCGCCTGGGGCGGCCGAAGCCGAGGCGGCAGCCATCGTGCTCGAAGCCCTCGGTGAACGCGCGGCGAAGCCCGAGCACGTGCAGTTCCTCACGCTCGCCCTCGATGGGCCCCACCCGGCCGTGCGTGGCGCTGCGTTGGCGGCGCTCTCGGCCATAGGTGGCGAGGTCGCGCTCGGTCCGGTGGCGTTCGCTCTCACGGACGAAGAGCCCGAGGTGCGCATGGCAGCCGTGCGGGCCCTCGGTCGGTTGCGCGACGGCGAAGGTCGCGCGCTCGGCGTCGAGCGGTTGCTCGAGGTAGCGCTCGCTCCTCACGACACGACGCTCTCGGCCACGGCGGTGCGCGCCCTCGGCGAGATCGGTGACGAGCGCCTGTTGCCCGTTCTGCGGGAGCTCGTCGGGGCCGAGCCTCTGGTGGCCGTGGCAGCGGTGGAAGCGCTCTCGGCATTCCCCAGCGAGGATCGCCGCGAGCTCGTGTCGCTCGCCCTGGCCCATCCCGATGCGGAAGTCGTGAAGACCGCCATGCGAGGGCTCGCGCTGCGACGCGAAGACGGCGCGGTCTCTGCGCTCGCGACGTGCCTCGATCACTCGGCGTGGGAGGTGCGCCGGCTCGCGGCGGAGCTGCTCGGCGGCCTGGGCGGGGACGCAGGCATGGCCGCACTACGCGGACGGATCCAAACCGAGAGTCACGACGCGGTGCGCGAGGCTCTGGCGCGTGCCCTGGCCGAGGCGGAGACCGCCAGCGGGCGGCGTCGCACGGCTCCGCCCCCGAGCCTCGGGGGAGCTCGGCGCGGATGATTCCGTCTTCCCAGCGCCCGCGACTCGATCCGGAGGTGTTCCGGCTGCTGCGCGATCTGGTGAAGACCCACGCCGGGCTCGAGTTCCAGGACGACGCGCTCTACGCCTTCGAGCGGCGCCTCGCCGAACGTGTCGCTGCGCTCTCCTTCGGCAGCTTCAACGAGTATTACCAGTACCTTCGCCTGAGCTCCGGTGGGCTGCAGGAGCTCGACGAAGTCATCGACCTCCTCACCACCAAGGAGACGTACTTCTTTCGGCAGGAGTACCAACTCCGCGCGCTTTCGCGCGAGCTCCTCCCAGTGCTCGCGCGCCAGAACGAGCGGATTCGACGGCTCACGTTGTGGAGCGCCGGCTGCGCCACCGGCGAAGAGGCCTATACGGTCGCGATGTGCGTGCTGGAGTCCGGCTTGTTTTCGGGCTGGGACGTGCGCGTCATCGGCAGCGACATCTCGAAGCGCAGCGTCGCGACCGCGCGGCGCGGCGTGTACCGTCCCAACGCGTTCCGGACCACGCCGCCCCACATCCGTAGAGCGTATTTCGAAGAACGCCCCGACGGCAGTCACATTTCCGACGCCGTGAAGCGCCTCTGCCACTTCGGACAGCTCAACTTGCTGGACGTCTCGAAGACGGCCATCGTCGGCCGGGTCGACCTGGTCTTGTGTCGAAACGTGCTCATCTACTTCGAGCAGAGGGCGCGCTCGCGCGTCATCGAGAACCTGTATGACCGGCTGCTTCCGGGTGGATACCTGCTGCTCGGGCATTCGGAATCGTTGTGGAACGTATCGACCGCATTCGAGCTCTGCCATCTCGAGGACGATCTGGTGTACAGAAAGCCACTGGTGACCGGTCGCCTCGACGAGGCGGGTCACTGAGCGCCAATGGCCCTGCCGACCCTCCCCCAGTCGACCGTCCTCGTCGTGGACGACTCGGCCTTCAATCGCCGGAGCATCTCCGAGATGCTCGAGGCGAGCGCGGAGGTTCGCGTGGTGGGCAAAGCCGCGGACGGCGAAGAGGCGCTGCGGCTCGCCGCCTCACTCCGCCCCGACGTCATCACGCTCGACCTCGAGATGCCCAAGATGGACGGGTTCACGTTCCTCCGCATCCTGATGAGCAAGATGCCGACGCCGGTCATCGTCGTTTCGAGCTACAGCGCCAAGGAGAACGTCTTTCGAGCGCTGGAGCTCGGCGCGCTGGATTTCGTGGCCAAGCCCGAACAGAAGATCGACGGCGACTTCCAGGGAATGCGAGCCGAGCTCGTGGCGAAGGTGCTCTTGGCGCGTACGCTCCGGCGGGGAGCCTTCGCCGCGCGCCCGGCCATCGACTCGCTGCCCGGACACGACTCGGTGCCCCCCGGCGTCGCGGAGCACCAAATGCCCAAACACGTCGTGGGCATCGCTTCCAGCACGGGTGGACCCACGGCGCTCATGCAGGTCGTGAGTCGCATGCCCACTCGCTACGCGGGCGCCCTGCTCGTCACCCAACACATGCCCGACAAGTTCACGCGGACGTTCGCCGAGCGCCTCGACCGCCGGAGCGAGCTCGAGATCCACGAAGCGGCTGACGCCGACGAGGTGGTTGCGGGTTCCGCGCTCGTGTGTCCCGGTGGGCGCTGCATGGTGGTCGAGGCGGTGAGCGGCGGCGCGCTGCCCCGCGTTCGGGTGCGTCCTCCGGTCCCCGAAGACCGCTACGTCCCCAGCGCAGACCGCCTGTTCGCGAGCTTGGCCAAGCTGTTCGGTCCCCGGGCGGTCGGCGTCATCCTGACCGGCATGGGGGACGACGGCGTCGCCGGCGCGCGGGCGATCCTCGATGCGGGCGGCACCGTGGTCGCAGAGAGCGACGCCACCGCCATCGTCTATGGAATGCCGGGCGCGGCCGTGCGCGCCGGCGTCGTGACTCGCTCGCTGTCCTTGCCCGAAATCGCCGAGTATCTCGCGCAATTGCGCTGAGCCCGCCGGTGTGCGGCGTCGGGCCGTACACCCGTTGACAGGCCCCATTCGGGTGCTCATGGTGCGGCTGTCCGCGCTCGATGGCTTCGTTTCGAAGCGTCGCGGACACGAGGCTCGGCGCGGGGTCGCTTTGGACCCCGAGCGCCAAGGCCAAGGACCAAGGACCAAGGAGCAAGACCATGTTTGGCTACGGAAGAGAATTCGATTCGACGATTGCGCTGCTGGACCAGCTCCGGCGTCGGATGGACCGCGTGTTCGACGACGCCGGCGACGGGATCGGCCTCGAGCCGGCCACCGGCAAGGCACCGCGGGTGAACTTCCACGACACCGGGAGTGCCCTCGTGCTCCGGGCCGACGTGCCCGGTGTCAAGGAATCCGACCTGAAGGTGAGCCTCGACCAGGACGTGCTCACGCTGAGCGGAGAGCGCAAGTCCGATACTCCCGAGGGCTTCACCGCCTACCGCCAAGAGCGGACGCCGCAGCGCTTCTCCCGAAGCTTCGCCCTGCCGGTCAAGGTCGACCCCGAGAAGGTGTCGGCCGTGCTCTCCCAAGGCGTACTCACCGTGACGCTCGAGAAGGCGCCCGAGGTGAAGCCTCGCCAAATCTCGGTTCGAATCGGCTGAAGTGGAGGATGCCATGAAGGACCACACTACTTCCCGCAAGCAACCCGACAGCGTGATGCCCGCCGTCGACGTCTACGAAAACGCCAAAGAGATCTTGCTCGTCGCCGACGTTCCGGGCGTGGAGCGCGAGGGTCTCGACGTGCGCGTCGACGGAGACCGGCTGGTGGTCGAAGGCCGCCGCTCGAATCCGGAGCTCGGGACGGCGCTCTTCGCCGAGTACCGGCCGCTGAACTTCTCCCGCACCTTCGCGGTGCCGCCGGGGATCGACCCCGGGCGGATCGACGCCGAGCTCAGCGCCGGGGTCCTCCGCCTGCATCTTCCGAAACGCGTCGCCCCCGAGCCGCGGAAGATCCCGATCCGAGTGAGCTGACCCGGAGGGGCCTCGAGCGCCCCGGGAATGGCCGCCCTGGGTCAGGGGTTTCCCGGTCGAAATCATGCGAGAGGTTCGCGCCCTTCTGCCACTCGTCACGCTTCCGTTGTTCGTCGTCATGCCCGGCTGCGCGCGGGCGCGCGAGCCGAGCGCCACGGCCGCGACGCCCGCGCCGGTCACGACCCAAAGCGCGGTCGGCGCGCCGCTGCCGAGCCCCGCGCTCGCGCGTGTCGGGGGCGCCAACATCGCCGATGTGGTCGAGCGCGTGCTGCCTTCGGTGGTGAGCGTGCGCTCGAAGCGCGCGGAGCGCAGCGCAATGCCCTTTGGCCTGCCCTTCGGCGGAGGTCACGAAGCGTCCGGGCTCGGCTCCGGCGTGGTGATCGGACCGGGCCTCGTGGTGACCAACAACCACGTGGTGGCCGACGCCGAGCAGCTCAAGGTCATCACCAGCGACAAGCGAGAGCTCGGCGTGAAGGTGCTCGGAACCGACCCGAAGAGCGATCTCGCCCTGCTGTCGCTCGAAGGGGACACCCACGGGCTCGTGCCGCTCGAACTCGGTGACTCGTCTCGCCTCCGTCTCGGCGACGTGGTGCTCGCCGTGGGCAATCCGTTCGGCGTCGGCCAGACCGTCACCATGGGGATCGTGTCGGCAAAGGGCCGCGCCAACATGGGCATCGTCGACTACGAGGACTTCATCCAGACCGACGCGGCGATCAACCCGGGCAACTCCGGCGGCGCCCTCATCGACATGGAGGGGCGCCTGGTCGGGATCAACACGGCGATTCTGTCGCGGAGCGGCGGGAACGTCGGGATCGGGTTCGCCATCCCGAGCAACATGGTGCGACCCATCGCCGCTGCGCTGAGCACGACGGGCAAGGTGGTGCGCGGGTACCTGGGCGTCTCCATTCAGGACGTGGATCAGGAAATCGCGACGGCGATGAAGCTTCCGGGACCGGCGGGCGTCCTGGTTTCCGACGTGCAGTCGGGCACGCCGGCCGCGCGCGCCGGTCTCGTGCGGGGGGACGTGATCACCGAGCTCGAAGGCCAGAAGGTCGACGGTGCAGGCCAGTTCCGCAATCGCATCGCGACCACGGGAGCCGGCAAACGGGTGAAGCTCGGCGTTGTGCGCGAGGGCAAGCCCGTAGCGCTCGTCGCGGAGCTCGAATCCCAGCCCGGTGATCTGCGCTCGGCAGGCGCCGGCGGGGCGCGGGGGTTCGACGGGATGGCGTTGAGCGAGCTGTCCCCCGAGCGCCGGAGGGAGCTCGCCGTGCCCGACGCGCTGCGAGGCGGGGTCTTGGTCACCGACGTCGAGGCCGGGAGTCCGGCTTCACGTGCGGGGCTCCGCTCGGGCGACGTCGTGCTCGAGGTGAACCGCGAAAAGGTCGAGTCGGTGGCGCGCTTTCGTGAGCTCTATTCCAAGACCACGGGCCGCGTGTTGATGCTGATTTTCCGTGAAGGTTCCACGTTGTTCGTCGTCGGCCGGCGTTGAGCTCTCATTCGAGATCCCGCTCGGAACGAGGTACATAGTAGCCTCGCTTGGACGCGAGCCCGTCCGCGCAGGTGAATGTCGACCGAGAACCGCCCACGAAGCCCGGAACGCGGGATGCGTCCTGCCCAACGAGGCCGGCGATGAGTGCGCGGGACGCCTCCCGAGACCGTGCGCCCGTCGCGAACGATGCGGTGGCCGTCGCCGGCACGCTCTCGAGCGCTCCATCACTCTCCAGCCTCGGCGTGGGCGAGGGTGCGACGGCCGGCGCGGCGCTTCCCAAGGTATGTCCCGCGTGTTCGGGGCGCTACCCGGCGGACTTCCGGGTCTGCCCCCGGGACGCGACGCCGCTCGCGGACGCGCCCGAGGACGATGATCCGCTCATCGGCGCCTCCCTCGGCGAGAGCTACGAAATCGTGCGCGTCTTGGGCGAAGGCGGCATGGGCAAGGTGTACGAAGCTCGTCACCGGCGCCTCCCGAACAAGCGCTTCGCCATCAAGATGCTGCACCGCGAGCTCGGCCGTGAACCCGAGGTGGTGGCGCGTTTCCAGCGCGAAGCCGAAGCGGTGTCGGCCATCGAGCACGAGTCGGTGGTGGGCGTCTACGACGTGAATCGCACGAGCGACGGTCGCCCCTACATCGTTCAGGAGCTGCTCGAGGGCGAAGACCTCGGCAAGCATCTCGAACGCGTCGGGAGACTCGCGCCCGGAGCGGCCGTCCACGTGGTACGCCAGATCTGCCGCGCGTTGGCCGCCGCCCACCGTCGCGGCATCGTTCATCGGGACGTGAAGCCCGAGAATGTGTTCTTGCTGGGCGATCCTTCGGCGCCCACCGTCAAGATGGTCGACTTCGGGATTTCCAAGTTGGACGAAGGGCAGAGTGGACTCACCAAGACGGGCGTCGTGATGGGAACGCCCGCGTACATGGCCCCGGAGCAGGCGCGCGGCGAGCGCGTCGACGCCCGCGCCGACATCTACGCGGTGGGCGCCATCTTGTATCGAGCGCTCACGGGTCGGAAGCCGTACGAGGGCCTCGACCCCATGGCCACTTTGACCGCCGTGCTGTGCGAAGATCCTCCGCGCCCGCGCTCGCTCGCCCCCAACATCCCAGAGGCGCTCGAGCTCGCCCTGCAGCGCGCCATGGCCAAAGATCCGGGCGAGCGCTGGCCCCGCATCGAAGAGCTCGACTTGGCGCTGGCGCCCTTCGACCCCAGCGCCAGCGCCACTCTGCTCGCCGCGCGCGCCGCGCGCGCCGCCGACGCCGATGACAAGACCATGTTGGCCCACGAGGCGGCGACCTTGCTCGGGGCCGCGCAGGCCGAGACCGCGACGAAGCACGCGAAGCGTGCGCGCCCTGGCCTGGTCGTGCACTCCCTGTCGATCCTCGCGCTCTCCTTGTTCGTCCTGGGCGATGCCATGCTGGGCGTGGTGCGGCTGATCGGCGATCTGTCGCACGGCCCTTCCACCGGACAGATCGTGCTCGCGGCCGTCTTGGCTGGCGTACTCCTCGCGGCGCCCACCGTGCTCTGGGCGCGGTTCGTCGTACGCACGGTCTGGAAGAACACGCCGCGCGCCATCGAGGTCGCGGAACGGCTGCGCCGCGTGCTCGTGGCGATGATCGCGCTCTACGCCCTCGTCGCCATCGCCGCACGCGTCTTCGAGGGGCTCGTGCGGCGAGCTCCGGAGGGCATCGCGCATCCGCTGTGGTCGCTGATCGGGCTGACGCTCACACTGCTCGCCGCCGTCGTCACCTGGTTTGCCATCGGAATGGCGGATGGGCGCCGCCGCTGAGCGGAGCGCGGATGGCGCGGCGCTCGCCGACGCGCGCTGGCTCAAAGCGGGCGTCGCGAGCGTCTGGCTGACGACGGGGATCCTCGTCGCTCATCCCCTCTACCGTGCCATCGGCGCGAGCTACCTGTCGCGGCTCCACGTTCCCGAATGGTCGATGCCGCTCACCTGCCTGTTCGAGATTGCGCTCGCCGGGCTCGTGCTGCTCCGACCGGCCGGCGTCTTCCTCACGCTGCTCCAGCTCTCCCTCGTCACGACCTTCACCGTGATCTTGGCGCTCCACGAGCCGCGCCTGCTCGTGAGCCCGTTCGGCATGCTCACGAAGAACGTTCCCATCCTGACCGCGGTGGCGGGCGCGTACCTACTCGAGCGCGAGGGCTGGAGCGGTCGGGTACGCTGGCTGCTTCGGGTGGGAATGGCCTCCATCTGGATCACCGAAGGCCTGTTCCCGAAGATCCTGTTCCAACAGCCCGAAGAGCTGTGGATCACCGCCGAGACCGGGCTCAGCCTGGGCAATCCGGCGCTCCTCTTGCGGGCCATCGGTGCGTGCCAGCTCGCTTCGGGGGTGTTGGTTCTGCTGCTTCGGGGGCGTCCGCTCCGCGTGCTGCTCGGGCTCCAAGCGCTCGCCTTGGTGGTTTTGCCGCTGGTCGTCTCGCTCTTCGTGCCTTGGCTCTGGTTCCACCCGTTCGGCCCCTTCACCAAGAACGTAGCTGCGCTCCTCGGAACGCTCGTACTCTATCGCCGATGTTCTTCCTGGTCTTGAAGACCATCCACGTGCTCGGCGCGGTGCTCTTCCTCGGCACCGGTCTCGGCAGCGCCTACTACAAGCTCCGGGCGCGCGCGAGCGGCCAGGTCTCCGTGATCGCATGGTGCGACCGCGAGGTCGTACGGGCGGACTGGTGTTTCACCGTGCCGGCCGGCCTGCTCATGCCCACGACCGGCTTGTGGATGGCGCTGCTCTATCGCATGCCGCTCACGACGCCGTTCGTGTGGCAGGCGCTGCTCGGCTACAGCATCGCAGGCGTCACCTGGCTGCCCGCCGCGTTCCTGCAGATCCGGATGCGCGAGCTGTCGGCGCGCGCCGCCGCATCCAACGAGCCGCTGCCGGATGGGTGGTATCGAGCGCAGCGCACGTGGACCCTCCTCGGCATCCCCTCGTTCGGCATCACGATGGCCGTCGTGTGGATGATGGTCTCGAAGCACACTCTCTGAACGCCTTCGCCGACGACCGGCGCCCAGGCACACCTTGGCGCGACCCGACAAGTGACGTGCACTTTGGCCCGGCCATTTGACCTGCCCCGGCATCATCGCTAGGACTCGAATCATGCTCGGCCTGCGCCGCGCCGCTGCTTGGTTGGCACTGGGCTTCTACGCTTCGCTCGGCGCGTCTGCGCACGCGCAAGAGGTGATCGGCGACAAGCCCGCGCCGCCGCCTGCCAAGGCTCCCGCCTCACCGCCCGGCGCGAAGCCCCCCGTCGTGCCGCCGAGCGCTCCCAAGCCCCCCGCGGCCGGCAAGCCCGCCGTCCCGGCGCCCGGCACAGCGAAGCCCGAAGCGAGCGTCCCTCCGACCGCAACGCCTCCGGGCTTGCCGTCGCCTCCCCAGGCGCGGTCGCCCGCTGCGAAACCCGCGACCAAGCCGGCGCCGGCGAAGCCAGGCAAGAAGGGCAAGGGCAGGCCTCCGAAGCGGCCGAGCGCCGTGCTGCCAGCGGGCGCATCGGCGCCCGAGCCCAACGACGCCGCTCGCCGGCGGATCGCTGCCGCGCCGCTGCCCGGCGGCGAGAAAAGGGATCCCGAGCTCGAAGCCTTGCGAGCCGCCGACAAAGTCTTGTTCCCGAAGCCGTTGCCTGGCTCGACCTCTGGTTTCAGTTGGGACCTGCCGAAGCCCGCGCCCAAGGCCGGCGCGCGCGTGCTG
>Ga0268298_10006413_pt1 | contig 10695 bp, 7 predicted proteins | sample WWTPWeurt_MetaG_FD_194462 | JGI IMG/M metagenome (GOLD analysis project Ga0268298, IMG submission 194462) | Activated sludge microbial communities from WWTP in Nijmegen, Gelderland, Netherland - WWTP Weurt | ecosystem: Engineered > WWTP > Aerobic digester > Activated sludge | place: Netherlands... | reverse complement strand
GCGTTCGGTTCAATGCCGGTGTCGTAGGTGGGCATGGGGGCGTTTAAGTCTACGGGGGCGCAGGAAACCAAGATGATCGTCATTGCGAGGAGGGCGGTAGCCCGACGACACATGCGCCGCAGTGCGGTGAGCAATCCCGTAATCGGCGTGGAGATTGCTTCGGGCTGTCGCCCTCGCAATGACGGGGTAGTAAAGAGGCGTTTCATTTCGCCACCTCCTCTGCGAGTTCCTGAGTCGCTTCTTCGGTCCAGCGTCCCTTTGGTTTGAAGAGATCGGTCAACCTCCAAACCATGACGATAGCAAGCAGGACGAGCAGCATGCCAAGACCGAAGTCGATCATGTACATGAGTGTGTTGACAAGTGGTTGTTGTTCCGCTTCGGTGATGAAGAGTCGCTTCATCTCGAAGATGGTCACGCCAGCGAGGGCGATATCTGAAAGGAAGATGATGCCCCATCCATACAACTGGCGGACTTTGCCTTTCAGCCCGAGCATGTCACCGTAATACATGAGGATGATGGTGGCGATGATGGCGGAAAGCGCGTGCCAGTGACCGGTCAGTTCGATGCGTTCTTCGCGGGAGGGCCATACACGGAAAATTTCATCCAGTTTGACTGCCATGAAAATGCCGATGCCGCTGGTGGTGAAGTTCATGAAAAGCATCTGCCACGTGGGACCGAACTTGAGCGGGTCATGCACCATTGCGCCGAGTTTTTGCAGGAAGGTTGGTTTGGCAAGATGGGCTGTCCCTTCTTTGGCGAACTTGCCCCAACTCCAAATAAGCAGGAACAATGCCGCCAGCATGGACGGTGTCGCGCCAACGTAGATGATCATATGAGCCACAGGCTCAAGCGGAGTGACCACGCCCCACACACCAAGATTAAGCACGATACAACCAAGGATCATCAACGGCATGGCGACCTTGTGCCAAGCGCCTTTGAAGTTCAGCCAGCGCCCGATAATGAGTGTGAGCATGATAGCGATCAGCGCCAGCATGATATGCAAATGACCGATGACCGAATATTCCATTACGGATTTTTCGGGGTAGCGGATCACGTTCTCTGCAAGGAAGGTCTCAAAGCCGTGACCGTAATAAGAGCCGGGCACCGCGCCGAAGAGCGAAGACAAAACTGTTGTGACTGCTGTCGTAAAGAAAGCGACTCGTTCCAAGTCAACGCCTTTGGGTGTGTGAGCGTAGTCTTTATCGGTGATGTAATACTCTTTGTCCCAAGGCCAGAGCGCCACGCAAAGCAGAACGCCCGCAAAGAAGATCAGCGAAAGCCCGGTGATGTACAGTCCGTGGAAAGCCCAGTTGTGACCGAAATACGCGAAGCCCATGCCGAAGGTCATTGTCAAAATGTAGCCAACGGTGATGAGCAGGTTCACGGCTGTTTTGAAGAAGGCTTTCATCTTCAGCAAGCCGGTCACCATGTAGGTTTCAATCGCGATCACGCCCATCGCAATCGAGTGATACAAAATGATGATGCGCCCTTCGCGTTCGGCTTGCACAATATCCATGCCGAGGGTTTTGATCACCCAATCGCGTACGCCCATCTCTGCCATCGGTCCAGAGAGCATGCCCCATACAGCCGTGACCATCGAGATCATTGCGATGGCTACAAGGATGAGTCCTTTAGTTGAGTTGAAGAGGTAGTTGAGTCTATCTTTCATGTAGGTTCCTTGAGGTAAATAGTAATTGGTAATTAGAGATTGAGTCACTAATTACCAATTACCAATCTCCACTTACCGCTTTATCCCTTCTTCGCAAACCCTAACGCATACGCTCCCGACATCAGGAACAGCAGGGGAGTGAGGATGAGCATAACGAAATCGGGGCTGAAGAAAAGTAACTGCTTGCCCATGGTGATGAAAGCCAGCGCAATACCGCCCAAGCCGATCAGCAGCCCGCCGATGCCGACCCACCAAAATCCTTTCGGCGCGCCTTTGGCAACGAACGGACCAATGAAGATGACGAGTCCAGCCACGCCGTGAAAAAGAGGGATGGCAATCTTCTTCGGAATTTCCATGCCGCCGATGCTGGTCACAGCAATGGCAAGGAAGCCAATGGCAGCGAACCACTTGAAGTACTTCTTCCACGCGGGGAAGTATTCCTCAGCCAACCCCATGGAAATGCCCAACGGGATCAGGCTGGCAACCGTCAGCACGTAGGGCGAGGCGAGGATATCCATCCCCAAAAAGATGAGCAGCAAGCCCGAAACCAAAAGCACTGCAAATCCCATTAAGTAATAGAGATTATGCAGTGCCTTGTTCAGTTGGTACCGCTGGAAAAAATACCAGCACAAATACGCGGCGATCAAACCGGTGAGCAGAAGGAAGACAATATCTTTCATCACATTCTCCTTATTATATTTGATATGTGAATTATTGCACAAACACTGTCTAAAATATGTGACATTAGTCACACTTCTGCTTGACACGAAAACCGCGCCTCAAACCGGACCTTGAGCCTGATTCGCCGTCCTCAAACTTTTCCTACGCCGAGGCATTCCACGCTTCGAGCATTTTCCGCGTGGATGGCAGGAAGAGATAAACAATCAATGCTGTGCTCAACAGCGGAGCAGGCAGGAACATCGAAAAGCGATGCACCTCGAACAGCGCGTTATACAACCCCAGCGGATACCCCGCCAGCATGGACATCGTCCCCGCGAACATGCCCACTGGAATTGCCCAGGATTTTTTCAACAACGCCCCAAAGATGAACATCGCCCATGCGATCGCGCCCCACCAACTGACCTGCTGGGTGATCACATACATTCCATTCCAGAACGGGTTATCGTGCGAAGTGGTGAACTTAGCAATTGGCGCTACTCCGTCAATGAAGGTCAGCACATAGGCGAGCCCCGCAATGAACGTCAGTGTGATGATCTTTTTATCCACGCCGCCGATGAACAACATGCTGAACCATAGCACGCCGCCCAACGCAAAAACGGATAGGGTAGGGACGGGCAGGTGACTGTCCATGGCGGGGATGGCGGGGAAGAAACCTGCCAGCAGTTGAATGGTCGCCGCAACGGTGCCCCAGAACCACGCCCACTTTTCCTTGTTGAGAAAGCCGTAAAATGAAGCCGCCCAAATGGCAGCCGAGGCGGTGCCGACCCATCCCAGCACAGCATACGTGATGCGGACGGACATGGCTTCGTCAGTACGATCTGTGGCGAGCTTGACTCCGATCACCTGGTTATACTGGCTGGCAATCAGGTAGAATGCCAAAACCCCCGTGAGAATACCGAGGATGGCAAGAGCAGAACCGATCTTGTGATTGTTTTTCATTGGAAATCCTTTCTCTCTAATTAAGTCACTTTGTGTGACGGAAATACAAAAGAATGAGGATCGCGATCCATGTAATGATGCGGAAGGACATGGCGCCGATACTTTGGAACGCGGCTGTATTCCGAAAAACAGTAAGCAATAGCAATAAAACGATGGTGTGAATGCTGAATATCGTTATGGATGCGGCCATCATGTAACGGTGATTGACCCAAAGCAGGTACGCGGGAATAAGCGTCAGCAGGCCGGTGACAAAGTTGTAAATGGGCAGCCAGGGGATCACGCTCCAGCCGGGCTGCCAGCCGCGCAGGACCATTCCACCTGCGAGGATGGACATCCCGCCGACGAGTAGGGCAAGAATGGAAGCGATTTGATTTAATGGCATTTGAACCTCCTGAAAAAAGCAGTCATCTGTGAGGTGACTGCTTTTGACTACACTACTCATAAATTTTCCCTTTGAATGGGATGACCGCCGATCAATGCGCGAAATGGATGGATTACCAGATCGCAGCATCCAGCCACGGAGAGATCTTGTCCATTTGAAATGGATATCGGGCATATTACTTCTTTCTGATATGCCTCAATTTAATGGAGGTCCCCGCTTCGCACCCCGACTTTTGTCGTGTTTTTCAGCCTAAACTTTAATCCCCCCGAATCTTGGTCCGCTCTGCCAGACCTGCGCGATCCAAGATACGGATCTGCTGCCTGTCCATTTCGATCAGCCCCGCCTTCGTCAACTCACGAATGACGCGGCTCAATACATCCGGAACAGTTCCCAGCCGGGCCGCCAACTCGGTCTGGTTCGTCCAACGGCGGCGTTCGATCACATCATCTTCCGCTTGCTCCAGCACCAGATTCACGAAGCGCGCCTCAACAGATTTCAACGACAGGTCCGCGGCAAGAGAAACGAGGCTGATGATCTTATCCGCCATGTTCTCAATGATCTGCATGGCGATGCGCGGATGGGAAAACACGATCTCTTCCAGCACGTTCCGCGGAATCAGCCAAATGCCCGATTCCTCCAGTGCCACGGCCGTGGCAGGATTCGGCCTCTTTGCCAGCACACCGATCTCATTAAATACCTCCCCTTCGTGAACAAAGCGCAACGCTTGTTCGCGCCCATCTGGCGCAGTCTTGATGGCTTTCAGTGACCCGTATTGTAAATAGAAGAGATTCGATTCCACATCCCCTTCCCAGAATATAACGGCATTCGGCGGGTAGACCTTCCAAACAGCGCTTTCTGCCAGTCGGGAGAGGGTTGCTTCGTCCAATCCATTTAAAAAGTCAAAGGATTGCAGGCGCTTAAGGAGGGGGGAGAAGTAACTCTGGTTAGGGTTGTGCATGGTGTTTATTCATTTTACCCTTGTTCGATAAACAGATTTCTTTTGAAAAAGGAAGACGAACCATTGCATTGGCTCTCTAATAAATATCTGCATGGAGAGTGTGCCCGACCAAAATTTTTATAAGGCTATAAGAAGAGGGCTGTAAATAAATTTACAGGTTTTATGCGAACGAAGGAAATTTGCCTTAACTTCAATTTTGGAAGTATGATTTACACGATTTTGACTTCCTGATCTCATCGTAACTTGTATAATTAGAAATCCAAACTTCAATCAGGCAACAGAATTGGCAGCACAAGACACTTCACCGTCAAAAGATACAGGCATAACTCCTGCTCCATCCCTGCGGGAGTGGCGAATGCGTGCCCTGGATGGGGTATTAAGAGGTGTGTTCATCCTGTGGGTGATCGCCATGGTCAGCGGAGTCAATAACGTGCTGATCGAATATTCTCAACAGAAAGTGGATTATGAGAACCCGGCCCTTTTGGGCGTCTCCATTATCCTGATCTATGTTGGCACCACCCTGATCCTGACAGTTATCACTTTTAAGCGAGATTTGCAATTCGAACTTCGAGCGGGGTTGCTGCTTTTTGCCTTGTACATCCTGGGTACCATCGGCCTGACGTTGTCATCCCTCAGCGGGGATGGCCGCGTGCTCATGTTTGCATTCATCATTTTTGCGGCGGTCTTTTTTGATCGGCGTTACAGTCTGACTGCCCTGATCCTTGCGTTTGCCACCTACAGCCTGTTGGGGTATTTACACGTTTCGGAGTTTATTTATATCCCACTGGCCCGGCAGGCAAATTCCGGATACCCGGCTGCCTGGCTGACCGGCGGCGCCGTACTTCTTGCCTTGAGCATTGCGATCCTTTTATCAGTTACCTATCTGCTGCAAACCCTGGAGCAGAGTCTGAAAGAGTCGCGCGCCCGGGAGCATGATCTCACACGCTTGTATAATGCCGCACAGGATATGGCCGCACAGATCGGCGATCCCATTTCCCTGTTGCGTTCCCTTGCCAGACACATGGCAGAGGCCCTGCAGGTCACCAGTACAAATATTGTGTCGGTCCATGAAGCAAATGGAAAACTGTCGGTGCTGGTGGAGTATTGGTCCCAGAACGCTGCGCCCAGCGAACGATTCTCAGATGTCGGCAGCATCATCGCCATGTGGGATTATGGCACCATCATGACCTCCATGCTCAAAGGGGAGGCGATCATCCTGCATGAAGACACCCCGGGTCTCTCTGAAAAAGAAAATTGGCAATTCTCCTTTTACGGGATCAAGTCCATGTTATTTGTTCCCATTATGGCGCATGGAAAACTTTTGGGTGATGCGGAAATTTGGGAGAGCCGCCGCCGCCGCGAGTTTACCGAATCTGAAGTGCGCCTGGTCCAGGCCATGGCAGGCCATGCTGCGGCTATCATGGAAAGTGCGCAGCTGTTCGCGGAAACGCGACAGCGGGAGAGTGAACTGAGCGCCCTATTAGCCGTGGCGCGCGCGGTCTCCTCCAGCCTATTGCTGGAAGATGTTCTCAAACAGGCCGCTACCACCCTGGCCAGTCTGTTGCGGGTGGATTTTTGCTCCCTGTCTGATTACCTGCCTGAACAGAATATGATCGTAACGACTGCCCTGTACTCTGTAGGTGGGGATGTCAGCGGGCAGGGGGATCTGGGACATACGTTTTCGCTGGATGACTACCCTCTTACCCGCCATGTTCTGCTAAGCGGAGAGCCTGCCATTGTCCGCCTGGATGACCCGGATGCGGACCAGGCAGAGATCAAGCAGCTGCGGCATGACGATATGTTCTCATTTATTCTCATCCCGTTGCGCCTGCGTGGGCAATCTTTTGGCTTGGCCGAATTGTTCACTGCAGATCCCGGGCGGGTATTCACCCCGGATGAAGTGCAGTTCGTCTGCGCGCTGGCCGAGCAGGTGGCGGTTGCGCTTGAGAATGCCCGCCTGTATGAAAAATTGGAGGAGCGTGAGTCTCATTTCCGTGCGCTTATTGAAAACTCTGCTGAGGGAGTTGCGATCCTGGATGAGCAGGGGCGGCTGAAATACCTGGCACCTTCTGAAGAGAGGTTGACCGGCTACACCCCGGAAGAGTTACTGGGCCAGAACGCATTTCGTTTCATACACCCCGAAGATCAAGTGCGCGTGGCGCAGATCTTCGCTGAAGGAATCACCGTTCCCGATGCAGTGCGGACGACGCAGTATCGCTTGTTGAGAAAGGATGGAGTTTGGCGTCATTTCGAGATCGTCGGCCAGAATATGCTCTACGATCCACATATTGCTGGTGTGGTGGTACGTTATCGCGATATCACCGATCGCAAACTTGCCGAGCAGGCTCTGGAAGAATCAGAGGAGCGCTACCGCACTATCTTCCAGTCGGCGGGCATTCCCATTTGGGAGGATGATTACTCGGAACTGATCGAGCGGATAGAAGATCTAAAGGCGGGAGGGGTAACGGATTTTCAACGTTATTCACAGGATCATCCAGGATTCCTCGAAGAGGCCTCAGGGTTGATCAAGATTCTGGATGTGAACACCGCTGTCGTTGAAATGATGGAAGCGCGATCTTCATCCGACCTGATCGGTGCGTTGAAGAATGTTTTGAAAGGAAATGCCGCTGAGGCATTTCTCAAAGATATTATCTTCCTTGCGGATGGCAAAAAACATTTCGAGCACGAGTCGCATCTGTACACCTTGCAGGGTAATCGCCGTGATGTATGGGTTTCAGTGACCGTTCCAGATTGGGCTGTGGGGTATGAGCGCGTTCTGGTGACCACGCTAGATGTGACAGAACGCAAACGTGCAGAAGACGCGCTGCGGGAGAATCGCGAGCGGCTTTCGGGTATTGTCCGCTCGGCGCCAAATGGCATCATCATGGTCGATTCGCAGGGTCTGATCGTGGTATTGAATCCGTCGGCGGAAAAAATATTTGCATGGCCCGCAGAGGAACTGATCGGACAGCGTCTTGAGGTCCTGATCCCGGAACGCTACCGTATCTTTCATGATAAATATGTTCGCGCCTACGGCATTGACGGCACCACCCATCGCAGAGTGGGGCGGCTCGATTCGCTCTACGGCCTGCGCCGGAATGGCGAGGAATTTCCGATGGAGGCGTTCATCTCCAGTTACGAGATGAACGGTGAACGTTATTTCACCGTGGTGCTGCAGGATATCACCGAACGCAGGCAGGCTGAGGCTGCCTTGCAGGCCAGCGAAATGAAGTTTCGCGCCCTGGCGGAAAATATTCCCGGTGTGGTCTATCAATGCAATAACGATGAGACCTATTCTTTTACCTATTTAAATGACTCGGTGGAGGAACTCACCGGATATCCCAAGTCTATTTTTCTTTCGGGTGAATTATCATTTGTCTCCCTGTATCATCCTGATGATGGAGCGCGGATTCCCATCCCATCGCCTTCCAACCGAGGGCTTATTAATCAGGACCCATTTCATATAACCTATCGCATCCGGCATCGTTTTGGGCACTGGGTCTGGGTGGATGAGTGGGGGGCAAGTGTAAAGGATGCCCAGGGCGGTATTCAATATCTGGAAGGAATTATGATCGATATCACTTCCCAGAAGGAGGCGGAGGAAGCGCTTCGCCAGCGGACCCGTGAATTGGAAATGTTAACGGAGATTTCCTTTTCTCTGCGGGTGGTGGAAAGTGTTTCAGGAATGGGCCGTTTATTGGTGGCGCGCGCCGTCCAGTTGGTGCAGGGAGTGAGCGGTTCCATCTTCCTTCTTAATCCTCAATCCAACACCCTGATGCTTAGTTCCTGGTATGAATCAGGTCCTGAGAGTTATACAGACCTTTCCCCCGAATTTCAACTCATTCATAACATGGGAGAAGGGATTACCGGCCGGGTCGCTGAGACGGGTGAATATTACATCACCGAAGATATCCATCAAGATCCGACCATTATGATCCTCCCCGATGAGAAAAAACGGCTGGAGAAGATCCAGTGTGGCATCTCCCTGCCTTTGCCTGCGCAGGATGAGGTCATTGGCGTGCTGCACGTCTGGTTGGAGGCCCGCCACGAGTTTACCAATGCTGAGTTGCGTCTCCTGACCGCCATTGCCGAGATGGCAGGCAGCGCCCTTCACCGGGCCTCTTTATATGAGAAGACGATCCAACAATCCGAGGAACTTTCGGAGGCTTACGACAATACTCTTGCGGGTTGGGCGCGCGCGCTCGAGTTACGCGATGAACCCACCGAAGGCCACACCCGTCGTGTCACCGAGTTAACTTTGGCGCTTGCCATGGATATGGGGATCGTCCAGGGAGAACTGGTCAACATTCAGCGCGGGGCGATCTTACACGATATTGGCAAGATGGGCATTCCCGACTCCATCCTCCATAAGCCCGGGCCGCTCAGCGCTTACGAACGGACCATCATGTGCAGCCATGCCCAGCTGGCCTACGACATGCTTTCGCCCATTTCCTTTCTTGAATCTGCGCTCGATATCCCATACTGCCATCACGAACGCTGGGACGGCGCCGGATATCCGCGAGGATTAAAGGCTGAACAAATTCCCCTGGCTGCGCGCATCTTTGCGGTGGTTGATGTGTGGGATGCGCTCATCTCAGACCGTCCTTATCGGTCTGCCTGGTCTCATGGAAAAGCACGCGCTTATATTGCGGATAACGCAGGAAAGCATTTCGACCCGGATGTGGTGAAACACTTTTTGAAATGGGTGGATGCCTAGATCGTCCGTTTTACATCCCGGCGCAACAGGTCATGCACGGTCTCCCTCTTTTGCATCAAACTGATCTGATCCCCGGAAAGCATCAACACCGCGGGCTTGCGCGCGCCGTTGTAATTGGATGACATGCTCAAGTGATAGGCGCCGCTCATGGGCACGGCCAACAGGTCTCCCTGTTGAATGGCGGACAATGCCAGGCCTTCGATGAGAACATCGCCGGATTCACAATAAGGCCCCGCTACAGAAACAATTTCGCTTCTTTCCCCGCCCGGGTCGGATACCACCAGACTGGAATATCTCGCCCCGTACATCGCATACCGCGGATTATCCGCCATGCCGCCATCGACCAGGGCCCAGGTCTTTTCGCCACGGTGTTTGATCACACCAACCCTGTACAGGGCCACACCTGCCCGTGCTACCAGGCTGCGCCCCGGCTCCAGATGCAAATGAGGAAGCGCCAGCCCGCGCTGGGTACATCCTTCGCGCACGGCTTCGGCGATTCCGCGTACATAACTTTCGATGGAAGGATGCGGCAACTCATCCTCATGATACGAAACTCCCCAACCGCCACCGGGACAAAAATGCCACTCATCTCCAAGACCAATTTTTTGAACGAGGTCGAGTGCCAGTTCAATGGCGGGCAGCAGAGGCTCCGGGTCGCGAAAATTGGAGCCTTGATGAAAGTGAATCCCTTTCAACGGCAGATAGTGTTCTTTGCAAAACTTCGCTGCACTTAATAATTCTTCAAGGGTCATGCCGAACTTGCTGGCGTGGTGGCCCGTCTGGGTATGAGCGTGATGTGTTGTCACCGTCACGCCGGGGAGAAATCGTAACCACAAGTTTGGGATCGCAGAATGTTTGGAAAGGATCGCAAGTCGTTCCAGTTCTGCCGGGTTATCGACCACGAGGATCCCCGCATGCTTGATGGCGGCTTTCAGGTCTGCGCTGGATTTGTTCACCCCATGTACAAGAATGTTCTCACGCGGCACATCGCCATGGCCTGCGATCGCGATCTCGCCCTCACCGGTGCAATCAACGGTCAGGCCGTGCAGCTGCGTCCATTGTGCGATGGCCGTACACAGGAAGGCCTTCCCTGCATAGGTTACAGAGGCAGGTTTCGGGTAGAAAGAAGCGAGCGCAGATTTGTATGCGCGGACGGCGTCGTCGAGCGTGGTCTGGTCATAAAGGTAGAGCGGCGTTCCGTACTGCTCCGCAAGCGCGGTGAGACTGACCCCTGCGATGGTTAATTGCCCCTGTTCGATTGTGGTGGTGATGGGGAAGAGTTCGAGCCGTTTCATCTACGTAGGACAGGTTATTTGTCGAAGAACAACATCCACCAGATCTCCCAGTTT
>Ga0268298_10006411_pt1 | contig 10696 bp, 8 predicted proteins | sample WWTPWeurt_MetaG_FD_194462 | JGI IMG/M metagenome (GOLD analysis project Ga0268298, IMG submission 194462) | Activated sludge microbial communities from WWTP in Nijmegen, Gelderland, Netherland - WWTP Weurt | ecosystem: Engineered > WWTP > Aerobic digester > Activated sludge | place: Netherlands... | reverse complement strand
CCGCAGCGATCGCAGCGTTCACATAGGCCTCGACCCGGTCGAGCGTCTCGCGCGGCACTTTCTCCGGATAGGTGAAGTCGAAGCGCGTCCGTTCTTCAGTAATATTCGACCCGGCCTGGTGGACGTCATTCCCGAGCTCCTTCCGAAGGCCCGCCAGCATGAGATGCGTCGCCGTATGGTAGGCAGTCACTTTGGCGCTATGATCAGCTAGCCCACCCTTGAATTTCCCCGCCGAAGCTGTGCGAGATAGGTCCTGATGCCGCTTGAACTCTGTATTAAACTCCTCTTTATCAATCTTTCCACCCCTTTCGATGACAATCTCTTCCGTTAGCTCAAAAGGGAATCCATAGGTAGTAAATAGATCGAACGCATCCTTTCCACTGATCTGGCCCCTACTTAATCTACGTTCCAATTCCTTCATTCCATTTGCAAGGGTGCTCCGGAATTTTCTCTCTTCCTCATCAATTTCACCAACAATCAGAACAGATTTCATGTTTACATCAGGGTACGCATCCATGTAAGGCATGATGAACGAATAGGCTATCGAACTAAGCTCTCCCTGTGGTATCCCAAGAAAGTCCGCATAGCGAATCGCTCGTCGAATCAGTCTACGAAGAACATATCCTTGATCAGTGTTAGAGGGAGATATACCGTCCGCAGCGAGAAACACTGCTGCCCGAATATGATCTAAAACAATCCGATACGCATAGGTGAGCTTAGAATCTTTTCCGTATTCGTTTTGAGAAAGTTGTGCAATCATATTTCTCGCACCATCAAAGACATCAAGCCGAAAGACGTCCGGATCATCAGCCAGCGCTGCTGCCATGCGCTCCAGCCCACCGCCAAAATCGACATTCTGCTGGGTAAGCTTTTCGAAACCAGTGTCGGTCTTCTTGTATTCCATGAAGACATTGTTGCCGATCTCCATGAAGCGGCCGCAGTCGCAGTTCACGTGGCAGGGTTCGTCCTTCCAAGCTGATGCCTCATGCATCTTCTTCTCATTCGTCGGATCGAAATCCCAGAACATCTCCGTATCTGGTCCGCCCGGCTCGCCGACTGGCATATTCGCTGGCACGCCGGCCCGGCTCCACCAGTTCTTTTTTTCTGGATAGTAGAAAATGCGCTCACCGGGCTTCATCCCATCTTTTTCCGCATCCTCGCCGATAGCAGCCTCGATGCCGATGGAACGGAAAAGCGACTGCCAGCGTTCAGCTGATTCGGTGTCGCGCGGGATGCCAAGCTCAGCATTACCGCGAAAACAGGTGAAGTAAAGGCGCTTCGGGTCGAGCCCGAGCTCAACCGTCAAGAACGTCCACATCCACTCGATCTGCTTTTCCTTGAAGTAGTCACCAAAAGACCAATTGCCGAGCATCTCGAAAAAGGTCGTATGGCGATTATCTCCCACTTCCTCGATATCCTGGCTGCGGAAGCATTTCTGCGAATCCGCGATGCGCGTCCCGAGAGGATGCCGTTCCCCAAGGAGATACGGCAAGATCGGCTGCATGCCAGAACCGGTGAAGAGCGTTGTCGGATCATTTTCCGGAACGAGCGGCGAGGATGGGACGATAGCGTGTGCCTTCTTCTGGAAAAAGGCGAGATATTTCGCCCGGATTTGGTGCGTCTGCATACATTCGAGTCTTAGCGGAGGGCTTTTTCGATACTCTTCTTGATATCACGGGAGAGCTGCCAAGGCAACAATCGCTCGATTTCAGAGAGGGCGCCCGCGATATCGGTCGATCGCGCCTCGAATTTCCGGCCGATGGCACGGATCGAGGAACGGAGAAAACTCGTATCGGAGACATCAGGACTCTTTACGATCTCGGCCATGACGACTGAAACAAAACGGTCGGCCTTCATTGCTTCTTGCTAAAGGATTCCCGCTTCTTTCGTAGGATATCTGCATCGATGTCCTGGATACGTTGGATAAGACGGGATCGTGCCGCTTTCTGGCTATCAAGTTCGAGTGTCCTACTATCGATCGATTTTTCTATCGCCCGAATTTCCGCATCTAGCTCGTTCGAGCGCCGTTCCAATCGAGACCGATCAGACTGGAGCATTGCGATTTCCCCCTCGGCTCGCCGTCGGCTGGACTGGATGGCCACCCCCTCTTCATTGCTTGTTATGCCAGTCATAGGAAGAAGTAGTTTATTCGGATTCGATGATATCAACCGTCACGCGCTCCGCATCATCCGGAATCGTAGCGATGAACATATCTGGTTTAAATTCTACTTGGAGGCGCCTGATTTCTGGATGCGTCGATAGGTATGTCCGGATCCCTTCTTCATCGAGGCCCAAAAGGCCGGACTTCAGTGCCGCAGGATCAATCGATGCCTGAAAAAGCATATCACTCTCAACTGTCAGGTCGATACGCTTCGACTCAAAATTTGCAAGGACGGCGCCGTAAGAAATGTCGTAAGAACGTGATTTCAATATAACGCCGCCAGATTCGGTTGTTTCCTTATCAAGAAGGGACCGAATAGCTGCCTCGGAAATAACAAATCCCTTCACCTGGAATCGGGCCTCGTATTCGAAGTCCTCCGCAACAGTTCCGGCAATCGGCGCGATCGGAGTGCCGATAAGATTCGCCTGCAATGATGGAACTAGGATGATTTCCCCAGGCTTTAGGGAACTACCAATCTCTCCGGCTGCGGCGCGTTTCGCCTCATCAGCAGCAGCCGACTTCGCCAGATCGAGATCAGACACGCTTATACTAGGAGATGATTTTTGGCCATCAGATCCCCCACCTGAAAACGCGCCCTTCACTTCGGCGGTAATTTTTTCGAATTTCGGACTGCCCTTGAAGCCGGGAATAGTGAATGTTCCGCTGGTGATGTTGTATCGATCGCCCGTACTATCGGCGACGACGCGGGCATCGATCTTGCCGGGAACAGTTTTTCCCGAGTCAGTCCTCGTTCCTGGAACTGTGATGCTTTCCGCGAGCCGATACAGCCTTCCGTCGGGGAGCTCGAACCGGGTCGTAGCGACCAGCGGCTGCGCTGCTTCGCTGTAGGCATTCATAATCGTTATCACACCGCTTGCCTTCGCGTTGTTCGCAGCATCCTGACCCGTGGCTGCACGGGAAATTCGAACGGTCTTTTCCGATTCGATCGAGCGGACCGGGATACCCGCGGTCCCATCAACGGTCCCGACAAGCGAGCGCTTTACGACATGCCGGACGGATTGCGGTTCAATTGCAATGATCGCCTCAGGTCGCAAAAAAATATAGCTGGCGGCAGCACCGCCGATGAGCAGCACCGTCCCCGCAACAAACCAGCGCCAAGTATGCCGCTCCGGGACTGGGCTGACTGTAGATGAAGATGAAAGAGCTGTAACCGGCCTTGAAACCTTCGAACGCTGTTCTTCTTCACGGTTCTCGAACAATCGCCGCAGCCGCTCCTTTCGTTCTGTCGAAGGAAGCTCCCTCCCCGCCGTGGCACGTCCTGCTGTTGGGGTTGATACTGGATGATTCTGCATCGGTGGCAACGCACCAGTTGGCGCCGGTTCTGATCGCATAGAATTCAATGCGGTCTGCATAGGAGGTGTGGTGTTCCGTACGCGGAGCGTACGTGGCGCAGGCTCAGAGAGATTCGGCTCACGAGCTGGCTTCATACCTCCTGGAGGGACAGGCGAGGTGGCGGTCGCCTCCGCGTGAAAATTCGCGCTACCGATCTCATTCGAACGGCGTAGACCGGTCTGAGGTTCATGCTCCACGGGCATCGGTATGGTTTCACCGTGCCGAACAGTGAACCGGGCAGCTGTATCCTGCTGACGCTGTGCTCGCAACACCGAATCTTGGTATTCCTGAATACGCAACCCGGCCTTTTCAGCGAGTCGCGCACCCTGCTCATCCTGCGTCATAACGATCACCGTCTTTCCGAGCTTTTCCGCTTCACGGGCGAGCAATTTCAGATTGATGATGCTCTGAAGGATAAGTGAGCGCTTAGGAAAAACGAAGATATTCTCAGCCGCACTAGACTTCCGGAGTCGCCCGACCGTACTGATGATTTCCTCATCGATCTCAATGTAGTGAGTCTCTGGCATATCCGCTTAAAGCTTTAGTGTTATTCGATTGATTCCATGCTGCGCTGCAGAATGCCGGTCAGTATTGGCTCTTCGTCGAGAGCGTTCAAGAGAGCAAGGTGCGCCAGGCCCATTGGAGTGATATCTTGAGGATTATTCAGCTCTCCAGTCTCATCAACAATCCGAGCAATATCATGCGGCTGAAGGAAGCTGATCTGCGGCGGTTTTGAGAACGGGAGATTCTTCGACCAATCTCCAGAGGAAAGAGCCTGCTTGATCCCTGGCAGTCCGGATCCACCCCCGCAGAGAAAGATCTTGGACGGCATAAAGTCTGTTTCGGCAAATTCGATAAGCGAAAGCTCTACGCCAGCAAGCCATACTCGACAATCATCAGCAAACAAGGTACTGATACGCTGAATATCATCTGGCTTCATTTGACCGATGGAGTAGCTGATCTTCATCTGCTCCGCCGCCTCAAACTTTATCTGGTATTCTTGGGCCAACCGCTTTGTAAAGGCACGGCCGCCAAGTGCGAACATTTTCGTCCCCTCGAGACCGCCATTTCTTACGACGGCAATATCAGTCGTTCCCCCACCGATGTCGATGAAGATGGCGCTGAAGTCGAGCATATCTTCGACCTCCACTGAACGAGCTACGGCATAAGGCTCCGCAACGATCGACAAAAGATCCAGATCAAGCTCGTCCGAGATAGTCTCAATCGCCCCAAGATGCGTCAGAGGCGCATAGGCATTGAACACGCTCATTGAGACTTCGCGCCCTTGAAAATTGAGAGGGTTCAGGACTCGATAACCATCAATCCGGACATCGACGATAGCGGCATTGATGAGCTTTATCTCTATCTCCTGGCCAGTTTCCCAGGCTAGTTGCTTTTTGATTCGCTCGAGCGCCTTTTCTTGGACCTTACTAATGATCATCTTCAACTCAGGCATTCCGATCTTAATTTCAGAATTGATCCGTTCATAGTGCACCGTCGTCGTTGTTCCCTTCACGAGCTCGCCAGCGATACCGATGATGCTTTTTTCGACTGATTTTATGCCGCTCTGTGCCTTGGCCGCATCGATCGCCTCACGCGCCGAACCGATGACGCCCCGGATGTCGGATACCGCGCCGCTCTGCATATTTCCGACTTTCTGCCTGGCCCGACCAACGCCAATCACCGTGCCTCGGCGATTCTCCCGATCAATGCGAAAAACAAGCGCCTTGACGACCTCTGTTCCGATGTCGAGCGCTAAAAATAATTCATCGCGATGCTTCCACGGTATACGTGAAAAGAATCCCATAACGAAACAGTTGTTTTTTGTATTATATCATCGGTTCGCCAAAAGCGTCGTACGGAGCTCTCTTCCAACAGTTTCGATAGCCGCCTGATCTAGGAGACCGGCGCCCGCTCCATAGAATCCGACCACGTTTCCAGCATTCGCCATGCCATAGCGAAGGCATTTCTCAAGCGGATATTGGTAGAGGTAAGCTGCGAAAAATCCCGAACCAAACGCATCGCCAGCACCAGTGGTATCAACGAGGCCGTGCGGCTCGAAAACTTCCCCATGCCATATCTCTCGACCGTCATATACCCAAGCGCCCCGTTTCCCATCCGTAAGAGCGACCACGGAAGGGCCAAAACGGTGCAATGCCTTCAGGAGATACTGCTCGTCATTTAGAACTTCCGGATCGTTGCCAATGCCACCCGCTAGAAGAAATTCGATCGCCTCATCCTTGTTGAGGAACAGCGCCGAAACGTGCGGAAGTGATTCGAGTAAAAATCTTGGGTCATCTTTCAGATTGTGTTGTCCGGGATTGAGAGCAATGCTCGAACCGAAGCGCTCAGCTGCCTGGATGACCATGGAAAGATTCTCTTTCCATTCGCCATTCAGCGCGCTTACATAAAACCACTCGTATCCCGCTAGTTGTCGTTCATCGATCTTGAGCTGCTCGTTCGCGTCACGGTTGTGGAAAATAATCCTATCACCCGTCTGTTCGATAACCACGATTGCTGAAAGATCAGAACGTGCCCCGGCCACTCTATCGAGAGTAGTCGTAAGCACTCCGGCCCCGCGAAGCGTTGTGAGAATCCAATCACCAATCTCATCGGTACCGATCCTGCTATAGACCGCTGCCTCATGTCCCAATCGGACAAGCCCCTGGGCAACGTTGGCTGCCACCCCGCCGATCGCTTCGGCTCGATCCTGACAGCGGAATTTTCCGCCAAGCTCGAAAGCGACCTTCACCTGCGATCGGAGATCTTCGGGAGTCTCCAGCACAACCCCCTCCCCGGTCGGGAAAAAAAGGTCTTTCGATACAGAACCGATGCACAGGATTCGATGAATCATAGCTGAATGAAGCATTATGCGCCCGGAACGAACCGCATCTCAAAAATCTCGGAAAGTCGGTTATATTTCGCGAGTCGCTCACCGCGCGCAAGCGATCCCGTCTTGATATAGTCAGCTCCTGCTGCGACCGCAAGGTCAGCAATAAAATCATCGCATGTCTCTCCTGAGCGATGCGATATGACTGTCCGCATGCCGTGCTCTTTTGCAAGCGCAATACAATCGATGGTCTCTGAAAGGGTGCCGATCTGATTTACCTTTATGAGAACGGCGTTGCAGGCATCGGCCTCAATCGCCTGGCGGAGACGCTTCACGCTGGTCACGAGAAGATCGTCGCCCACAAGCATGAGCTTCGCGCCCATCTCCCTCTTGAATTCTGACCAACTTCCCCAATCTTCCTCATGGAACGGATCTTCGATCGAGAAGATCGGGAATCTCCCAGTCCATTCCCGGTAGAGAGCAGCCAGGCCTGCGTGGTCAAGTACGGCTTTTTCCGGCTTCAAGAGATAGCGGTCAGATGCGCGGTCATAAAAAGAATTAGCAGCTGCATCAATGTCAAGGAGGACTTCTTTTCCTGGGACATAACCGCTGGCTTCTATCGCTTTTACTAGCAACATGAAAGCCTCGGCATGATCCTTGAGCCGTGGCGCAAAGCCACCCTCATCACCGACATCGGTCGTATAGCCCTCAGTCCGAAGGAGCTTCTGGAGCGTATGGAAGATCTCGCTTCCAGCCCGAAGCTGCTCGGGATAACCCACGATACCGACTGGAACGATTTTGAATTCCTGGATCGAAAGACCCGAATCCGCATGCTCTCCGCCGTTGATAACGTTGAACATTGGTACAGGAAAAGTCTCCGCTTCGCGCTTATACGGAATGAGATCTTCGAGATGGGCGTAAAGTGCCATATCCGAGCTTTCTGCCGCTGCGCGGGCACAGGCAAGAGAGGCGCCGAGGATCGCATTAGCGCCAAGGCGGGACTTCGATTCTGTTCCATCGAGCTCGCAAAGCCTCGTATCAATTTGTCGCTGCTCGCTCGGGTCCATGCCGATGAGCGCGTCTCGGATCTCAGTATTTACATGAGCGACTGCCTTCAGGACGCCTTTCCCCTGGTAGCGGTTCTCCTCGCCGTCGCGAAGTTCAAGCGCCTCATGCGCGCCAGTCGATGCCCCTGATGGGACACTCGCCTTTGCGATCGTTCCATCATCGAGCAATACGCGAGCTTCAACGGTCGGATAACCGCGCGAATCAAGAATCTCCCGTCCTTTGAGGTCAGTGATACGTGCCATAGAAAAAATACATTAATTCGGGATACCTCTTCGTATCATATCATGCAGCGATAAGCGGCCGGAGGCCAGGCAATTCATGGCCGGCCATATATTCAAGCATCGCCCCGCCGCCGCTCGACACGAAGCCGATCCGGTGGAATACACCGGCCCGTTCCAAGACCGCAAGCGATTCGCCGCCGCCGATGATGACATATGCATCAGTCTCGAGGATCGCATTCAGGATAATATTTGTCCCGATATCATACGGTTTTTCCTCGAACTTTCCCATCGGCCCGTTCCAAACGATCGTCTTCGCTTTCTTTATGATTTCGGCATAATAGGAAGCTGTCGTTTTTCCAATATCGAGCCGCGCTGGAGAATCGAAATCCTGCGGCAAAAGCACCTTATCAGAGAAAGAGATCTTCTGGTCAATTGCTTCGTTGGCAATTTTCCCGCCAACAAGCACACAGTCATACGCCTCCTCGAGTGCGCGTATGAGAGGCAGCTTGGTTTCGATCTTGGCCCCGCCGATAATAGCGAGCGCCGGCCGCTCGGGATTGAAACGAACCGCGTCAAGCCGCTCCGTCTCTTCCGCCAAGTGGAGACCCGCATAGGAGGGCAGATGCTCCGTCACGCCAACCACTGATGCATGGGATCGATGAGAGACACCAAAAGCCTCGTTAACATATACATCGAACGGGGCGGCGAGATCGGCAGCGAATGCAGCATCGTTAGCGGTCTCGCCCGGATCGAAGCGGACATTCTCCAGTAGCAGAACATCGCCCGAAGCGGCTGCCGCAATCGCTGCACTGACTATCGTTCCACGGCAAGCAGGCACAAAGTGCACTGTCCGCCCCAGGACGTGAGTAACTTCGGGAACGAGGCGCTCGACCGAATATTCGGGATCGCTGTTGCCATCCGGACGGCCAAAATGGGTCAGCAGGGTGATGGAGCGCGCGCCGGCACCAACAACAAAATCAATAGTCTGGCGAGAAACTTCGAGCTTGAACCCTTCCTGGACATGCGCCAGATCATCCAATTCTACGTTAAAATCGACCCTGACGAGGACATTCTTTCCGGAAAAATCAGCCGAGGTGATACTTTTGAGTAACATACAGTGATGGTATAAAAAAAGGATTAGCGGCCCATGCCGATGACGCCCACCATGACGCCAATGAGCGCAGTGAGCGCGGTGAATACCCAAGCACGCATAACAACTTTTGGCTCAGGCCACCCTCTGGCCTCGAAGTGATGATGGAGGGGGGCGGCGAGAAATACCTTTCGGTTCAAATAACGTTTCGCAAACATCTGAATTGCAGCGCTTCCCGATTCCAATGTATAGATGAAGACGATGATGAATAAGACGAGCACCGAATTCGTCAGTAAAGCGACAACGCCGAGTGTTGTACCGAGGGCGATTGCTCCAGTGTCTCCCATAAAGAATCGGGCTGGATAGATATTGAACCAAAGGAAAGCTAGCAGTGCGCCGGCGACCGCGGCACAAAAGCTTGAGAGATCGACCTTATTGTGCATGAAAGCAATAAGGGAGAATGAGGTGAACGCGATAAGGAGCACTCCACCATTCAGGCCATCAAGCCCGTCAGTCTCATTCGATGAAATGGCCGAAAAAAGTATAACGAAGATGAATAGCGGGACATACCACCAGCCGATCGAAAAATCTCCGACCGCTGGAACGTGGATCATGTCCCAGCCGAGCTTTGAATAGAACCACCAGGCTCCGAGACCGGCGATAGCGATAAGCCACCAGAATCGCGCAAGAAAGCGCATCCCGCCGCCCTTGTTCGTCCCGATACCGCGCACGCTCATGTAGTCATCGATAAGCCCCAAGACACCTGCTGTCACAAGCGTAAAGAGCGGGAGCCAAGTCTGAGAGCGCTTCAGAAAATCGAGGCGCGCGATGAAATTCGTATCAAATAAGACTGCCAGAAGCGGAAAAATCCACTCCGATAAGAAGGCGAGCAGCAGCACGGCCATCCAGATAATGACGCCTCCCATGGTCGGTGTTCCTGCTTTCCAGGCATGCAGACTCGAGACAAAGTTCAGCTTATCGCCCGAAACGCCGTTCTCTTTTATTCGGATGCCGATTTTGTGCTTGTAGAGGATGTGGGTCCAAAGTGGCGTGAGAAGAAAGGCCAGCAGAAAAGCGAGTAGCCCTGTCGCAAGGACTTTCATCACATTCATCACTACCGGAAGCGACTGGATATGAGCAAGGGCGAGAGAATCCATACCGTGTACGTATTTATATTATAGCCAATCAAAGGATTCGAAGCTCCAATCGAACATAGACTGCACGCTCTGCCAACGGTACGGATCATTCAAGACGACAGCGATGACCGGGTGCTCGCCCGAGGGATCGGTCGCGACCGCGAGAAGCGAATAGCCCGCAAGCGGTGTGAAACCAGTCTTCGTCCCAACGAGATTCGGCATCGATCCGATGAGCTGGTCTGTGTTGAAAACCTCGTGCGTGAGCCGGCCGTCGATCGATGTGATGCTTGCCTTTTCGATCTTCATGATCTCCCAAAGGATGTCATGCTGAAGCGCTACGCTTGCGATCGTCGCAATATCCTGAGCAGACGAATAACACCGATTCTCCTCGCCGTCAATCTCTAGTCCGGACGGGGTGCAAAACAGAGAATCAGCCAATCCCAGCTCGGCTGCCCGCTCGTTCATAATGCGGGCAAAGCCCTCTTGCGTCCCGCCAAGATGCTTGCCGAGCGCAATGGCTGCATCGTTAGCACTATTCATGAGAGCGGCCTTGAGGAGGTCGCGCACTGTAAGTCGCTCCCCGACCTCAAAGCGAACTCCGGGGCAATATCCGGAACGTGGACAGCCGATCCGCGTACCTTCGCTATAGACCGCCTCTTCGTCAATCGTCACTGCTGTCTCGAGATCCTGAACCCGCTCGACGACGATAAGCGCTGTGAAGAGCTTGGTCAGGGATGCAATCTGGCGCCGATCATCAGCATTTCTCGCATAGAGCACCTGTCCCGATTCCGCATCCATGATGACCGAAGCATGCGCTGTCGGCACAGAGAGCCGTGG
>Ga0268298_10006409_pt1 | contig 10697 bp, 11 predicted proteins | sample WWTPWeurt_MetaG_FD_194462 | JGI IMG/M metagenome (GOLD analysis project Ga0268298, IMG submission 194462) | Activated sludge microbial communities from WWTP in Nijmegen, Gelderland, Netherland - WWTP Weurt | ecosystem: Engineered > WWTP > Aerobic digester > Activated sludge | place... | reverse complement strand
ACAGGCGAGCCGCTGCCGCGCGACCTCTACGACAAAATGATCGCGGCGAAGAATTTCCAGAGCGGCATGCAGACGCTGCGCCAGATCGAGTTCGCGCTGTTCGACCTGCTGCTGCACAGCGAATTCGACCCCGCCGGCACGCGCACCGTGCAGGAATTGATCCTGGCCGTGCGCGAGGAAGTGGCGGTTGTCTTCCCGCCCGAGTGGAACCGCTTCCCGCAGAGCTTCGCCCACATCTTCGGCGGCGGTTACGCGGCGGGCTATTACAGTTACAAATGGGCGGAAGTCCTTTCCGCCGACGCCTATGCCGCTTTCGAGGAAGCGGGCAAGACTTGCGGCAGTACCCTCGACGCCGAAACCGGCGCGCGCTTCTGGCGCGAAATTCTGGCCGTCGGCGGTTCGCGGCCGGCGATGGAATCGTTCAAGGCCTTCCGCGGCCGCGAGCCGGAAGTGGATGCCTTGTTGCGGCATAATGGCATGATCGATGCCTGACCGACGGAGGCCGCCCATGCGATTCCCGCTCGCCATTGTCCTGCTCGTCGCGGCGCTCGCCGCGCATGCGCAGATGACTTATCGCTGGATCGACAAGGAAGGCAAGGTTCATTACACCGACCGGCCGCCCGTCCCCGGCGAGGCCTCCAGGGTCGAGCAGAAGCGATCGACGCAGTTGGGCGCCGACCAGACGATGTCATATGCCCTGCGCAAGGCCACGACGGAATATCCGGTGACGCTCTACACGCAAACGGATTGCGGCGAGGTCTGCAAGCAGGCGCGCGATCACCTGACGCGGCGCGGCGTGCCCTTCAGCGAAAAAGCCGTGACCACCGAGGACGACCTCAAGGCCCTGCGCACGCTGGTCGGCGAAGGCGATTTGATCGTTCCGGTCGTGCAGGTGGGCGGCAAGTCGTCCCGCGGCTACCTGGCGTCCAGTTGGGACAGCCTGCTCGACGCCGCCGGCTATCCGAAGGCGAACGCCAAGCCCGCCGGCCGCTGACGCGGCTACTCCGCCACCAGCAGCAGCGCCGACAGCTCGCGCTCGAGCAACGCCGGATCGCCGGCGTTGAGCGCCACCAGCTGACGCAGGTGGGTGACGCTGTCGACGTCCATGGTCGTGCAGCGCAGGCCGACGCGACGGCCTTCGACGTGGGCCACCACGGCGTGCATGATGATCACCGCGACGTCCGACAGCTTCAGCTTGATCTGGCAGTTGGCGTCGGCCTCACCGCGCCAGTGCGGCGACATCTTCACCAGGGCGCCCTTCAACGAGATGTCGACGAGTTCGGCCGGCCACACGCCCGCCGCATCGACCAGCTGCACCGGTGAATGAAACACTGCGCGCCAGAACTGGCGGCGATCCGAACCATTGCTCATGAACACTCCTCCCGTCCCCATGCGCCATAACGCGCTGCGATTATAGAGCGCGCTCCGGTATCATCAGCCACGACATGAAAGCCACCTGTTTTCACTGAAGACCAATTTCGCCAGATGGAGGCGGACTAAAACAAGGAATGGGGCGTTCGCCGCCGACTCGTGATAATTACACTCACCCGCACTGCGGCCCAACTGGCCGAAAGCGCCTCGGCCCGGATGCTGGCCGTCGGCATGTACATCGCGGACACCACCGAAGGTGCAGTATGACTACCGCCCTGGACCTTGTTGAAGATGACCTCGTTACTCTGGCCGAGACCATGCGGGCCGGGTTCGCTTTGATTGCCTCTCACCAGAACTATGGCCGCACGGACGCTAACGACGGTGAGATGCTTTCCGCAGGATGCGACCACGGGGGCAAATGCGAATACTCCGGGAAGCACTGAGGCCGAAGCGCCTCGGGATGTGACACCGCCCCGGCTCCGGCCGGGGTTTTTCTTGGGATTGAACCAATGCAAAGCAATGTGTATCATACACACACATGAACAGCGCCGACCTGATGCGTGAACTAAAGCAAGCCGGATGGCAACTTGACCGGGTGCGCGGATCGCACCATGTTTTCAAGCACCAGACGAAGCCCGGCATTGTGGTCGTCCCTCACCCGAAGAAGGACCTCGGGGCGGGCTTGGTGAAGGCCATCAGGCGGCAGGCTGGACTTGTTGAGAGGTAATTGCCATGCGCTATCCCGTTGCTATTGAACCCGGAACCCATACAGAAGCCTTCGGCGTTGTTGTGCCCGATCTGGCCGGTTGTTTTTCCGCCGGAGATACGATGGATGAGGCGTTGACCAATGCCGAGGAAGCCATCACGGCATGGATTGAGGCAGCGCTTGATTCTGGCCTGGAGATTCCCCAGCCGTCCGACATCGATGCCCTGCGCAAGACACACAAGGCGTACAAGTCTTGGGTATGGGCGCTTATCCAGGTCGATCCGTCGGTCCTCGACGACACGCTGGAGCGGGTCAATATCAGCCTCCCGCGCCGGATTCTGCATCGCCTTGACGCACATGCCAAGGCGGCCGGAGAGTCGCGTTCGGGCTTTATCGCTCGCATGGCATTGGAGCACTGACCTAACCCGCGACAACTGCGCTAACCCACAACTAGCCGATTGAAATCACAGACACCTGTAATCATACGGCTCTTACGTTGATATGAAAATTGCCACCTGGAACGTCAATTCGCTGAAAGTGCGCCTGCCGCACGTACTCGACTGGTTGGCGGCGCAACGGCCCGACGTGTTGTGCCTCCAGGAAACCAAGCTCGAGGACAAGGCCTTCCCCTTCGCCGACATCGAGGCGGCCGGCTATCGGGCCATCCACCACGGCCAGAAGACCTATAACGGCGTCGCCATCCTGGCACGTTCCGAAGCAGGGGACGTCGTGCGCAACATCCCGGCCCTCGACGACCCGCAGGCGCGCGTAATCGCGGCCACGGTCGACGGCGTGCGCATCGTTTGCGCCTACATGCCCAACGGCCAAGCGGTCGGCTCGGACAAGTACGAATACAAGCTGAAATGGCTGCGCGCGCTCAAGCTGTGGCTCAGGGACGAGCTGACGCGCCATCCGCGCCTCGCCCTGCTCGGCGATTACAACATCGCTCCCGAGGACCGCGATGTCCATGATCCGCAAGCGTGGGCGGGACAGGTACTGTGCTCTGAGCCGGAACGCGATGCCTTTCGCGCGCTGCTCGAACTGGGCCTGACCGATGCCTTCCGCCTGTTCGAGCAGCCGGAAAAAGTGTTCAGCTGGTGGGATTACCGCATGCTTGCCTACCAGAAGAACATGGGACTGCGCATCGACCACATCCTCCTGTCGCAACCGCTGGCGGCGATATGCCGTTCATGTGGCGTTGATAAGGCACCGCGCAAGCTGGAACGGCCTTCCGACCACGCGCCGGTGATGGCCGAGTTGGCGCCCTGAACATGGACAACCTCGTCGAGCTTTATCCGGTGCTAGCCAAACTGCCGGCGGAATTGCGCGACCGCGTGCTGGCCAGCCTCAAGGCCGTAACCGTTCCCGCGGCCACCACGCTGTTCGACGAACGCCAGCCATGCCACGGATTTCCCTTGGTCCTGGCCGGCGCCATCCGCGTCGTCAAACCGGCCGCCAACGGACGCGAGCTGCCGCTGTACCGGGTGCTGCCCGGCGAGTCGTGCATCATCAGCTCCGGCTGCCTGCTGGGCCATGCCGACTACAACGCTCGGGGCGTCACCGAAACCGAAACCACGCTGGCGCTGCTGCCGCGCCCCCTGTTCGATGAATTGCTGACTCAGCCCGTCTTCCGCGACTTCGTCTTCCATCTCTTTTCGGAACGCATCGCGGACCTGATGCAGCTGATCGAGGAAGTCGCCTTCCGCAAGCTCGACCAGCGCCTGGCGGGTTTGTTGCTGGGCAAGGGCCGGCTGGTGAAGGCCACGCACCAGCAGCTGGCCGACGAACTCGGCAGCGTGCGCGAGATGGTCAGCCGACTGCTCAAGGGCTTCGCCGAGCACGGCCTGGTGCGCATCGCCCGGGAGCAGATCGAGATCGTGGATGCGGCCGGCCTGCGCAGGATCGCCGAAGGGTAGCTTGGTGACTTTGGTCACAGACGCGCCGGCGCCGACGTGATGAAATTCAGCCGTCGCTCCCGGACACCCACTATTGGAGAATCCATCATGAAAACGAATGTCGGCGGTATCGATCGTATCCTGCGCATCGTCGTCGGTCTCGCGCTGGTCGCCTGGGCGCTGCTCGGCGGCCCGGTGTGGGCCTGGATCGGCGTCGTGCCCCTGGCGACTGGCCTCATGGGCTTCTGCGCGCTGTATCCGCTATTGGGCATCAACACCTGCCCGATGAAGAAGTAGTCATCATGTTGGCCAGCCGGATGTAATCGGCAACCGCCAGTTCCTCGGCACGCGCGGTGGGCGCAATGCCCGCCGCCGCCAGCCCGGCTTCATCCACCAGTTCGCGCAGGTTGTTGCGCAGCATCTTGCGCCGCTGACCGAAGGCGGCGAGGACGAGCTTCGCCAGCAAGGCCTCGTCGCACGCCGCCAGCGCATCAACGGACTTGGGAATCAGCCGGACGATGGCGGAATCCACCTTCGGCGCCGGGTTGAAAGCACCCGGCGGCACAATGAACAGGCGGTCCATGTCGAAGCGGTATTGCAGCATCACCGACAGCCGGCCGTAGTCCGCCGTGCCAGGATCGGCGACCATGCGGTCCACCACTTCCCTTTGCAGCATGAAGTGCATGTCGCGCACCGAATCCGCAAACGCCGCGAGATGGAACAGCAACGGCGTCGAAATGTTGTAGGGCAGATTGCCGACCACGCGCAAATCCCGGCCGAGCGCACCGAAATCGAAGTCCAGCGCGTCGCCTTGGTGGATCGTCAGCCGCTCGGGTGGAAAGCGTTCCTTCAGGCGCGCAATCAAATCGCGGTCGATCTCGACCACGTACAGATGATCGAGCCGCTCCAACAGCGGCGCGGTAAGCGCGCCCAGTCCCGGGCCGATCTCGACCATGCGCTCTTCGCGGCGCGGCGCGATGGCCTCGACGATGTTGCGGATGACGCCGGGGGAAACGAGGAAGTTCTGTCCGAACCGCTTGCGAGGGGCGTGTTCCTTCATCGCCTCGCCACGATGTCGGCCGCGACCTGGACCGCGGCGAACAGGCTGCGCGGATCGGCGCGGCCGGTGCCGGCGAGATCGAGCGCCGTGCCGTGGTCGACCGAGGTGCGCAGGATGGGCAGGCCGAGCGTGATGTTGATGCCTTCCTCGAAGGCCGCGTACTTCAGCACCGCCAGGCCCTGATCGTGGTACATCGCCAACTGCGCGTCCGAACCAGCCAGCACCTTGCGCGTAAACAGCGTGTCGGCGGGCAGCGGGCCAACCAGGTCCATGCCTTCGGCGCGCAGCGCGTCGAGCACCGGCGCGATGACCTCGATTTCCTCCATGCCGAGGTGGCCGCCCTCGCCCGCATGCGGATTCAGCCCGGCGACCAGGATGCGCGGTTTCACGAAACCGAACTTGCCGACCAGATCGCCATGCAGGATGCGAATCGTCGTCGTCAGTTCCTCGCGCGTAATTGCGGCAGGGACATCCTTGAGCGGCAGGTGCGTGGTGGCCAGCGCCACGCGCAGGCCAGCCTGCTCGCCGGTGCCGGCCAGCATCATGACGACGCGCGGCGTGCCGGTGCGCTCGGCCAGATACTCGGTGTGGCCCGTAAACGCAGTGCCGGCATCGTTGATGATGCCCTTGTGCACCGGCGCCGTGACCATGGCCGCATATTCACCGCGCATGCAGCCATCGCAGGCGGCATCGAGCAGATCAAGCACGTAGCGCGCATTGGCGGTATCGAGCCGGCCGGCGACGCAAGGCGCGCGCAGCGGCACGTGGCGGACTTCCAGCCCGGCGATATCGATGCCCAGCCGATGGGCGCGCTCGCGCAGCAGATCACGGTCGCCGAGTACCACCAGCCTGCAGTGGCGTGTCGCCACGGCTGACTTTTGCAGGGCCAGGCAGATGTCCGGCCCGATACCGGCCGGCTCGCCCGAGCTGACCGCGATGACCGGCGCGATCACTTTTCTTCTAATCGATATTCGACGTAGGCGCGGTCGCGCAGCTGGCGCAGCCAGTCCTGGTAAGCTTCGTCGGCCTTGCGCTCACGCAGCGCCTGGCGCGCCATCTGGCGCTGCCGGTCCTTCGAGGCATCCTCGGTGCGTCGCTCGAGCACCTGGATCAGGTGCCAGCCGAACGGCGAACGCACCGGCGGGCTGATCTCGTTGAGTTTCAGGGCATCCATGGCTTTCTCGAAATCGGGCACCGTGTCGCCCTGGTACAGCCAGCCGAGATCGCCCCCCTTGGCCCCCGACAGATCGCTGGAATGCTGGCGCGCCAGTTCGGCGAAATCGGCGCCGTTGTCCAGCCGTTCCTTGAGCACCACCAGCCGCCGCCTGGCCTCGGCATCGGGAATCACCTCGTTCACCTTGACCAGGATGTGCCGCGCATGCGTCTGCTTGAGCGCCTGCGTCCGCAACGCGCCGCCACGCCGGTCGACCACCCGGATGATGTGGAAGCCGGCGGAACTCTTGAGGATGTCGCTGGTTTCGCCGAGCTTGAGCTTGCGCGCCGCTTCGACATACAAGGTCGGCAACCGGTCCGCCGGCCGCGGCTCCATGACGCCGCCCGACAAGCCATCGGGCGCGTCGGAAAAACTCGCCGCGACGCGGGCGAAGTCCTCGCCTTTTTGCAGTTGCGTCCACGCCTGTTCGGCGCGCGCGCGCAGCTCGGCCAACTGCCGGGCGCTGGCCTGCTCGGGCACGCGCACGACGATGTGGGCAAGCTGGACGATCTCCGCGTTCTGGCCGGGCTGCCCCGCCGTCTCCAGATAGTTGTCGATCTCGCCCTCGGAGATGACGATGCGGTTCTCGACCTCGCGCTCGCGCAGCCGTGAAATCGTGATCTCCTGGCGAATTTCCTCGCGGAACTTCCGCCAGGCCAGCCCATCCCGTTCCAGGGCTTCCTTGAACTCCGGCAGCGACAACCGGTTGCTTTCGGCGATGCGGCGCAGGGCGGCATCGAGCTCGTCATCGGGCACGTCCATGCCGGCATCGCGCGCGAATTGCATCTGGGCGCGATCGACGATCAGCCGTTCGAGCAACTGCTTCTCCATGACGTCGCGCGGCGGCAACTGGACGTTCTGCCCGCGCAACTGGCGCTCGACCATCGTCAGTCGCGAACGCAGCTCGAACAGGGTGATGGCCTCGCTATTGACGACGGCAACGATGCGATCCAGCTCGACCGATCGTGGCGCGGCCGGCGCGGCGGCGGCAACGAGCAGGGGCGCCAGCAAGACAAGGAGATGACGGGTCATGGTATCGATCAATGGTCTCCGAATACGGGATCGGCGGTCGGCTGGCTGATGACGCCGTAACCGACGACGTTGCGCTTGAGCATGTCGAGGGGATTGGAGCCGATTCTGGCCAGCCCGTTCAACTCCAGCTGCACGAAGAACGACGTCGACGACTTGTCGGCCGTAGTCGCCAACCGGTGCAGAACCACGCGCGCCACCCAACAGCCGCCATCATACTCGAGCCCGGCGACGCCCTCGACCAGACGCCTTTCCAGGATCGAGTAGTTGTAGCGGCCGACGCCGTGCCAGCCGCCAGCGATGGGCCACTGCCCCGAGAGATCGACCTGGCGGAACTGGTCGCGCGTGTAACGGTAGCTCGCGTTCAACACTTTCCCCGGTTCGGGTTGATAACGGCCACCGGCGTTGAAGCGCTCGGTGCGATTGAAGTTGGGATCGTACTGCCAGCCCGTGTCGACATGCACGCCAGGGGCGATGCGGCCGGAGAACGCCGCCAGGAAATCGGTGCGCCGGCTGGTGCGCGGCGCTTCGCCCGGCAGTGTCACCGCCTGGTCGCGGAAATAGAAGCGCTGGCCGACGGCGCCGCGCATCAACTCGCCGCCGCTCTCGGGATCGACGAGGCGCGAGACCAGGGCCGAGGTCAACTGGTTCGCGTCGCCGATGCGATCATTGCCGCCGTAGCGGTTCTCGCCGAAGATCTGGGCGAAATTGAAATCCATCAGTGCCGAATCGAACACCGGAATTTCGCTCTGTTGGCGCGACGGCACGTTGAGGTAGTAGAGTCGTGGCTCCAGCGTCTGCACCAGCGAGCGGCTCAGCCAATTGACGTCGCGCTCGAAGACCAGCCCGGAGTCGATGCTGAAAATCGGCACGTTGCGCGTCTGCCGATCGGGCACCCCGATCGCCTGGTCCTGGAGGTTGTATCGCGTACTGTGCAGGCCGAATTTGGGTGTGGCGTAGAACGCGGCCGTCTGGATCGGCAGCGAGAACTGCGGGTAAAGCGCGAGACGCTGGCCGGTCACGAGCGTCGGGTGATCGAACCAAACGTACTCGCCGGAGAAGGCGAAGGACAGCCCCCCCGGCAGATCGGGACGGACGGCCGAAGCCGTCAGCTGCGGCACGCGGTAGTAAGGCCTGCCGATCGGCGCCTTGGGATCCTGCAGGGTCTGGAAACTCTGCACCAGTGCCGCGGCGTTCCACCAGCCGGCGCCATACGTCACGCTGCCCTGGCGCAGCAGGTTGGCCTGCGACACCATGTGTACCTTCGACGACAGATCGTCGAAGTACTGGTCGTCGGATACGCCATTGAGATTGAGGTTGCCGGTCAGCCCGGGCGCAAGCGTGTGGTCGTGCAACACGGCATAGGCGTAGCGGTTCGCGCTCTTGAGCTGATCGTTGGGCAGGTATTCGAGCCGCGTCTGCCCCTTGAAGCTCGGCGCCAGATAACGGAACTCGGTGTTCAACTGGATGCCGCGCTTGGTCATGACGCGCGGCGCGATGGTGGCATCCATGTTCTCGGCGATGTTCCAGTACCACGGCAGCGTCAACTCGAGACCGCTGGTGCTGCTCGAGCCGAAGGTCGGCGCCAGCAGGCCAGACTTGCGCTTGTTGTTGAGCGGAAACGTCATCCACGGCCAGTACAGGATCGGCGTGTCCTTGAAGTACACCTTGCTGCCGGTGGCGGTGCCGGTCTCGGTGTTGTAGTCGAGCGCCATTTCGTCCGCCTGGACATACCAGTCGCGCCGGCCCGGCTCGCAGGTGCTGTAGGTGGCCTGCTTGAAGCGATACAAACCGTCGCCCTCGAAATCCAGCCAGCTGGCCGCGCCGCTGCCGGTGATCGGCTCGCGCGCAACGGGGGTCGGCAGCTGCACCTGGCCGGGCTTCTTCTTCGGCGGCGGCAGGCGCTTGATGCTGTACTCGGGCTGTTCGAAATAGCCCTGCTTATCCGTGTTCTTCAAGAACAGGTGCGGGCCGGCAATCGTGTCCTCCTCGCGCCGCAGGCGGACATCGCCGGTGGCCTCGGTGGCGTCTTCCGCCTGCCGATACACCAGCCGGTCGGCATTGACGATGCCATCGGCCTTGCGCAACACGACCTTGCCGGTGGCGATGGTTTCGACATCGGTTTGTCCCGTGATCGCGTCGGCAACGATATAGGTCGCCTGGTCTGCCGGCACCGCCTCGGCCGGCGCGGCCGCCGGTTTGACGGCCGGCTGCTCCACGGCGACGCTGGCCGGCTTGGCCGGCTTGACTGGATTCGGCGCACCGATCAGGGCGGGATCGACCCGCAGCGGCGGCAAGCCATCGGCGGCGATGGCGGTGCCGGCCACGCCAATGACCAGCCAGCCGCCCAATCGTGCGCCCATGTGCGCGCCAAGCCGGAAACCCATGCTCGCCTGCCTGCCCCGAATGCCTAGGAATGTCGCGCCGAAGCGCACTGAATGCCGATGCTAGAATTTTGCAAATTCTAACATTCCGGACAGGTGCGCCACGTGGAGCGTCAGCGGCAAATCAGCGAGTGGATCGGGCGCCTGAATCCGGGACGGAACTTCACGCTCGCCCCGGCATCCGCCGATGCCAGTTTCCGGCGTTATCTGCGCGTCACCTTCGACGACGGCACGACGCGCGTCGTCATGGATGCACCGCCCAGCCACGAGGACGTCAAGCCCTGGCTGCATGTGCAGAAACTGTTTCACGATGCCGGCGTCCATGTGCCCGAGGTCTACGCCACCGACCTCGAACGCGGCTACCTGCTGCTCTCCGACCTCGGCTCGACGACCTACCTGGCCGACCTCACCAGCCACAACGCCGACGCGCACTACCGCGCCGCCCTCGACGCGCTGATCCACATCCAGCTGGCCAGCCGGCCCGACGAACTGCCCGCCTACGACCGCGTGCTGCTCAAGCGTGAGCTCGATCTCTTCCCGGACTGGTATCTCACGAAGCACGTAAAGATCGCGCTGACGGAAAGTCAGTCGTCGCAACTCGCCGCCGTGTTCGAGAAGATTCTCACCGTCAACCTGGCCGAGCCTGGCGTCTATGTCCATCGCGACTATCACTCGCGCAACCTGATGGTCACCGAGCCAAACCCCGGCATCATCGACTTCCAGGACGCGGTGTACGGCCCCATCACCTACGACATCGCCAGCCTGATGCGCGACGCCTTCCTGAGCTGGGACGAGGAATTCGTGCTCGACGTGACCATCCGCTACTGGGAGAAGGCCCGCAAGGCCGGTCTGCCGGTGGGCGACGACTTTGGCGAGTTCTACCGCGCGGTGGAATGGATGGGCCTGCAGCGCCACCTGAAAGTGGCCGGTATCTTCGCCCGCCTCACGCTGCGCGACGGCAAGCCGAAGTACCTGGCCGACGCGCCACGCTTCATCCAGTACATCCGCACCACCACCAGCCGCTACCGCGAGCTGGCGC
>Ga0268298_10006408_pt1 | contig 10697 bp, 7 predicted proteins | sample WWTPWeurt_MetaG_FD_194462 | JGI IMG/M metagenome (GOLD analysis project Ga0268298, IMG submission 194462) | Activated sludge microbial communities from WWTP in Nijmegen, Gelderland, Netherland - WWTP Weurt | ecosystem: Engineered > WWTP > Aerobic digester > Activated sludge | place: Netherlands... | reverse complement strand
TCGGGCGCGATGGCCTTGTGCCGCGAGCCATCGGCCGCCACCTCCTCGCTGACGACGAAGCCGCCGCCCACCGAGTAGTACACGCGGTTGGCCAGGGCCTCGCCGGAGGTGTCGAAGGCCTCGAAGCGCATGCCGTTGGCGTGGAAGGGCAGGGTCTCGCGGCGGTGGAAGATCAGGTCATCAGCATCTGCAAAGGGCAGGCGGCTGCCGTCCATCAGCACCAGGGCCTGGGCCTGCTTCACGCTGGCGAGCAGGGCCGGGATCTGGTCCACCGCTACCGTGTCAGGCTCGTGGCCCAGCAGGCCCAGGATCACGGCCTTGTCGCTGCCGTGGCCCTTGCCGGTGGCGCCGAGCGAGCCGTAGAGCGCCACGCGCAGCCGGGCCACACGGCCCAGCAGGCCGTCCTGCGTCAGCCGGGTGACGAAGAGCCGCGCGGCGCGCATCGGCCCCACCGTGTGCGAGCTGCTCGGCCCGATGCCGATCTTGAACAGGTCGAAGGCCGAGACTGCCATGCTGGCCTTGGATCAGGCCAGCTCACTCATGGGCACGCAACTGCAGAACAGGTTTCGGTCACCCCAAACGTTGTCCACGCGGCTCACGGGCGACCAGTACTTGGCGCTGCGTAGGGCGGGCAAGGGGTAGGCCGCCTCCTCGCGCGAGTAGGCGTGCGCCCAGTCGGCCTTCAGCAGCGTCTCCACCGTGTGCGGTGCGTTGACGAGCGGGTTGTCGTCGCGCGGCCAGGTGCCAGCCTCGACGCGACGGATCTCGTCACGGATGGCGATCATGGCGTCGCAGAAGCGATCGAGCTCCACCAGCGGCTCGCTCTCTGTGGGCTCCACCATCAGCGTGCCGGGCACCGGGAAGCTGAGCGTGGGCGCGTGGAAGCCGTAGTCGATCAGGCGCTTGGCCACGTCCTCGGCGCTGATGCCCGAGCTGTCCTTCAGCGGGCGCAGGTCAAGGATGCACTCGTGCGCCACGCCACCACCGGCCACGCCGGCCACCTGGCCGCTGAAGTGGATGTGGAAGTGCGGCGCCAGGCGCGCGGCGATGTAGTTGGCCGAGAGGATGGCGGTTTCGGTGGCGGCCTGAAGGCCGTCAGCACCCATCATGCGCACATACATCCAGCTGATGGGCAGCACGGCCGCATTGCCGAGCGGCGCTGCAGACACCGGGCCCACCGCCGGCTGGCCATTGGCGCCATTGGCGCCGGGCGCTGCAGGCAGGAAGGGCACCAGATCGGCCACCACGCACACCGGACCCACACCCGGGCCGCCACCGCCGTGCGGGATGCAGAAGGTCTTGTGCAGGTTGAGGTGGCTCACGTCGCCGCCAAACTCACCCGGCGCGGCCACGCCCACCAGCGCGTTCATGTTGGCGCCGTCCACATACACACGGCCGCCGTAGCGATGCACCGTGGCGCACAGGTCCTTCACGCCGGCCTCGAACACGCCATAGGTGGACGGGTAGGTGATCATCACCGCCGCCAGACGCTGCGCGTGCTGCTGGCACTTGGCCTCGAGATCGGCCAGATCCACACTGCCCAGTGCATCGCACTTGACCACCTGCACCTGCAGGCCGGCCATCTGCGCGCTGGCCGGGTTGGTGCCGTGCGCCGACTCGGGGATCAGGCAGATGTCGCGATGGCCCTCGCCGCGCGAGGCATGCCAGGCACGAATGGCCAGCAGGCCGGCGTATTCGCCCTGCGAGCCTGCGTTGGGCTGCAGGCTGATGCCGGCATAGCCGGTCGCCTGCGCGAGCCAGGCGCAGAGCTGGTCATTCAACTCGCGGTAGCCGGCCAGTTGATCATCCGGCGCGTAGGGGTGCACGTTGGCAAACTCGGGCCAGGTGATGGGGATCATCTCGCTGGTGGCGTTGAGCTTCATCGTGCACGAGCCCAGCGGGATCATGCTGCGGTCGAGCGCCAGGTCCTTGTCGGACAGGCTGCGGATGTAGCGCAGCATCTCGGTCTCGCTGTGGTGTCGGTTGAACACCGGGTGCGTGAGGAACTCGCTCTTGCGACGCAGCGCGGCCGGGATCAATGGCTCGATGCCGGCCTCGTGCTGGGCCATGTCGGGCAGCGCCTGCTTGTCGTCCGCGAACCAGGACCACAGCGCGGTGATGTCGGCGCGCGTGGTGGTCTCGTCGAGCGTCACGCCCAGGTGCTGCGGCGACACACGGCGCAGGTTGGCGCCGCCCAGGCGGGCCTTGGCGAGGATGGCGTCGGTGTCGGCACCGGTGTCGATGGTGAGCGTGTCGAAGGCATTCAATGCAAAGGGCTTGCGGCCCAGCATCACCAGGCCATGTGCCAGGATGGCGGTGAAGGCGGCCACACGCTGTGCGATGCGCTTCAAGCCCTCGGGCCCGTGGTAGACGGCGTACATGCTGGCCACCACCGCCGGCAGGACCTGTGCGGTGCAGATGTTGGAGGTGGCTTTCTCGCGGCGGATGTGTTGCTCGCGCGTCTGCAGGGCCAGGCGATAGGCGCTGCGGCCAGTCGAATCCACGCTCACGCCCACCAGACGGCCGGGCATCGAGCGCTTGTATTCGTCGCGCGTGGCCATGTAGGCCGCGTGCGGGCCGCCGGCGCCCATGGGCATGCCGAAGCGCTGGGTGGAGCCGATGACGATGTCGGCGCCGAACTCGCCCGGGGGCACCAGCAGCGTGAGCGCCAGCAGATCGGCTGCGACGATGAAGGCGGCCTGCTTGGCATGCGCCTGCGCCACATGGGGCCGCAGGTCGTGGATCATGCCGCTGGTGGCGGGGTATTGCGCGATCACGGCGAAGTGGTCGTGCTCCTGCATCAATTGCGGGGCCATGCCCACCAGCACCTTGATGCCCAGCGGCGCCGCGCGTGTGCGGATCACCTCGATGGTCTGCGGGTGGCAGTCGCCGGCCACGATGATGGTGTCCGACTTCGACTTGACGCTGCGCTTGGCCAGCGTCATGGCCTCGGCCGCTGCGGTGGCTTCATCGAGCATCGAGGCATTGGCGATGGCCATGCCGGTGAGGTCGCAGACCATGGTCTGAAAGTTCACCAGCGCCTCCATGCGGCCCTGCGAAATCTCGGCCTGGTAGGGCGTGTAGGCCGTGTACCAGGCCGGGTTCTCCAGCACATTGCGCAGGATGACGCCCGGCGTGTGCGTGCCGTGGTAGCCCTGGCCGATGTGGCTGCGCAGCACGCGGTTCTTCGATGCGATGGTCTTCAGCTGGGCCAGGGCCTGCGCCTCACCCACAGGTGCCGGCAGCGCCATGGCGGCCGAGCGGCGGATGCCGGCGGGCACGATGGCCTCGATCAAGGCGCGGCGCGAGGCCGCGCCGATGGTGCTGAGCATGTGCTGCTCATCGGCCGCGCTGGGGCCGAGGTGGCGTGGCAGGAACTCGCAGGCGTTCTCGAGTTCGGCGAGCGGCGGTCGGGCGGCTTGGAGCATGGCGCTGGGTGCTGGTGAGTGGGGTCAGTGGTGAGGGGTCAAAGCGTCTTGAGCAGCGCGTCGTAGGCCGGCGGGTCCATCAGCGCATCGAAGTGCTCCATGTGCGTGACGTGCACCTTGAAGAACCAGCCATTGCCCATCGGGTCGCTGTTGGCCAGCGAGGGGTCGGCACGCAGTGCCTCGTTCACCTCGACGATCTCGCCCTCGACCGGCATGTAGATGTCGGCCGCGGCCTTGACGGATTCGACGACACCGGCCACCTCGCCCTTCTTGAAGGTGCGCCCCACTTCGGGCAGCTCGACGAAGACCACGTCGCCCAGCGCGTCCTGCGCGTGCAGCGTGATGCCGACGACGGCGGCCTCGTGGTCTTCGATGTTGATCCATTCGTGATCGGGCGTGAACATGGTGGTCATCGGCGTGCTCCTGGGTTGGCTGGGCAAGGGTGGTGAAAGCTGAATCGACCCGGCGGGGTCAGCGGTGATAGCGGTGAGGGGTGAAGGGCATGGGGCTCACGCGCATGGGCACGCGCTTGCCGCGCACCTCCGCATAGACCTCGTGCTGCACGATCGCGTGGTTGGCAGCCAGGTAGGCCATGGCCACCGGCTCGAACACCGTGGGGCTGAGCGTGCCGCTGGTGACATGGCCCAGCTTGTGACCTTGCGCGTCGACGATGCTGGCACCTTCACGCACGGGCACGCGCTCCAGGCCCACCAGGCCCACGCGCTTGACCGCGGTGCCACTGGCGAGCTGCGCATCGATCACACTGGCGCCCGGGTAGCCGCCCGCACGTGCACCGCCGGCGCGGCGCACCTTCTGGATGGCCCAGCTGAGCCCGGCCTCGATGGGCGTGGTGGTCTCGTTGATGTCGTGGCCATAGAGGCACAGGCCGGCCTCCAGGCGCAAGGTGTCGCGTGCGCCCAGGCCGGCCGGCTTGACCTCGGGCTGAGCGAGCAGCTCGCGCGCCAGGGCCACCGCGTGCGAGCCCGGCACCGAGATCTCGAAGCCGTCCTCGCCCGTGTAGCCCGAGCGGGTGACGAAGCAGGGCACGCCGGCCAGCGTGAAATCGCCGCCGGTCATGAAGCTCAGGTCGGTGACGGCGAAGTTCAGCCGCGCCAGGGCCGTGACGGCGTGCGGGCCTTGCAAGGCGAGCAGGGCGCGATCGGGTTGCGGCACGATGGTGCAGCGCGAGCCGATGTGCGTGGTGAGGTGGCGCAGGTCGGCGTCCTTGCAGCCGGCGTTGACGATGAGGAAGAGGTGGTCCTCGCGCCGCGTGATCATCAGATCGTCGAGCAGGCCGCCGCTGGCGTTGGTGAAGAAGGCGTAGCGCTGCTTGTTCAGCGGCAGATCCTGCACGTCCATCGGCACCAGGGATTCGAGTGCGCGGGCGGCGTCTTCTCCGATGAGCTTGAGCTGGCCCATGTGCGAGACATCGAACAGCGCCGCCTCGTAGCGGCAGTGCCGGTGCTCGGCCAGGATGCCGGTGGGGTATTGCACCGGCATGGCATAGCCGGCGAAGGGCACCATCTTGGCACCGAGTTCGAGGTGCAGTGCGTGCAGCGGTGTGTGCAGCAAGGGCGCGTGCAGGTCAGCGGACATGGCAATGTCTCCGAGGGCAATGGTTCCACCACCCGAAGGTGGGCTTGCCCTCTCTGTCCGCTTTACCTGAGAGATTGGCGCTGCCGTGGTTGAGACGGTGGCGCTTGCCCCTTCGGTGGCCGGGTTCAGACCGCTGCGCTTGCACGCCGCCGACTCGCCCGACTCTCTCCAGTGAGGAACGCCCGCACTTCGGGCGCCTTGCCAGTCCTTTTGCCTGAGCGTTCAGGGCCTTGCGGCCCCTGCGCCTTCGGCGGCCTTCGGCTGGCGGGCCGACGACTCTCTCCTGGCGCGATCAGTCTAGCACCGGTCGCCGCCAATCAGGCAGGCTCGGAGGGCCGCTACAGTCGGCCTGTCCCCCTCGTTGCGCTCTGCCTGAAACGCCCATGTCCGACGACATCGCCAGCCTTCGCCGCATCCTCCAGCGCTGCCGCACGATCGCGGTGGTGGGCCTGTCTGCCGAGTGGCATCGGCCGAGTTTCTTCGCCGCCAAATACATGCAGCAGCATGGCTACCGCGTGATCCCGGTGAACCCGCGCTACGAGCAGATCCTGGGCGAGCGCTGCTTCGCGCGCCTGGAGGACATCGACACGCCGGTGGACATGGTGGACGTGTTCCGCAAGCCCGCCGATGTGCTGCCCATTGCGCGCAGTGCCGTGGCCATCGGCGCGCGCTGCCTGTGGCAGCAACTCGGCGTGATGAACCTCGAGGCCGATGCGCTGGCGCGCAATGCCGGGCTCGACTCGGTGATGGACCGCTGCGTGAAGATCGAGCACGCACGCCTTTTTGGCGGCCTGCACTGGGCCGGCGTCAACACCGGCGTGATCTCTGCCCGCCGCCCCACCTGAGCACCATGGCCGACCGCACTTTCCAACCCGAAACCCTGGCCATTCACGCCGGCCAGATCCCCGACGCCGCCACGGGCGCGCGCGCCCTGCCGATCTACCAGACCACCAGCTTCGTGTTCGACAGCGCCGAGCATGCGGCGGCGCTGTTCAATCTGCAGACCTTCGGCAACATCTACTCGCGCCTTTCCAACCCCACCGTGGCCGCACTGGAAGAGCGTGCGGCGGCGCTGGAAGGTGGGCGCGCCGCCGTGGCCTCGGCCAGCGGCATGGCCGCCGAGGCCATGGCCTTGATGACCTTGCTGCAAAGCGGTGACCACGTGGTGGCCGCGGGCGCGCTGTACGGCGGCACGGTGACCATGCTGGCGGTGAACCTGAAGAAGTTCGGCATCGAGGTGAGCTTTGTGGATGCGCGCGATCCAACGGCGTTTGCCGCCGCCATGCGCCCCAACACGCGTGCCGTGTTCGCTGAATCCTTGGGCAACCCGAGCCTGGTGGTGCTGGACATCGCCGCCGTGGCTGCCGTGGCGCATGCGCACGGCGTGCCGCTGATCATCGACAACACGGTGCCGTCGCCCTTTCTGTGCAACCCTCTGGCGCTGGGCGCCGACATCGTGGTGCACTCGGCCACCAAGTACCTGGCCGGCCATGGCACCACGCTGGGCGGGGTGGTGGTGGAGAGCGGCAAGTTCCCTTGGGACAACGGCAAGTTCCCCGGCATGACCGAGCCCTCGCCGGGCTACCACGGCGTGAAGTTCTACGAGACCTTCGGCGATTTCGGTTTCACCATGCGCTGCCGGCTGGAGAACCTGCGCGTCTACGGCGCGGCGCTGCAGCCCACGGCGGCCTGGCAGATCCTGCAGGGCGTGGAGACCTTGCCGCTGCGCATGGAGCGGCACTGCCGCAATGCGCTGGCAGTGGCCGAGTTCCTGCGCGCCCACCCCAAGGTGAGCTGGGTGAACTACCCCGGCCTCGCCGACCACCCGCAGCACGCACTGATGCAGCGGCAGATGCGCGGTGCCTCGGGCCTGCTGGCCTTTGGCGTGAAGGGTGGGCTGGCGCCGGGCGTGAAGTTCATCGAGTCGGCACAGTTCATGAGCCACCTGGTGAACATCGGCGACACGCGCACGCTGATCAGCCATCCTGCGTCCACCACACACCGCCAGCTGGACGATGCGCAGCAGCTCGCCGCGGGCGTGTTGCCCGACATGATCCGCATGTCGGTGGGGCTGGAGCACATCGACGACATCCTGTGGGACATCGACCAGGCGCTGGCCGCCTGACCAGCCCACGCGGGCCCGCTCAAGCCTTCGGCAACTGCACCACGCCCTGCTGCACCAGCACGGCCACCTCGGCCGCATCGCAGCCCAGTTCGGCCAGCAGCTCCAGCCCGTGCTCACCCAGGTGCGGGGCAGGGCGCGGGTCAGGCAAGGGCTGACGATCAAAGTGGGCAGCCTGCCTGGCCAGCCGCACGCGGCCCACATCGCCATGCGGCACCTCGGGCAGGCTGCGGTTGTGCAGCACCTGCGGATCGCACACCACCTCGTCCAGCTCGTTCACGCGGCCGATGGGCACGCCGGCCGCAACCAGCCGCTTCACCAGCGCATCGGTGGGCTGCGCGGCGAACAGCGGCTCGAGCGTCTTGCGCAGCAGCACGCCATGCTTCACGCGCGTGGCCGGGGTCTTGAAGCGCGGATCATCGGCCAGCTCGGGCTGGCCCAGGCCGGCGCACATGGCCTTGAACTCGCTGGCCTGCGGCGTCATCACCGTCACATGGCCGTCGCTGGTGGCATAGGGCAGGTTGATTCCACCGTAGGGCGGAAAGGCCGCCGGGGGCTCGTCCAGGAACACGTGGTTGTACATGGCGTCCGGCCACTGGAAGGCCAGCGCGGCATCCAGCATCGCCACCTCGACGCGGCGGCCATGGCCGTCGCGCTCGCGTGCGAACAAGGCGGCCGTGATGGCTTGTGCCAGCGTGAGCGCAGTGAGCTTGTCGCACACCAGCGTGGGCAACAGGCCGGGCTCGCCGGTGCTGCGCTCGCGGTGCGAGGCAGACAGGCCAGCCAACGCCTGGATCACCGCGTCGTAGATGCGGCTCTCAGCGTAAGGCCCGCTGGGGCCGGTGCCTGTCACCGAGGCAATCACCAGCCGCGGGTAGCGCGCCTGCAGGCTGTGCGAATCCAGCCCCAGCCGCGTCATCACGCCGGGGCGGAAGTTCTCCACCAGCACATCGGCCCGGGCGATGAAGCGGTGCAGCAGCTCGATGGCCGCAGGCTTCTTCAGATCGAGCGCGATGGCCCGCTTGCCCTGGTTGCAGGTGATGAACACCGAGGACAGATCGCCCTTGGCCGGGCCGATGAGCCGTGCGGTGTCGCCGTCGGGCGGCTCCACCTTGATGACCTCGGCGCCCTGCGCAGCGAGCAGGGCGGTGGCGATGGGGCCGCTGAGCACCGCCGACAGGTCGACGATGCGCACGCCTTGCAGTGGCAGGCGGGCCTCAGACAAGCCGGGCCTCGCAAGGCGTGTGCAGGGGCAGGGCGCAGAGGCGGGTCAGCGTGCGCCGCTGCCAGAGCTCAACGCCCATACACCTTGCCGAACAGCACCCAGGTCTTGCCGTCGAAGCGCGCCAGTTGCTCGCGCTCGATCGGGTAGAAGTCGTCCGGGCCGGTCTTGACGTTCACGCCCGGCAACAGCATGGGCAGCGTCATGTCGAGGCTGGCGGCCTGCTTCATCACGTTCTCGCGCGTGAGGTTGTCGCCGCACTGCTTGAGCACCTGCACCAGTCCCTGCGCCACGTTGTAGCCATAGACGTTGAAGCCGTCGGCCAGGTTGCCCGTCGGGTAGTACTTCTTCATCCACTCGACCCAGTCCTTGTAGCCTTTGTCGTTCACCCACTGCGGATCGGTCGGGTCCTTGATGTAGGCCGAGGTGAGCAGACCCACTCCGTTGTCCAGGCCCGCAGGTGTCATCACCGCACTCACCGAGGCCGAGACGTTGTTCAGGTAGTGCACCGGCTTCCAGCCGATCTCGGCCGCCTTCTTGATCGCCTGCGCGGCGAATTTCGGGGTGGTGATGTTGAAGAAGGTGTCGGCGCCCGAGGCCTTCAGCGTCAGCATCTGGCTGTCCACCGTGGGGTCGGTGACCTCGTAGGTGACCTTGCTGACGATCATGGTCTTGGCCTTGTCGCCCAGCCCGTCCTCGAAGCCCTTGAGGTAGTCCTTGCCGTAGTCGTCGTTCTGCATCAGCACGGCGATCTTGGCGTTGGGCTTGGTGTCCAGGATGTGCAGCGCGTAGATCCTGCCCTCGGCCTGGTAGGTGGGCTGCCAGCCCATGGTCCAAGGGAAGTTCTTCGGGTCGCCCCACTTGGTGGCGCCGGTGGCCACGAACAGCTGCGGCACCTTCTTGGTGTTCATGTACTTCTGGATCGCCGTGTTCGAGGGCGTGCCCAGGGGATTGAAGACGATCAGCGCTTCTTCCTCCTCCACCAGCTTGCGGGCCATCTCCACCGTCTTGGCGGGGTTGTAGCCATCGTCGGTGGCGATGTACTTGATCTTGCGGCCGTTGACGCCGCCCTCGGCGTTCACCTTCTCGAAGTAGGCGCCGATGGCCTTGCCAATGGTGCCGTAGGCCGAGGCCGGGCCCGAGTAAGGGCCGATCTGGCCGATCTTGATCTCCTTGTCGTCGGCACCTGGGTCGTACTTCTTCTGTGCTGCTGCGGGCAGCGTGACGAGTGCCGCGACCAGGCCGATGGCGGCGAAACGGATTGCCTTGCTTTTCATGGGAATGTCTCCTAGACCAGAACAGAAGGCGGGTGCCGCACTTGCTCTAACGCGGGCCTGGCGTGGGCGCGGCACCCTGCCGCCAGCGCGCCCACAGACCCTTGAACATGCCCATCACACCGGCGGGCATCAGGTACATCGCACCGATCAGGGCCGCACCGAACACCGCCGATGGCGCGGCCTTGGAGAGCTCGTCGGCGATATTGGGCACAAACTGGATGAAGATGGCGCCAAAGATCGCCCCGGGGATCGAGGCCAGGCCACCGATGACCACGCCCACCAGGAACGAGATCGACAAGAACACGCCAAAGCTGTCGGGCGACACGAAGGCCACGCACACCGCGCCCAGCGCGCCGGCCACACCGGTGTAGGCGGCAGAAACACCGAAAGTGAGCGACTTGAACAGCGGCAGGTTGATGCCCATGGCGGTGGCCGCGATGGGGTGGTCGCGGATGGCGATCAGTGCCCGGCCCACGCGGCCGCGCACCAGGTTCCAGGCCAGCAGGAACATCAGCAGCGCCACGACCAGGGTGAAGAAGTAAAGCCAGCGATCCGCATTGAAGGGCTGCCCAAGAAAGCGGAAGGTGAAGGGCGGCTCGGGCTTGTTGAGCACGATGCCCTGCACGCCGCCGGTGAGGCCCTCGATGGTCTTGTACTTGAGCAACTGCGGCACGGCCAATGCCAGTGCGTAGGTGGCCAGCGCCAGGTAGTGCCCACCCAGCCTCAATGCCGGAAACCCCATCAGCAGCCCGACCACGAAGCACAGCGCCGCAGCGAAAGGCAGCGTGGCCCAATACGGCATGCCGAGCTTGTCCATCAAGGCCGCAGCGGTGTAGGCCCCGATGGCATAGAAGGCGCCGTGGCCCAATGAAAACTGGCCGTTGTAGCCCGTCAGCAGGTTCAGCCCCAGCACCGCGATGGCATACACCAGCACCAGGTTGAACTGGAACACGCGGTAGTTCTTGACCAGGAAGGGCAGCACCACCAGGCCGACCAGCACCAGTGCGGCCAGCACCCATTTCAGCGTGGTGGATTGGCGGGCGCTCATACTC
>Ga0268298_10006405_pt1 | contig 10703 bp, 13 predicted proteins | sample WWTPWeurt_MetaG_FD_194462 | JGI IMG/M metagenome (GOLD analysis project Ga0268298, IMG submission 194462) | Activated sludge microbial communities from WWTP in Nijmegen, Gelderland, Netherland - WWTP Weurt | ecosystem: Engineered > WWTP > Aerobic digester > Activated sludge | place... | reverse complement strand
TCGCACGCGCTGTCCTCGACCCGCTTGAACCGGATGTCCCGCAGCACCAGCTGCACGCTGTCGAGCACCAGCGTGTTGGTGGCGTCGGTCAGGGTGTCGCTCACCAACCCGCGCACCGCGGGACCGGTCGAGCCGACCGCAAGGTTGAACGTGACCTGGGCACCGGTGGTCGGACCAGCGCCATCGCCGCTGCAGGCCGTCAGCACACCGGCCATCCCGCAGAGCGCCGCCAGGCGCGGAAGTGACTTCGGCATGGGAACTGTCTCCGGGCAGAGTGAGGGGGACCGCATCTGCCGGAGAAAGGAGCAACTCAAGTGCCCCTGAGGCTGCACCGATAAAGCATCACCCTGCAATGGCTTGCGCCGTGTTGTGGCGTCCGTCCCGCCGATCGAAACGATCAAGCTGGAACAGAATGTTACACCTCATGGGGCTCCATGTGAATCAGGACCCCGGCCACCTCGGGCACGGCGGCCCGGATGGCGGTCTTCACCCGGCCACTCAGAATGTGGGCGTCGTGGAGGGAGAGGGCGGGGTCGGCCTGCACGTGGAGGTCCACGTAGTACTGCAGCCCGGCCTTGCGGACCTTGAGTTTCTCGATGTGGCGGACGTCGGTCGTGGCGCGCGCGGCCTCGCCGATGCGCTCCAGCAGGTGCGCGCCGGGGCTCTTGTCCATGAGGTCACCGATGGCGGGTCGCAGCAGCCGGATGGCGTTGACCACGATCACGCCCGCGGCGGCGAGGGCCGCCCAGTCGTCGGCCGATTCCCACCCCGGCCCACCCAGCAGCGCGACGCTGATGCCGAGGAAGGCCGCCGCGGAGGTGATCGCGTCGCTGCGGTGGTGCCAGGCGTCGGCCTTGACCGCGGTGCTGCTCACCTCGTCGCTCACCTTGAGCACCCGGCGGAACAGCACCTCCTTCACCACGATGACCCCCACCAGCACGAGGAGCGTGAACGGCGCCGGCGTGTGGTGCGGGGTGCGGATCTCGCGGAGGGCCTCGACGGTGATGCCCGCGGCCGCCCCGATGAGCAGGAGCGACACCACGGTGGCGGCGAGCGGCTCGGCCTTGCCGTAACCGAAGGGGTATTCGTCGTCGGCCTGGCGGGTGGCGATCTGCAGCCCGCCCCAGACGATCAGTGAGGAGAAGATGTCCGCGGTGGACTCGACGGCGTCGGCCACCAGCGCGTAGGCGTTGCCGAGGATGCCCGCGACCAGCTTGGTGATCGCGAGCAGCGTGTTCACCACGAGGCCGAGCTGGGCGCTGCGGATGCCGCGGGCGGCGCGGGTGGGCATGCCCGGAAGCTACCGGGAAACGGGAAAAGGGAAACGGGAAGCGGGGGTGATCTCCCGCTTCCCGTCTCCGGTTTCCCCCTCCCGCGCGGTCAGCTGTCGCTGCCGTGATCATCCTCGCCGTCGCGGTCGTCGTCCTCGAAGGCGTTGAGCGACGATTCGATGTTGCTCTTGACCTCGCCCTCGTAGGTGCCGCCCTTGTTGGCCTGGGCGGGGTCGAGGAGGCCGTCGGCCGCCTGGTTCATGAACCAGCTGGTCAGGTCCACGAACAGGGTCACGTTGGCGCCGGTGGTCTCGGTGACGAGCAGCGGCGGGTTGAAGCTGTACTCCTGCTCCACGTCCAGGTCGGAGGTGTAGGTGAACGCGACGCCGTTCCAGGTGCCGGTCACCATGACGCTCACGCCGTCGAAGCCGGGGTGCTGGGCCACGAAGGCCGAGTCGTCATCGCCGGAGGGCTTGTGGACCTCGAACTCGATCTTGTCGTACGACCCGGTGTCGATGGCCACGGAGAACTGGCGCTCGGCGCCGGCGCCGAGGGGCAGGTCGAGCAGGACGGGGCCGAGCTCGAGCTCCTCGCAGTCATCGTCGGCCGCGCCGCTGTCGCAGACGGCGCCGCTGACGCGGTCGAGCTCGATCTCCCGCAGCACCAGCTGCACGCTGGTCAGGACGATCGTGTCGCTGCCGACCGCAATCACTTCCTGGCCCGCCAGGGCGGCCTGGGCCGGGGCGGCGCCGGCGGGCTTGGTGGCCAGCTGGAAGGCCACCTTCCGGCCGGAGACGGCGGGCCCGCTGGCATCACTGCCGCAGGCGGTGAGGAGGGCCACGGCGGCGAGGGCGGCCGGGCCGAACTTGATCGGGGTCATTGTCAGGCTCCTGTGAGTGGTCCGGTGTCTTCTGCTTCCTGGCCCCTGGCAAGGCAATGGACAGGCCATTTCAGGCATGTAAGCCAAACTCTTGCAAACAATTGAATTATGGACGCGGTGTGAGCCAGCACACTGCTCAAGAAACACTATAGAACGAGGCAGGTGTAATGATTCGTTGCGCGCCGGGTGACCCGGAGGCCAGGGCGGCCGTTCCTGGGCCGGACGCCCTGGGCTGGTATCGTACCTGGCCGCCGGAGAGTTGCCATTTCGTTCCTGTGGACTATCCTCTCTGGCGACCCCTCAGGACCCGGCCGCTGACCCCCTCACGCGGATCGTCGCCATGACCATCGCCCGCCCCACCGCCGACGAGTTTGCGCCCTACTACGGCACCTATGTCGGCAAGGTCCCGGGCGAGGACGCGCGGCCGGTCCTCGTGGCCCAGCGGCACGGCACCGCCGCCTTCCTCGCGGCGATTCCGGAGGCGAAGGCGGGGTTCCGCTATGCCGCGGGGAAGTGGAGCGTGCGCGAGGTGATCGGTCACCTGGCCGATGCCGAGCGGATCTTCGCCTACCGGCTGCTGCGGATCGCGCGGGGGGACGCCACGCCGCTGGCGAGCTTCGACGAGAACCTCTACGTGCCCAACGGCCAGTTCGAGCGCCGCAGCCTCGCCGACATGGCGGCGGAGTTCGCCACGGTGCGCGACGCCACCCTGTCGCTCGTCCACGGCATGGACGCCGAGGCGCTGGCGCGCATGGGCATGGCCAGCCAGAAGCCGGTGAGCGCCCGGGCGCTGGCCTGGATCATCGCGGGGCACGAGATCCACCACCTGGCCGTGATTCGCGAGCGGTATCTCACCTGACCACCTGGGAGGACGCATGTCCAAGCGCCTGAGCCTCGCGGGGGCCGCGCTCCTCGCGGCCTGCGGCGGGGGAGGGACGGGCGAATCCGGTGGGGCCCAGACCGGCGTCCTTACGGTGGCTGCCAGCGGGATCCCGGCGGGCTACACCGCGCCGTACACGGTGCTGCGTGACGGCGCCCCGGTGCTGTCCGGGGCGCTGACCGCCGCCGAGACCCGAAGCCATCCCGGCCTCCCCTACGGCGACTACGTGGTGCGGTGGGACCCACGCACCGTCTCCGACAGCGGTGACCGCTTCACCTATGCCGCCGCGGCCGACACCACGGTGGTGGCCGCGGCCGATCCACCGTATCTGGTCACCGGGGAGTACGCGGTGACATCGGCGGGCTTTCTCGTGATCGCCATCGGCGGTCCAGCCGGCGCCGCGGTGGGGTTCACCGGCAGCCGGCTCGGCAGCGACACGGTGCTGCACGGCGTGGCCGTGGTGGGCCAGCCGGCCCGTTTCTCCAATCTCCGGCCGGGCCAGTACACCCTCACCTTCTTCCGCGGCACCTCCGTGGTCGATGGCTTCATCCGGCAGGTCTATTCGCTCGACACGCTGGTCATCGAGGCCGTCGCCAGTCCGGTGCTGGCGCGTGACACGGTGCTTCTGCTCCCCTATGAGGGGTTCGTCCGGCTGGTGATCGAGGGGCTACCACCCTCGATACATGCCCAGGGGAGCTTCGTGGAGGCGAACGGCCTGTGGCGGGAGGATCCGCGGATCCCCGCCGGTCCCTACGACCTGGCGTTCTACGAGAGCGGCACCGTCTACGCATCGTGGGCGCCGGTGACGGTCGGGGATACCACCTGGGTGCCGTCCTTCTCCGCCGGACCGTACTCCATCGCGCCTTCATTCCCGCTGCTGGCCACGGACACCATCCGGTACGTGGCACAGTAGCCGCGCGATCCGCCAACCCGCCCAGCTCCCAGGAGCCCGCGTGCCCCCGCGTTCCCGTCTCGTCCTCCTGGGCCTCGCCGCCCTGCTCGCCTGCCGCGACGCCCGTCCCTGCCCCACCTGCGACCAGCTGGTGATCGCGGCCACCGGCGAGCCGGAGGCGCTGCTGCCGCCGCTGGTCTACGAGACGGTGGGCCGCGACATCGGCGACCGGGTGTACGAGCGGCTGGCCGACCTGGTCCCGGGTGGCGCGCCGATCGACACCGGCGCCTACCGGCCGGCGCTGGCCGCGCGATGGGAGCGGGTGGACAGCCTCACCCTGCGGTTCCACCTCCGGCCCGGCGCCCGGTGGCACGACGGCGAGCCGGTCACCGCCGGCGACGTGGTCTTCTCGTTCGAGTCGTACGCCGACTCGGTGCTCGACACCCCCGCCCGCGGCTCCCTCGCCGGCCAGCTCTCGGCCAGCGCGGAGGACTCGAGCACGGTGCTGGTGCAGTTTGCGCGCGCCTATCCCGAGCAGCTGTACGACGCCACCTGGCACGTGCGGGTGATCCCGGCGCATGTCTGGCGCTGGCAGGAACGCAGCACCTGGGGCAGCGATACCGCGGTGGCGCACGTGATCGGCAGCGGGCCCTACCGGATGGGGGCGTGGGCGCGGGGGCAGTCGCTCACGCTGGTGGCCGACACCGCGGGCGGGCGGCGCGCCGGCGTGGGGACGCTCACCTGGCGCTTTGCCGCCGACCCCGACGCGGCGCTCAACCTGGTGCTGTCGCACGAGGCGGACCTCCTGGAGGCGGTGGGCGCGCCGGAGCGGGTGGCCCGCGTCGCGGCCGACTCCGGGCTCCGCACCGTTTCCTATCCCGCCGCGGCCTACGGGTTCCTCGGCTTCAACCTGGGCGGTGCGGCCATGCGGCGGCCCGGCGGCGGCCCCCTCGCCGACCGCGCCGTGCGGCGCGCGCTCACCATGGCGGTGGACCGGCCGGCGATCGCCCGCACGGTCTTCGGCGAGGGCGCCAAGGCGCCACCCGGCCCCATGTCGCAGCTGCTCTGGGTGTGGGACGACAGCGTGGCCACGCTCCCCTCCGACACCGCCGCCGCGGCGCAGGCCCTCGATGCCGCCGGCTGGCCCCGCGGCGCCGGCGGGGTGCGCGCCCGCGCCGGGACGCGGCTCGGCTTCGACATCCTGGTGCCCGCCACCAGCCTGGGCCGCCGCCGGCTGGCGGAGCTGCTGCAGGAACGGTGGCGGCTGGTCGGCGCGGAGGTGACGGTCACCGCGGTGGACTTCCCGGTCTTCCAGGAGCGGCTGGGGAAGGGCGAGTTCGACAGCTACATCGGGGCGTGGCTCGACGAACCGAGCCCGCGCGGCCTGGCCGACCAGTGGACCGCGGCCGGGATCGGCATCCTCAATTACGGCCGCTACGCCAATCCGGCCTTCGACCGGCTGTTCCACGAGGCGCTCGGTGCCGCCGACCTCCTGGCCGCACGCCGCGCGTGGCGCGCCGCCCTCGACACCCTCAACGCCGACGCGCCCGCGCTCTTCCTGTACGCCCCGGTGAACGTGGCCGCGGTGTCGCGGCGGGTGGAGGGATTCACGATCGACCCCTACAGCTGGCTGAGCGGCATCGGCACGGTGACGGCGGGGCCGCGTGAGTAGCGGCCTCAGCGGCCTCAACGGCTTCCGCGGCCGCGGGGCCGCGTCGCTCCGGCAGCACCGATGCCTCCCCTCCCCGCACCCCTGCGGTCGTGCCTGCGCGACGCGGCCCCGCCGGCCAGGGTCGATGGCCGGATCCCTGCTCTTCCTTGCCCTCCTCACCAGCTGCCACCTGGAGCGTCGGCCGCCGGCCACGCCGGCCGACCTGGTGCTGCGTGACGGCGTGGTGTGGACGGCGGAGCCGGAGCGCCCCTGGGCCGAGGCGGTGGCCATCCGCGAGGGGCGCCTGGTGTACGTGGGCGACGTGGCCGGCGCCGAGCGCTTCGTGGGTGGCGGGACGCAGGTGATCGAGCTGGAGGGGAAGATGGTGCTGCCGGGCTTCGGCGACACCCACGCCCACCCGCTGTCCGGCGGGCTCGAGCTGCGCGAGTGCAACCTGTACGAGGCGCGGACCGCGGCGGAGATCGAGGGCGTGATCCACGCCTACGCCGACGCCCATCCCGACCTGCCGTGGGTGCGCGGCAACGGCTGGCAGCTGCCGGTCTTCCCGGGCGCGAATCCCGGCCGCGCTCTCCTCGACCGCGTGGTGCCCGACCGCCCGGCTTTCTTCTATGCCGCGGACGGGCACTCCGCGTGGGTCAACTCCCGCGCGCTGGCGCTCGCCGGCGTCACCCGGGAGACGCCGGACCCGCCGGGCGGCCGGATCGAGCGCGATCCGCGCACCCGCGAGCCGAGCGGCACCCTGCGCGAGTCGGCGATCGGGCTGGTGAGCCGCCTGCTCCCCCCGTACTCGCGGGAGGAACGGATCGGCGCGGTGCGCCGGGCCCTGGCGGAGGCCAACCGGTTCGGGATCACCAGCATCACCGACGCCGACGTGGGCGAGGACTACCTCGATGCCTACCTCGCGGTGGACGAGCGCAACGAGCTCACCGCGCGGGTCACCGCCGCGCTCCGGGACCACGAGGACGTCCCGCTCGACAGCATGGTGCCCAGGCTGCGCGCCCTGCGTGACCGTGCGCGGTTCGCCTCGCGGGTGCGGGCCGGCACGGTGAAGCTCTACGCCGACGGCGTCCTCGAGGCGCGCACCGCGGCGCTGCTGGCGCCGTACCTCGACCGGCCCGGCGACGCCGGCCCACTGGTGTATGCGCCGGAGGCCCTGGAGGAACGGATCCTCCGCTTCGATCGCGAGGGGTTCCAGGTCCACGTCCACGCGATCGGCGACCGCGCCATCCGGGTGACCCTCGACGCGCTGGCCCGGGCCCGCGAGGCGCATCCCTCGCGCGACGCGCGGCCGGTGCTGGCGCACATCGAGCTGTTCGATCCCGCCGACCTGCCCCGCTTCCGCGCCCTGGGCGTGGTGGCCAGCTTCCAGCCCTTCTGGGCCCAGCGTGACGAGTACATCGCCGACCTCACCGAGCCGGCGCTCGGGCCGGCCCGCTCGCGCTGGCTCTACCCGATCGGCAGCATGCTCGCGAGCGGGGCGGTGGTAGCGGGCGGCAGCGACTGGACCGTCTCGACCCTCAATCCGCTCGACGCGATCGAGGTGGCCGTCACCCGGCACGAGCTCAACCGGCCCGACGGCGCGGCGTGGCTCCCCGAGGAGCGCGCCGACCTGCCGCGGATGCTCGCCGCCTACACCATCAACGCCGCCTGGGCCCAGCACGCCGAGCGCGAGACCGGCAGCCTGGTGGCCGGCAAGCTGGCCGACCTGATCGTGCTCGACCGCGACCTCTTTGCGCTGCCGGCCACCGAGCTGCACACGGCCCGGGTGCTCCTCACACTGCTCGAGGGGCGGCCGGTGTGGCGCGACTCCACCTTCGCGCCCACCCTGCGGTGAGGCCGGCGCGATGACCCTGGCGCGCTGGATCCTCGGCGTGATCGGCGTGACCTTCGTGGCCATCGGGGTGGGGTTCCTGTTCCGGCCGGTGAGCTGGGCCGCGTGGCTCGAGATCGCGCTGCCCACGGCCATGGCGCGGACCGACCTGCGCGCCACCTACGGCGGCTTCGACCTGGCGTTCGGGATCTTCCTGCTGCTGGCCGCCCGGCGGGCCGACTGGGTGGCCCCCGGCCTGGTGGCCAACGCGCTCGCGCTCGGCGGCTTCGCCGCGGGGCGCCTGCTCGGCTTCGCGGCGGAACGGAGCGTGAGCCCGCGCCTGGTGCCCTTCCTGCTGATCGAGCTGGCGGGGGTGGCGCTCTCGCTCCTGGCGCTGCGCCGGCTGCCGTGACGCCCGCCGACGGGACGGCGCTGACGGCCATCGGCCAGATCGCGGTGACGGTGCACGACGTGGCGCGCGCCACCGCCTTCTACCGCGACGTGCTGGGCCTGCCGCTGCTCTTCGAGGTCCCGGGCATGGCGTTCTTCGACGCCGGCGGCGTGCGGCTGATGCTCGCGGTCCCCACCGACCCGACGTACGACCATCCCGCGTCCATCCTGTACTACCGGGTGACCGACATCCACGCCGCCGCCGACCGGCTGGCCGCGGCGGGCGCCACCTTCGCCGCCGAGCCGCACCTGGTGGTCCGGATGCCGGAGCACGACCTGTGGATGGCCTTCCTCGCCGACAGCGAGGGGAACACGCTCGCGCTGATGAGCGAGCGCCGGCGCTAGGATCCCGCGCATGCCCGCTCCCGCGGCGCGCGCCGTGGCGTATCTCTGGGCCCTGCCGGTGACGCTGGTCGGCGTGCTCGCGGCGCTCGTCGGGCGCCTGGGCGGCGCCCGGCTTTCGTGGCGCGATGGGGTCCTCGAGGCGGCTGGCGGCCCGCTGGCCCCGCTGCTCCGGCGCGGCTATCCCCCGATGGCGATCGCCGCGATCACGCTGGGTCACGTGGTGCTGGCGCAGGGCCAGGACGACCTCGAGCGCACCCGCGCACACGAGCGCGTCCACGTGCGGCAGTTCGAGCGCTACGGGCCGCTCTTCCCGCTGCTCTACCTGGGCGCCAGCGTGGCCGCCCGGTGCCGGGGCGGCGATCTCTATCGTGACAACCGGTTTGAACGGGAGGCCCGCGCCGCGGAGGGCGCGGGGTGATCAGCCCGCGCGGGCGGCCGCGAGCCGTTCGGCCAGCGCGCCGCTGGTGATGCGCTGGTGCGAGGTGTGCCAGATGGGCCGGCCGCCGCGCAGCAGGATGACCTGCGGCGACTGGTGCGGGATGTCGAGCAGCCGGGCGAGCTCCTGGGACAGCGCCCGCTGCCGGAGGACGTCCACCTGCCACGCCATCACCTCCGGATGGGCGGCCACGAACCCGCCCAGCTCCATGCTGGCGTCCAGGGAGACGCCGCAGCGGGTGCTGTGCTTGTAGAGGAGGGTGAGCGAGGGCTCGGGAAGCGCCGCCAGCCACTGGGCGGCGCTTGCCGTGTCGAGCGGGGCCAGCGGCACTAGAACGTGATCTTGATGGTGTTGTCGTCGCCGAACTTGGTCTTGCAGATGCTGCTGCCGACCTCGGGCGCGCACATGGCGAGGGCGTGGATGATGCCGGAGGTCTGGTCCACGACCTCGATGGTCCAGGTGCCGGTGACCCGGCCGTTGGCGGCGGTCACCAGCGGGAGCGTGGTGACGGTGCCGGCCGTGGTCTGGGTCACCACCGTGGCGCCCTGGATGGGCGCGCTGCTGGACTTGTCCTTCACCTCGAAGGTGATGACGTCGCTCCAGACGGCGCCGTTGCCCCCGCTCTGCGACTGGGAGACCACCGTGACGGTGTACGGGGAGGCCGGCGGGCCGTTGGAGTCGGTCCCGCCACCGCAGGCGGCGACGGCACCGGCGATCAGGAGCAGGACGGCACGACGCATGGAAGGTCCTCGGGAACCGGGGTGAACGGGGAGCGGACCGCCGCGCTACGGCGTGCGGTCGGCGGCGTCGATGAGGGCCTCGGTCTGGGCCACGAACGCGTCGTAGGCCCGGCCCCAGAGGCCGGAAAAGCGGGACTTCTTGGGCGCGTTCTGGATGGTCTCGAGCAGCGGGCGGAGGACGGGGTCCTCCCAGTCGCTGGCCTCGAGCCCTTCGAGCACGGTGCTCCGGGGCACCAGCCCCTGGAGGTAGGCCCGGGCCCGGACGGCGATCTCGTGCCGACGGAGGGTGCGGTCGGTGGTCATGGAATCTGCTTTCCTCCTGCTCAGACGCGCGGTGGGAGCCGGAAGCCCACACCGGAGGTTTCGAGCCAGGCCAAGGAACGGGCGGCCTCGATGCCGGCGGTGGCCGACTCGAGCCCCTGGGGCGGTACCCATGCTACCACGTAGCTGCGCCCAGGTTCCTCCAGGTACGCCACCCAGGTGTCCCAGGGTGGCGCGTCCCGGTCATCAAAGTAGCCATGGCTGGCCGCCCGCGCTGCTCCCCCCGAATGCGGCGGCGTCGGGAAATACACCAGCAGCATCCCGCCACCCAGCGGATCGAGGGACCGCCGCCAGCTCCGCCCCAGCAGCAGCAGGCGCTGGTCTGCCACCGCGCGGACGGTCTCGGGCCACGGGGTGGCGGGGGGCGGCGAGAGGTCCGCGGTGCGCAGCACCCCCCCGAGGTCCGGCTGCCCCGCCTTGCGGCCACACCACGAGACGGTCTCCGCGAGGCGTTCGCGGAAGGCGTGCAGCGACCCCGAGAGGTCCGGCTCGCTCCGGAGGAACTCCGGCACCGTCATGGCGCTCCCGCTGTCCCCCGGTGGCCCTACTTGGCGGGCGCTGGGGCGGGCGCCGGCGGGGTGTCGCTGTTGTAGATGTCGCTCACGGCCTTCCACTGGCCGCCGATGCGGCGCCACCCCACGAGGTACTTGCCGGTCTCGCTGGCCTGGCTGCCATCGGGCTGGGGGACGCTGAAGGTGTACCGGCCCCGGTCCAGCGCCAGGTCGCCATCCACGATCACCTCGTCCACCGCGAGCGTCAGGCTGGCGTTGATCCCCCAGAGCCCGGCCCAGAAGGCGCGGATCGGGCCCGCGCCGTTCAGCGCCGGCATGTTCGGCGGCATCAGGACCGCGTTGCTGTCGTAGATCGCGGCGATGGCCGAGTCGTTCTTGGCCACGATGTACTCGTTCCACCTGGCATCGATATCCCGGATGGCCTGGGCATCGGCCGCGACGTCGTGCGTGGGAGCTGGGCTGCAGGCGAGCACGGCGCCGAGGGCGAGGCCGTT
>Ga0268298_10006404_pt1 | contig 10706 bp, 9 predicted proteins | sample WWTPWeurt_MetaG_FD_194462 | JGI IMG/M metagenome (GOLD analysis project Ga0268298, IMG submission 194462) | Activated sludge microbial communities from WWTP in Nijmegen, Gelderland, Netherland - WWTP Weurt | ecosystem: Engineered > WWTP > Aerobic digester > Activated sludge | place: Netherlands... | reverse complement strand
AAAAATTGTCCTGATCGAGTTCACGCCGGCCCAGATGTTCGATCTGGTGGACCGCTGCGAGGATTACCCCAAGTTTTTACCATGGTGCGGTGGCAGTGAGGTGCACTCCCGCGACGAGGCGATCACCAAGGCTACCCTCCACATCAATTACCACGGCATCAAATCCCACTTCAGTACTGCGAACGAGAAACGCTACCCCTCGCACATGCTGATCCGCCTCACCGATGGGCCCTTCACCCATCTCGACGGCTCCTGGGATTTCACCCCGCTGGGCGATGCGGCCTGCAAGGTCGAGTTCAACATGCACTACGAATTTTCCAGTCGGCTGATCGAGAAGGCCGTCGGGCCGGTGTTCAGCCACATCGCCAACACCTTCGTCGATTCTTTTGTAAAGCGCGCGGCGCAAATCTACGGCAAGAGCTGAAATGTCCACTCAGGATTCAATCAAGGTCGAAGTCTGCTACGCGCTCCGCGATCACCAGGAGATCGTGCATCTCACGTTGCCGGCCGGCTGTACGGTTCAGCGCGCCATCGATGCGTCCGGTCTGTTGCAGAAACATCCGGAGATCGATCTCGCCAAGACCAACAAGCTGGGCATCTTCGCCAAGCTGGTCAAGGCCGACACGGTGCTGCGTGATCGCGATCGTATCGAAATCTACCGTCCGCTGATTGCCGATCCGAAGGAGGTGCGCCGCAAGCGTGCCGAGGAGGGGAAGGTCATGAAGAAGGGCGGCGGGTCGGCTGACGAGGGAGCCGCGTAGTTCTGCCAGGGGTTTGCACGGGGCCTGCGACTGCTTTTACTGTTTGCAGGTGCGCTCCATGGCTTTGCGGGTGCGTTCGATCTCGGCGTTGCGTTCGTTCTCGTCGAGAAAGGTGCGCTCGCCGGCGTCGTCGAAGCGGCTGAAGCTCTGGCCGTTTTCGAGGGCTGCGAGCTGGCGGCGCATTTCGGTGCAATCCCGCTCCCGCGCGTCCTCGGCGGCTTTGTTTTTACGGGATTTTTCTTCGGCTTCGGCGGCCTCTGCGCGGCGTTTGCGGAAGGCCAGATCTTTCTCTGCATAGCTCTGGGGCGCCGCCTGGGTGCTGTCGGGGGCGGCAGCTCTGGACGGTGCGGAAGCTGCTTGCCGGACGGTGCGGACTGTCACCTCCGGTGGCGGCAGATCCGAATAATGGACCCTGCCGCTGGCGTCCTTCCAGCTGTATATGCCCTGGGCGAGCGCCGCCTGGCCGACGCATACCAGCAGCACAACGAGAAGATTACGCAACATTGATGACTCCAGTCGGACAAAGCTTTTGCCGCAAGGCGGCTGGGTACGTATAATACGGATTTGATTCAAGGGATTAAAGCCATGCGAGTGATTCAGAAGGCGCTGACGTTTGATGACGTCCTTCTCATCCCGGCCCATTCCAGCGTTCTCCCGCGCGACGTCAGCCTCCAGACGAAACTCACGCGCAACATTACCCTGAATATTCCGCTGGTGTCCGCTGCCATGGACACCGTCACCGAATCCCGCCTCGCCATTGCGCTTGCGCAGGAAGGCGGCATCGGAATCGTGCATAAAAACCTCACGTCGCAGCAACAGGCGGCTGAGGTGGCCAAGGTAAAACGCTTCGAATCGGGCATCCTCAAGGATCCGATCACCATTCCGCCGACCATGACGGTCCGTGAAGTGTTGGTCTTGACCCGCACCCACAAGTTCTCCGGCCTGCCGGTGGTGGAAAACGGCAAGGTCATCGGTATCGTCACCAACCGCGACACCCGCTTCGAGACCAATCTCGACCAGCCGGTTTCCGCGATCATGACGCCCCAGGCCCGCCTCATCACCGTCAGGGAGGGCGCCAGCCTCGAAGAAGGCCGTGCGCTGATGCACAAGCACCGCCTCGAACGCGTGCTGGTGCTCAACGACGCGGGTGAGCTGGCTGGCCTGATCACCGTCAAGGATATGCTGAAGTCCACCGAGCACCCGTTCGCCTCCAAGGACAGCCTGGGCCGTCTGCGCGTCGGTGCGGCCATCGGCGTGGGTGTCGGCACCGAAGAGCGTGCTGAAATGCTGGCCGAGGCCGGTGTCGACGTGATCGTCGTCGATACCGCCCACGGCCACTCGCAGGGCGTGCTCGACCGCGTGAGCTGGGTCAAGAAGAACTTCCCGCAGGTCGAGGTCATCGGCGGCAACATCGCCACCGCCTCGGCGGCCCGGGCGCTGGTCGATGCCGGCGCTGACGGCGTCAAGGTCGGTATCGGCCCCGGTTCGATCTGCACCACGCGTATCGTCGCCGGTGTCGGCGTGCCGCAGATCACCGCGGTCGACAACGTTTCTACGGCGCTGGCCGGCTCTGGTGTGCCAATGATCGCTGATGGCGGTATCCGCTACTCGGGCGACATCTCCAAGGCCATCGCGGCAGGGGCCAACGTCGTGATGCTGGGCGGCCTGTTCGCCGGTACCGAAGAAGCGCCGGGCGAAACCGTGCTGTTCCAGGGCCGTTCGTACAAGTCCTATCGCGGCATGGGTTCGCTGGGCGCCATGCAGCAGGGTGCCGCCGACCGTTACTTCCAGGAGAACGACGGCAACGTGGACAAACTGGTGCCGGAAGGCATCGAAGGCCGCGTGCCCTACAAGGGCGCCGTTACCGCGGTGATCCACCAGCTGATGGGTGGCCTGCGGGCTTCCATGGGCTACGTGGGCTGCGGCACCATCGACGAGATGCGCACCCGCGCCGAGTTCGTCGAAATCACATCGGCCGGCATCCGTGAATCTCATGTTCACGACGTGCAGATCACCAAGGAAGCACCGAACTACCACGTGGATTGATTGCGTCGATCCGCGGGTTCATGAAGGCAGCCGTGAGGCTGCCTTCATTCGTTTACGGCTGCGGTTTTGCACGCCGGGCGGGATAATCGGCGATCGCTGAATCCCTGCGTTGAACCTCTCCCCGCCGCCGCACTCAACAACTCCATGCTCAACAGAACCGCAATCGAATCTTCTTCCACGCTGGCACCGGTTGTCGAGGTGAGCCAGCTGAGCCGCACGGTGGCTGCCGATGGCGGTGCCGCGCTGCATATTCTCGAGGATGTGTCCTTCTCGATCCGGGCTGGCGAGGCGGTGGCCATCGTCGGAGCTTCCGGTTCGGGCAAGTCCACGTTGCTGGGCCTGCTTGCCGGGCTGGATACGCCAAGCAGCGGCACGGTGCGTATTCGCGGGCAGGATCTTTTTGCCCTGGACGAAGACGGCCGGGCGGCGCTGCGCGGGGCCAGCGTGGGCTTCGTGTTCCAGTCATTCCAGCTATTGCCGGCCCTCACCGCGCTTGAAAACGTGATGCTGCCGCTGGAACTCGCCGGCCGTTCCGATGCGCGCCAGGAGGCCGGGGCCTGGCTTGGGCGGGTCGGGTTGTCTGCGCGGCTCGGGCATTACCCGCGCCAGCTCTCGGGCGGCGAGCAGCAGCGTGTGGCCGTGGCCCGTGCCTTTGCGCCGCGTCCGGCGCTGGTGCTGGCCGACGAGCCGACGGGCAATCTGGACATGGCTACCGGAGAGGCGGTGATCGAGCTGATGTTCTCCCTCAACGCCGAATCCGGCACAACCCTCATGCTGGTCACTCACGACACCGCGCTGGCGGCCCGCTGTGGGCGCAGCCTGCGTCTGTCGGCCGGGCGTCTGGTGACGGGCTGAGCATGCGCAGAGGTCGGACTGGAATCCGGCCTACTGGAAGAACTGCTCCTTCAGGCCGCAGCGTTTGAGAATGCTGCGGCCGGCAATCACGCCGCTTTGCACCGCGGATTCGAGCGTGGCCGGATAGTCGGAGGCGATGTAATCGCCGGCCAGCCACAGGCCGGCTTCCGGCGTGAGGGTGCCGGGGCGCCGGAGGCCGGGCGTGCAGGCGAAGGTGGCGCGCTTTTCGGTGATGATCTGTGCCCAGTTGAGCGTCGGCAAGGGGCCGAGCACGGCTTGTAGTTCCTCCAGCAGCGCGATTTCCAGCGCGTCCTTCGAAATCTCCTGGTGCGCGCCGCTGGCGCTGATGACGACGCCGACCAGGCCTTGTGGTCCGCCGAGGACGCTGCGGTCGAAGGCCCATTGTCCATAGCCGCCATTCAGGCCGATCATCGGCTCGGGGAAATTCAGCGCTCCGTCGAATGCCAGCCAGGCGGTGACGATGGGTTCGTGCTTGAGTTGCCCGATCTGCTCGACGAGGTCTGCCATGGCCGGCAGGGATTCAACCAGCGCCGCCACGTGGTAGGGCGCCGTGGCGATCACGACGTGATCAAAGCAGGTGTTCCACGGGTCGCCGTCTAGGCGGTAGCCGTCTTCGATCCGTTCGATGGCCTTGATGGGTTCGGCGGTGCGCACGGTGTGGCCGCGCATGGCGAGCCAGCGGGAGGCGGGCACCGGGAAGAGTTCCGAGAGGTCGATCTTCGGCAGCAGCAGGTCGGATGCCGAGGCGCCGGCGGCGAGGCTGTCGCGCAGCACGTTGGCAAAAACCTGGGCCGACGCGGTGGCGATGGGCGTGTTGAGGGCCGCGACGCACAGCGGCTCCCAGATCAGGCGGGAGAGCTTTTCGGTTTGTGCGGTTTCTTTGAGCAGGGCGGCCACGGGCCGGTCGGGCTCGACGCGAAAACGGTCGCGCTTGAGCCGGCGCATCAGGCGCGCCATGGCCAGTTTGTCACTCCAGCCGAGGCCTTTGGCGCGCAACAGGCCAATGGCCAGGTGCAGCGGGGCGGGCAGCGGCGCGGCGCGCAGTTCGCACGGGGGTTCGAGGCCGGGATAGACCAGCGCCAGCCGGCGGGTTTCGAGCACGCCCGGCTTGACGCCGACCAGGCGCAGCATGCGCAGGGTTTCGGCGTAGGCGCCAAGCAGGATGTGCTGGCCGTTATCGATGGCGTAGTCGTTTTTGTCGACCACGCGGGCGCGTCCGCCGAGGGTGCGCGAGCTTTCGAAGAGCGTGACGCGGGCGCCGCCCCGGGCCAGCGTGACGGCGGCGGAAAAACCGGCGTAGCCGCCGCCGATGACGGCAACCTGAGGTTGAAGGTTCATCCGCGGAACCAGGTCTTGCCGGCGATCCAGATCTTGCGCAGGGGCGTGAGCGAGGTGCGGCGGTCGAGCACATGGAAGCCGTCCGCTTCGATCTCGTCGAGCAGGGTGCGGTAGATGGCGGCCATGATCAGGCCGGGGCGCTGGGTCTTCTTGTCTTCCGGCGGCAGCTGGGCGAAGGCCTGGTCGTAGAGCTGACGGGCGCGCTGGGTCTGGAAGGCCATCAGCTCGCGGAAGTTGTCGGAGTACTCGCCGTCGAGGATCTGCTTGGCCGGCACCTTGAAGCGCTGCAGCTCGTCGACGGGCAGGTAGATGCGGCCCCGGCGGGCGTCTTCGCCCACGTCGCGGATGATGTTGGTGAGCTGGAAGGCGAGGCCCAGGTCGTGGGCGTACTTGAGCGTCTGGCGGTTGGTGTAGCCGAAGATTTCGGCCGACAGCAGGCCGACCACGCTGGCCACGCGGTAGCAGTAGAGGTTGAGGGCCTTCCAGTCGAGGTAGCGGGTTTGCTGGAGGTCCATCTGCATGCCGTCGATGATTTCCAGCAGCTGCTCGCGGGGCAGGCTGAAGCGCGTCGAGATGTCTTTCAGGGCCAGGGCGACCGGGTGCTGGGGCGTGCCGTCGAAAACCTGGTTGATCTGGTTGCGCCACCAATCGAGTTTTGTTTGGGCGATCTGCATGTCGTGGCATTCGTCCACAACGTCATCCACCTCGCGGCAGAAGGCGTAGAGGGCAGTGATCGCCTGGCGCCGCTCGGGGGGCAGGAACATGAAGCTGTAGTAGAAGCTGGAGCCGCTGGTGGCGGCTTTTTCCTGGCAGTAGGCGTGGGGATCGGTCATGGCTACCAAAGATGCGGGGCTAGGATGGGGTGCTGTTGGTTTCAGTGGCACCTAGCGGACGAGGGCGCGCCAGGCGAGGCGCAGCATGTCGCCCTTGCCCAGAACCGGGCGGTGGTTGAAGACGTCGTAGGCTTCGGCCTCGATCTTGTCGAGCACGGCGAGGCCGCCCTGGACGACCAGGCGCAGCTCCCAGCCGATGCGGCCGGGCAGGCGGCGGGCGAGGGGCGCGCCGTGAAGCATCATCGTGCGGGCGCGCTGGATCTCGAAATCCATCAGTGCAGAAAACGCGCGCGTCACCTGGCCGCCGGCAATGCAGGCCTCGTCGACGCCGAAGCGTTCCATGTCGACCTGCGGCAGGTAGATGCGCTGCTTTTGCCAGTCGACGGCCACGTCCTGCCAGAAGTTGATGAGCTGCAGGCTGGTGCAGATCCGGTCGGACATGGCCAGATTTTCGGGCGTGTTCGCGTTGTACAGGTGCAGCATCAGCCGGCCCACCGGGTTGGCCGAGCGCCGGCAGTAGTCCGAAAGTTCGGCAAAGTCGGCGTAGCGGGTCTTGCCCACATCCTGGCTGAAGGCGTCGAGCAGGTCGCGAAAGAGCCCGACCGGCAACTTGAACTGGCGGATGTTGTGCCCGAGGCGATCGAAGACCGGTGCCAGCGTGGGGTCGTCGAAAGGCTTGTTCTGTTCGATGGCATGGAGCGCCCGGCGGTAGTCGTTGAGCCGCGCCAGGCGGACGATCGGCTGCGCGTCGCCTTCGTCGGCGATGTCGTCGGCGGAGCGGGCAAAGGCGTAGATGGCCTCGACCGGCTCGCGCAGGCGCGCGGGCAGCAGGAAGGACGCGACGGGGAAGTTTTCGTAGTGGTCGACGGGCATGGGCGGGCGGAGTATACCCGCGGATGGCGAGGGCTGAGGGGGCGGGGTGGATGGGCTGAAACTTCGCGCCCGGGCGCGGCCGTCTTTTCTCGCGCAACAGGAACCAATCCCGGGCGCCAGGCACCAATCCGCCAGACAAGCCTTGCTCTCTTTTCATCCTTTTTCCTGTTCACCACGCTTCCATGCTCGAAATCGACAATCTCTCGCGCCGCTTCAATGGCCGCAGCGTGCTTCAGGACGTGTGCCTGCATCTTCAGCCGGGCGAGTACGTGGCGATTGTCGGGGAATCCGGCGTGGGCAAATCGACGCTGCTGAACCTGATCGCCGGGCTGGACCGGCCGGATGGCGGTCGGCTGGTGCTCGACGGTTGCGACTACGCCCGGCTCGACGAGGATGCGCTGACGCATTTGCGTCGCGACAAGCTGGGTTTCGTGTTCCAGGCTTTTCACGTGCTGCCCCATCTCACCGTGCGCCAGAACGTGGCGCTGCCGCTGTGGCTGCAGGGTGTGAACGGCGCCGCGGCGGATGCGCCGGCGCTGCAGCTTCTCGAAGCCGTGGGCCTGCTGGATCGGGCCGACAGCTGGCCGCGGGAGCTTTCGGGGGGCGAGATGCAGCGGGTGGCGATTGCCCGCGCCTTGGTGCATCGCCCGCGGGTGGTGCTGGCCGACGAACCCACCGGCAACCTGGACCCGGCCAATGGCACGCGGGTGCTTGAACTGCTGGCCGGACGCATCCGCCGCGCCGGGGCCGTCGGCATCCTCGTCACCCATTCGCTGGAGGCGGCGGCCACCGCCGACCGGGTGCTGCGCCTCGACGCGACGGGGCTGCACGGGTGAAGGCGCTCACGCTGGCGCCGGTTTTTCTCGGCTCACTGGCCCGGCGACGCATGGCGACGCTGTTCTCGCTCGTCGCGATTGTGCTGGGTGTGGCGCTCGGTATGGCGGTGCAGGCGGTGCACGAGGCGGCGCTGTCCGAGTTCGGCCGCGGCCTGCGCACGCTGGCGGGCGAAGCGGATTTACAGGTGATCGGGGCGCGGGGCGGTTTTGACGAACAGCTTTACGCCGTGCTGGCGGCGCGTCCCGAAGTGGCCGAGGCGAGCCCGCTGGTTGAAGTGGAGGCCAAGCTCGTCGGCCGGGACGAAACACTCAAACTGCTGGGCGTGGATGTGTTTGCGCTGGCCCGGGTGAGCCCACTGCTGCTGCCACGGGCGGCGGAGGGCGCCGACCGTTTCGCGACGCTTTCCGACGACGGGATTTTTGTCAGCGCGGCGGCGCAGGCCGCACTCGGCATCCGGCCCGGCGACCGGCTGCGGGTGCAGGCCGGCGCAGCGGAAGTCGAACTGCGTGTGGTGGGCGATGTGCCCGCAGCGGGCGAGCAGCGGCGCCTGGCGGTGATGGACATTGCCGCGGTGCAGGCACTGTTCGGCACGCCGGGGCGTGTCTCCCGCATCGATTTGCGCCTTGCCGCTGGCCTTGCCCCACAGGCCGCGCGGGATGCCCTGCAGGCGCTGCTGCCGGCCGGGGTGATGCTCGCCGTGCCGGAAGCGGCCGAGGACGAGGCGGCGAATCTCTCCCGCGCCTACCGGGTCAACCTGACCATGCTGGCGGCGATTGCGCTTCTGACGGGCGGTTTTCTGGTGTTTTCGGCGCAGGCCCTGTCGGTGGTGCGGCGGCGCACCGAGTTTGCGTTTTTGCGCGCCATCGGGCTGGCCCGCGCGAGTCTGTTCGGCTGGCTGCTGGCGGAGGGCGCGGTAGTCGGGCTGGCGGGCGGAATCCTGGGTACGGCGCTGGGCTATGGCCTGGCCTGGGGTGCGCTGGCGCTGCTGGGCGGCGATCTGGGCGCTGGCTATTTTTCGGGGCTCAAGCCGCAGCTGCAGTTTCAACCCGGCATGACGGCCATCTACGTGGGCCTTGGCGTGCTGGCCGGCGTGGCCGGGGCGTGGTTGCCGGCGCGGGAGGCTGCCACGGTGTCGCCGGCGCGGGCGCTCAAGGCTGGCGACGAGGCTGCCTTGATCGGCGGGCACGGGCGCCCTGCGCTGGGTGTCTTGCTGCTGCTGGCCAGCCTCGGTGCCGCTCGGATTGCGCCCCTGGAAGGCTTGCCGATTGGTGGCTACGTTGCCGTGGCCTGCCTATTGGCGGGCAGCGTGATGCTGCTGCCGCTGCTGGCTGCCGGTCTTGCGCGGTTGTTGCCGGCGGGTGGCCCGGTGCCGGCACGCCTGGCGGCGGCGCGCCTCGGCGCCGCGCCGGGGCATGCGGTGGTGGCCGCGGCCGGGGTGCTTGCCAGCGTGGCGCTGGCGGCGGCGATGGCCATCATGGTGGCGTCGTTCCGGGATTCGGTGGATGAATGGCTGGGGCAGGTGCTGCCCGCCGACCTGTATTTGCGCGCAGGTAAAAGCGCCTCCAGTGGCTTTCTGGATGAAAACCTGCAGGCGCGCATTGCCGCGACGCCGGGCGTGGGCGAGGTGAGTTTCACCCGCTACGACAGCCTGCGCCTCAAGGCCGGGCAGGCGCCGGTGGCCTTGCTGGCCCGGCCGGTGGCGGCGGATGGCAGCGGGCTGCCGCTGGTCGGTCGTGTCTATCCTGCCGGCAGCGAGCCGGCGATCTGGATTTCCGAGGCGATGCAGGATCTGCACGGCTGGCAGCCCGGCGAGCGCGTCGTGCTGCCGCTGGCCGGGCAGGCCCTGAGCGCGCGGGTGGCCGGCGTGTGGCGGGATTACGCGCGCCAGACCGGCGCGGTGATGATCGACCTGGCCGACTACCGCCGCCTTACCGGTGACCGGACAGCCAACGATGCGGCGATCTTTCTGGCGCCCGGCGCGGTTCCCGGGCAGGTGGCCGCGGCGCTGGTCGCGACGGCCGGCCCCGGGGTGCTGGAGGTGTCTTACCCCGGAGAGATCCGTGCGCTCAGCCTGCGTATTTTTGATCGCACCTTTGCCGTCACCTACCTGCTCGAGGCGGTGGCGGTGGCCATTGGCCTGGCCGGTGTGGCGGCAAGTTTTGCGGCGCTGGCGGCGGCCCGGCGGCGGGAGTTCGGCATGCTGCGCCACCTGGGCCTGACGCGCCGCCAGATCGGCTGGATGCTGGCGCAGGAAGGGGCGCTGGCGGCCGGCGTCGGTGTGGTGGCCGGTTTGCTGGCGGGCGGGGCGATCGGGCTGGTGCTGATCGAGGTGGTCAATCGGCAGAGCTTTCACTGGAGCATGGACCTGCACGTGCCGTGGGGTTCGCTGGCGCTGTTTGGCGCCGGGCTGGTGGCGCTCGGGGCGCTGGCCGCAGTGCTCGCCGGGCGTCAGGCCATGCGCCAGGACGCGGTGCTGGCCGTGCGGGAGGACTGGTGATGCAAAGACGCCAACTGATTCTGGGTTTGCTGGCCTTGCCGGCGTGGCGGGCGGCGGGGGCTGCCGCGCCGGTGAGCTTTGCGCCGGTGTTGCCGGGGCGCAGATTGTCTTTTCCGCTGGATCACGGCGCCCATCCGGATTTTCGCACCGAGTGGTGGTACGTCACCGGCTGGCTCAGCCTGCCGGACGGCACGCCGCTGGGTTTTCAGACCACCTTCTTTCGGGTGCGCACCGGCGTGGGCGAAGACAGCCCGAGCGCCTTCGCGCCGCGCCAGCTGATTCTCGCCCACGCGGCGATTGCCGATCCGCGCCTCAAGCGGCTGCGCCACGACGAGCGTTCGGCAAGGGCGGGCTTTGGTCGCGCCGGTTTTGAGACCGGCCGCAGCGGCGTGTGGGTGGGGGACTGGCGTTTCGCGCAGGTGGGCGACGCCTACCGTGCCGAGGTGAAGGCCGCCGATTTTGCCTACGCCCTGGATTGCGTGCCCGACGGCCCGCCGCTGCTCAACGGCGTTGGGGGTTTCAGCGCCAAGGCGGCGGACCCGCGTCACGCCAGCCATTACTACAGCCGGCCGCAGCTCCGGGTGAGCGGCACGGTGACGCTGGACGGGCGCCAGGAAGCGGTTACCGGCCGTGCCTGGCTGGATC
>Ga0268298_10006403_pt1 | contig 10708 bp, 9 predicted proteins | sample WWTPWeurt_MetaG_FD_194462 | JGI IMG/M metagenome (GOLD analysis project Ga0268298, IMG submission 194462) | Activated sludge microbial communities from WWTP in Nijmegen, Gelderland, Netherland - WWTP Weurt | ecosystem: Engineered > WWTP > Aerobic digester > Activated sludge | place: Netherlands... | reverse complement strand
CGTTTTCACCGCGAAATCGATCTTTTGCTGAAGCTGGAGCATCCTCACATAGTCTCGGTACAAGACTGTCTTTATGGTCCGAATTTACAGCCTTACCTGGTGATGGACCTTTTGCGCGGCGTAACTCTGGAGCAAGAACTGGCAAAATCCGGTCCACTTCCATGGGAAAGAGTCAGGAAGATCATGATTCAAGTTTGCGCGGCTGTTAAGTATGCGCATCAGCACTCTGTAGTGCACAGAGATTTGAAACCGGGAAATATCATTCTTCTGGAAAACGAAATCGACTTTGTGAAAGTGCTCGATTTCGGATTGGCTCTGATTGGTGAGAATACGCGCAAAATCACGCAGTCGGGAGAATTCTGGGGAAGCCCTCCCTATGCCAGTCCGGAGCAGGTCAAGGGTGACAGCACAGCGGATGCGCGTTCCGATATTTACTCTCTTGGCTGTGTGATGTATGAGCTTCTTTCTGGCAAAGACCCTTTTCACGGTGCCGGACTATATGAATTACTCAGTAAGCACGTTAATGAAAAACCAGCACCACTGGCGGTGACAAATCCTGACGTAAAAGTTGCACCTGAGATGGAGCAGATTGTATTTAAATGTCTCGAGAAGAAGCCGGAAGATCGATTTCAAACCATGGCCGAATTGCAGCAAGTACTGGAGAATTTGCTTTCCAATTCCGGTCAAATTGTTACTTCATTTACTGAAGAGCCGTCAATCAAAGAACGGTCGCCCAAGAATGTCGGCATGTTTTTTGCAGCTGCCTTTCTCGCCCTTATTCTCATGCTCGTTTTTTTCTTCCTCAAACCCAAGCAAGAGCCGCGACCTGATTCGGCGCTGGAACCGCCTGAACAATCCAGATTAGAAAAGCAGCCGGCTGGCTCAACTGATTGGCCGGCAACGAAATCGTCAAAGAAGCCACCGCCTGCGCGCAAACCGCCAGTGCCTGCAGTTGCTGTAAAGCACAATTCCAAGCCCGCGTCGCGAATATCCTCGAGGCAGAGCGTCAAGCCGGCTTTAAAACCGAGCGATCCTTTTCTTCGCTTGAGGGAGCATCTCTCTTCCGGTGCAAAGAGCGAATGAGCCTTTATCTTCTTATGAATCGAATCACTTTCTGCTCGTTGTCCACTGTGTATTCATAGCCCTGGTAGAGATCTTGCCCGACCAATGGTCTTCCCAACGAGCTATAGCTGGCTGTGACATCGCAATCGTACTTTTCGATCGGTCCCATTTTGATTCGCTTGACCTTGAATTTTACTCCGCTGCCACTGCCTGTGACCCCTGAGTGTGTTACTGCCTCGCCGTCTTCGGTGGAGAGATTGAGGGCTTTTACATCGTTCATCCCCATGCTGATTGCCGAGGCTGAATTGCCTGTGTCGAAATACATAGGATAGGCGCGACCGTTCACCTCGACGTTTACGAGCATCTTCGGACCTTCCCAGGTGAAAGGCACGGTGTATCCGGCTCCAGCCGAGGCACCGCCGCTGGCACCTTTTCTCCTCAGTCTGATAGCTCCGGCATTGCGGTCTATCGAGTAATCGAAATCTTGAATGAAAGACTGACCGCAAAGAGGCGGAGCCGAATTATAGGAGAGCACTTTTATTGGGAAGTTTTGCCGCAAAATAGTACCGATTTTTACATCGGCAGGCATCATCCAGTAAGACTGCATGCTTGCGTTGGATGACCCGCCCGATTCGCCTGCAGCTGGTCCTTCGGGCGGTCTGATGCCCATCTCTTGCAACTGGTTTTTCCCAACAACGATGCCGGTCGCGCCAGTGTCGAAGATCATTTTTATAGGTCTATTGTTGATATAAGCATCGATTCTAAGTTCGGCGTCACCCTTCTCAAAAAAGATAGTGGCTTGTTCGGGCAGATTAGACGTCGAATAGCTGCGCACCGAAGAACCAGAACTACCGCCGCTGTACGTCCTTACGGAGTTTTGCGCATTGGTGCCGGAGCCGGCAGTCGAATTACCTGTACCTGCGACAACTTGCGCAGCCATTCTGGCGGCTTGCGAGCCTGGGAATTTCTTGAGTATCAACTGGTAATTGACCAGGGCGTCGGCGGTTTTGCCTTGATAGTGTTGGCAGACCGCCAGGCAGTACAGAGCACTGGAGTTATTTGGTTCCAGGCTTACTGCTTTCTTCAGCAGTCTACCTGCCTCTTCAAAGCGTTTTTCGCCAAGGAGTTTCACCCCCTTCTGGTATTCATCAGAAGCGAGCGCTGACTGCAGGGAAAGCCCCCAAAGGCTTACCAGTGTAAGAAGAATCCAGAGTTTCCACTGTCGCATTTAGATCTTCCTGACGTCCTCAAATCTCTTTTACCCGCTCGGACAAGCAAGCTGATTAGTTGAAAGGTTCAGGCTAAACGGTCCATTCTTCCTTTCTTTCGGGCGGATTGAGCCGCTTTATAGATAGAAGGAAACCGATGGACGACATATCGACGAGCAGGGCTGTACCCCCATAGCTGAGGAATGGCAGAGGCACACCTGCAACCGGCATAATTCCAATGACCATGCCGATATTGAGGAAAACGTGGAAAAGAAACATACACATGAGACCCAATGCCATCAGACTGCCGGCCGGCTCGCCTCTGGCTTGATGGGCAATCATGAGGGCGCGGATGCAGATGCAAGCGTAAGCAAGAACGACAAGAGCGGTAAATTTGAAGCCCCACTCTTCTCCCACGACTGCAAAGATGAAGTCTGTGTGTCTTTCCGGGATGAAAGCTCCCTGGCTCTGATTGCCTTTGCCCAGTCCGGCTCCTTCCGGTCCGCCTGAGCCGATGGCAATAAGACTTTGCAAGATGTGGTAGCCGGAGCCGCGCGGATCATCATATGGATTGACGAAACTGGTCAGACGCTTCTGCTGATACTCCTTAAGAAGTCCCCACATGTGCGGGCGCATTTCGCCGGCTGCATAATTGCCGCCGCAAATAATGAGGACCATGAGCAGGCGAATCCAGAAATTCCAGTTGGAAGTACGCCAGAAGATGAGGAGAATGACGCCCAGGACACCGATGAAATAGAGCCACCAGGTCGGGTTGACGGCATTGAGGATCAAGCTGATAAGAGGCGATGTCAGAGCCAGGACATCACAGATAGTGGCACCGGCCCAGAAAGTCATGCCAAAGAAAACCGCACCGAAAGTAAGCGATGTGCCCAGGTCAGGCTGTTTGAATACGAGTACCGCGGGCGGAAGAATAATGGCAAGGACTTTGAAGATATCGAAGAAAGAACGAATCGGGCGCGTGCTCATCCAGGCCGAAAGAGTAAATATGACGACCAGCTTGGCGATTTCCGAAGGCTGCAAGGTGATAGGTCCGAGAGCCAACCAGCGCTGCGCGCCTTGCGCCGAGTGACCTTTGACCATGACGGCGACAAGCAATATCAAATTGACCACGTACATTATCGGTACGGTCCATTTGTTGGTCAAAAGCTTGTAAGGCATGCGGCTGAATGTGATTAGAAGAGCAAGCCCCACCCAGGCGAATTCAAGCTGCTTCTGGTAATAGCCGGCTGTGTGGACCGAGTATTTGAGCGTGCTCAGACCGATGAAAATGAGAAAAAATGTGCAAGCGAGAATTATCCAGTCGATTCCCGTGACGAATCCGAAAATCTGCTTGAGAGCAACGTTAATGGGTAGTGGTCTGGAAAGAGGAGAGTTCACATTCTTCCTTTTGCGCCGCGCCTATAATTATGGCAGCCGGAGCCGAAAATTAGAAAAAAGAGACGGAGAAACAAACGCTTCTCCGTCTCTTGAATTTGAATTGACGTTTTCTGACCGCGGCTGCTTGACATCAATTGAGGACTTAAGATGTGAAGCCGCCCCTGCGGTCGAACGGCGGGTAATCCGTTCTGTCAGCTGTCAGATTCTCAGCACTTCGAGCGGACGAGTCGGAAATTGGCAATCAAAGCCGCTTTTCGATCCATTTGCTGAAGGTCGAATCTGGTAGTGTCCGGTTCTAAATCGAAATACCGGGCGACTACAGCCGTCAATTCTTCTTCCAGAACTTCCAGTTTGCCTGCAGGCAGCTCGAGACGGTCATGCACGAGCATATTGCGCATGCGGTCTTTAGCCGTTACTGCGGCTGTTCCGTTGGGAACCTTGAATAGCCATTCTAAGAGTTGCATTGATCTGGGTTCCTCCAATTAGACGCGAACCGGATTGAAGAAATTGACGATCTTGGTCACCCAAGTGTCGGTCTTCGCGTCCAAGTCCATGAAGGGAACCTCTTCACCACGCAAGCGACGGGCAATATTGCGGAATGCCAGTCCGGAGCGGGTGTTGTCCGTGCCGGAAACCGGCTCGCCTTTGTTGGTGGAGATGATGATGTCCTCGTCCTCAGGCACTACGCCCAGGAGCTTGATCGAGAGGATCTCGAGAACATCGTCAACGCCCATCATGTCCGCATTGGCGACCATTTTTGGTCTGATACGGTTGAGCACCAGGCGGTACTGGGTGATCTCGTCCTTGCGTGCTTCCAGAAGACCGATGATGCGATCGGCGTCGCGAACAGCGGACATCTCGGGAGTCGTTATGACGATTGCTTCTTCCGCGCCGGCGATGGCATTCTGGAATCCACTTTCGATACCGGCCGGGCTGTCGATGAGGACAAAGTCAAACATCGACTTCAGCTCTTCGCAGAGCTTTTTCATCTGGTCTGCATCCACTGCGGTCTTGTCGCGTGTTTGCGCAGCGGGCAAAAGATTCAAGTTAGGCATGCGCTTGTCTTTGACGAGTGCTTGCCGAAGCTTGCAGCGTTCTTCGACGACGTCTACGAGGTTGTAAACGACGCGATTCTCCAACCCCATCAAGATGTCGAGGTTGCGCAATCCGATGTCCATGTCTACCAGGCAGACGCTCGCTCCTGTATTAGCGAGTGCGACGCCTATGTTCGCGGACGCGGTGGTTTTCCCGACGCCGCCTTTTCCTGACGTTATTACTATTACTCGACCACTCATTCTGTTTACCCGTTTCGCTTGCAGTTACTCAGTTAATTAGTTGGGGGACTACCTGGAAAAACTTTTCAAAATTGTGGATTGAATTTGAACACCTTGATCTTTCCGTCAACCACTCGAGCTGTTTCCGGCCCGTGGTGATTGTCGTAATGAAGCCGATTCTTGTCGGGCGAGCGAGCAAATGACTCGCCGATGCGAATTTGAATCGGCTGCAAGCGCAGTGCTCGAATTTCGGCATCGTTATTGCCGCCTACTCCAGCTCGTGCGATGCCTCTCAGTGCACCCCAGACGGTGATGTCTCCTTCCGCCACCACTTCGGCGCCGGGATTGACATCGCCGATGATCACCAGGTGACCCTGGTGGCTGACGCTCTGGCCCGAGCGCAGCGTCTGTCTCAAATACATCACGCCGGCATGCACAGAACCTTCTAACTTTTCCTTTGTCTTGGCAGACTTGGAGGGCTTCTCGGCTTGGGCAGGGGCAGGGGCTTCTTCTTTCGGTTCGAAATCCACTTGAATCTCAGGACCATCCTGTTGAACGTCTTCTGTGATCAACTGATTTTCGCTGGGCTCGTAGAATACGGTGACTGTCGATTCTTCATCGACATTTACCGATTCGTCTACCCAATCTTCATCTTGGGGATTTTCCGGAACTTTGATTGTCATCGCGGGCAGTGTCATGGGTTTTCCATCGCCCAGGACGACTCCATGCTCCAGAAGCGCGCCACGGGTGAGTGGCTGTTGCGCAAAAACTTGGTACGGATACACACCGACGCCCTTGGCGAGCGCGAGTATATGCGCAACTTGTGTGGAGGTCAGCTCCAGATCTCCCAGATTAAGCGCCACATTGACGCCCTTCCAGAATTGACTGGAAACCTGCAGAGTCGACGACAGGTGACTGACTGCTTCCTGCATGGAAGCGCAGCCGCCCACATCTATTAGTACGCCTTGGTCCGGTTGACTGATGATAGCTATTTTAGACATGGGAGTTCACACCGCGTCCTGAATCATTGTTATAGTCGGCGAATCGGTATTGATTTGATTCGTTTACAAATCGTATGAGCTGGAAACCCGCACGTCAAGCCAGTTGAGATACTGAGTGGATATACATCAGTCGATTTATTCGATGACAGAAGAGTAAGGAATTGGCTATCTCCGCGGCCATCGCGTATTTCGTAAAAGATAAGAGAGTTTTGATAAACAGAATATTTTTCGAGGATCCTGATCGATATGTCTTCCATGTCCTCTGAGCAAAACCAGCAGCCGGTGCACTTTACGAGAGCTATGGGGTTGCTAGACTCAACTGCGGTTGTAGTCGGCTCAATGATCGGCTCTGGGATATTCATCGTATCTGCAGAAGCATCGCGCCATCTGGGAGCGCCCGGGTGGGTTCTTATCGCCTGGCTTCTGGCGGGTATACTCACGTTTGTAGGTGCAGTGTGCTACTCCGAGCTATCTGCTATGCATCCGCAAGCGGGTGGACAGTATGTGTTTTTGCGTGAATCCTTTGGAAAGTTGGCGGCATTCTTATATGGATGGACACTGTTCATGGTCATCCAGGCAGGCACTATTGCCGCTGTCGGTGTCGCATTTGCCAAGTTTCTCGGGGTCTTCTTTCCGACTGTCTCCAAGCAAACAGTGTTTTTTTCGATCGCAGACTTTTCGTTTACGGCACTACAACTGGTATCTATTCTTGTAGTTGCTCTGCTTACAGCAATTAATTGCCGGGGCATTACTGCGGCGAAATTTATCCAGACGACTTTCACCGTCACAAAAGTGGCGGCGCTGGGCTTACTGATTATTCTCGGCGCTTTGAGCTTTGGAAAATACAACGGACTGCAAGCGAATTTTTCCTCTTTCTCTACTTTTTTCACGCCGGTTGATTTGCAGGGCAATGCGCTGGAAGGGCTGAAACTCCTGGGCGTAGTTTCTCTGGCTATGGTTGGTCCTTTGTTTTCCAGCGACGCCTGGAACAATCTCACATTCACAGGTGAGGAAGTGAAAGATCCGACCAAGACTCTGCCGCGCAGTTTGATGTTAGGAACAGCGCTTGTTTCTCTGCTCTATTTATTGACGAATGTCGTATACATGCTTCTCATTCCTCTGAAAGGAACCGAGGGCGGTGCAGATGTAATTGCCCGCGGTATTCAGTTTGCAGCAGAGGATCGCGTCGGAACAGCTGCAGCTGAAATCATCTTCGGCTCAGCAGGCGTCTATATTATGGCCGCCGCCATTATGATTTCTACTTTTGGTGCCTTGAACGGAATTATTTTGGCCGGTCCCAGAGCCTATTACGCGATGGCCCGCGACGGTCTGTTCTTCAAGAAGTGTGGAGAATTAAACGCCACTACTCACGTACCGACATTCGGCTTGGTTATGCAAGGGGTGTGGTCCTGTCTGCTCTGCCTGTCCGGGCAATACAGCAAATTGCTCGAGTACGTAATATTTGCTGCGCTTCTTTTCTATGTTTTGACTGTAGCCGGGCTTTTCGTAATGCGCAAGAAGTATCCGAACGCAGAGCGTCCATACAAAGTCCCGCTCTACCCGCTTTTGCCTGCACTGTATCTGGTGCTGGCTTCGGTTGTGATGATAGGGCAAATCTGTCTCTCACCCGGTTACAGTGGAGCCGGCTTATTGATCATTCTTTCCGGTCTGCCTGCGTATTTTATCTGGAACCGCTCGGCGTCTACGGATAAGAAGGGCTGACAGCCGTTATTTGGCCGCTCCGCCAAAAAGGTGTTTGGCTAGCGTCTCTGCTGCCGAATGTGGATCGACTTCATGATCGACCACTTTGCTCAGCATCATTTGATTTTCGCCCGGTGTCTCCAGCGCCGCTTTTAGATTGTCGCGCGCCATGCCGGCGACAAGCTCCGCCAGCTCGGCTTGCACTTTCGATTTGCGGCGCTGTTTCAATTCGCCTGATGTTTGCAGGAATTCTCTGTGCTGTTTTGCCGCTTCCCAGACTTGATCCACGCCTTCGTTGGTTTCGGCCACGCAGGTGATCACAGGCGGACGCCAGTCATTTGAAAAGGAAGCTAATTCCAGGCTTGCCATAATGTCGGTGGCGGTTTTGTTGGCACCGGGCAGATCGCCTTTGTTGACGACGAATATATCGCCAATTTCCATGATGCCCGATTTGATAGCCTGGACATCATCGCCCGAGCCCGGCATAAGAACTAGAATTGTCGTGTCGGCGGCTTGCGCAATTGCCAATTCGCTCTGGCCGACTCCCACTGTTTCGATGATTACAACATCGTATCCTGACGCTTCCAGCATGCGCACAGCATCGTAAGTGCCCATGGCGATGCCGCCGGAGTGACCGCGGTTGGCCATTGATCTTATGAAAACCGAGCGATCGAGTGTATGTGCTTGCATGCGAATTCTGTCGCCAAGAATAGCGCCGCCGGTAAAAGGGCTTGAGGGATCGACAGCCAGTACGCCGACCTTCAAATTCGCCTTGCGCATCTGCGTGATCAGAGCATCTACAAGAGTAGATTTTCCTACGCCCGGTGAGCCGGTCACGCCAATCAAATGCGCGCGCCCGGACTGTGGGTAGAGTTGTTTCACAAGCTGAGTAGCCTGAGGACCGCCATTTTCCACGAGGCTGATTGCTCGTGCCAGCGCGCGTCTGTCTCCGGAAAGTAGGTCTTTAGTTAAAGTGTCCAAATCTATCGTCACACCAAAAATGTAATTAGCTGGATGGAATTTCTTGAAAATTGTATCTCAGTTAGCGTCCCTTCTTCATTTGCGCAGGTTTTCTTCAGGAATGGGGAACAAAAAAATTCGCCCTGCTGTCAACCAGTACAGGCAAGCTTGTATGCGGCGCTGCACAAGTTGCTTTTTGATACTGCCGACAATCGCAGGGGTGAAGCGGTGAAACATCTTTTTAAAACGACGGCATTCTTAGTTTTGCTGAACATTTCTGCAATGACCACGACAGGGGCAGCCTATGCCGACCGCGGCAATGTCACAATCAAAACCGGAAGCGGTACTGAAATGGTCTTGAAAAAAGGTTATTTCGGCGGGCAGGAGCAGTCGATAACAGACAGGCGCGGCAATAAGATTGGCCGTAAGAAATCAGGCTTATTCGGTACGACTCAGGAGAGCGAAATATCTTTTTTCGGCAACGGCATAAAGAAGAAAAAAGGCTTGTTTGGCGGCACGCAGTACGAAGGCAAAACTATCCTGGGTGATTCGATAACCTCCAAGAAAGGTTTATTCGGACTGGGACGGCGCAATACTACAGTAGACATCAGCGGCACGACCGGTCTTGTAAAACAGTTTATCGGCTCCAAAAAGCTTCCTGCCTTATTCGACCCGGCCAATGCCGCGCAAAAGTCGACTGCCGGGGCTATGAGCGGTATCAGCCAAGAAGAAGCTTCCGACCTGCTCAATAACACGCAGATGCCGGGAAGCGCTGACGTGCCGGCCGCCAGCCCGCCAGCTCAGAATGACGCCTCGACGACTTTCTAGTCTTATCGATAATTACTGTTTTTTGAAGCGGCCCAGCCAGCCTTCTTTTTCCTTGGCGTTCATGTGGGCGGTGATTTCGCCAATCACTGCTTCCAGTCGACGCTGGTTGTTCTCAGCCTCATTGAGCATGACCGCCAACAAATCTCTCTCTTGTTCGCGCGTTTTGAGCTGATGTTGAAGATCCTGAACTACTGCTTTCAACTCTTCGGTCTCATTCAGTTTTGTATCCAGGAGCGCTGTTACCTTGGTCAATTCCTGGTGCAACTGCTTGTTTTCTCTGGTCTTGTCAGCCAGAAGAATGCCCTGCGAAGCCAGCTCAGATTTGACGTCATCTATATCTCTGGCTGAGCGATCCAGCTCTCTTGCTTGCGCTGAGAGAACCAGTGCCTTTTCCTGTTGCGCCAGAAGCTGTTCCTGGAGCTCGACGACTTTTGCCATCAACGCTCGAACATCTACTGGTTGTCCGGTTTGTGGGTTAACTGCCAGATTTCCGTCAGGAAGCATTCTTGTTTCCAGGCCTTGTAATACCGCTGTGCCAACCATTACTATTCCCAGAGTTTCCGGGAGCCAATCAAGGAACGGGGTTAACCGTCTCCTTTAGTCTAGCGAGTCCTTCGATAAAAGTATGAAAAAGCTTCGATTGGTAGGTGGGCAGGTCATTACCCCTCTTGAAGTGCGCTTTGCCGACATTCTTATCGAGGGTGGTCTGATAAAAGCACTGGTGCCGCCGGAGCAAGCCACTCCTGCATTCGACAACCTGGAGATACACGGCCGGCTGGTCACTCCCGGCTTAATAGATTTGCAATTGAATGGAGGCCCGGCCCTTGATTTTTGGGGTAAACCGCAAGAGAAAGACTTGCAGAAATTCACGCGCGACCAGGCTGCAGGAGGCGTTACAACTTTTCTGCCCACCTTGATTACGGCGCCAATAGAACATCTTGTTGAAAACATCGAGTGGTTGAACAAACATGGGGTCAGCCCGGATCTGGCTCTAGCCAGGGGGCTTTCCGCGCGCATGCCCGGGATTCACCTGGAAGGTCCGTGCCTTTCTCACAAACGTCCCGGGGTCCACCCAAAAGAGTGTTTACAACCTTTCAATGTCGATGTTTTAAAGAGACTGATAATGCCAGGCGTTCTTTTGATGACGGTGGCCCCGGAATTAGATCCTGGCGGTGACGCTCTTAAATATTTGCAGAGTAAGGGGGTCAAGGCTTCCCTTGGCCACTCGGATGCCAATCTCGAGGAAGCGCGCCGGGCTTTTGACGCTGGTATTCGT
>Ga0268298_10006402_pt1 | contig 10708 bp, 22 predicted proteins | sample WWTPWeurt_MetaG_FD_194462 | JGI IMG/M metagenome (GOLD analysis project Ga0268298, IMG submission 194462) | Activated sludge microbial communities from WWTP in Nijmegen, Gelderland, Netherland - WWTP Weurt | ecosystem: Engineered > WWTP > Aerobic digester > Activated sludge | place... | reverse complement strand
AGACTCTAATATCAAGGATATAAGCCCCAAGAGAATATAAATTGAGCAGATACTCGTCACTTGGTTAATCTGTATCACACAGCTTACCATTGTAGCACCACTCCAAGACAGTACTACTGGCCTGTTATCTCAATTTATTCTCTATGTCACCGATTTTCACGGTGATAACCACCAGATGTCATCCTTCGTCTGGTATTGTATCGGAACGACACAACATACCAGAGTCAACAGTACCGACTACTCTAGTGAGTATACATTCAGGCATACCAGCCTATCTCCTTGTTTAGACAAAGAGCAAACCACTGTAGCTTACAGTATAGTCAGGATTATAGCTTCTGACGGGCGTTGTTAACTAGTTTTATTACCAATGTTACGGTAATGGATTCATTTCTTTTCATCTTATTACGGACAATATCTGCGTTAAATCGTTGTTCAGGCTTATAAACTGGAGAATTCCCAAAAAATTGAGTTTCTCCGAAACCTCCCACTCTTGAGCCTGTGTAACCAGCATTATCCAGAGCTTTTTCTAAATAACATCGACCAGCTCCCAAGTAAGTAAAATCACTGAATTCTTCAGGTGGTATAACCACTGTGATTCTCTCTGGGTAAGGATAATTTTGTTGCATAAAAATGATTTAAAAAATGCCTGTTCCCTCATAGAGAATAAAGGAACAGGACTTGTGTACGACTGAAGGTTAAACCAAAACTTCACTGGGTTCGGATATAATTTCTTGTATTTCTGTGATATCAACTTCTTCTACTTTCTTATACCAATGCATGGCATGAGCATACTCAAAACCAGTAAGTGTCCTAGGTGATATTATCTCCTCTACATACCCACAATCTGGTTCATGTGCGTTGCCTCTCCATGTATAATAGCAACCAATCTCAGGACGTATGCCAGCCCAAAAGGGGTTTCTTACGTCATTTGCCACACATATAAGAAGGTCTCCTTTCTGAAACATGACAGACAATTTAGTGGTTTAGAAATAGGTTTTAAGATAATAGGGCAGGCCGTGTCCATGTAGACATTTACTCTTCTTGTGTAAGAGTACCTACCCTACTATTTATCTTTAACTGGCTTCTTATAGACCAGCTTTACCCTGATTATACTATCATCAGGAATAACTTCCACACTATCACTCTTCCATATCGTTCTGGCCCTGCCCTTATGTATGAGTATATCAGCACTTCTGGCAACATACTGATACTTATAGGAGCAAGAGGATACCAAAACAATAAGAAGAAAGGGTATTATCTTTCTGGCTGTATTCATATAAGCCTCCAGTATTTCACCATACCATGTCTCATCAACTATATAATCCAATGTCTTCTCAACCTTCTTATAGTTGAGATGCCAAAGGAAAAGTATGGCATATATAATGCCCAGTATCATAAACATGGCAAGTGCCGGAAGGAATACGAATATGCGGACGATGTACTTCATAATACGACCCTCCTTATAACAGCTTTGTAATACCGATAATAGGAAGTATCAGTATACAAACTTTTAGGGAACTTATCATGAATATACTTCCCATACACATGTTTCCCACTAATGTAGGAATTCCTGATTTTGGCAAAGTAATCTAATACTACTACAGTATCATTAGGAGCAAAGAGAATATTATGAATATCATCCACATTCTCAATTCTGCCATCATCATACATTACCTGAAACCTCTTCTCTACCTTAGGTGGTGTCGTAACTGTAGGTGAACGAGGGTGTTCCCTTTTTCTGGACGTATCACCACAGCTATATATCATAACTGCAATGACAATTAAGAGTATTGCTCTCATTATTATTTGGGGTTTAGTGATTACATGAAGTACTCCACATATTCCTCATCAAATTCTACCCTGAGATTCTTATTTATCCAGCTTATGGCTGTCCACTCAAGGATATCCTTTGACATCTCAACGGTTTTAACACCTTGTTTATAGAAGTACATGGCAATAGCTCTGGTAAACTTGTCAAGAGACATTTCCCGGGAATCTTGCCCGTCTAATGCTTCCTTAACAAATGAGTTTGCCCACTTGTACATCTCCTCAGCCTTTTCAGGATTATTTACATAATCTCTGTTAACCACGGCTTTATGGTATTCAAGTGCATTCATTGCTTGGGGTTTTTGATTAACAACAGACATCTTATGACCCTTAATACTACTATAGGCAGGAATAATGTCCACAAAACTGTGGTATTCACACCTTCAATAGAGTAGGCCAATATCATTATGGTTGTGACCATTATGAGCACAAATACGATAATTCCGATTTGTATTTTCATTTTAAACGATTTTCTATTGTAAATTTTTGGTTATCAAGAGACCTTATGACAGCTGCAAGACTATTGAGAATCCTATTGAGCTCCCTTTTCTGATATCCTTCCTCTACAGCCCTAGGCACCTTACCACCCAAGAGAACAGGTTTACTAAACTTTGGATAAGTAATACACTCCTGCCAATATTTATACGTAATCCTCATCTCAATATCTTTTCTAAGTGAAGGATTAATATACTCATAACTAAAGCACTCATCATACAACTTAGTTACGATACAGTTCTTCCACTCAAACTTAAACTCATCTCCAATTCTTACAGGAGGACAGCTTGCTGTCATATCCTGTCTATTGTATCTTGTCATAATCAATGGGTTTTTGGTTTATTTGTCATATACTGCGCCAACCTAAAATTTTCACATGATTGATTATCAGCCAGTTAAGTAAAATGTGGAAGGGATAAATGAATCCCAACACTCTTCACACTTCCTCCCACATTTTACCACAAAATAACATTCGAATACCGATTATCACGGTTACGATTGGGATTTTCACCCTACGCCCAACCCTTTCCTTCCCTCGGTAGTAGGCTTTGCTTCCCTTAGTCAGCCCCGAGCATACTGAAATGCTACTATTATCGCACGATTAACTATTAATATCATGATTATTAATAGTATACGCCTGTTGTAGCTTCCCTAATTACTTAGGCATCCAACTATTTGAGGTAAGTTGGCAACCTTTTTCTTCTTCATAGTCTTCCCTCCACTAAATCAATCAATATGTAGACTGTAATCAATTGACTGACAATATTTTAAATACGGTTTTTAATTATTTTTTATTATTTATGCTCGCATTGGGGCCCGAAAGCTCCAAGTATTCCCTTTCCCCCAATGCTCGCATACTTCCCCGAAGGGAAAGAAGAGGATTATTCCTCTTCTTCATCCTTCGTGGCAGGTTGAGGCTTTTCATCCTCAGTGTAAGACTCTTCATCAGCAGTCTCAACTGTGGCAGCGTAACCAAAAGAGATACCCAATGGGCCTTTAAATGGCCCCTCTTCAGGGTCGTCGTCAGTACGACGGTTGGCAACGTGGAACTCACCTTTAGCCATTTCATCACCACTCAGATATGACTCATCAGTGGTGAACGCTTTGGAGAAAGGAACAATAAACACCTCATTACCACGGAAAAGTTTCAGAGCCTGAAACTCATCCTTCTCACGTGGAATGATGCGTGTTCTCTTCACGTCATCAAGTCTCATCAATGTAAAGACCTCCTGCAAGGTAAGTCCGTCACACTTTTTCCATGAACTCTCAATGAGTTCAGGCTTGGTGTTCAGGAGTACTTGTTTTGGTTCTTTTTTTGCGGTAGAATTTTTTGATACAATCTTCATGTGATTGAAATTTAGTTTTTAAGAATTTAATTGACCGGGGATACAGTCAGTCCCCTACTCCGAGTAGTCGTATTTGTGGAAGTCCTCTCCAGCATTCTCCACACAAAAAATTTTGAAATCAAAGGCAGGGGGATACTTATATAGGGGGTATCTTTAAGGGAGGGAGTACTCTGCAGGAAAGTACCTATTCGTCTCTCTGCATACCTATATTTTCTATACATATTAATTTAATACGTTAATTTCTTGTTAACATACCTTAACATATTTGGTTTTGGATGGTCATTACCTTATCTTTGGTGTATGAAATTCAAGCAGTTAATTAATGATATGATGGAGAACGGGTGGAGGGTATACTACCTTCCTAGTAAATCCGAGAATATTCTCTCCTCACTCTCACACAGAAGGAATCTTGAAATCATCACTTATGATGGTAAACCATTTGTTCTCATTAAAAACTCATATAAAAAGAAATGAACTACAAAAGATATGAAGACCTCCTATTGGAGATTAGAGCTCTGTTTCCTCACTGTACAGATGTTCGTATAGAAGTAGATACTAATATGGATGATATTAAAGACTTTTCGAAATATATTCATGAACACTCTAAGGGTATGTTTGTTATGACAACCATTGATAAACCTGATAAGGTTGTTTACTCAAATCTGAGGACATCCTTGGGAATGATATCTTTAAATAATAAGGATGGAAAATAATTTGTGCACAGATGGCAATGGTTAAGTATCTGACATTTGATTAATAAAATAAATTAGTATGAAAATAACCGTAGAAAGGGTAATTATCCTTATATTACTAGTAGCATTATTCTTTTTAAATAGATGTTCGTCCTCACGATTACGTGAAAAGAATGAGATAATTACTCAGGCAGAGCTGGATAAACAGACACTCCAGACCCTTCTGAATAAAAAGGGAGACACTATCTATTCTCAACAATCTATCATAACTTCCTCACAATCAGCTATCAGGAACCTGACAGACTCTATCTTTGATTTAAAGAAGAAGGATAAAAAGAACAGGGAAGTTATAGCCTACTACAGAGGTCGTACTACAACAAGGATAGATACACTGGAGATACCATGGGTTGATTCTCTGACAATGAAGAGATTTGAGGATTCTATAGAACAGAAATGTAAGGATGTAATTTCCTTCTATCGTGATTCTGCTATCCAGACTCCACATACGGACTCACTTATCACAAAGGATATTGACGTAAACTTTACGCTAAAGAAGACTAACCGTATTCCCTCCCTTGTTATAAATAGATTAGCTATAGTAGATACTCTTGATTTACAGTTTGTTGAGCACAAAGGGGGTCTATTTAAAAAGAAATCTATTGAGGTACAATTTAAGCACTCTAATCCCTATATAAAGGTAGATGGGTCAAACTCAGTATTTTATAAACCACAGAAGAAACCTAGATGGTTTCAAAAAGCCCTGCTAATAGGAGTAGGAATATTTATTGGAACAAAATTATGAAAAAGCTAATAATTCTTTTGCTGTTCCCTCTTTCTCTGTTTTCTCAGAAGATGGGACTAATTACAAATAACATATATGATGTTGATGTATATGTTATATCTACAGACAGTAAGCTTGAGGCAAAGCTCTTTGTAAACGGAATATTGGGAAATGTATCTGAGGATAGTGACTTTGATAATAAGGCTATGACATTTTATGATGATGGGTCACAGATAGTTGTATGGTTCCCAAAACTATCAAAGACCTTTGAGGATTTATCTACAATAAACCATGAGGTATCACATGTTATAACTGCCATACTTGAAAGAATTGGGGCTCCGTTATCAGAAGATACATCAGAGGTTCATGCTTACATGACGGGATTTTATAACAAAAACTTTTATAAGATAGTATATGGAGACAACAACAAGTATAAGGTACTCTCAACCTTTGAGTAAAAAGGATATAATTCAAAGATTATTCATGGAGGAGAAGATTACATTTGATGAAATGTGGATACTCTTACAGGATAATGATGGAGCAAAGTTTATTCCTTTTCCTTATTATCCATGGCCTTACCAACAACCAATTGCTATTGAACCATATTATACAACATCAACTCAGATAAAGCATGAATGATACGTATCAGGATTTAGAGGGATATAATATAAATATGCCGGAATGGTTATCTCCTATCCATGAGCATAATTTTATACATCCAACGGCCATAATTGGTCCAAATGTTAAAATGGGGAAGGGAAACTATATTGGGCCATTCTGTATAATTGGTTATCCTGCAGAGCATAAGAAGTACTGGATAACTAATGAGAAAGCCTCAAATATGCTAATGCCTACATTTGATGGGATAGGAGTAGGAGAGGTAGAGATTGGAGATAACAATGTCTTTACAGGAATGGTTACTATAGATGCCTCTACTGAACAGAAGACAGTAATTATGAATGGATGCTGGTTCCTAAAACACTCACATGTTGGACATGATGCAGTTATTGGGAATGGAGTTACAGTATCCTGTGGAGCAAAGGTAGGAGGTCACTGTATTATTAATGATAATTGCAATTTGGGATTAAATGCCACTATACACCAGTGGGTAGAGATACCTTCTCAATGTATGATAGGTATGGGAGCAGTAGTAACAAAGAAAACAGAGTTAGCACCAAATAGAAAATATGCTGGAGTTCCAGCCAAAGATATAGGAGAAAATATAAAGAAATGAGAGTAACAATATCATTACCCTGTTTTGGGAGACCTCAGCGTACAAGAAGAGCTATCCAGTGTATTCTTAATCAGGATTTGAAGGGATGGGAAGCATTTATAATGGGAGATAACTGTCCTCACTTCCAGAAGATGATAGATAGTGGAGAGATGGAGTGGCTGCAGTGGGGTGCAAACTTACAGGGAAACAAATTACATTACTTTAACTCTCCTGAAAGAGGTGGTGGACATGGTTATAAACTTACAAATCATGCTATCCAGAACGCTACAGGAAAATATTTGGTATTCTTTGCTAATGATGACGTTATTTTACCAAACCACCTGTCTAACTATATGGAGATAGAAAAGTATCCTGATGTAGATTTGATGTACTTTGATAGCTATCTGGAACCCTCAAAGGCTCCACGTATATCTCATTTAGGATTTTGCCAGATAGGACATAGTGAAATAATTATTAAAACAGATATAGCAAGAAAATGCCTTCCTCATACAGATAAGTATGGCCATGACTGGGATTTTATCTCAAATATAATGGGAATGGGGAAGTGTATTAAGTCAAAATCGAAATTACAAACCTATCGTGTCATGCATATCCCCTCTATAGGATGTGTAGACTCAATAGATTGATTATAAATATTTTGGTAGTATTATTTAAAGTACTATCTTTGTTAAAACATATAATATGATAAAAGAACTTTTTAGATTCCCCATAGTAATGATTGACGGGGATAATGAAGAAAGAAAGTCAGCAGAAAATAAATTGCTTGGAAGAGTATCAGAAGACGTTCCACCAGAAGAGTATGATATGGTTTTTGGAGAAGCAGAGTATCCATATTGGGACTTTGTGGGAGTAGAGGATAGATGGTTACCATCTAAAACATCACTTGAGAAGGCAATGGATGGAAAGTTTGAGGCATGTATTGTAAGATTTGCAAATGTTGGACAATTACTTGTTCCTTGGACAAGAAAGAAGTTTAAGGCAGAGATTGCAAAATTTGCAGAACAATATGAGCTTGAGAAGGCAGCAAAAGAATCTGAGAAGAAAGAAATCAGAGTAATAACACTAACACCTCAGCAACTTGAGGGTATTATGGATAACACAAAAACAGAAGAATAATGGCAACAAAAGTAAACGGAAACAAAAATTTGGACACTCCACAAATGGAGGCAATGAGACAGACAGTTATTGAACAAGAGCTATCAGCTCGTTCATGGAAGGCTTACTATGAGAAGATGTATTACTCTCTTGAAGCAGAGAAACTTGAACCTGCGTATAAGGAATATCAGGAAAGAGTGGCTGAGAGATTAAAGCAGGAGAGAGAAGCAATGGAGAAATTCATGAAGAGTCTCAATGAGGAAATTGAGAAGAAGAATGAGGAAGATGTTGTTGGAGAAATAAAACTAGAGGAGGCTAAGTAATGGCAACTGATAGAAAAGCAGATTATGTTGGAAACCACGGTGGAGTGTACACAGACCTTAATGGTATGACAAAGCAGTTCACCGTGGTAGACCACGATAAGAAAACAAGTATTCATTTTAATTCTGAGAATAATTCATTTAGTATGGATGAGTACAGAGCACAATTGATAGGTAGAATACTGGATATTCCAGCATCCATTTGTCCTGATATATTCCATGATTATACACAAAGAGGAGATACTCCTGTTATAACATGGAATACAAAAATGTTGCAGGATAATGGAGTACCAATCTCTCAGTTGAGAGACCTTTGCACACTATGTGAGAATAGGGCAGAATCTATGAGATTAATCCCGTAGGTTAATTTAACTTAACAAGTTAATTTCTAAAAATAAATTTGGAAAGTTAATTTATTTTTAGTATATTATCTCTATAAAAAACCAACATGGTCATCAAGTCATTTTTAGATAAGGTATTACTCCCTGACAAAAGGGACGTATTAAGGGTACACTTATATCTGAAGTTTCTTCAGTATGGTATACAACCTTATGAAAATGATATAGATATAATTATTGAGTTATATTGTTTTGGAGGATACTCAAATTCCCAGAAACAAGAGGAGTTCTTTGATACATGTTTGGAGAAGAAGTACAAGAAGAGTAAGCAGTCTATACGCAATACTCTGTCTAAATACACAAATTTAGGAGTGCTGGAGAAGCCCAGAAACACTTCGTTATCAGTATCTTCTAAATATATTCCCAAGATAGAATTCGAAAAACTCCTGCTTCAGCACACTATTACCCATGCAAACTAATCATCTGGATATATATAAAATGTTGGCCGAGGAGAACGGGGGAAATGAACAACTCTACAAAGATATAGGTTCATTTGTCTTCAAGGAAACTGCCAGTATGATTAAGAATCCGGAGAGTCTGATTTTAAAATTAAAGGGAATAGGGTCTTGGCATCTGAGAAAGAAGAGGATGGAGATAGTTGTAAATGAGTGGACAGACCGTGCAAAAATAAAGACAAGAGAAGATTTTTCCTCAGAAGTTGCATATATGAACTATCTGGATAAACATACACAATATATGAACTTTAAGGAAAGGTTAGAGGAATACGATAGATATCTTCAACTTAAACAGGAAATAAGAAAAAAGAGATATGAAACTCAAATACTACTGGAACCTGATAACGGGGAAGACGAACGCTTTAAATCCAGCTAAATTAGATTTAAGACATATATGGGCAGTAATGCAGAGCTGGATAAGAGCAATACTTCCCACTCCAAAACACATAAGAGAACAAATTATCTGGAGAAGAGGTGAAGTTGCACTTAAATCTCCGGAGTGCTGGAAACAGGGACACTGTATTCAATGTGGATGTGAGATTGTCCCAAAAACCACAGCTGATATGGGATGTGAGAATGAACCATTCTGTTATCCTGAGATGATGAGTAAGAAGAAGTGGAAGGAGTTTAAGAAAACCAACGATATAAAACTATTCTAATATGGATATCTCAGTACTAACAAATGCTAGAAAATCAATACTAAGAGAACATCTATTTAAGGTATTACTTAAAGATACAAAAGACTTTATCAATAATTTAGACCAAGCCATGATATCTGGAGATATAGAACGAGCAAACCGAGATACTTTGTTTTTCAAACGCACATTACAGTATGCAGAGGAAAGTATGGAATATGACATGTCACTGGATTTATTAATTGATTTTCCCGACAAGTATAAGAAGTCTTTAAAACTAGGAATGGACTATGTTAGTAGCAGTTGATACAATAAAAAATTTAGGAAAGGTAAAGAAGGGCACACCTTACTCTTTCCAGTTCATGTTAAAGAACAATGGTGAGAGTGATATTATGATTGAGAAGATTACTGTTGGGTGTGGTTCATGTACAAAAGCATCTACATCTAAAGTAAAACTTAGTCCCGGAGACACGTCAAATATAGATGTAATATTTACTCCGGGGTCTACTGGTGCTCAACAAAAATTTGTAAATGTACAGTGGAATAAAGATAATCTTTTAAAGCTGACATTTACAGCAGATTCATATGAGTAAAGTAAAATTTATAGAAGATACACATCAGTATTTGACAGAGGATGGCAGAGAGCTAATCTCTGTATCTGCATTTACTGAAAGATTTAAACCAAAAGTTGACTGGAAGGCTGTTGCCAAGAAGGTTGCTGCAAAAAAGACAAGAGAAGGAGAACCAACTACTGCCGAGGATATTCTTAAGAAATGGGAGGATAAGAGAGATTTGTCTGCAAAGATAGGAACTATACTTCATAGTATAAAGGAAGAAGAACTACTCCAGCAGGAAAATCCTATATTCTATAATACACCTTGTTCAATAAAGAATTGCTCGTATACAGGAACTGATAAATGGTCAATCCCTATCAATAAGTTAGAAAATAACACGGCATACCCTGAATTGATGATATATGACTTCGAGTACATGATTTGTGGTCAATCAGATAAAGTTATTGTTGCTAATAACAAAATAAATATCTGGGACTATAAGACTGATGCTGAAATAAAGTATAAGGCATTCTCCAGTCAGTGGGTAAAACCACAGAAGCTATTAGGTCCACTCGGACATCTGGACGATTGTAATGCTAATATTTACTCTATAAAAATGTCACTCTACATGTACCTATTATGGAAAGCAAATAGGGGAACTCTAAGAACTGGTGATATTATGATTGAACATGTACATCTTGAAAGAGATGAAGATGGACTACCTATTCTCAAGGATAATAAACCTATTGTAAAAAAGATTGAGCAAATCCAGTTACCTTATAGAAAGAAAGAGGTAATGGATATGCTTGAAACTTTAAAAGTAAAAGCATGAGTACTGTAGTTATCGTATCACAATCTGTTCCTGATAAGAAATTA
>Ga0268298_10006401_pt1 | contig 10709 bp, 10 predicted proteins | sample WWTPWeurt_MetaG_FD_194462 | JGI IMG/M metagenome (GOLD analysis project Ga0268298, IMG submission 194462) | Activated sludge microbial communities from WWTP in Nijmegen, Gelderland, Netherland - WWTP Weurt | ecosystem: Engineered > WWTP > Aerobic digester > Activated sludge | place... | reverse complement strand
CGGGCGGCCAGGACGATGGGGTCGATGGTGGTGTTGGGATAGGCGCCGTGGCCGCCGCGGCCGCGGACGGTGATGTCCACCGAGTCCACGTTGGCCATGACAAAGCCCTCGAGGAGGCCGACGGTGCCGGCGGGCAGCGTGGCGCTGTCATGCACGGCGAGGACGTAGTCGGGCTTGGGGAATTTCCGATAAAGCCCCGCAGTGAGCATGGCGCGCGCGCCGACGCCGATCTCCTCGGCGGGCTGGCCGATGAACACGGCGGTGCCGGACCAGCGATCCTTCAGCGCGGCGAGCATCCGCGCCGTGCCGGTGAAGACGGTCATGTGGATGTCGTGTCCGCAGGCCTGCATGACGGAGACCTCCTGGCCGGCGAGGTTGGTGGCGCGCGTCGTGCTGGCGTAGGGCAGGCCGGTTTCCTCGGCGACGGGCAGGCCGTCGAGGTCGGTGCGGAAATACACGACCGGCCCCGGGCCGTTTTTCAGGACGCCGACGATGCCGGTGCCGCCGAACTTCTCGGTGACGGTGTAGCCCGCGGCGCGGAGCTCGGCGGCGAGCCGGGCCGCCGTCTGCTCCTCCATGAGCGAGAGCTCGGGGTGGGCGTGCAGGTGCTTGTAGAGGGCGTCGAGCGAGGGGTAGTCGGCGGCGAGTTTTTGCGCGACGAGGGATTTGGCGTCGTCAGCGGCGACCAAGGAGCCGGCAAGCGTGAGAGTGAGGATGCCTAAAATATTTTTCATATGGTTGGCTGTCATTCTGAGCGGAGCGAGGAATCCAGTGACAGAGGCGATTCCTGATGGATCCTTCGCTGCGCTCAGGATGACGGGTCTGGTGATTAGTTCCTGGGTTCGAGCGTGAGGATGAGGTGGTCGAGGACGGCGTCGGTCTGGAGCTTGAGGTGCTGGGCCGGGGGCGGCTGGCGGTCGGCGGGCGAGCCGGCCTTTTGTTTCTCGTAGGCGGCGTCACCCTCGGCGCGGGTGGCGGCGAGGAAGGCTTCTTTCGCGTCGTGGAAGGCGCCGCCGTCGGCGAGGTCTGCGGCCGAGGCGGACCGCCCGAGGAAGGCGGCGGTGGACTCGTCGCCGATCCACACGCGCCAGTCGCCCTCATCGGCGAAATAGACCGCGAGCGCGCCGCGCTGCGCGACACCGAGCTTTGCGGCCAGCGCCCGCATCCAGGCGCCGGGCACGGCGTCCTCGGCGGCGGTGGGGGATTTCGCGAACAGGCGGGCGACGATGCGCACGCCGGTGGCGTGCTCGAAGTTGGCGAGCTTGTAGTTGAAGTTCTTGGCGCGCGGCGGCTCGGCGGGGATCAGCCCGGCGGGGTCGTCGAAGTGCGCCGCCGGGCCGGGCGCGGCCGCGCCGGCGTAGGCGGGCACCTTCGCCGCGAGCGCCTGAAAAGCTGCGGGGTCAGCCTTGAACGCCTGCGCCTCCGCGCCGACGCGCAGGATTTTGATGGAGAACTTGTCGTCGGGCTGGATGAGCGGCAGCACCTCGAGGCCGCGGATGGTGCGACCGAAGACGGCGTGCAGGTAGTTCAAGCGCGTGCAATCGCCGAGGGTGACGAAGAACTCGCAGCCGTTGGTGCCGGGGCCGGCGTTGGCCATCGAGAGGATGCCGATCTCTTTGTGGCGCAGGCCGGGCGCGAACTCGTCGTTGAAGCGGTGCGGGATGATGTCGTCGCCCGTGTCCTTCAGGCCGGGGTTGCCGCTCTGGATGACGAAGCCCGGCACGACGCGATACCAGGTCAGGCCGGTGTAGAAGGGCTGGCCGTCGCGCGGTGACAGCGTGCCCTCGGCGAGGCCGACGAAGCCCGCGACGGTGGCCGGCACCTGCCGGTAATACAGCTCGGTGACGAACACGCCGCGCGGCGTGGTGAACTCGGCGTAGAGCCCGTCGGCGAGCGGCTCGGCGGCGGGCAACAGGCCGCCGCAGGCGACGGCGGCGGCCAGGAGGAGGGACTTCAGCAAGCGCATGGCGGCACCCTAGCACCGCGAGCCGGGCGCGCGAGCCCGATTACGCCGCTCCGAGGAACCATGCAGTCGGGGAATGTGGGAGCGAGCTTGCGCGCGACTTATTGGGGCGATGTCGCGAGCAAGCTCGCTCCCACCGTCTGGCACCGAAAGGCGAACGGAACCTCGATGGCAATGCAGGAGGGCTCCTATTGTCAGACCGCAGGTTATCTGTGGTTGAAGGAGTCCTGCTGCATCGTTCCCGCTCAGAGAAACGAGCAGATGTATTCGCAGATCCCGCTTGGCACCTCGATGGTGAAGCCGCTCTGGCCCGGCACGTCGAAGGCGGTGCCGGCCGGGTAATCCTTGGCCGTCGTTGCGCCGTCGAGGGTGACGCGGCAGGCGCCGGCGACGATCTCCATGCGCTCGGGCGCGCCGGTGCCGAAGTGGTAGCTGCCGGGATAGATGAGCCCGAGGGTCTTCTTCGCGCCGTCGGGCATCAGCACGGTGTGGCTGACGACCTTGCCGTCGAAATAGATGTTGGCCTTGGGATGGATCGTGACGCCGGAGAACGAGGTGGGCAGGGACATGGTGCGAGGGAGGGAAGTGAGGGTGAGCCGCCGATGCCCCGTGGGCTATGGCGAGGCGAGAAGTGAGAGTGAGCGTGGGCCGCTGAGTCAATCCAGCGAACCGGACATGACACTCAATTGCTGGCTTCACCCGGAGGCGGGGTTGTGCCTGACTGGCGGCATGAGCACGCCGCCGGTTGCCGCCACCCCGTCCCGGGCCGGGGCGGCCATCCTCGCCGGCGGCCTGGCCTGCGGGGTGCTCGACATCAACGGCGCCTTCCTCACCGCGTGGGTCAATGCCGGCATGAGCCCGGTGCGGGTGCTCCAGGCGGTGGCGGGCGGCCTGCTCGGGGCGGACGCGTTTCAGGGCGGGCCCGGCGTCGCGGCCTTCGGGTTGCTGCTGCACTTCGCCGTGGCCTTCGCGTGGGCGGCCGTTTTCTACCTGCTCAGCCGGCGCGTCCCATTCCTGACGCAGCACGCCGTGGCCAGCGGGCTGGCGTATGGCGCGCTCGTCTATCTCGCGATGAACCACGCGGTGCTGCCGCTCGCGGCGCAGTTCCGCAGCCTGTATATCCCGGGCACAAAGCCCCACGTGCCGCGGCTGGCCTGGGGCCAGTTTGGCGTGCATCTGGTCTGCGTGGGGCTGGCGATATCGCTCGCGGTGCGCTGGGCGACGCTCAGGCCCGCTGCTGGTAAAGCCTGAGCAGCGCCTGCGTGCCGTCCTCGGCCCAGCCGCGCGCGGCGACCTCGTCGTAGAGTTGTTTCGCCTGCTTCAGGCCCGGCAGGTCGAGCTGCATGGCCTCGGCCGACTCGAGCGCGATGCGCATGTCCTTGAGAAAATGCTTCACGTAGAAACCGGGCGCGAAGTCGCCCTGCAGCGCGCGCGGCGCCAGATTGTTGAGCGACCAGCTCGCGGCCGCGCCGCCGCCGATGCTCGCGATGACGCGCGCCGGGTCGAGGCCGGCTTTTTGGGCGTAGGTGAGGGCCTCGCACCACGACATCATGATGGAGGCGATGGAAATCTGGTTGGCCATCTTGCAGTGCTGGCCGGCACCGGGCCCGCCGTGCAGCGCGATGTTTTTCCCCATGAGCGCGAACAGCGGCTGCGCGCGGGCAAAGGCCGCCGCGTCGCCACCGACCATGATGACGAGCCGCGCCTCGCGCGCGCCGACATCGCCGCCCGACACCGGCGCGTCGAGCGCGGCCAAGCCCCGCGTGGCTGCGGCGTCGGCGATTTTTTGCGCCAGCCGCGGGCTGGAGGTCGTCATGTCCACGAGCACCGCGCCGGGCTTCGCCGACGCGAGCACGCCGTCCGCGCCAAAGTAGGTTGCCTCCACGTCGGCGGGGAAGCCGACGATGGTGAACACGAAGTCCGCCTGCGCCGCCGCCGCGCCGGCGGTGTCGTGCCAGCGCGCGCCGGCGGCGAGCAGCGGCGCGGCCTTCTCCTTCGTGCGGTTGAAGACGTGGAGCGCGTGGCCCGCCTGGAGCAGGTGGCCCGCCATGCTGCGACCCATGACGCCGGTGCCGATGAACGCGATCGAGTAAGCCATGGGAGGGAAGGTGAGAGGGAAGGTGAAAGGGGCGAGACGAAAACCGTCCACACACCCCGCCCTGCCGGGCACCCCTTTTCATCCGGAACTATGCGGTGGGGAAATGTGGGAGCGAGCTTGCTCGCGACTTATTGGGGTGATGTCGCGAGCAAGCTCGCTCCCACAGTCAGGCACCGAAAGGTGAACGGAGCCTCGATTGCAATGCAGGAGGGCTCCTATTATCGGACAACAGGATATCTGTGGTTGAAGGAGTCCTACTGCATCGTTCCGGATGAAGAGGGGTGGCGCGCAGCACCGAGGTGTGTAGTTATGCCCGGCGCAGGAAATCGGACTCGCCGCCTGCGGGCGTTCGGCCAAGCCTGCCGCCGTGGAAATCCTGAACACCCTGGCGCCGGTCTTCCTGCTCATCGCGCTCGGGGCCGGGTTGCAGCGGGCGGCGTTTGTCCCGCCCAACTTTCTCAAGGAGGCCAATCGCGTCACCTACTGGGTCGGCCTGCCGGCGCTCCTGTTTTCCCAACTGGCGGCCTCGTTCCACCAGTCCGCCGGCGCCGGGCGCATGCTCGGCGTGATGCTGGTTGCGACGGGCGCGGTCATCGTGGCGGCCTACGCCGGGGCGTGGCTGCTGCGCGTGCCCGGCGCGGCGGCGGGCACGTTCGTCCAGGGCGCCTTTCGCGGCAACCTGGCCTTTGTCGGCCTGCCGGTCATCTACGCGCTGCCGGACACGCCACTGGTCGGCGGCCTGTCCGTGCGCACGGCGGCGATCGTGACCATCGCCCCGATGATGGTGCTCTACAACGTCGCCGGGGTCGTCGTGCTGCTGCTCAGCCAGCACACCCTGGGTTGGCGCATGGTGGGGCCGCTCCTGCGGCAACTGGCGGTCACGCCGCCGCTGTTGGCGACCATCGCCGGCCTGGGCTGGGCGCTGCTGGGGTGGCCGCTGCCGGTCGCGCTGGACCGGACTTTTTCCGCGCTCGGCCAGATGGCGCTGCCGCTCGGCCTGCTCGGGGTCGGCGGCTCGCTGGTGACCGCGCGGCTCGGCGCGCACTGGCCGCGCCCGCTGGCGGCGGCGCTGGTGAAGGCCGCGGCCGCCCCGGCCCTCGGCTGGCTGGTGGGGCGCGCGCTGGGCCTCGGCGCGGCCGAGCTCAAGCTCGTGCTGATCCTGCTGGCGTGCCCGACGGCCATCGTGTCCTACACCGTGGCGCTCGAGCTGAAGGGCGACGAGGCGCTCGCCTCCGGCACCATCGTGCTCAGCGTGCCGGCCTCGCTCGCCGCGCTCGCGGTGATCCTGGCGGTGGCGTGAGGCGCGGGGCCCGGCCGGGCCCGGCCGAGTCGCGCGCCCGCTCGCTCCCACACTCCGAGCGCCGGTGGCGACACCTGCTGCGAGCTGCGCTAAGAGCCTCTCCGAATAGCGGCCTGTCCTGCCGAACGATCACCACCCCACGCTCGACGGCGGTCACAGACCGCCGCTACAGAAAACCAGGCTGTCGGGAATAGGTTATTCGGCGCGGCGCTAAACCGCTTGGCAATCCCCGGGCCGGCCCGCAGGCTCGCGGCCGACTTTCATGGCGCCCTCCGACACCCCTGCGGCCTGCGCATCGTTCCAAGTGGAGCTGGTCCGCTTGGACGCCCTGGTGGACAAGAGGCTGGCGCTGACGCCGGCGCTGTGGGCGGCGAAGGCCGACGCCGAGAAGACCGCGCCAGAACGCCCTGACCAAGACCGACCGCGAGATCGACCAGCTCGTCTATCAGCTCTACGGCCTCACGCCCGGGGAAATCGCCCTCGTCGAGGGCACGAGCGCCGGAGCTTCGGTGTGACAGGTGATTTTCCGCCGCAGGACGCGCCATGACTGAAGACGAGGAGGTGCTGTTTGTCGTCACGACCCCGCTGGGTTTCACCGTGCGGGTGACGCGGCGCTATTGGCACCTGATCACCACGGTCAAACACCCGGTGATGGCCGGACACGAAAAGGAGGTGGAGGCCACCCTGAGCCAGCCCACGGAGATCCGCCAAAGCCGGACGGATCGGCAGGTGTTGCTCTTCTACCGCACCCAGCACGCCGGGCGCTGGGTTTGTGCCGTCGCCCGGCGGCTCGACAATACCGGCTTTCTCATTACTGCTTATCCCACTGACGCAATCAAGGAGGGCATCCCCCTATGGCCGACCTGAACATTTTTCACGATCCTGTTGGACGCACCCTCACCGTCTGGTTCGGCGCGCCCCAGGCGGAATATGTCTGCGAGGAGACGGGCGACGAGGTCATCCTGATGAAGGACCGGCAGGGGCGGGTCATTGGCTTCGAGCGGCTCAACTATGCCCCCCAGCCTGGGCGCAAGCTCCAGCTCGCCTTCGAGACGCTGCCGCTGGCCGTGTGAGTGAGCGGTGGCCGGAAGCAACCGGCCCGAAGCGCCATGGTCGCACACCCCGGGAAATCGCCCTCGTCGAAGGCGCGGGAAACCCCGCTCCCGCCGAGCCGGCCGACGGACCCGCCCGGCCTGCCCATGCCCACCGACCCGCGCACGCGGCCGGTGTATCGGCGCTCCTTCCCCCGGCCCCAGCCGCCCTTCGACGATTTCCAGGCCACGCTTTGCTGGAATGCCGCCGAGGCCGTGGTGGACGAGGTGCAGGCCGTCACCCGCGAGCGCCGTTTTGCGCGGCAGCGCTGGATGGACTGGCTCTGCCGCCGCACCGAGGCCTACTTCCGCACCAGCCGCCGGATCCGCACGCGCCTCACCGGGCCGCACGACCGCCACTGGTTCCGCGTCTATCAGCGCCACTGGCTGCACACGGCGCTGCTGCGCACCCGCGGCCGCTACCACCAGCTGCTCCCGCCCGAGATGTGGGGCGGCCACTCGCCCCTCGACTGCCCGCCGACCTTCGACGTGGCCCGCCGCCAGCGGGTGCGCGGCGGCAAGGGGTGAGAAGCGGCCGGGGTTGCCAGCGGGCGCGGGAAAGGGGAGAAGAGGGCATGCTCACCCTGCGCCCGACCAAGATGCTGGCGAAACGCCTGAAGCTCGCCGTGCCCGCCGTGCCGCCGCCGGTGGACAACCGCGTGGCCGACTGGTGCGTGCATGAGTTCCGGGACGGCCGGCAGCGCCACCTGATGTTCTGCAACACGGCGTCGCTGTTTCCGATTGTGCTGTCCGGCCGGGGCGTGACCGATGCAAACGCCCTGATCCGGCGGTTTCTGGAGGGAGCCTGGCTGGCTTTCGAGGGCACGGAGCTGGAGCTCCACCGTCAGCGGTGGATCGAGCCGGAGGCGGGCGCGGTGCAATGGGCGCCGATCCCGGACAAGGTCGTGCTGAGCAGCGTGAACGAGCTGATCTTCATGGCGCGCCACGGCATGGACAAATCCCCGGCGGAGCTGGCGTGGTGGCTGGCGCAGACGCCGATGAAGGCCCTCGGGTATAATTCCCCGGACCGGGTCTTCCCGACGCTGCGCGGGCCGGAGCGGTGCGGGTGAGGGCGGAGCGGCTCGATCCGCCGCGGCGCACCGGGCCGGTGGCCCTACCCGTCAGACCAACATCCCGTAGCCGGAACGATGCAGTAGGACTCCTTCAACCACAGATAACCTGGGGTCTGAGAATAGGGGCCCTCCTGCATTGCCATCGAGCTCCCGTTCACCTTTCAGTGCCTGCCTGTGGGAGCGAGCTTGCTCGCGACTTTTTGGGCGATGTCGCGAGCAAGCTCGCTCCCACATTTCCCGGCGGCATCGTTCCGGCTTGGCTTTTGGACTGTCATTGCGAGGAGCGGAGCGACGAAGCAATCCAACTGGATCGCCACGGCGCGCTTTGCGGGCCTCGCGATGACAATAGCCTAAAAGCTACGGCATTTGGTATCAATTAGAGCACTTCAAAAAAAGGTGCAGCCACAGGTGGTCGCCGATTTCCATATCGGCGACATGGTGCGCTCGCCGGCGCCGGTGTGGAAACCGGCGCCCACCCGAAACCGTTCCGGCCATACTTCAATTTGAGGGCTCTATTATTGAGACTTACCCAAAGGAGTTGCGCCCACCAGTCATTGCGAGGAGTGGAGCGACGAAGAAATACAGCTGGATTGCCACGGCGCGCTTCGCGCACCTCGCGATGACAAAGGGCTAAAACCAGTTGCGTCGTGAATTGGCACTGTAGGGGCGGACCTTGTGTCCGCCCGCGCGGGCGGACACAAGGTCCGCCCCTACAAAAAGCCAAACCAAGCTGAATGATATAAAAGCTACGGGCATTGGGCATCAAATAGCTGGTGGCCGCAACAGGTGGCAGGGGCATCCTTGCCCATGGGCCGACCCACGGGCTGGAAGCCCGTGCCACAGCAATCACGCAGGCATGGTCGGGCGCCCGGCGTTCCGCCGCCGGCGGACCTTACGGGATGCGCAGGGTGGTGCCGACTTTCAGGATGCCGTTGGGCCCGAGGAGGGCGGCGTTGGCGTTGTAGATGTCCTGCCAGCGGCTGGCGTTGCCGTAGTAGCGCTGCGCGAGGCGGGAGAGCGAGTCGCCGTTGGCCACCACGTGGGTGCGGAGGCCGGGGGCGGAGACCGGCGCGGCGGCGGTCGGGGTCGCGCCGCCCGCGGTGCGGGCGAGCATCGTCTTGAGCTGGTAGTTCTCCCCGGCGAGCACGGCGTTGGCGCCCTGCAGCTGCTGGGTGAGGGCGCGGGCGGCGGCGGCCTCGCTGGAGGCCTGGGCCTGCGTGCGCTGGAGGGCCGTGACGGCGTCGTTGAGGCGCGCGAGCTCGGCCTGCGTGCTGCCGGCGCTGCTCGTGGCGGCGGTGCGGAGCTGGTCCACCTGGCCCGTGAGGCTGGCGACCTGCGCGGTGAGCGCATCGCGCTCGGCGGTGGCGGTGGCGGTGGCCGCGCGGGCATTTTCCACGAGCGTGTCGCGCTCGCGCTGGAGCTGCGCGTAGCCGCGCAGGGAGGTCGCGAGGCGGTCCTCGGTGTCGGCGAGTTTCTTGGCGAGCTCGCTGTCATCGCCGCTGGCGGCGGCGGGTGCCGTGGTGGCCGCTGTGGTGGAAGCCGCGGCGAGTTGCGCGCGGGAATCGGCGAGGGCGGTCTCGAGTTCGCGGACGCGACCGGACAAGTCCGGGTAGGCCGGGGCCGCGGAGGGTTGCGCGGCGGGGGCGGCTTGGTTAGCGGCGAGCGCGGTCTTCTCCTGCTCGAGGCGGGCGATGGTGTCGCGGAGCTCGCCTTGGGCGGCGCGGGCGGCGTCGCGCTCGCTGGTGATGCCGCCGAGCTGGGCCTGGTTGGCCTCCTTCGCCAGGGTGAGCGCGGCGATGTCCTGCTTGGCGCGGGCGGCTTCGGCGCCCAGGGCGGCCAGCTGGGTCTCGAGCTCCTTGAGCCGGGTGGAGTCGGCCGAGGTGTCGCGGAGCTGGCGGCCGGTGTCGGCGAGGGATTTTTGCATGCGCTCGCGGTCGGTGCGGAGCTGGGCGACCTCGCTGGCGAGGGTGGTCACGCGGCCGGACAATTCATCGCGCTCGCGGCGGAGCTGGGTGCTCTCGGCGCCGGCCTGGGTGGCGCCTTGCGCGGCGGTGGTGGCGGCGGCGAGCTTGTCCTCGGTGGTGGTGAGCTGGCCCTCGAGCTCGCGGACGCGGCCGGAGAGGTCGGGGTAGGCCGGGGCGGCGACGGGTTGCGCGGCGGCCTTGGCCGCGGCGAGCTGGGCCTCGAGCTCGCGCTGGCGCTCGAGGTAGCCCGGGGGGGCGACGGGGCGGCTGCGGGCGGCTTGCTGGGCTTCGCTCAACTGACGGCCGGTGTCGGCGACAAGTTTCTGCATGCGCTCGCGGTCGGCGCGGAGCTGGGTGACTTCGCCGGTGAGCGTGGTGACGCGGCCGGAGAGCTCCGCGCGGGCCGGGCCGGCGGCGACGAGCTCGGCCTGGGCGGAGGTGAGCTGGCCTTCGAGCTCACGGACGCGGCTGCTCAGGTCGGGATAAGCCGGCGCGGCGTTGCGGGCGGCGGCGAGGGCGGTTTCGAGTTCCGAGACACGGCCGCTCAGGTCGGGATAGCTGGGAGCAGCGGGTTTGGCGGCGAGGGCTTGTTCGGTGGACGACAGCTTGGCTTCCAGTTCGGTGACGCGGCCGGCGAGATTCGGGTAAGCCGGTGCGGCGTTGCGGGCGGCGGCGAGCGCGGTTTCAAGTTGCTTGGTGCGGTCGGCTTCCGCCTTCGCCGAGGCCAGGGCGGACAAGTCGGCGGAGTGCTGGGCTTCCAGTTCGCTCACGCGGCTGCTCAGGTCAGGATAGGAGGGCGAGGCGTTGCGCGCGGCGGTCAGAGCCGCCTCAAGCTCATTTACGCGTCCGGCGAGATTCGGATAAGCCGGCGCGGCATTGCGGGCGGCGGCGAGGGCGGTTTCGAGTTCTGAGACGCGGCTGCTCAGGTCGGGATAGCTGGGTGCCGCGGGTTTGGCGGCGAGGGCTTGTTCGGTGGACGACAGCTTGGCTTCCAGTTCGGTGACCCGGTTGGTGAGGTTCGGGTAAGCCGGCGCGGCGGACTTCGCCTGGGCAAGCGCGGCTTCCAGTTCGGTGACGTGGCTGCGCAGGTCCGGGTAGGCGGGCGCAGCGCTGCGCGCGGCGACGAGGGCGGCCTCGAGTTCGGCGACCTTGTCGGTGAGGTTGGGGTAAGCCGGGGCGGCGGGCTTGAGGTTTGCGGCCTGGGCCTTGAGGGAGGCGAC
>Ga0268298_10006400_pt1 | contig 10710 bp, 11 predicted proteins | sample WWTPWeurt_MetaG_FD_194462 | JGI IMG/M metagenome (GOLD analysis project Ga0268298, IMG submission 194462) | Activated sludge microbial communities from WWTP in Nijmegen, Gelderland, Netherland - WWTP Weurt | ecosystem: Engineered > WWTP > Aerobic digester > Activated sludge | place... | reverse complement strand
ACCCCATTTCCTCGAACAGCACCCCGGGGAAGAGCATCACCTTGGCCCGGCGCGCCAGGCGCAACAAGTAGGCGCCGTAGAAACTCATGCGCGTGAGCAGTTTTTCAATTTGCTTTTCCGCCCGGCGCACCATGCCCAGGGTGGCCAGTTTGGCCAGGAAGGCGCCCAGGGCGCCCACCCGGTGGGAGATGAACATTTGGTTGTCGTTCAGCACCACCAAAAGATCCGTGCCGAGATGCCCGGCGTTTTGCAGGGCTTCGAAGGCCATGCCGCCGGTCAGGGAGCCGTCGTTGGCCACGGCGATCACGTGGTGGTCCTGCTTCAACACGTCCCGGGCGGCGGCGAAGCCCAGGGCGGCCGAAATGGAGGTCGAGGCGTGGCCCGCGCCGAACACGTCGTGCTCGGATTCGTTTCGGGAAAGAAATCCGGAAATCCCGCCGAATTGGCGCAGAGTGTGGAAGCGGTCCCGGCGACCCGTGAGCAGTTTGTGGGGATAGGCCTGATGGCCCGTGTCCCAGATGATTTTATCCTTGGGCGACTCGAAGACGTAATGGAGGGCGATGGCCAGCTCCACGGTGCCCAAACCGGCGCCCAGGTGGCCGCCCACCTGGGAGGTCACGTCCAGGATCTTCTGGCGGATGTCCTTGGCGAGAATGGGCAGGAGGTCCTTGCGGATGTTCCGCAGGTCCTGGGGTTTGTCGATCATGTCCAAAATATTCATGTCAGTTCTCTCGGGTGATGATGTAATCGGCCAGGGCCACCAACAGATCGGCCCGGCGGCCGAAGGGTTTCAAAAGGCGTTTGGCTTCGTCCACGGCCCGTCGGGCCCGGCGCTGGGATTCCTCCAGGCCGTAGACCGCGGGGTACGTCAGCTTTTGGTTCTCGGCGTCGGAGCCGCTTTTGCCCAGGAGCGCCTTGTTGCCCACGATGTCCAACACGTCGTCGGCGATTTGAAACGCCAAACCGATTTGATCGCCGTAGCGCTCCAGGGCCCGTTGGGCCTTGGGCGAGGCGCCGGAGAGCAGCGCCCCCACCGACAGGCTCGCGGTGATGAGGGCGCCGGTTTTGTGGCGGTGGATGTAGTCCAACACCTTGGCCCGGCTTCCGTTCAGGGCCACGCCGCGCCCTTCGGATTCCAAATCCACCGCCTGGCCCCCCACCATGCCCTGGGACCCCACGGCCCGGGCCACGGTTCCGATGGCCTCCACCACGCGCTCGGCGCGGACGCCCGCCACCCGGGCGTTTTTGGCCATCAATTCAAAACCGTAGGTCAGCAAACCGTCCCCGGCCAAAATCGCCACGCCCTCGCCGAACACGCGGTGGTTCGTGGGCCGGCCGCGCCTCAAATCGTCGTCGTCCATGGCGGGCAAATCGTCGTGCACGAGGGAATAGGTGTGGATGACCTCCAGCGCGCAAGCCGTCGGCAGGACCCGGGCCGGTTTCCCTCCCGTGATTTCGGCCGCGGCCAGGCACAAGACCGGTCGCAGGCGCTTCCCCCCGGCGAACACGGAATACCGCATGGCCTTGTGGACCACGGGCGGCAGGGCCTCTTCCTTGGTCATGAAGCGGTCCAGGGCCTTGTCCACCATCGCGGCCTTCGCCGCCAACGCTTTTTTCAATTCCTGGGGAGTCACGCCGTTCCGCCTTTCCGTTCCCACGCCTTTGAAATTCGTTCAATCGACCGGGCCCGGCCCGAGGCGTCGTCCAAGTCGACGACGACCGCGCAAAAGAGCGCGTCGCCCTCGGCCACTTCCAGTCGAACCCGCACGCCGGTCAAAAATCGCTTTATCGCCCCCGCCCGGTCGCCGCCGATGATCCCGTCCCGGGGACCGGCCATGCCGACGTCGCCGATGTACGCCGTCCCGCCGGGGAGCACCCGCTCGTCGGCGGTCTGCACGTGGGTGTGGGTGCCCAGAACCGCGGAGGCGCGCCCGTCCAAATACCAGCCCATGGCCTGCTTTTCGCTGGTGGCCTCGGCGTGCATGTCAACGACCACCAGCCGGGTCGGCAGATCTTTCGTCAAACGGTCGGCCGCCTGAAAGGGGCAGTCGATGGACGCCATGTTGTGCCGGCCCATGAGTTGAAGGACCGCCAGGGACCGCCCGCCCACGGAGTAGACCCCGAGGCCCTTTCCCGGCAACGGTGCCGGATAATTGGCCGGTCGCAACACCCGGGGGTCGGCCAGAAGCGGTTCGGTCTCGGACCGGTCCCAGGTGTGGTTGCCCAGGGTCAACACGTCCAGTCCGGCGTCAAACAGTTCCTTGGCGGTGGAGGCCGTCAGGCCCCGCCCGCCGGCCGCGTTTTCCGCGTTGCCGATGGCGAAATCAATCCCGCGCTCGCGCCGAAGGGAGGGTACCCATCCCCGCACCGCGTCCCGGCCCGGGCGGCCGAAAATGTCCCCCACAAAAAGAATCCTCACGGGCGTCTCCCCGACGATAAATCAAAGGCAAAATATACCAAATTGGAGGGAAGTCCGGGACCGCAAAAAAGGGGGGTCCGGAGGTCGGTCGGCGGGAAAAAGGGGCGGGCCCGGGCGGGGGCCGCCCGGCGATGAATCGGGGTCAGCGGGGCCGCTTGCCGTCGCGGAGGAGTTTGTATTCCACCGCGTCGCGCAGGGCCTGCCAGGAAGCTTCGATGATGTTGTCGGAGACCCCCACCGTGCCCCATTCTTCGGCGTGGTCGCGGCTGTTCACGAACACGCGAACTTTGGAGGCGGTACCCACCGCGCCGTCGATAACCCGGACTTTGAAGTCCACGAGGCTCATGGAGCGGAGGTTGGGGTAAAATTTTTCCAGCGCGCGGCGGAGCGCCCGGTCCAGGGCGTCGATGGGGCCGTGGCCCTCCGCCACGGTGTGGACGCGCTCGTCGTCGACGGCGATTTTCAGGGAGGCTTCGGCCACCAACCCGCCGGTGTCCTTGTCCTCCTCCACGATGACGCGGAACCCTTTCTGGTCAAAGAAGGGCTTGAAAGGACGGACGAGCCGCGTCACCAACAGATAGAAGGACGCTTCGGCCCCTTCGAATTGATAGCCCTCTTTTTCCAGGGCCTTGACCTGTTGGATGATCTTGTCGATGGCCCCGGGGTGCTTTTCCAAATCCAAATTAAATTCCCGGGCCTTCAAAATCATGTTCGACCGGCCGGCCAGTTCCGAGATCAACACCCGCCGTTGGTTGCCCACGGCCCCGGGGTCCATGTGCTCGTAGGTGGAGGCGTGGCGCGCCATGGCGGACACGTGCACCCCGCCCTTGTGGGCGAAGGCCGAATTTCCGACGTAGGGCTGGTGGTCGTTGGGCACCTGGTTGGCCAGCTCGTCCACGTAGCGGGACACCTCGGTCAGGGACCGCAGTTGGTCCTTGGACACGCAGGGAAGGCCCAGCTTGGTCATGACGCCCGGAATGACGGAGATCAAATTCGCGTTGCCGCAGCGTTCGCCCAGGCCGTTGGCGGTCCCCTGGACGAGGCGAACGCCCTGCCGCACGGCTTCCAGGGAGTTGGCCACGGCGGCGTCGGAATCGTTGTGGCAATGGATGCCCAATTCCACCGTCGGGAAACGGCGGCGGACGACCTGGACGATGTCGCCGATCTGGTGGGGCAGGCTTCCCCCGTTGGTGTCGCAAAGGGTCAGGTTCGAGGCGCCGGCTTTCCAGGCCGCGGTGAGGCTGGCCAGGGCGTACTCCGGGTTGGCCCGGAAACCGTCGAAGAAATGCTCGGCATCGTACACCACTTCCTTGCCCTTGGATTTGAGAAATTTGACCGACTCGCCGATCATCTTCAGGTTTTCGTCCAAGGTCGCCCGCAGGGCGTGGACCACGTGGAGGTCCCAGGATTTGCCGAAAATGCAGGCCACCGGGGTTTTCACCCGCACGATGGCGGCCAGGTTGGGGTCTTGGTGGGCGGCGGCGTCCCGGCGGCGGGTGCTGCCGAAGGCCGCCAGCCGCGCGTTTTTGAGCCGCAGCGACCGGGCGCGCTTGAAGAATTCCTCGTCCTTGGGGTTCGAGCCGGGCCACCCGCCCTCGATGTAGTCGACCCCCAGGCGGTCCAGCACCTGGGCGATCTTCAACTTATCATCGACGGTGAGCGAGACCCCTTCCCCCTGGGTGCCGTCCCGCAAGGTGGTGTCGTAGAGGCGGACCCGGGCCGCGTCGGACGGACGGTTTTTCTTCACGCTTTGGCTTTGACCCGGGGTTTTTCCAAGCCGAAGGCCTTGTGCACGAGCCGGACGGCCCGGGGGCCGTCGCCTTCGCGCACCACGCAGGCGATCTTGATCTCGGAGGTCGAGATCATGTCGATGTTGATCCCGGCCTCGGCCAGGGATTTAAAGAGTTTCGCCGCCACGCCGGGATGGCCCTTCATGCCGACGCCCACGATGGACACCTTGGCCACCTTGTCGTCGCAGACCACTTCCTCGGCCTTCAGGTCCGTGGACACGCGGTCCAGGACGCCCATGGCTTTCTTCACGTCCACCCGCCCGATGGTGAAGGAGATGTCGTTGCGGCCCTCCGTCGGGGCGGACTGGATGATCATGTCGACGTTCACGCCCTCGTCGGCCAGGGGGCCGAAGATTTTCGCCGCGACGCCGGGCCGGTCGGCCACGCCGCTCAGAGTGATTTTGGCTTGCTTGGGGTCGAAGGCGACCCCGCTGACCACGATCTGTTCCATACGCGGCACCTCCGCCGTGATGAGTGTTCCTTCGTCTTCCGAAAACGTCGAGCGGACGTGGATGTCCACGCCGTATTTCTTGCCGACTTCGATGGACCGCGCCTGCATGACCTGGGCGCCCGCGCCCGCGAGCTCCAGCATTTCGTCGTAGGAAATGCGGTCGATCTTCTGGGCTTCGGGTTCCACCCGCGGGTCCGTCGTGTAGACGCCTTTGACGTCGGTGTAGATTTCGCAGACGTCGGCTTTGAGCGCCGCCGCCAGGGCCACGGCCGTCAAGTCCGACCCCCCGCGGCCCAGGGTCGCGATGTCCTCGTTGGGGTTCAACCCCTGGAACCCGGCCACGATGACGACCTTGCCTTTTTTAAGCTGCTCGAAAATCTTTTTGGGGCGGATGGCCGTGATGCGCGCCCGGGTGTGGTCCTGGTCGGCGAAGATGCCGGCCTGGGGCCCCGTCAAGGACACCGCCGCGACGCCCCGCTCGTTGATGGCCATGGACAGGAGCGCGATGGAGACCTGCTCGCCCGTCGACAACAACATGTCCATCTCGCGGCCGCTCGGGCTGTCGGTGATTTTTTCGGCCATGGCGATTAAATCGTCCGTCATGTCCCCCGGCGCCGAGACGACCACGACCACGCGGTGGCCCTGTTTGCGCTTGGCGGCCACGCGGCCGGCCACGTTCTTGATGCGGTCGGCGTCCGCCACGGAACTGCCGCCGAATTTCATAACGACGATGGAACTCATTTCGTTCTCTTTCGTGAGACGCCGAAAACGCGGGCGCCGGCTGTGTCGATCTTCAAAATTTCGCTGCGGGCCCGGGACCCTTTCCGTCCGAAGGCCGCGACCATCGCCCGGGCCACCCGGGGCGCCGCGGCGGGGGCGCAAAGCGCCAGGACGCTGGGGCCCGCGCCGGACAGGGCCGCGCCGTGGGCGCCGGCCCGACGGGCGGCGCCGATCACCGCCGACAATCCGGGAACCAGTTTTTCCCGGTACGGCTGGTGCAAACGGTCGTCCATGGCCTCGCCCAGCAACGCCCACCGGCCGGATCGCACCGCGCCCAACAGCAGCGCCACGTGGGCGGCGTTGAACACCGCGTCCGCCCGGGGCACCCGGGCGGGCAGGGCCCGCCGGGCTTTCGCCGTCGGCACTTGAAAGGACGGCACGACCACGACGGCCCGAAGGTTCTTAAAAAGCGAAGCCTCTTTCCAGGCCACCCACCGAACGGCGTCCTTGGCCCGGACGGCCATGGTCAATCCCCCGGTCAGGGCCGGGGCCACGTTGTCCGGGTGGCCTTCCATGTCGGTGGCCAGGTCGATCAGCGCCGAAAGGTCCAGGGGCCGGCCCAGGGATTCGTTGGCCGCCACCAACCCGCCCACGATGGCGGCGGAGGAGGAGCCCAGGCCGCCGGCCACGGGCAGGCGAACGTCCAATTGGATGTCCACGGCCGGAAGCGATTTTCCGGCTTTCCGGTACAGGGCCCGAAGGGCCCGGACCACCAAGTTGGTCGAATCGACGGGGATGGAGGCGGACCCGGGGCCCGCGGCGCGCACGCGCACCGCCGGACCGTCGCCGCCGAAGGTCACGCGCACGGATTCGTGAATCGAAAGGGCCAAACCCAGAACATCGAACCCCGGGCCCAAATTGGCCGAAGTGCCGGGCACCCGGACGTCAACGGAAAAGAGCGAAGGCATTATTTTAGCACATCGCCGACGGCGGACGCGGGGCCCGCCGCGGGATCAGGCGCCGATGGTTTCCGGCACGTCGGCCGGCCGATCGAGCTTCGGGGCGACCACCCCCGCCTTCACGTGGGCTTCGTGCTCCTTCACCAGTTTGTGGACGTCCTGGGTGATGCGCATGGAGCAGAACTTGGGGCCGCACATGGAGCAGAACCGCGCGTCCTTGAAGCCTTCTTCGGGCAGGGTGGAATCGTGCTTGGCCTGGGCCGCTTCCGGGTCCAGGGACAGGCGGAATTGGTCCTTCCACCGGAATTCGAACCGGGCCTTGGACAATTCATCGTCGCGGTCCCGCGCGCCGGGGCGGCCCCGGGCGATGTCCGAGGCGTGGGCGGCGATTTTGTAGGCGATGCAGCCCTGGCGCACGTCCTCGGCGTTGGGAAGCGACAGGTGTTCCGCCGGGGTCACGTAGCAGAGAAGCGACGCGCCGGACCAGCCCATGATCGCGGCGCCGATGGCCGAGGTGATGTGGTCGTAGGCCGGGGCGATGTCGGTGACCAAGGGCCCCAGGGTGTAAAAGGGCGCCTCGTGGCACCACTTCTGCTGAAGCTCCGCGTTCATCTTGATCAAATGCATGGGCACGTGGCCGGGGCCCTCGATCATCACCTGGACGTCGTGCTTCCAGGATTGGAGCGTGAGCTCGCCCAGCACCTTCAACTCCGCGAACTGGGCCTCGTCGTTGGCGTCGTGCAAGCTTCCCGGCCGGAGGCCGTCGCCCAGGGAAAAGGACACGTCGTACTGTTTGAAAATCTCGCACAGTTCGCCGAAGTGGGTGTAGAGGAAATTTTCCTCGTTGTGGGCGATCATCCATTGGGCCATGAGCGACCCGCCCCGGGACACGATCCCGGTCAGGCGGTTTCGCGTCAACCCCACGTGGTCCTTCAAAAGGCCCGCGTGGATCGTCATGTAGTCGACGCCCTGCTTCGCCTGTTTCTCCACCTCGTCCAGGAACAGTTTCGCCGTCAATTCCTCGGGTTTCCCCACCCGGGCCAAGGCGCCGTAAATGGGCACCGTGCCGACGGGCACCGTGCTGTGGCGCACGATGGCTTCCCGGGTCGCGTCCAGGTCCTTGCCCGTGGACAAATCCATGATCGTGTCCGCGTGGTATTTGACCGCCATGTCGACTTTGTTCAACTCGCATTGGATGTCCGAGGTCGTGGCGGAATTGCCGATGTTGGCGTTGATCTTGCAGTTGAAATTCGTCCCGACGATCATCGGGTCCAACCGGTGGGCCAAATGGTTCACGTTCGCCGGAATAATGGCGCGGCCCCGGGCCACTTCCTGGCGGACGTATTCGGCGTCGACGCGTTCCTTCTCGGCGATCCGCTTCATCTCCGGGGTCACTTCCCCCGCCTTCGCGCGGTGCATCTGAGTCACGTTTGATTTATTCATAGGGGCGTTGCTCCTTGACTTCCGGTTTCGGCCGCGCGCTTTTCCTCCACGAGGGATTCAAGTCCGCGGCTTCCCACATACCCGCCGATCACGCTTATCGGAAGAGCCAACGCATAAGCGCCGATCATGACAAACACGCCCGAAGCGCCCCCGGTGTGCATGAACAGGGGAACGATCAGGAAGGCCGCCAGCAACGACAGAAGGGTGGCCACGAAAAACCCCAAGTAGATCATCAAGGGGATGCGCCAGGAGGCGACGCCCGTCAACCAGGACACCGCGACGCGGCACGCGACCAAAAAGATTCCCGTCGAGAGGAGGGGGCCCGTCCACCGGGGCAATAACCCGCCCACGGTTTTCGAGAACCCCCACTGGGCCGCCGTCGACAACAGCAAAGCCAGAACCACGATGGCGAGGCGCTTAAAGCGGATCACGTCCGGGCGCCTTCCCGTTGACCGATGATTTTTTCCTTTAACCGTCGGGCCGCTTCCTCCGGTCGGTCGGAACCGCACACGGCCCGTACGACCGCCACCCGGTCCGCGCCCGCGGCCGCCACGGCCGCGACGTTGGTTTCGTCGATGCCGCCGATGGCCACGAAGGGAATCCGTAACAAGGCGCGGTATTCCTTCACCAAATCAAGGCCCACGGGCACGTAATCGGGCTTTGTGGGCGTCGGGAACAGGGGGCCGCAACTCACGTAATCCGCCCCGTCGCCGGCCGCCTGGAGGGCCTGGGCCGTGGAATGGGTGGAACAGCCGATCAGTTTTTTGTGCCCCACCATTTGCCGGACCACCCGCACCGGCAGGTCCTCCTGACCGATGTGAATCCCGTCCACGTCGGCCGCCAGGGCCACGTCCACGCGGTCGTTCAGGATAAAAAGGGCGCCGTGCTGGTCGCACACCGACTGCAGCGTTTTCGCCACGCGCAGCAATTCCCGGGCCGACAGGGTTTTGTCCCGCAACTGGATGGCGTCGGCGCCGCCCGCGCAGGCTTTGGACACCATGTCGAAATAGGTCATTCCGGGACGGGGCGCGGTCGTCAGGCAATAGAGCCGGACGTCGCTCAAATCAAAAAGGCGTTTTCGTTTCACGGGCCCTCCCGCGCGTCGCCGCGCTCTTTTCCCATCGATACAGCTCGAACCGCAGGCGCTTGAAAGAGGCCGCCGCCGCGGGCGCGAACACCTTGCCGTATTCCTCCAACACCCGGAGGGCTTCCTCGGCCCGGCGAAAATTCGACGCCACCAGCCCTTCGTCGGTGCGCCGTCGGGGCTCGGCCATCCGCCGGCCGGGGTCGGCGCCGGCGTCGCGGCTGGCCACCAGCGCCGGGTAATGGCGACGGGTGATCCGGTCCAACCCGTGGCGGGCCCGGCGCAACCCCTGGAACATCGGCCGGTCGTCCCAGCGGAAACGGGCCGTGTCTTCCAACACGCGGAGACCTTCCCGCGCCCGATTCAAGTTGGCGTCCAGCAGGCGGAGCACGCCGCCGTCGAATTTAGACCCGGCCATAGCGCCGGGCGATGGTGGCGATAATCCCCGAGGTGGAGCGGCCTTTGAGCAGGGGCACCCGCACCACTTTTTTGACGAATTCCCGCCCGACGATTTGGTCGGCGGACCAATCGCCGCCTTTGACCAGCACCTCGGGTTTCAACCGGCGAATTAAATCGTGGGGCGTGTCTTCGCCGAACCAGGTCACGTAATCGACGTCTTTCAGCGCCCCCATCAGGGCGGCCCGGTCTTTCAGGGGCAAAATCGGCCGCTTGGGCCCCTTGAGCCGCCGAACCGACCGGTCGTCGTTTAACCCCACAACCAGCAGGTCCCCGGCGCGCTTCGCGAGGTTCAGAACCTTCAAATGGCCCGCGTGGAACAAATCGAAACAACCGTTGGTGAAAACGACGCGGCGCCCGCGCCGACGGGCCGCCAGGCGGCGGAGAAGCGCCGCGGGCGGAAGGACGTTAGTGGTAGCCACGCGCCTTGGCGGTCGAGGGGAAGAGCTCGTCTTCCACGATGGCGCAAAGGGTGTGGAGAAGGGCGAGGTGGCCTTCCTGGATGCGCGCCGTCCGCTGGGAGGGGACGTCCAGGCACACGTCGGCCAAGGCTTTGAGTTTCCCCCCGCCTTTGCCCGTCCAGGCGATGACCGTGGCGCCGACCTTCTTGGCTTCCTTGGCCCCCGCCAACACGTTGGCGGAATTGCCGGAGGTGGAAATGGCGACCACGACGTCGCCCCGCTTCACCAGGCCTTCCATCTGCCGGGAGAAGATGTCGTCGTAGGAATAGTCGTTGGCGATGGCGGTGACGGCCGAGGGGTTGGTGGTCAGGGCGACGGCGGGCAGGCCCCGGCGGTCTTTTTCAAAACGGCCGGAGAGCTCCGCGGTCAGATGCTGGGCGTCGGCGGCGGACCCCCCGTTGCCGAAGGCCAACAATTTGTGCCCGCCGCGCAGGGATTTGACGATGGCCCGGGCGGCCTTCTCGATGGCCGGCGCCTCGTTGGCCAATTCGCGCAGGGTGCGGCTCGAATCCCAGAGGTTCTCGATGATCTTCTGCTGCATCGCGTTTTGGGCCATGGGCCGGACCTAGGCCGCCGTGGTGACGGCCAAATGCTTTTCGATGAAATCCGTCTGGACGTCCCCTTTGAGGAACGCTTCGTGGGCCATGACGTCCCGGTGGAACGGGATCGTCGTTTTGACGCCCTCGACGATGAATTCGTCCAGGGCGCGCCGCATGCGGCGGATGGTGTGCTCCCGGCCGCCCCCCGCGCCGTAGCGCGTGGCGCAGATGAGCTTCGCCATCAGGCTGTCGTAGTAGGTCGGAATGGTGTAGCCCGTGTACATGTGGGTGTCCACCCGGACGCCCGGGCCGCCGGGCAAAATAAGGTTCGTGATTTTCCCGGGGGAGGGCATGAAATTCCGGGCCGGGTCCTCGGCGTTGATGCGGC
>Ga0268298_10006399_pt1 | contig 10712 bp, 8 predicted proteins | sample WWTPWeurt_MetaG_FD_194462 | JGI IMG/M metagenome (GOLD analysis project Ga0268298, IMG submission 194462) | Activated sludge microbial communities from WWTP in Nijmegen, Gelderland, Netherland - WWTP Weurt | ecosystem: Engineered > WWTP > Aerobic digester > Activated sludge | place: Netherlands... | reverse complement strand
GCTCGGCTGGCCCGGCGCCGTGACGCTGGGCGCGGCCATGGCCATGTCGTCCACCGCCATCGTCGTCAAGCTGATGGCCGAGCGGCTGGAGCTCGAGTCCGAGCACGGCAAGCGGGTGATCGGCGTGCTGCTGTTCCAGGACCTGGCCGTGGTGCCGCTGCTGGTGCTGATTCCGGCCCTGGGAGAATCCGCAGAGCAGCTCACGCGGGCCGTGGGTTTCGCGCTGCTCAAGGCCGGTGTGCTGCTCGCCTTGCTGCTGCTGGGCGGCCAGCGTGCCATGCGGGCCTGGCTCACGCTGGTGGCGCGGCGCAAGAGCGAGGAGCTGTTCGTGCTGAACCTGCTGCTCGTGACGCTGGGCCTGGCGTGGCTGACCGAACAGGCGGGGCTGTCGATGGCCCTGGGTGCGTTCGTCGCCGGCATGCTGGTGGCCGAGACCGAATACAAGCATCAGGTCGAGACCGACATCAGGCCCTTCCACGATGTGCTGCTGGGCCTGTTCTTCATCACCATCGGCATGCGGCTGGACTGGCGGCCACTGGTCGATCACTGGCTGCTGGTGCTGCTGCTCACCTTGGCGCCCGTGGTGGCCAAGGCCATCCTCGTCACCGCTCTGGCCTACCTGTTCCGGGCTCCGCTGGGCACGGCGATGCGCACCGGCCTGTACCTGGCGCAGGCCGGCGAGTTCGGCTTCGTGCTGCTCACGCTGGGTGCCGAGCGTGGGCTGATCAGTGCCCAGTGGACCAGCCCGGTGCTGGCCAGCATGGTGCTGTCGATGCTGGCCACCCCGTTCATCGTCATGAACGCCAACCGCATCGTCATGCGCCTGCACGCTGGCGAGTGGATGCTGCAGTCGGTGCAGCTCACCAGCATCGCGCGCAAATCCATCCGCACCGAGGCCCACGTCATCATCTGCGGCTACGGCCGCAGTGGGCAGAACCTGGCCCGCCTGCTCGAGCAGGAGCACATCCCCTACATGGCGCTCGACCTCGACCCCGACCGGGTGCGCCAGGCGGCGGCGGCCGGGCAGAGCGTGGTCTTCGGCGATGCGGCACGGCTGCCCGCGCTCATGGCCGCCGGCCTGGCGCGCGCCAGCGCGGTGGTGGTGAGTTATCACGACACACCCTCGGCGCTGAAGATCCTGGCGTTGGTACGCGAGCATGCACCGAGCGTGCCGGTGATCGTGCGCACCATCGACGACACCGACCTGGAAAAGCTGCGCGCGGCCGGCGCCACCGAGGTGGTGCCCGAGGCCATCGAGGGCTCGCTGATGATGGCCGCGCAGACCTTGGCGCTGGTGGGCGTGCCGATGCGCCGGGTGATCCGCCTCACGCGCGACGCGCGCGACGCGCGCTACGGGCTGTTGCGTGGCTACTTCCACGGCGCCGACGACGACACCGCCGAGGAGTTGCAGCAGGCCCGCTTGGCCAGCGTGACGCTCCCGATGGCCAGCGCCAGCGTCGGGCAGACGCTGGGCGCGCTGGCGCTGCATGCGGTGGGCGTGCAGGTGGCCTCGGTGCGCCAGGCGGGCGGTCGCGTGGTCACGGCCGCCGACGACCTGGTGCTGCAGGCCGGGGACACCCTGGTGCTGTCGGGCCTGCCCGAGCCCCTGGCGCTGGCCGAGGAAAAACTGTTGCGCGGGTGAAGCGGGGTCCTGCACGCCTCAGGCCGGCCGGTTGCCGCGCAGCAGCAGCACCACGCCCACCAGCACCACCGCGGCAGCTGCCCACTCGCCGGCGCTGATGACCTCGCCGCCCAGCGTGACCCCCAGCGCCATCCCGACCACCGGGTTGACATAGCTGTAGCTCGAAGCCAGCGCGGCGCCGGCGCGCTCGAGCAGCACCATGTAGGCGGTGAAGCCCATGAGCGAACCGGCCACGACCAGGTAGGCCCAGCAGGCCAGGGCGCGCACGTCCACGCTGGCCGGCGTGGGCCAGTGCGGTGCTTCACCCGCCAGCGCCGAGGCCGCCACCAGCATGGCGCCACCGGCCAGCATCTGGCTGGCATAGCCCATCGCCCCCGGTGCCAGCGCCAGCGCGCGGCCACCGGGCAGGCCGTGCTTGGCCCACACCGTGCCCACCGACCAGGTGACGCAAGCCCCGGTGATCGCCAGCAGGCCGAGCGTCGACGCGCTCCAACCCTGCCCGGCCGACAGCGCGACGATGCCGGCCAGACCCAGCGCAATGCCCGCCCACTCGGCGCGCCCGGGCCGTACGCCGTAGGGCAGCTGTGCCAGCGACACCATGGCCGGCACCACCGCGATGAAGCTCACCACCAGCCCGGAGGCGACCTCGGCGGCGGCCACCGCGGTCAGCCCGTAGCCGCCGCCCAGCATCAGCAGGCCCAGTACCGACGCACTGGTCCACTGGCGGGCATCGGGCCAGCGCGCGCCGCGCCCCCAGGCCCAGGCACCCAGCAGCACACCGGCCACGGCAAAGCGCGTGCCCATCTGAAAGAAGGGCGGAAAGCTCACCAGCGCCCACTTGATGGCCAGGTAGGTCGAGCCCCACACCAGCCAGGTGGCGGCCAGGCAGGCGGCGATCAGCACCCGCGCGCCCTCGCGCGGGGTGGCGGCGGATGCGGCAATGGAAGACATGGTCGAGCATGGTAGAGCGTGACCGCGGCATGTCCACGGCGTGCCGAGGCGCCGCTGCGTTCGGGGGAGGCTTGGCGGGCACGCGCTGCATTAGCATGCGCAGCGCCGCCCGTTGCGGCGCCCGAGCCCGCTGACCATGAACGAGACCACCGCCGACATCCTGCGTGCGCACATCCGCACCGTGCCCGACTGGCCGAGCGCGGGCATCCAGTTCCGGGACATCACGCCGCTGTTGTCGAACCCGCGGGTGTTCCGGGTGCTGATCGATGCCTTCGTGCATCGCTACTTCGATACGCGGCCGGCGGCCATCGCGGGGCTGGACGCGCGGGGCTTCATCATCGGTTCGGTGCTGGCCTATGAGCTCAACGTCGGCTTCGTGCCCATCCGCAAGAAGGGCAAGCTGCCGTTCACGACGGTGGAGGAAAGCTACGAGCTCGAGTACGGCAGCGCCACCGTCGAGATGCACACCGATGCCGTGCAGCCGGGCGACCGGGTGGTGCTGATCGATGACCTGATCGCCACCGGCGGCACCATGATGGCCGGCAAGCGCCTGCTCGAACGCCTGGGCGCGCAGGTGATCGAAGGCGCCGCCATCGTCGACCTGCCCGAACTCGGCGGCTCGCAGCGGCTGCGCGAGGCCGGGCTGCCGCTGTACACGCTGGTCAGCTACGAGGGGCACTGACCCGCGTAACGGCCGTTGCCCCGGGGCGATCGTCAGAAGTGAAGACGCGTCGCCACGGCCCACCCCCGCGCGGTGGCCGGGGCGCCGAACACGCTGCCGCGATGGCCGTGGGGCCATTGCCCTTGCACGCTGACGTCGACGCGGTCCAGTCGCCAGCGGGCCTCGAGCCAGGCCAGGCGGCTGTGGTCGTCGGGGTCGTGCTGGACGAGGGCCGACAGGTCCAGCCGCGGCGCCAGCGCGTCCGGCCAACGCGCCAACAGCATCAGCAGACGGCGTGTGGGCAGTTCCTGCGCGTGGGCCACCCAGGCGCGATAGGCGGCATAGCGCTGCGGGTGGCCCTGCTGCACGGCGCGCCAGCCGGCGGCATCGGGCGCTGCGGTGTTGAGGCTGGCTTCCAAGGTGAGCGTCAGCCGGTTCGCCGCCGTGTGACTGCCGCCCGCCGTCAGCCGAGTGTGCGTGCGGTGCACCGCCGGCTCGCCCAGCGCACGGGCGAGCTGGTCGCGGCCGCGGCCGACGGCCATTTCCAGGTGCAGCACCTGGGCCTGGCCCGGTACCGCGCTCAGGCTCAAAGCGGCCTGTACCGGCTGGCCTTGCTCGGCCAGCACCAGCCACTGCGGCTGCAGGCCGCCGCCGGCCTGCGGGCTGAGCGAGACGAGCAGTCGGTGGCGGTCGTTGGTGGCGCCCAGGTCGGCGCTGAAGGCGGCCGTGCTCGGCCGCGTGGCCAGGCGCGGGCTGCAGAGGGCCGCGAGGGCGCCGCCGTCCCACAGCCACTGCCCGCGCAGCATCACCTGGCCCAGGCGATGGGTCTTGCGGCTGACCGGGTCGAGCGTGACCGACGAGCGCAGCGTGCCTGCGCGCAGGAAGTCCACCGGGCTGTAGCCGCTGGCCAGCCCTGGCTGCACGCGGATGCGCCCGAACTCGACACTGCGCCCGGGTGCGGGCTGCCACCCGAGCAGTGCCTCCTGCACACTCAAGGTCAGGTGCTCGCCCGCGCGGGCGGCTTGCGGTGGATCGTCGGCATCGAGCCGCCCGGCGACCGCCCAGCGCCACCCAGGTGCCGCCTGGCCGTCGCCATGCAGGGCGAGCGATGCGCGACGGGTGGCCTGGCCCCGCGCGATGCCTTGCGAGGTGGATGGTCCGGCGTCGGCGCGGCCCCAGGCCAGCTCGGCATGGCCGCGCCAGGAGCGGGCGTGGGTCGCGTCGGGTGCCAGTGCGTCGGCCAGCGCCAGCGCCTGCTCGTCGGCATCGGCGTGGGTGGCGGCCCGGGCCGGCGCGTTCGCCAGCGCCAGGGCAGCGTCAAGGGCAAAGGCCGCCGCCATGGCGAGGTGCCGATGCGCCATGGCCTCAGTCGGGCTGGAAGCGCGGCAGGTGATCGCGCTGCAGCCACGCCTCCGGGACCTCGCGGCGTGTCCAGTCGGACAGCCGCATCACCGTCACCCAGCCGGGCTCCAGGCCGTCGATGATCACCGTCTCGGTGGGACGCTGCGCGCCCAGTACATCGGCATAGCGCCGGAAATAGGCGGTCTTGAGCAGGGCCCCGCTGTCGGCGAGGTAGCGCGCCTTGACCGGCCGATGGCCGTCGACGGTGACCCACAGCTCGATGCGGTGGTAGGTGGCCTCGGCGGTGCGCCCAGCCAAGGTCAGGCGGTGGCAGTTGCGCCGCACGCGGTCGCCGTCGGCCACTTCTTCCTGGCCGGCGTCGGTGGCCTGGTAGTCGCGTGCCAGGTTCACGGTGACCACGTCGCCGTTGGACGCCTGGCCCAGCAGTCGCTGCTGCGGCGACAGGCGCACCGTGGCCCGCTGCGCCGGGTCATGGAACCACAGGTCGCGCCCGCTGTAGAGCATCAGCTTTCCGGCATCGCGCGCCGGGGCGACGAAGCGCACCAGGTTGCGGAACTGTCCGCTCGCGTCGGCTCGTGAATAGACCATCAGGCTGCTGGTGTCGGTCTGGCGGCCTTGGCGGTACTCGACCAGTGTGTTGACGACGCTGAAGCCGTGTCCGGGATAGCGCACGGCGTCGCTGGCGGCCAGGATTTCCTGCGCGCCGAGTTCGGCTGCGGCCGTGACGCCGAGGGCGACTGCCAGCGCGCCACCGGCCAGCACGCGCAGCGCCGTGCGCCGCGGGAGTGCGCCCAGCGGCTGCGACACGTCGGCCAACATGACGGGCTCAGGCATGGCGCAGGGCCTCCACGATGCGCATGCGGGCGGCGCGGTGGGCCGGCCAGGCGGCCGACAGGGCGGCCACCGTGAGCAGACCCAGCCCGGTGCCCAGCAACAGGCGCCACGCACCCCAGACATGCACCTTGAGCGGGTAGGCGTAGACATAGCCCGGCGGGGTCCAGCTCAAGCCCGCTCGGTTGATCATCGCGGCGGCCATCATCGCCGCAGCCACACCCAGGACCGCGCCGAGCACGCCCAGCAGCAGCCCCTCGGCCAGGAACAGGCGGCGGATTCCGCTGCGGCGCTGCCCGATCGCGCGCAACGTGCCGATCTCCGTGGTGCGCTCGAGCACCGCGCTGCTCATGGTGTTGCCCACGGTGAACAGCACGATCACCCCGATCAGGCTGGCCATGAAGCCGAACACCGAGTCGAAGAACTGCAGGCTCTGGCCGTAGATGGGCGCCAGGGTCTCGAAGTCGATCAGCTCGAGCGGCTGGCCTGCGCCGGCGGGCCCCAGCAACTCGGCCAGGCGCGCGCGCGCCGCTGGCATCTGCGCCGTGTGCCGAAGCTGCACCAGGATGGCGGTGACCTGCGGCTCGCCGCTGCCGTACACGAGCTTCTGGGCCTGCGCCAGATGCATCACGGCAAAGCGGTCATCGAACTCCTTGAGCCCGAAGTTCTCGGCGCGCAGCACCTGCAGCCGCACCACGTTGGGCGCGCCCTGCAGCGTGGCCGAGAGCATCTCGATGCGCGCTCGCTCACCGGCGCCGCTGCCTGCAGCCGCCGGCATGACCGGCGGCGCGTCCTGCTGCGCGAGCGCGGCCAGGTCGTTCGGCAGCGCGGGGGCCGCCGCGGCACCGGCGGCGGGCGAATCGGCCGGCGCGCTGCAGCCGTCCAGGCCCAGCGGCGCACACAGCTGCAATCGGCGGGCAACGCCGATGCCCAGGATCACCGCGTCCGGCGGCGCGCCTGCCAGCGCCAGTTCGGGCGAGTAGCTCGCGCTGTCGTAGTCATCCCACTGGCGCAGTCGCGCATGGCCTTGGGCATCCAGTCCCACCGCAGCCACCTGTGTCGATTGGCCGCTCGCAAAGTGGCCGGCCACGCCGCCCAGCTCGAGCTTGGGCGTGACCACAGCGATCATGGGCGCGAGCACCGGGTCGGCCTGCACCCGTTCCATCAGCGCCCGGTAGCCGCTGATGCCGTAGGCCGCCGGGTTGCCGCTGCCGTTGACGAAGTAGCCCTGGCGCTGGATCTGCAGGTGCCCGTGCATCTGGACGTAGCCGGTCTGCATGGCGTCCATCGCGTGGCGGGCGTAGCCGCCGAACACCAGTATGGCGCCCAGACCCACGGCCATGGCCAGCAGCGTGGCCAGCGAGCGGCGGCGGTTGCGGCGCAGGTTGCGTTGCGCCAGGGAGAGTGTGCGGCTCACTGCGCTGCCCTCCGCCCTTCGGCGCGTTCCTCGGCGCGGGTGATGTGCGTGATGCGGCCATCGTGCAGGTGCACGGTGTCGTCGGCTTCGGCCTGCAGCTGCGGATCATGCGAGCAGAACACGAAGCTCACACCCTGCTCGCGCTGCAGTCGGCGCATCAGGGCGATGATGGCGGCGCCGGTGGCGCTGTCGAGGTTGGCGGTGGGCTCGTCGGCCAGCACCAGCAGCGGCGCGGCGGCCAGCGCACGGGCGATCGCCACCCGCTGCCGTTGCCCGCCCGAAAGCTGCCCCGGCCGGTGGCCGCCATGCGCGGGCAGGCCCACCGCGTCGAGCAACTCGCGCACGCGCTCGCGCCGACGGGCCGCGCCGTGGCCCAGCAGCTGCAGCGGGTATTCCACGTTCTCGGCCGCTGTGAGCACCGGCAGCAGGTTGAAGCTCTGGAAGACGAAGCCGATGCGGCGCGCGCGCAGGTCGGACAGTGCATCGTCGTCGAGCTGCTGCACCGGCTCGCCGGCCACCAGAATCTCGCCGCTGTCGGGCCTGTCGATGCAGCCCACCAGGTTGAGCAGCGTGGTCTTGCCGCTTCCCGACGGGCCTGAGATGACGGTGAAGCGCTGCGGCCGCACGTCGAGGGTCACGGCGCGCAGCGCCGGCACCTCCACGTCATCGAGATGGTAGGTCCGGCTGACCTGCCTGAGTACCACGGGCAACATCGGTTCCAGGGCCCGCGCGGACGGGCCGTTGATGGCGATGCGCCAGTGTGGCGCCGGCGGGTGGCGTTGTATTGAACGGAGTCGACATGCTGCAGGCCAGGCGCCGCTTCGTCCGCTGATGCCGGCGGCGACGCCCGATGCGATGGCGGCCGATCGCGCGGGCCGTGCCCCGAATCCCGAGTCTCTTGCAGAGCTATTGCGTGCATGTCAGCATCCAATGGGCCGGTTGGCTCGCATCGGTCGCACCCCCTGCCCGGTTCGGCCAGCGCGCATGCCGCAGCCCCACCGCCCCACCTCTGAGAGGACTGCACCATGGCCGATCCCATCGCTGCCACCATCACGCAGCTTCGCAACATCCAGGCGCGCACCGGCATGACCATTGCGCAACTGCATGCCGCCGTGGCCACCAGCGGTGCCAGCAAGCATGGCGAGAAGCGAAGCTGGCTGATGGAGCGCTTCAAGCTCGGGTACGGCGACGCGAACACGGTGGTGCACTTCATCGACAAGCCGCTGCCCGATCTGGGTGGTGGTGCTCCGACCGCGGCGGTGCCGGATCCCGATGCCGATCCCCTGGCCACGCTCTACACCGGCGCCAAGGCCGGACTGCGTCCGCTGCATGAGGCGGTGATGGCGCGGGTGCGGGGTTTCGGCGCATTCGAGGAGTCGCCGAAGAAGACTTATGTCAGCCTGCGGCGCAAGAAACAGTTCGCGATGGTGGGTCCCGCCACCCAGGACAGTGTGCAGATCGGGCTGAACGCGAAGGACCTGCCGGCACACCCGCGGCTGAAGGTGCAGCCGCCCGGCGGCATGTGCCAGGCCACCACGCGCATCAGCAGCGCCGCCGATGTCGACGACATGCTCACGGGCTGGCTGCGGCAGGCCTACGACGCGGCGGGTTGAGCCGGCACGCGGCGCGGCGACCGAGGTCGTGCAGACGCCTCAGCGCCGCCAGAACTGCGGCGTGAACAGCACCAGCAGGCTCAGCAACTCGAGCCGACCGGCCAGCATTGCCAGACTCAGCACCCAGGTCTGGAAGTCGGTCAATGCGCCGTAGTTGGTGGCCGGGCCGACGACACCCAATCCGGGGCCGATGTTGTTGACGCAGGCGATGACCGCGGTGAAGGCGGAGATGAAGTCCAGGCCGCTGAACAGCAGCAGCATCGTCAGGCCGATCTGGGTGGCGCCGTAGATCATCATGAAGGCAACCACGTTCTGCATCACCCGGGTATCGACCATGCGGCCTCCCAGCACGATCGGGTTGACGACGTTCGGGTGCACGATGCGCACCAGCTCGCGCTGCGAACGCAGCAGCAGCAGCAGCACGCGAACCATCTTGATGCCCCCGCCGGTGGAACCGGCGCAGGTGGCAAAGCAGCCGAGCAACAGCATCAGCAGCGGCGCGAACATCGGCCATTGGGCATAGTCCTGCGTGGCATAGCCGGTGGTGGTGGCCAGCGAGACGACATGGAAGACCGTGTGACGCAGCGACTCGAGGTAGGTGGGGTAGGTGCCGTGGTGCCAGATGTAGCCCGAGATCAGCGCGATGGCGCTCAGCACCACGCCATAGAAGGCGCGCGCTTCGGGGTTGCGCCAGATCCCGCGCAGCGAACGCTGGCGCCAGGCCACGAAGTACAGCGCGAAGCTGATGCCCGACAGCATCATGAAGACGACGGCCACCGCCTCGATCAACGGTGAATTCCAGTGGCCCAGGCTGGCATCGTGCGACGAGAAGCCGGCCAGGCCCATCGTCGAGCACATGTGCATGAACGCGTCTTCCCAGCTCATGCCGGCCCAGCGGTAGGCGAGGAAGCAGGCCGTGCTGAACACGAAGTAGACCGTCCACAGCCCGCGTGCGGTCTCGGCAATGCGCGGCGTGAGCTTGGCATCCTTGATCGGCCCGGCAGTCTCCGCGCGGAACAGCTGCGTGCCGCCCACACCCAGCAGCGGCAGCACGGCCACCGCCAGCACGATGATGCCCAGGCCGCCGACCAGCTGCAGGAAGCAGCGCCAGACGTTGATCGACAGCGGCAGCGCGTCCAGCCCCGCCAGCGCCGTGGCGCCGGTGGCCGAAAAGCCGCTCATGGCCTCGAAGTAGGCCGTGGCGACGTCGATGCCGGGGACCGCCAGCCACAGCGGCAGGGCGCCGAAGGCCGGCAGCAGCGCCCAGGTCAGCCCGACCAGGAGGAAGCCGTCGCGCGGCTGCAGTTCGCGCCGGAAGCGGCGCGCCGCCAGGCTCATGGCAACGCCGGTTCCGAAGGTCACGGCGATCGACGCGACGAAGGCCTGCTCGGCGGCGTCGTGGCGGCCCACCGCGAAGGCCAGTGGCACCAGCATCAGCAGCGAAAACAGCACCACCATCCGGCCCACCAGACCGACGACGGCCAGCGGCGATGTCATGGTTGCCGTCCCTCGCGCCACGCCGCTGGCGGCTTGCGCCGGTGCTCGGTGCCGACCGCGGGCGCGGTAGCTGCTTCCGGGCGGGCGCGGCGGCGCAGTCGTGTCCAGTGGCACATCAGAAGAACGTGGCGCTGACCTGGAACAGCTTCTCGATCTGCCGAACCATGCGCTTGCGCGGCACGAAGATGATCACATGGTCACCGCTCTCGATCACGGTGTCGTGGTGCGGGATGAGGACGTCCTTGCGTTCGTGGCCATTGCCGTCGGTGACGGTGCGCACGATCGCGCCGATGGCCGCGTCGCCCGGACGGGGCAGCTCCTCGATGCGGCGGCCGACCACCCGCGAGCTCTTGCGGTCGCCGCGCACGATTACCTCCAGCACCTCGGAGGCGCCTCCGCGCAGGCTGTAGACCGCCGCCACGTCGCCGCGGCGCACATGGGCCAGAAGCTCGCCGATCACGGTCTGTGCCGGCGACACGGCGATGTCGATCTCGGTGCCGGTGCCCTGCACCAGGTCGGCGTAGGCACGCCGGTTGATCAGCGCCAGCACCCGCTTGGCGCCCATGCGCTTGGCCAGCAGGCAGGACATGATGTTGTCCTCGTCGTCGTTGGTCAACGCGAGGTAGAGGTCGGTGTCCTGGACATTCTCGGCCTCGAGCAGGTCCTCGTCGGTGGAGTCGCCACGCAGGATGAGCGTGCGGTCGGGCAGCTGTGTCGTCAGGTATTCGCAGCGCTCGG
>Ga0268298_10006397_pt1 | contig 10713 bp, 8 predicted proteins | sample WWTPWeurt_MetaG_FD_194462 | JGI IMG/M metagenome (GOLD analysis project Ga0268298, IMG submission 194462) | Activated sludge microbial communities from WWTP in Nijmegen, Gelderland, Netherland - WWTP Weurt | ecosystem: Engineered > WWTP > Aerobic digester > Activated sludge | place: Netherlands... | reverse complement strand
ACGCCAGACTGCGCCCCGAAATTGAGCACCCACACCTATCGGTTGTTCATCTTTTTAAAGAACCGCTGCTTTCATCCCGCAGCAAAGAGGTGCGCATTCTACAGAATCAAAATCCTCTGTCAAGCCCCGCGTGCAAAAAACTCAAAACCCACACGACAGAACCGATGCACCGTCCGGAAAAAACATCACCCCCGAACTCAACCTCTTCACCACTCCGCGCCACCTAAGGCAACGCGCTGCAGCAAGAGAGGCCGCATTATAAAGAACTATCAAACACAGTCAAGAGATTAAAGAGATAAATTAAAACTTGGCACAGCACCGCTTCGACGAAACGCCGACTGTCCTTGGCTGTAACACCACGGTCGGTCGCCTTAACGGGCAAGAGTTGCTCAATGCGCTCCCACTGGTCGTCGCGCAGCACCTTCCGATCCATTCCTGAGATCAGCCGAAAAGTCAGGATATGACCAGATTCGGACCGCTGTGAACAGACCCTTGCCATGTCATTGACTGTAAAAAATTTTTTAACGCAGCTTCCATTTGGCATGCCGATGATTCGACAATTGAGAACAGGCCCTAGGAATTTGGCGGCCAAGCGCAGTTATGGGCTGTACGCCGGGGCTGAGGCTGACCATTGCGACGACGTATCTACGGTTTGGGACAGGAATGTGGGACAAAATTTCATGTCCCACGCATGCCCCACGGCGATGACCGAAACAAACCACCGTAAACGACAAAACCCGCGTCCTTCCGGAAGCGGGTTTCTGTCTATCCAACTGATTTAAAGGGGATTTAATCAGTTTGGAGTGGTTTGCAGTAGTTTAGGGTTTAAACCTAAATACTGCAGTTTTGGTCGGGGCGGCGGGATTCGAACTCGCGACCCCTTGCACCCCATGCAAGTGCGCTACCAGGCTGCGCTACGCCCCGACAAGCTGCGCATTATAGACATCGTTTCCGATTTTGCCAAGTCCAAATTCAATTTTTTATGCAGTAGCCGGAATCAGGAAGTCGTCGGAGATGCGACAACCCAGGTCGAAGATGCGATCGCGGAAATCTTCGAGGTACTTTCGCATGCCGCGTTCGAAGATCCGCTCGATGCGCCCGAAGTGCAGATGCGATTCGAGTTCGCCGGCGAGTCGCTCGGTTTCGGCCGAGCGGGCGTTGGCGAGGCGGTTCAGGTTGGTGTGGACTTCTTTCATGCAGCGCGCCAGGGAACGCGGCATGTCGGCACGCAGGATCAGCAGTTCGGCGACGCGCATGGGCGAGATTTGATCGCGGTAAACTTTGCGATAGACCTCGAAGGCTGACACCGAGTGCAGAAGCGCGCTCCACTGATAATAGTCGCTGGAGTGAGAGTCATCCTCGGCGCCGGGCAACAGGTTAAGGTATTTGACTTCGAGGATCCGCGCCGTGTTGTCGGCCCGCTCCAGGAAGGTGCCGAGGCGGATGAAGCGCAAGGCTTCGTCCTGCAGCATGGTGCCGATGGTCACGCCGCGAGAGAGGTGCGAACGGTACTTGACCCATTCAAAGAAGGCTTCCGGCCCGCTCTCCATGAGCTTGGCCAGCGTGAATTCACGCATCGTGAGCCAGCTGGCGTTGGACGTTTCCCAGAGCTCCGAAGTCAATGTGCCGCGCACGGCATGGGCATTCTCGCGGCTGGCGCGCAAGCAGCGGTAAATGCTGCCCGGGTTGTCGCGGTCGAAGATCATGAATTCGAGCACGGCCTCGGTGCTGAAGCGTGGATGCCGGGCGAGGAATGCGTCCTGCAGCTCCATGATCTTGAGCATTCCGTCCCACATCGCCTCGACGTCCTCTCCGTTCTGGGGCAGGAGGCTCAGGCGATAGGTTACGTCGAGAATGCGTGCGGTGTTTTCGGCGCGCTCCATGTAGCGTGCCATCCAGAAAAGATGGTCTGCGGTTCGGCTTAGCATGTCAGGCCTCCAGTACCCAGGTGTCTTTGGTGCCCCCGCCCTGCGACGAGTTCACCACCAGCGATCCTTCGTTCAGCGCGACGCGGGTCAGCCCGCCCGGCACCAGTTGCACTTCGCTGCCTGAGAGCACGAAGGGACGCAGATCCAGGTGGCGCGGCGCGACGCCGCTATCGACGAAGGTCGGACAATTCGAAAGGGCCAGCGTGGGCTGGGCGATGTATTTTTCGGGGTTGGCTTCGAGATACTTGCGGAAGGTTGCGATCTGTTCCTTCGTCGAAGCCGGGCCGACGAGCATCCCGTAGCCACCCGCCCCGTGCACTTCCTTCACGACCAGTTCCGGCAGGTGCGCCAGGGTGTAGGCCAGATCTTCCGGCTTGCGACACATGTAGGTGGGCACGTTGTTGAGGATCGGCTCCTCACCCAGGTAGAAGCGGATCATCTCGGGCACATAGGGGTAGATCGATTTGTCGTCGGCTACGCCGGTGCCGATTGCGTTGGAGAGCGTAACCCGTCCGGCGCGGTAAGCGTCAAGCAAGCCCGGCACACCGATCATTGAATCCTTGCGGAAGGCCTTGGGGTCGAGGAAATCGTCATCCACGCGGCGATAGATCACATCCACCCGACGTGGCCCCTGGGTGGTGCGCATGTAAACTTGATCTTCGCGAACGAAAAGATCTTGCCCTTCCACCAGCTCCACGCCCATTTGCTGGGCCAGGAAGGCGTGTTCGAAATAGGCGCTGTTGTGCGCTCCCGGCGTCATGACGACCACGGTCGGATCGGTGACACCCACCGGCGCGACGCTGCGCAACGTGTGCAGCAGAACGTCCGGGTAGTGCTCGACCGGCGCGATGCGGTGGCGTGCAAAAAGCTCAGGGAAGAGCCGCATCATCATGCGCCGGTCTTCCAGCATGTAGGACACGCCGGAAGGCACGCGCAGGTTGTCTTCCAGCACGTAGAACTCGCCGGCCCCGGCGCGCACCACATCCACGCCGGCGATGTGCGCATAGACATTACACGGCACATCAACGCCCTTCATCTCGGGGCGGTACTGGGCATTATTGAGAACCTGCTCGGCAGGAATGCGGCCGGCACGGAGAATGTCCTGGTCGTGGTAGATGTCGTGAATGAAGGCATTGAGTGCCTTGACCCGTTGGCGCATGCCGGTTTCAAGCCCCTTCCATTCCGCAGCGGGGATGATGCGCGGGATGATGTCAAAGGGGATGAGTCGCTCGGTTCCAGACTCTTCGCCATACACCGCAAAAGTGATGCCGTAGCGATGAAAAAGGGAATCGGCCTCTGCGCGTTTGCGGGCGATGCGCTCTGAAGGTGTGTCGCGCAGCCACGCGGCGTAAGCCGCGTAATGGGCACGAACGCTCCCGTCGTCCGCCGTCATTTCATTGAAGAATTTATTGTTGGCCATCAGCAGTCGCCTGTCATGTTTTGAAGCGGGAATACCACTTTTTGATTAGCGAGAAGCGTGCCAGCCCAAAAAACCCGTAAAACAAAACACTTCACGGCACATCGTGCCCACCCCGCACCAAAACAGTGCCCTTACGCCGGATGGGTGATTCCCGGATGCAACAAATCGGTGCGTGGAAGTTCGGCCATCACCGCCGGTACTGCCTGAGGCGGCGGCGCAACATGTCGTGCAGACATTGACGACGATCAGGATGCGGGGCGCGGAGGACTCAGCTGCGGCCAGGGCGCCCCGGGAGAAAGGATTACTTGCGGCCGAACTTTTCAGCGAGTTCGGCAAGTTTGCGGAGACGCTCCTGCTCAGCGGCAACGGCCGCAGCGGCTGCGGCCTGCTGGGCCTTCTCGGCCTTGTGCTTGTCGGCACGGGCCTTGAAGTGCTCGCGCAGCGTTTGCGAGGCGAGCTCGCGCTGGGCGGGCGACACAGGGTCGGCCGGGCTGCCATCAAGATTGAAACGCAGCTCTGCACTTTGCAGAGACTTCAGGTAGGGAATCGATCGCGTGTGCAAGCCCATCGCCGGCCTCAGGAGCTTTTTACTGAAGTCGGGGCGCAGCGCCATCAGTTGCTTGTCGATACCGATCGCGAGCGGTTTGAAGTCGCCAAAAACTGCGAACTCCTGACGCAAAGCTTTGAGCATGTCTTTCGACGTCTGGATTTCGGCAGAATCCGGGGCGTTTTTTTCTTCCATCGACGGTAAATATTCAGTTTTCGAAGGGTATCGATGTTAGCACCCTGGCCGGACTCGCGCTCCCAGTATCGAGGACTGCCGCGGCATGGCACACGCCCGGAAGCGCAGTGGAGTCCACTTCATTGCCAACCGGCGAGCTGGGTTTGAGTTCGACCAGGGCCTGCCCACTCGGTAAGCGTTGTCAAACACGGAATCCTTGCAGCGCCTTGCGCATGTGGGGGGGAAATCAAAATCTACTGCTTTAGTTATAGGTTTAATCGTTACAATCCCGCCTGTTTTCAGCCCCTTACCGAAACTAGCCCGGTTTTCGCTTAGATACCGTCGGCACCGCTCACAGCCTTGCCAATCACCCGACTTCCCCTCTCCCCTCGCCGCATCCGCAAGGCCATGTGCCGCCAGCTGCTTGATCTGTCGATCAGGCAGCAGATCGTTCTCGTCGCTATTTTTACGACGGTCATAGGGCTTGCTGCCGTACTCGTTTTCCTTCTTGCCGGCGAGCTGCAATCCGCAGCCCGCATGCGCCAGGAGAGCGCCGAAAGCCTGACCCGGCTGCTTGCGGTGAATGGCGCCACAGCCCTCGCAAGCCGCGCTCCGGAATCCGCCAGCGAAATTCTCGCCACGCTCGGCGCCGACAGCACGATCATCGCCGTCACCCTGCGCCTACCGGACGGTAGCGAATTTGCCGGCTACCGCAGCCCGCAGCCCGCCCACAACACTGCAGGGGCCTGCGCACAGCCCGGCCGATCGCGGGGCGCACTGAGCGCCCTGCTCTTTGAGCCATTCCTGAAAGTCACCCAGCCAATTCGCAACGGCGTGCAACACCTGGGCGCCGTAGAGGCCTGTTTCGATCTGTCGCCCCTGAACGATCTGGTTCGCCAGCGGCTTCTCATGGCACTCGCCATTCTCGGTGTCGCCGGCACGCTTGCCTGGATTCTCGCCGCCCGCCTGCAGCGCCTTATCGCAACGCCGGTCCGGCATCTTGCCCGGCAGATGGAAAAAATTGGCACCACGCGCAACTATGCCGTGCGTGTTGCGGCCAAGCGCGGCAACGAAATCGGCGCCCTGATGAGCGGATTCAACGCCATGCTCGACCAGATCGAGGCCCGGGATGCTGACCTGCGCGTAGCCAAACGGGCAGCAGAAGAGGCCAATCAGGCCAAGTCACTGTTCCTCGCCAGCGTCAGCCACGAAATCCGCACCCCGATGAACGGCGTCATCGGAATGGCCGATCTGCTCGCCTTCACTCGGCTCGATGACGAACAGCAGCGACTCCTCCGCCACATCCGCCTGTCGGCCGACAGCCTGATGCGCGTCATCAACGACATCCTCGATTTCTCGAAGCTCGAAGCCGGTCGCATGGCGGTCGAAGCCATTTCGTGCAACCCGCGGGAGATCGTCGAGGACGTGGCCGCCTTTTTCCAGCCACAGGCAGCTGAAAAGGGGCTGTTGATCCAGTGCCGGATCGCCGACACCCTGCCCGTACTCGTCGAGGCCGACCCGATCCGCCTGCGCCAGATCCTCAGTAACCTGATCGCCAACGCGCTCAAGTTCACCAGCGAAGGCGAGATAGTGTTGCGCCTCGACCACCGACGCCTTGACAGCATCGACGGCCCCCGGGCCCTGCTGCACTTCAGCGTCGCCGACAACGGAATCGGAATCGATCCGGCGGTCGTGCCGCGCCTCTTCACGCCCTTTACCCAGGCCGACAGCTCCTATGCGCGGCGCTTTGGCGGCACCGGGCTGGGCCTGGCCATCTGCCAGCAACTGGTGGATCTGATGGGCGGCGAGATCGGCGTGGACAGCGACCCCGGCCAGGGCTCCAACTTCTGGTTCACCGTAACCGTGCCGATTCACCAGAACACCTGTCAGTCCGCAAATGTCCCGCACCACCCTCTCGACAACACCGACACCCGTGCCACCCTGGCCGGCACGCGGGTGCTGGTGGCGGACGACGACAGCGTCAACCAGGTGCTCGCCACCATGCAGCTCGAACAGTTCCACTGCGAAGTCACAACGGCCAGCAATGGCGCCGAAGTGCTGGCCCTGCTCGAACGCCACCCGTTCGACCTGATCCTGATGGACGGAGAGATGCCGGTTCTGGATGGCTACGAAACCACCCGCCGCATCCGCCGGGCCGAACAAGGCGGCCCGCGCCACATTCCCATCGTGGCCATATCCGGCAACTCAAGCCTGGACGACCAGGAAAGTGCCCGTGCCTGCGGGATGGACGACTTTCTGCCCAAGCCCTATAGCCAGGCGGCGCTGCGGGACATGATCGTCCGCCACGTAAAGGCCCGGAGACCGGAGCTCAGGGTAGCCTGACGGGCCTCCATGCGATCGACTCAGGCAAGGCGATCGCACTGCCCGACACCTGGCGCAGCACCCACACCCCGCATAAAAGACTGTGCCAGAATGCAGCTCCCGCCGAAGCCGCTCCGCCATGCCCACCCCGCCGCCGCTGATCTACTCGCCCCCGCCTGGCGCACCTTGCGTGCTGTTCATCGACGAAGCATTGATCGTTCTCGACAAGCCGTCGGGCCTGCTGTCGGTGCCGGGCCGAGGCCCGGCCAACGCCGACAGCCTGGCCACCCGCGTGCAGGCCGATTACCCCGACGCGCGCATCGTGCATCGCCTGGACATGGCCACCTCGGGGCTTATCGTCATGGCGCGCGGCGTGGCGATGGAACGTCGTCTCAGCATCGCCTTCCAGCAACGACAGGTCGAAAAGCGCTACGTGGCGGTGGTTACCGGAAAACCCGACGCGGAGAGCGGCGAAGTGAATCTGCCGCTGATCTGCGACTGGCCTAACCGGCCACGGCAAAAGGTGGATTTTGAACTCGGCAAAGCCTCGCTCAGCGCCTACGCCCTGATGGCGTACGACACCGCCAGCAACACCAGCCGCGTCGACCTGCGCCCCCACACCGGGCGTACTCATCAGTTGCGGGTACACATGCAGGCGATCGGCCACCCCATTCTTGGCGACGAACTCTACGCCGATGAAGCCACCTGCAAGGCCGCTCCGCGCCTGCTTCTGCACGCGACAGCGCTGACCCTGCCCCATCCGCTCCATGGGCAGCCACTCCGGCTGCTAAGCCAGCCTCCGTTCTAGAGCCCGTCTGAAGGCCCGCCGCGGGCTTGAGATTCACCGGCCATGGCGCCACGATGTCCGTGACGAAGCATGAGCCTTCGTCGCCCTTGCCTATCCTGCGTCAGCTCGCTGTAGACCAGTTGCCGGCACATGCCGAACGGCCCCCGCAAACATTGCCTGAACACTTTCGTCATGGCGCTGAAACCTGCAGAAAGCATTCTGCGAAAGGAGTCTGGAGGCGTGCCTGCCCTGCCCGGGCCACGCCAAGGCATGGGATACGCCGTGACGAGGAAACAGTGACAAATAAAGTCTATTGCTACCACTGCATGACCTACCATCAACCGGAAGCGATGCGCAAAATGATGACCCGCTCAGGTGTTCGCTGGCGCTGTATCCGCTCCATAGAGGCGACGCGAGGCAGTCCGGAAGAGCGCGACGCCTTTGGCGAGCAGCAATCCGAACTGAATCGCGCCCAAGCCCGTGCCTATCAGGAAAGCTTGATGCCTGGACGGCGAATGGCGGCACATTCCTGCTAGCCCCGCTGGGCGGTGGTGCCGCCTAAGCTCAGGCGTCGTGGGGTTCACAGCCCGACGGGCGAACCAGCCGAAGCTCGCCGACACTTAGTTCGCCGCCGCTTGCTCCTGCGAAACCGAAAGCGGCATGACGCCACTCTCCGCAGGGGCAACGCGAGTCGGGTGACACAGAAGCTCCCACACCAGCGCAGCAAGTTCGGCACCATCAACCGGCGGATCAACCAGCACGATCCCCTCGGGCAGACGCGCACTCACCGCGGCCCGGTTGGCGCCCGAAGCGAGCAGGACTACTACCCGCATCGCCTTTTCGCGCAGGTGTCCGGCGAGGGGAATGGCGGCACATTCCTGCTAGCCCCGCTGGGCGGTGGTTCCGCATAAGCTCAGGCGTCGTGGGGTTCACAGCCCGACGGGCGAACCAGCCGAAGCTCGCCGACACTTAGTTCGCCGCCGCTTGCTCCTGCGCAACCGAAAGCGGCATGACGCCACTCTCCGCAGGGGCAACGCGAGTCGGGTGACACAGAAGCTCCCACACCAGCGCAGCAAGTTCGGCACCATCAACCGGCGGATCAACCAGCACGATCCCCTCGGGCAGACGCGCACTCACCGCGGCCCGGTTGGCGCCCGAAGCGAGCAGGACTACTACCCGCATCGCCTTTTCGCGCAGGTGTCCGGCGAGGGAATGGATCATCCGGAAGAAATCCAGACCGGTCACGCCCAGATCGGTGATCAATACATCCGGCGTCGTCTCGCCAATGCGGATGAGCCCCTCGAAGCCACTCGCAGCGGTGCTGATGGTGCACCGGGACAGCGCGTGGCGAAGCTGCTTCTGCAAGCCGGCCCGCTCTTCATCGTTCTCCCGCAGCAGCAGTACCCCGAACCTCCGATCTTCGGCCAAGCCGGCCTGACGCTGCTCGTCCAGCAGCCGATCAACCGATTCGACCAGAATCCGGCGGTGCCCGCCCGGCGTCTTCCAGGCCCTGAGACGCCCGTCCTCAACCCAGAGCTGTGCAGTACGAACGCTGATGCCAAGCAGGCTGGCCGCGTCACGGGTTGAGCATGTCAGGGAAGGATGGGCGTCGTGGATCATGGCAATGAAACAATCAGATTTTTCTTATTATCACTTTTAACGATTAGAAAAATAAAGGTGTTTTTATCGTTTTTGACGTTTTTTAAAACACAGTGAGGCGACCGTCACAGCAACTGAAAGGCCAGGATCGCCACGCAGGTTGGCGGCAGCGCAGCCAGAAACAGGCCTAGAGGACTCACCGACTCGTCGTCGAAACTCGACTTGAGGATTGCCACTCCCGCCGGATTGGGGGCGTTGGCGATGATCGTGAGCCCGCCCCCCGTCACTGCACCGGCAACGATGGCGTATTTGAACCCATCCGAAACGCCGTCCACCTGGGCTGCGAGATAGGTGAGCGCAGCGTTGTCGGTAAGTGCCGTGAGGGATGTGGCAAGGAAATAAAGCGCCGTCGGCTCGACCCCCACCAGCGCATGCTGCAGCCACCATTTCTGCAGGCCGCCAAGCACCACGAGGCCTGCCAGGAAGAAGGCGACCAGCAGGCCCTCGCGCAGGATCAGTCGATCCTGATGGGTCTTGTAGGCTTCGGTAAAGCCAAGAAACAACAGGAAAAGCCCCATGAACACAACGGGGTGATGCGCAAAGAAAACGGCCCCGACCAGGAAACTCAGGTGAATTCCGGCCACGGCAAGCGGTGTGGCCGCGCGGCGGGAATCGTTCTCAATCTTTCCTTTGGCCACGAGTTCGCGCCGGAAGATCCAGGTGATCACAAGGGCATTCAGAAGAACCGCGAGGGCAGCCTTCCAGCCAAAGGTGGACAACATGAACGGCGTATCCCATTGCCAGGTGGCCGCCACCATCAACACCGGCGGCGCGGCAAAATGGGTCAGCGTTCCGCCGATGGAGATATTGACGAAGAGCATGCCCAGCGTGGCGTACTTGAGCCGGTTGGAGAGGCCTCGCTGGAAGTAGTTGTCACGCAACATCAGCGCAGCGAGGGTCATGGCCGCCGGCTCCGTGACAAAGGAACCCAGCAATGGCACCAGAGACAGGCAAAGAAAGTAGACCGCCAGCGAACTGTGGATGGGAAGCACCGAAGCCAGCAGGCGAACCACGCCAATCAGGCTGGTGACGATGGGCCGGCTCGCCGCGATCACCATCACCACGAAGACGAACATCGGCTCGGTAAAATCGCGCCCCTCCACGTAGCCAACCGCCGCCTCCTTTCCGGACAGCCAGAACAACACGGCAACGAGCACGAAGGCCCAAAAGCCGAACACCACCTCCACCTCACCCAGCAAATGCCAGAGCCCGGCGTGACGCGGCTGGATATGAGCCAGATGGGCGAAGAATTTCGTGGAAAACGTATGCACGACGGCGACCGCAAAAACGACGGCGGCGATGATTTCGGGGGCGGAGGCAGCCGGAAAGCTCATGACAGAATGACGTAAAAAATTTGCTCAAGGGTATCCGTTACCGGCTCCCGATGGCGTCGAAAATAGTTGCGCAAGACCATGCAAAAACCGAAACCCGGCCAGCTGAACGCACCGCCAGCAGGAATCTACAAGCCCCCGCGTCGCCGGCAGATGAAACCACCACGCACAGCGGCCAGTAAAAAACGCCCCTGACGGATCACTCCGTAAGGGGCGTTTTTGTGCATGCACCCAGGCCGAAGCCTGGATTGCTTACATCGCGACGGTTTCGGCAGCTTCGACGAAGCTGGGGATCTGGTCGAAGTTCATGTAGCGGTACACCTCGGCAGCCTTGGCATTCACCAGCTTGATCTGCTCCATGTACTCTTCCTTGGTAACGATCCGGCCAGCCAGCGCGCACATGGCGGCCAGTTCGGCAGAGCCCAGGTAAACCTGGGTGTCGATGCCGAGGCGGTTCGGGAAGTTACGGGTCGAGGTGGAGATTGCGGTGGAGCCCTTGCGGATCTGAGCCTGGTTGCCCATGCACAGCGAGCAGCCCGGCATTT
>Ga0268298_10006396_pt1 | contig 10715 bp, 10 predicted proteins | sample WWTPWeurt_MetaG_FD_194462 | JGI IMG/M metagenome (GOLD analysis project Ga0268298, IMG submission 194462) | Activated sludge microbial communities from WWTP in Nijmegen, Gelderland, Netherland - WWTP Weurt | ecosystem: Engineered > WWTP > Aerobic digester > Activated sludge | place... | reverse complement strand
ATACGATACCACGTACCGGGCCTATCACGGCCTGTTGCTTCAAAGCACGGCGATCATTGTAAATAATTCCAAGAAAAGCGGTAAGTCCGATACGGCGGTATTGAACCGGAAGGATATTTCCCTGGAGGAAAAGTATAAGATTCTGAATTATTCCGGGTATGATGAAATGGTTGCCATCAGCAAGAAGCAGTTTGAGTTGCTTACAATTTTGAATGCCCGCTACCCGGAATTCAAAACCCTGACGGACGAAGAGGTAAGGAAGCTGAATGCGCTTACCAATAAGTATTTCCGGAAAAAGCTGCAATGATCGTATACCAGCCAACCAAAACCATACTATATGAAAACGACCCTGCTTATTGCCTTATTATGTGTATTGTCAAATTCCCTGTTTGCAAAAAACATGGGGGAAACAAAGCCGGTAAATCAATATACTGTCCAAAGAATCCAGGATGGAAGCATAACGAAGCCAGTGAATGTTGATCCCTGCCTGGAAGCGGCGTTGAATGCGATCGGGAATGCATTTCAACTGGAACAAAACGGTCATGATGCATGTGCCAATAGTGTAATCAGTGGTGGTATTCAGCCTTCGGAATATGGTGGATGCTGCTATGTGTTCACTCAGCTGAGGCAGTACCTGGTGGCCCAGGTCATCAACAACTTTGTTCCCTGTCCGAATGGCGGCATGGGAATTATTTAACGGCATTACATCTTATCGAAGGCCTGCGACAGGTCGTTGACCAGGTACCCGGGGTCTTCCAATCCTACATAGAGCCGAAGCATGCGATGCTCCGGGTTGGCGATATCGAAATCTTCGGGCTGGATGCCGGAGCATTTGGGAATGATCAGGCTTTCATGCCCGCCCCAGCTAACGGCCATGAAAATGTGCTGAAGGTCTTCGCAGAATTTTTCGATCTGCCTTATATTATCGGCCTTCATCGTAAAGGTCAGCAAACCACAGCCTCCTTTCAGTTGCTTTTTAGCGAGTTCATACTGCGGAAAGCTTTCATCGAGCGGAAACAATACCGATTCCACCCGGGGATGCTGTTTCAGGAAAGCCAGCACATGGTCGGTAGAGGCTGTAATGCGGTCGAGCCGGGCAGGCAGGGTTCGCAAGCCGCGTATCAGCAACCAGGCGTTGAAGGGAGCGATGCCGCTTCCAACCGTCATGAATTCGCTGTTGAAGATCCGCTCCATCATTGCTTTGCTGCCACTTAAAACACCGCCCAGGGTATCGCTGTGGCCGCTGATATACTTGGTGGCTGTTTGCAAAGAAAGGTCGATGCCCATTTCGATCGGTTTCTGGTAAAGCGGCGTGCAATAGCTGTTATCGATGATGGTAACAATGCCTTCGGATTTTGCCAGTTCGGCAACGGCTTTCAGGTCCTGCAGGGCAAAATCCCAGCTGTTCGGGCTCTCGAGGTAGATCACGCTGGTATTCGGTAAGATCGCCCTTTCGAAGTTGGCGATATCCCGCCCGTCGATATAGGTGGTGCTTACACCAAACTTCGGCAGGATCACATCGAACATGCGTTGCGCCCAGGTATAGGGCTTATTCACCGAAACGATGTGATCGCCGCTTTTTACGTTGGCGAATACCGAAGCGAAGATAGCGGCGGCGCCGCTGCCGAATACCAGACAATCTTCGGCGCCATCGAGGGCGGCCAGTTTCCTGCGCAGGATCTCGGTGGTGGGGTTCTTACCCCGGCTGTATAAAAAAACCGAGTACTCATCGGCAAAGGCCTTGCGCATTTCGTCGACCGTGTTAAAGACAAAATTGCTCGTTTGCATGATCGGCGGCGAAACCGCGTTGAAGTAATGCTCACGCTCTTCGGCGAATTCGTTCAGTATATAAGAAATGTCCATGGTTTATAGTCCGGCGTTACCGGTGCCAGCCTTTTTTTTGTTGAAGAGGAAATAGATGGCGATGAAAGCTGCCAGTACGGCTACGCCCGTGAGCGCCGCTTTCGGATCCGAAACAGCGATGCTGACCGCTACAAAAAAATAAGCGAGTATGAAGATCAGTGGCATCAGCGGGAACAGTTTCATTTTGTAAATGCCGGTGTCGTCGAGATGCCTGGTCTTTTTACGGAACCAGAAGATAGTGGCGCAACTGAGGATCATCCCGAAACTGTCGAGAAAGATGGTGAAGGTGAGTATCTTCTCAAATTCCTGGGCAAAGTAGAGAATCACGATACAGATCGCCGAAAAGACGGTGAGTGAAAACGTAAGTACATTGTTCTTTTCGTTGTGCTGCGAAAATACCTTCGGCAGACTTCCATCCTCGCCCATGGCGTACATCACCCGGGGATTGCTCAATAAAGAACCATTCACGTATGCCAGTACGCCCAGGAAAAGAAAGGCGGAAAATACAGTAGCGCCGCCTGTTCCGAAGATCCGGTCGATCACGACATAGGCAATTTCCCTTTCGCCTTTCATCTGGTTAAAGCCGACAATATTGTAATAGCTCAGGTTCACCAGCATGTACAAACCAATGATCACGAGTATGCCGATGAAGATGCCCCGGGGAATATTCTTCGAGGGGTTCTGCACATCATTGCCCAGGTTGATGGTTTGCTGGTAACCGCCGTAGGTAAAGGATACAGCGATCAGGCTCAGGCCCAGGCTCTTCACCCAATCGGTCCAGGTAAAGGATGCGGTGGAAGAGCCCGCGTCCGCAATGGTTTTCGCAGCGTACTTATCCGGGAAGAACAAAGCGGCGATCAGTACCAGGATCATCATGATCTTGATCAGCATCAGGATATTCTGTGCTGTTGAGCTGGTTTTTAATCCACGCAGGTTGATGATATAAAATAAGATGATGGCGGCGGAACTCACGAGGGCTTTGTCGATATCGGTCCAGTTACCGGGAATGAGTTTCAAAAGATAGCCGCTGCCGATGAGGGCAACACCACTGATGCTGGCGGCATTACTCACCAGGATCAGGCAGTTGATGGCGAAGGCGATGCTGGGATGGTAGGCCTTGGCGAATACTTTATAGTAACCGCCCGTTACCGGGTACCGGCTGCCGATCTCCGCGTAGGTAAGGGCGCCGCAAAGGGCAACCAATCCGCCAATGGCCCAGGCGCTGAAATACACCGAAGGCGCGATGGCGTCTTTGGCGCTGGTGGCCGCCGTACGGAAAATGCCCATGCCGATCACGAAGCCGATCACGATCATGGTCAAGGAGAACAGGTTGATCTTGGTTGATTTATTCTGCATGCTGAAAAGATACATAAAGACATTAAGAACTGGCAAGCTTGACTCGAAAAAACTTCCGGTGGCTATGATTTACATCATAAGCCCACTGGCAAAATCACTTATCTTTGCGTCCATGCTTAAGCGGATCACCGCCATATTGCTTCTTCTTTCTTTTACTGCGCAAACCTTCAGCAGCCCGTTCGTGATGCTGGACTATTACCTCAATACAGCGGCCTATGCGAAGAATTGTATCAACAAAGCCCGGCCGAAACTGCATTGTAACGGTAAATGCCAGGCGATGAAAAAAATGCGGGAAGAAGAACGCAAGGAACAGCAAGCCAATGAGCGGGCTGGCGAGTATAAGGTACAGCAGGTGCTGTCTTCCCGGTCCTTCTTTTGTCTGCTGGTGATTCCCGCCCGAACCTCTGAAAAATTACTTCCTCACGGGAGTACCACACTTCCCATCAACCATACCGTTTCTGTTTTCCATCCTCCGCAGTTAGGCTGATCGCTCATTAATCCTGTATGCGTGCAACAGTATTGCCTGTTGAACCTGTATGCGCATGTATCACACCCGTGCCGTGGCGTGGCTGTGCGCTCCATGACCGTTGCCATGACCGGCCCAACCTTATTTTTTTATAAAACAGAAATATTCAGATGAAACGTATTTTAATTATAGGCATAACAACTGCTGCCATTTTTTCTTCCTGTAAGAAGGACGATACACCGGAGTATAATCCCAACGTAAAGGCCGACCTGAGCGTTGAATTCGATAATGTGGCCGGCGCTGCCGATCTGCAAATGAATACCGCTACATACAACAATGCCGCCGGCGAGTCGTTCAAGGTAACCAAACTGAAATACTACGTAAGTAATTTTGTTTTCACCAACAGCAATGGAACCACCTACACCGTTCCCCAGAAAGATTCCTATTTCCTCATTGATGAAAGCGATCCCGCAGCCCGCGAAGCCGAATTGCAGGTTCCGGAGGGAGAATACAAATCGGTAAGTTTCATTGTGGGCGTAGATAGCTTGCGCAATACGATGGACGTAAGCCAGCGTACCGGCGTATTGGATGTGGCCGGAACCGCTTCGGATATGTATTGGGGATGGAACAGCGGCTATATTTTCTTCAAGCTGGAAGGTACCAGCGCCGCTTCAATGATGGGCGGGGTTTTCCAATACCACATCGGGGGTTTTGGCGGATACAGTTCTTCCACAGCGAATAATATCCGCAAGATCACACTCGACCTGACCGCACGGGGCGTGGCCAAGGTGAAATCCGGGAAGAGTACGAATATTCACCTGATGGTGGATATCCTGAAAGCGCTGAACGGCACCACGAATATGAGTTTCGCCACACTGCCGATGGTTCATTCCATTGCGCCCGGTACACCCGTTGCCAATAATTATGTGAGCATGTTCACGCATGAGCATACCGAAAATTAATGGTTATGTACCGGAAATATCTATGGGTAATTGTTGTCCTTATTGCAGGTGTTTCCGCCTGCAATAAGGAAATTACCGCCGAATACGAAAGCTTCAGAGGGTTTGTACAGCCTTCCAACTTTCCGCAGCCATTCTATCGTTTCGGCAACAATGCCGTCACGAAAGAGCGATTCGAACTCGGGCGTAAACTGTTTTACGACCCGCTGCTCTCTTCGAACAATACCATCAGTTGCGGAAGCTGCCATATACAAACCTCCGCGTTTACGCATCATGGCCATGCCGTGAGCCACGGTATATTCGACCGCATGGGAACGCGGAACAGCCCGCCCATCATGAACCTGGCCTGGAGTACATCGCTGATGTGGGATGGCGGGATCGTTGACCTCGACCTGCAGCCCATCGCACCGATCACCAATCATGTGGAGATGGACGACAGTATGCCCAATGTATTGAACAAACTGCGCAACAGTTCCGCGTATCCGGCCTTGTTTCAGAAAGCCTACGGGTCTCCGGAGATCACCAGTACCGGGTTCCTGAAAGCGCTTTCGCAATTCATGCTCATGTGTGTAAGCAGCAATTCGAAATACGACAGCGTAATGCGCAACCAGGCGTTGTTCACGGCGGAAGAGCAGGAAGGTTACCAGTTGTTCAGACAGAAGTGCAATACCTGCCATACCGAGCCGTTGTTCACCGACCATTCGTTCCGCAATAACGGGCTGCCGCCTTCGATGGTCGACGACCCGGGAAGATACCTCGTTACGCAAAAACCGGAAGACCGGTATAAGTTCAAGGTACCGAGTTTGCGCAACCTTTCCTTTACCGCTCCCTACATGCACGATGGCAGGTTATTCACCCTGGATGCCGTATTCGATCATTATACCACACAGGTTCAGCATACACCCAACCTGGATCCATTGTTCCTGGTAAACGCCCAACCGGGCCTGGCCATCAGCGCTGCCGAGAGCCAGAAGCTGATCGCCTTTTTAAAAACACTGAATGACAGAAGTTTCCTGCTCGACAAACTTCTGTCGGAACAATAACATATGAAAAAGATACAATTACTTCTTGCGCTGTTTGTTATTTCAGGCCCTGTTGCCAATGCCTGCGATATCTGCGGCTGTGGCGTTGGCAGCGGTTACGTGGGAATTCTTCCTGAATTTTCGAAGCATGCTTTCGGATTACGTTATCGGTATAATTCCCTGCTTTCACACGTGGGCGCCGGGGGTAACACCACGTATATGACCAGCCGGGAGTATTACCGCACCGTGGAATTCTGGGCCGGGTGGAACATCGGCAAACGGTTCCGCATTATGGCATCGGTTCCCTACGCGTTCAACGAGCGCAGGGGCCAGACGGCCAGCGGAACAAAGAACGGACTGGGCGATATCACACTCAATGGGTATTACCAACTGTTCGATAGCCGCCGGAAACACCCGTCGGGAAAAGGGTATGTTCAAAGCATCTGGGCCGGTGGTGGCATTAAGCTTCCCTCCGGGAAGTACAATGCGGCGGATAAAACCAGCATGACCACCAATACCAATCTTTTTCAACTGGGTACCGGCAGTGTCGATTATCAACTGGCTGTTATTTATGACGCACGGTTCAAACAAACGGGTTTGAACCTCTCGGCCAATTACAAGATCAACGGCATGAACAAACACGAATACAGCTATGGAAATAAATTCAGCGCAAGTATGCAGGTATACCAGCAGTTGAAGCTGCCCGGCAACCTGAAACTGGCTCCCAATGCCGGCCTGGCATATGAAACTTCGAAGAAGGATATCGATAATAAAATCACGGTGGACATGTCGGGAGGCAGGATCTTCCTGGGAACGCTTGGCGCGGAACTGACGTATAACAAGATCAGCATCGGTGCAAACTGGCAAACGCCGCTGTCGCAGAACCTGGCCATGGGTATGGCCAAAGCTAAAAACCGGGGTATGGTGCATATAGCCCTGGCGTTTTAAATCACCAAAAAAATAAACATGAAACAACTCGTACAGCTGATACACAGCAAATTGAAAACATGGTATTATTACCAGGAATTGAAAGAATCATCGCTCGCTATACTGGCAGTGGCGGCCCTGTGGTTCCTGTATAATTACGGGAGCGACCTGGTGAAATGGGCCTTGTTGAGGGAAGGCGCTATCTGGTGCGCTTACTTCATGATCGGGGTCATTACATCGCTGGTGATAAAGATTTATTTTCGCATCCTGGTCATTAAGTACCATGAAAAGGATACAGCTATCGAACTGTTCAAAGAAATTGAATCAACCAAATAAACACGTATGAATAAAATACTCATCTGCCTGTTGCTGCTGGCAGCAGCCTGTAATCAACCCGCAAAAAAACAGGAACCACAACCCGTCCCGGCGCCTGCGCCCATGACCGTATCGGTCGATTCATCCAAAGAAGAACTGAAGAACCTGGCCTTCGATTCCAAAACCGACCTGGTGTGCGGTATGCCCGTAAGGGCCGGCATCGCGGATACTGTTACCTATAAAGGAAAACTCTATGGATTTTGCGCCAAAGAGTGCAAGGATGAGTTCTTAAAAGATCCGCAACAGTATTTAACCTCAAAATAAATTGTATGAACAAAAAGACCGTATGGCTTGCCATCCTGCTGATGGCATTTGGTGCCGCATCCTACGCACAAACCAGTAAAAAACCTGAATGGAAAGAACTAAAGGTCTTCCATTCCTTTATGTCCTCTTCCTTCCATCCGGCCGAGGAAGGTAATTTTACACCGCTTCGGCAAAAGGCCGACAGCCTGCTGATCGTGGCAAAGAACTGGCAGGCATCTGTCATTCCCGCCGATTTCAAACCTGTTGAAACGTGGGAGGCCTTGGCGAAACTGGTGGCGCAGTGCGAACGTGTTAAAAAGGAGGTCGACAATAAAGCCTCCAACGAAGTACTGATGAAAAACATCACGGCTGCCCACGATGTGTTTCACACGATCGTCGGGGAATGCCGGAAGACCGAGGAACATTAAAACAATCATCTTTGTGAAGCCCCGCTAAGCCGGGGCTTTTTTATTTTCTCCACAGTTGTTGGATAAGTTTCTTCCGGGAAAATGAATAGAAGATTAGTTTTGCCCCGGATTTGGTCCCCGCCACGGCGGGGTGAAAAGGGAATCCCGTGAAAGTCGGGAGCTATCCCCGTAGCTGTAAAGGCTTCCTGCATTTCTTCGAATAGAGTAACAGGAAATAACACGTCAAACCACTGTTCCGCCACCGGCGGGATGGGAAGGTAAAGCCTAAGCCAGAAGACCTGCCAGGTTCAGCATCAACCATTTTTCAGCTTTCGGGTGAAAGGCTTGAAGATTTAAGAGCGAAGGGCGCTCTTTTATTTTCTTCTTTTTTATTTCCTGGAAGCAGTCACGCAAAACATTCATGAAACATGAAACAGTTTCTTTTTTTGCTGGCTGCTGTGATATCCGGCAACCAGTTGCAAGCGCAGGCCGACACAACAGCCAAAACACTGGATGAAACGGTTGTCACCGCATCCAAGACGCCCGTCAAACAATCACAAACCGGGAAGGTGGTCACGGTGATCGGCAAAGAACAACTCGACAGGAGCGCCGGTAAAACCGTGGCGCAGGTATTGACCGAGCAGGCAGGCGTTACCATCAATGGGGCCTACAATGCTCCGGGCAGTGTGCAAACAACCTTTGTACGGGGTGGCTCATCGGGCAGAACATTGATCCTGGTCGACGGGATACCGGTAAGCGATCCATCGATGATCAACAATGAATTCGACCTGAACATGTTTTCGATCCATGATGTGGAACGCATCGAGATCTGCAAAGGCGCCCAGTCGACCCTCTATGGAAGCGACGCCATTGCCGGGGTCATCAATATCATTACCGTAAAGAAGGATGTTTCCAAAATCATCAACGTAAAGGCAACCGCTTCGTACGGCAGCAAAAATACGTTCAGGGGTAACCTGCAGCTTTTTGGTAAAGCCGGAAAACTGAGTTATACAGCCCGCTACGCCAATCTTACGACCGGGGGATTCTCGTCGGCCTACGACAGTAGCGGCAGTAAGGATTACGACAGGGATGGGTACCGGGGTAATGTGATGAATGCCGCGGTGCAGTACCAGGTGATTCCGTCGCTGCAACTGAAAACCTTTGTACAGTACAGCCGGTATAAGGCCGATATAGACGCCGGTGTTTTTGCCGACGAAAACGATTATACCATCAGCAACAGCTACCTGAACGCGGGTGGAGGCGCCTTCTTTAAAAAAGGCATCGTGAGCGTTACGGCAAACTATCAGTTTGGCGAAATGAAACGCCGGTACCTGAACGACAGTACGGATAAACCGGGCTTTACCAGCTACGAAAACAACCGCTACAGCGCCCGTACGCAGTACCTGGAATTGTACAGCAATATTGAAGCGGCCAAATGGCTGACAGTGCTTGCGGGCGCCGATTATCGCCGGGCATCCATGCGGCAGAAATATTATTCCGAAAGTTTTTTCGGGCCTTATGATCCGCCCGCATTCGACAGTGCCCTGCACCAGACTTCTTTTTATTCTTCTTTTTTCTTTCATTTCCTGGATAAGAAACTGAATATAGAGATCGGGGGCAGAAAGAATAAGCATTCCCGGTACGGAAGTAACAGCACGTTCACTTTCAATCCTTCCTTCCGCATTACTAAGAACTGGCGGGTGTTTGGCAGCATCGCTTCGGGTTTCAAGGCGCCTTCGATTTACCAGGTATTTGATACCTACAGCGGTAATCCCGACCTGGAACCGGAGAAATCGGTGAACTATGAACTCGGCGTACAGCAATCGCACCAAATCATAAGCAGCCGGGTGGTATATTTTCACCGCGACATCCGGAACGGCATCGATTACGACTACGTGAACTTCAAGTACTTCAATTTTGTAAAGCAGCGGGTGGATGGTGTGGAGCTGGAGTTGCTGGTTCGGCCGGTAAAAAAACTCAGCATCACGGCCAATTATACATATACAGGCGGGGATGAAAAAACGCAAAGCCGCAAAAGCACGAACGATACAACCTATAACTACCTGTTGCGCCGTCCGAAGAGCAGCTTCAACCTCAATACCGGCTACCAGTTCACAAAGGGCCTGTATGCGGCGATCAGCGCCCGGGCGGTCGGCGACCGCTATGATGTAGGCGGATACCAGAAAGAAGATGTACGGCTCAAAAACTATTTTCTGCTCGGGCTGTACGCGGAGTACAACTGGAAAGACAGATTCAGATTCTTCCTGGATGCGCAGAATCTTACCAATACCCGGTTCTTCGACCTGCGTGGGTATAACTCCATTCCTTTCCTGGTAAATGCCGGTGTTACATTCAGCTGGTAAGCGATATTGTTCAGTATGTGTAAACACGAAACACGGATTTGTCCCCGATGTGCCGGTCCATTTGAATGCAAGGCCGGCACCATCACCCAGTGCCAGTGCAGCGCCATCCGGCTTACGGAGGGAGAGCGGGCGTATATCTCCACCCGGTTCGACGATTGCCTTTGCATCGGGTGCCTGCAGGCATTGCGGGAAGAATACGGTCGGTTTACGGAAACCTATGTATTCGGAAAAAGAGCTACCGGCAGTTTGTAGCGGGCTGACTATCTTTGCCGCAAATAAACAGCATGAACTTCGATAACCTGTCGGCCCGCGAGATACTTACCATATCGTTCACCCTTTTCGCGGTGATCGACATGGTGGGCAATATTCCCGTGCTGGCGGCACTTCGGGGGAAAATGGGTGGCGAGATCCGCTCTACCCAGGCCACCCTGGCTTCGGGCGGATTGATGATCCTGTTCCTGCTGGTTGGGCAGCAATTCCTGAATATACTTGGCTTAGACGTGCAATCCTTCGCGGTGGCCGGTAGTATCGTGATCTTTATCATCGGCCTCGAGATGGTGTTGGGCATCGAGTTCTTCAAGCAGGATGGAAACCCCAAGAGCGGCAGCGTGGTGCCGATCGCCTTTCCCCTGATCGCCGGATCGGGTACGCTCACCACCATTATGAGTTTAAAAGCGAATTACAACGACGTGAACATCCTCATTGGCATCCTGATCAACTGCATTTTCATCTAT